>TARA_R110000787_G_scaffold67411_2_pt1 | contig 104510 bp, 92 predicted proteins | sample TARA_R110000787 | Tara Oceans TARA_R110000787 (sample SAMEA4397920) | marine metagenome | biome: Polar Biome; feature: [DCM] deep chlorophyll maximum layer (ENVO:01000326); material: water (ENVO:00002006), including particulate matter (ENVO:01000060) such as... | depth 35 m | reverse complement strand
CCCGCCACGCCGGTAATAGCCACTGCGACGTCGCAACCCGATTGCTCGAGCGCGCCCTGTGCCATCTCCCAGGCCACCGCGATCGAAACCGCGCCGAATGTCTCCAGCACATCATTGCTGACACCCAGCATTTTCTGTTTGGCACCGTTGGAATAGGTATTGAAGCCGCTATCGAAAACGTCACTGCTCCCCGGAACCTCGGTTAGCGCCGCAGCAACCAGTCCACCGGTACAGCTTTCCGCGACCGTTATCCGTCGACCGGCAGCGCGATTTTTCTCGATAACCGTTGTCGCCAAGGCAACAAGTTCGGAAGGGAGGAGATTTTTCATAGACCGGGGCCGTTAGCGCATCATGCCGGTGCTTTGCAAATGGGAATGTCCTGCTTCTTGCCATCCTTGGTCGCTGCCTGCATGATTGTAATAGCCAAGCTGGCGAGATTTGCAGACGGCATTGGCTCCAGATCGCTGTATATCTTGTCGATCAAACTGCAATCTTTGGGTTTTATTTCGTCGCCTACGAGTTTGCTGAACATGGCATCGGCGATTGGTCGCAAGAGCGTATCATCAATTTCCGGCGGTAGTTTTTCGCCAGCCAGTACCGATACCGCACCTTTGGCTTTTGGCCACGCATCGTTCGATGCCGCTCGATATTTCGCGAGTTGTTCTGAGTTTTCCTTTAACAAAGGTGCCGTCGCCGGCAGGCTGGCCGAACATTTGTTGCGACTGGCCTCTACTAACGTTGGCAACACATACGTCACCAGCGCTTCGGCTTGTGCCACGCTCAGACATTGTTCGGTCTGGGTCGCTTGCGCCGCCATTGAATGGGTAAGAGCAAATAGTGCCATTCCAGCCATGTAATTTTTGTTCATCAAACTTCCTCCAACGAAATCGTCGCAATGGCCTGAGCGGCCATGCCTTCTTTGCGCCCGGTGAACCCCAGCCCCTCAGTGGTTGTTGCTTTCAAGCTGACCTGATCCGTTCCGATCGACAATATTTCCGCAATATTGCGTCTTATGGACTCCCGGTGGGGCTTGATCTTGGGCGCTTCGCAAATGACGGTCATGTCGACATTATGGATCAAGCCACCTTTCTCTGCGATGAGCGAAGCGGCATATTCGACAAACCGGGCGGAAGCCGCGCCGCGCCACTGCGGATCGGACGGCGGGAAATGGTCGCCAATGTCGCCTGCTGCGATGGTGCCCAGCAAGGCATCGGTCAGGGCATGCAACAGAACATCCGCGTCACTATGCCCGACAAGGCCTTTATCATGGTCTATTTTGATTCCACCCAGCCACAAATCCTCGCCGGCGGCCAGTCGATGGACATCATAGCCCATCCCCGTGCGAATCTGACGCATGTTCAATGTCCTTTCCCCGCCAAAGTCACCGGGTAATGTGTATTTTTTGAGGGCCTCGTCACCATCGACGACTGTAACGGCATGTCCCGCTGCCCGGAAAATCTGGGCATCATCACTGGCATTTTCGTCAGCGGGAAAGCGTTCATGCGCTGCCAGCAGTTTTGCAAAGTCGAAGGCCTGCGGCGTTTGCACTCGCCACAGGCTGTCGCGGTCTACGGTCTGGTAGAGCTGGTTGTCGCTGATCTGGACCATAGTATCGACACAGGGCAAAGCCGGTATCGCTGCCGCTGCCGATCCCAACCTGTCAATCAGCCGGTCGATAACGGGATGGGACACAAATGGCCGCGCGGCGTCATGGACGAGAATATTTTTTGCGCCGCCAGCGTTGCGGATAGCGGTCAGACCGTTGAAAACCGATTGCTGGCGCGTTGCGCCGCCGATGACGATCTGATGCCGTGAATCGGAACCAAGAGCCTTGTCGAGCTGCTCTTCCTGTCCCTCTGCGATCACAATCCAGATCTGGTCAATGGCGGCGTGAGATGAAAAGCTTTCCACGCTATGGCGAACCATCGCTTTGCCAGCAATCGATTCAAACTGCTTGGGCAGCTCCAATCCAGCTCGCGAACCGATGCCTGCGGCTACGATCAACACATGGGTTTTGTCGGAATGATCACTCGCTTGTACCATGGATCGCGATCTACGCCGAGAATAGGAATGAAGCAATTCTTGCCTCGAAATTGATTTGTCGATAAGGGGTGCTTAAATTTTAGGCAGTATCAATGAAACTCAACCCAATCTCTATTGGCGATATTGAAATCGAAAGCCCGGTATTGCTGGCGCCGATGACCGGTGTCACCGATTTGCCCTTTCGCAAGCTGGTCCGGCGATTTGGCTCCGGCCTCAATGTCACGGAAATGATCGCCAGTCAGGCGATGATCCGCGAAACCCGCCAGTCCTTGCAGAAATGCGCCTGGGACCCGACCGAGGAGCCGGTATCGATGCAGCTTGCCGGCTGTGATCCCGCTGTCATGGCCGACGCCGCCAGGCTCAACGAAGATCGTGGCGCGCAGATCATCGACATCAACATGGGCTGTCCGGTGAAAAAGGTCGTGAACGGCGACGCCGGCTCGGCTTTGATGCGCGACCTTCCTCTGGCGGCCGCGCTGATCAAGGCAACGGTTGAGGCGGTCAATGTGCCGGTTACGGTAAAGATGCGGATGGGCTGGGATCATCAAAGTCTGAACGCTCCCGAACTGGCGCATATAGCAGAAGATCTCGGCGCAAAAATGATTGTCGTACACGGCAGAACCCGTTGCCAGATGTATCGGGACAGCGCCGACTGGACCTTTGTCAGCAAGGTCAAACAGGCGGTTTCGCTGCCGGTTATCGTGAACGGCGACATTTGCACTATCGAAGACGGGCAGGCGGCACTCGAGCAAAGCGGCGCGGATGGCGTGATGATCGGTCGCGGCGCCTATGGAAAACCCTGGTTGTTGGGTCAGTTCATGCACTGGTTCAAGACCGGAGAACGGCTTCCGGACCCCGATCTTACAACCCAATATGCTATTCTCGACGAACATTATCGCGATATGATGAAGCTCTATGGCGAAGATGTCGGCGTCAAGGTCGCCCGCAAACATGTCGGTTGGTATACCAAGGGGCTCACCGGTTCGGCAGAATTCCGCAATCGGGCGAATAGCGAGGCGGACCCTCATGTCGTGCTGAAAATGCTGGAGGAGTTTTACACGCCCTGGCTGAACAAAGCCGCAGCTTGATGGACGGAAACCCGTCGGGAGAGCTAATTCTGGCGGGCATCAGTCATGCGTTGATTGTCCTGGACTCCCGACATCTGGTTGCACGGATCAATCCCGCCGGCGAAGCCCTGTTCGGCACCAGTGCCAAACATCTGCTCGGGCGCAAGATCACCGATGTCCTGCAATTTGCAGATCTCAGGCTGAATGAGGCTCTGGTCGAGCAAGATATCAGTCTTACCGCCCGCGGGGTGATGGTTTCCAGCGACGAGCGGAAACTGGGTTTTGCCGATTTTGATATCCATCCGCTGGCCTCCGGTCCGGAATGGCGCCTGATCTCCCTGTCGCTAATGGCGCAAGACGGCCCGATTCTCGAGAGCGAAAATAGCGATCCATCCAATCTGGCGATTCGGGCTCCGGACATTCTCAGTCATGAAATCAAGAATCCTCTGGCGGCGATCCGCGGGGCAGCGCAGCTACTGGAACGGCAGCTCGATGAATCGCAAAAAACCCTCACCCAGATGATTACCGCGGAGGTAGAGCGGGTGGTCAATTTGCTCAATCGGATGCAAACCCTCTCCTCGAACCAGCCAGCCCGGACCAAGGCTGTCAATATTCACACTTTGATCGATCGCGCACGGCGGTCGACAGAAGCGGCCACCGGCCAGGCTGTTAGAATCACCGACAAGTTCGATCCGTCGCTACCGGACGCGCTGGTCGATCCCGACGCCATGATGCAGGTTCTGACCAACCTATTATCCAACGCCGTGGATGCAACCAGGCACCTCGCAAATCCCGAAATCCGCATCGTCACCCGCTATAGTTTCGGCGCCTCCTTGTCAGCACAAGGCGGAACCGAGGCAGTAAGACTGCCGATCCAGATAATGGTGTGCGACAATGGCCCCGGTGTTCCGGCGGAGCTGGAACAGGAAATATTTACCGCTTTCGTCTCGACCAAGAAGGAAGGGCAGGGGCTGGGCCTTGCTCTGGTGAAGAAGCTGATGCGCGATATGAACGGGCGTATCCGTTATGATCGCGGAAATCGGGACGAAATGAGCAGATTCACACTGTTTCTTCCCGTTGCACCGAAAAACTGACGTCAGGACAAATAATGGCCAAAGCAAAAATCATATTAGTCGAAGACGATTTGTCGGTCAGTCACGTCATCATCACTGCCCTGCGGGCCGACGGATATGACGTCGAAAGCTGCAAATCGATAGCCGAGCGCGACGCCCTGATGGCGAGCAGCCGCTATGACTTGCTGCTCACCGATGTCGGACTGGGCGAGGGTGACGGGATTTCGTCGCTGGACACGGTGAAAACCACCCATCCGGATATCCCGATCATCATCATTTCCGCTCAAAATACCCTCAATACCGCCGTCCGGGCATCGGAAACCGGGGCATTCGAATATCTGCCCAAACCCTTCGATCTTGACGAGCTGGTCGAGGTGGTCGGGCAGGCGCTGAAGCCGAAGAATATTCAACCGATCGAGTCATCGATGGACGAGGAAAGCCTGCCACTTGTAGGCAGAAGTCCTGCGATGCAGGAAGTATACCGGATGATCGCGCGGCTCCTGAAAAACGATCTCTCCGTCCTCGTTCTGGGAGAAAGCGGGACCGGCAAGGAGCTGGTTGCGGAAGCCATTCACGGGCTGGGGCATCGGAAATCCGGTCCGTTCATTGCGGTCAACATGGCCGCGATCCCCTCGGAGCTGATCGAGGCGGAGCTGTTCGGGCATGAAAAGGGCGCCTTCACCGGTGCCGTCGCCAACGCCTCGGGAAAATTTGAACAGGCGCAGGGCGGGACCCTGTTTCTCGACGAGATTGGCGATATGCCGATGCACGCGCAAACGCGACTTTTGCGGGCGCTGCAATCGGGTGAAATCAATCGCGTGGGCGGCAAGGGGCTGGTCAAGCTCGATGTCCGGATCATCGCCGCCACCAATCACAATTTTCTCGAATTGATCGAACAGGGCAAGTTCCGGGAGGACCTATATTATCGCATCAATGTCGTACCGATTGAATTGCCCCCTCTCCGGGAGCGGGCCAGCGATATTCCGGCACTTGCGACGCATTTTCTCAAGCTCGCCGTGACCGAAGGACTGCCCCACAAGCAGATTTCCCGAGAGGGGATGAATCTGCTCTGCCACCACTACTGGCGCGGGAATGTTCGCGAACTCAAGAATGTCATCTATCGTCTGGTTGTGACCGGACGCGAAGACACGCTTTCCGAAGATGCCATCCGTCACATTCTTTCGGCCGAACGCGGAGAGGATCGGGCTGAATCAGAAAATTTGGAGTTCGAAGCCCATATCAAATCTATCGTGCTGGGGTTGATGTCCGATCCGGAAAAGGAAAATCTATATGCCAAGGCGCTGGAAAAATTTGAAAGGCCGTTGCTGATCGAAATGATGCATCACGCTCATGGTAACCAGATCAAAGCCGCTAAAATTCTCGGCATAAATCGCAACACCCTGCGGAAGAAACTGAACGAATATCAGATCGACCCGACGGAATCCAAATAGCGATCTACGATGAAATGACGGATTGCTTCGCTGAACCGTGATATTTTTGCAATATTAGTGCTTTTCTTGCAACGAAACCGTTGTATTGAAGGCACAATGAAGTTTTTCAGTCATCATCTGACGCGACCGGTTCCCAATTGGTTGCGCCGTCTTTCCCTCATGTCCGAGCGGGACGCCGTGATGAGACGGATCGAATGGATTACGCTCCTCCTTTTTGGCGTAATAATGGTTGGAACCTATTTTCTGCTAAGCAGACAATCCGACCAGACCGATTTCATTTCCCCTCCATTGACGGCTGCGCTGCTGGTTGCAAATCTTGTTCCGGCCATGGCACTGCTTGTCCTCTCCGGTCGACGGATTGCAAAGGGCAGGGCCGCTAAATCCTCGATCGGCAGTAAAGGGCGACTGCACGTTCGTCTGGTTGCCTTATTCTCTCTGGTCGCGAGCATTCCGATGCTGCTCGTGGTCATCTTTGCCTCGCTGCTTTTCCAATATGGCGTCGAATTCTGGTTTTCCGATCGTGCCAGGGGTATGCTTGAAAATGCCAATGATCTGGCCCGAGGCTATTACGAGCAGAACCAGCGGGAAGTCGGTGAAGAAACCATCACGATGGCCAATGATCTGCGCAATTATTTGCAGCAGGCCAATCTGGAAAGCCCGGAATTTGCCGAGGGTTATGTCTTTCAGGTGCTTTCCCGAAAGCTTAACGAATCTGCCATTATCGAATATGGGCCCGATGGCGTCCCGCGCACTGCAGCGGCCGTCGATCCCGATGACGCTGACCAAAATCCCAAGATAACCGATGCGGTGCTGAAGCAACTCGAGCAAGGCAAACCCTATGTCGTAACCGCGAGGCCAAACAAGATCGAGGCGGTGACGGCGCTCGATCTGACATCGCGCATATTCCTCTATGCCGCCCGGGATTCCGACATGCTGGCGCTGAGCCAGTGGGAAAGGGCGCAGTCTGTTCTGGCCGATTATGAGGAGCTTTTTTCGCGGTCGAGAAGCCTGCAATTGCAGTTCAATATTGCTTTATTTGTCATTTCCCTGCTCATCGTTGGTCTGGTGTTGTGGATCGCATTGGTGGTTGCGGACCGGATGGTGAAGCCGGTGAGCGATCTCGTCCACGCAGCGAAGCGGGTCACTGAAGGGGATCTTGCGACGCGGGTCCCCGGAACATTCGAGAATGACGAGATCGGTACGCTGGGGCGGGCGTTCAACCGCATGACCGAACGTCTGGAAACACAAACAACAGCCTTGATTACCGCTAACGAGCAATTGGGAAGCCGGCGGGCCTTTATCGAAGCGGTGCTGGAGTCGGTCACTGCCGGTATCATCAGCCTCGACGAGAAAGGCGAGATCAAGCTGGTCAACTCGCAGGCTCTGTCGCTGCTTTCCAAATCCGTCGACGAACTGCTGGATGTCGATATCGTCAAGGCTGCACCGCAATTTGCGGACCTTGTTCATGAAGGCGTCGAGAATAGCATCATTGAATTCGCGTCGGAATCCGACATGCGCACCTTGGCGGTCAAAATCGTCGGCGGCCCGACCGGACATGTGATCACATTCGAAGATATTACCCAGCAACTGCTGGATCAGAGGCGCGCCGCATGGTCCGATGTCGCGAGACGCATCGCTCATGAAATCAAGAATCCTCTGACCCCTATCCAGTTGGCTGCGGAAAGATTGCAGCGGAGATTTGGTACACGTATCGAAGGCGATGCCGGGGTATTTGAAAATCTCACCAATACGATCGTCCGGCAGGTCGGCGATCTGCGGAATATTGTCGATGAATTCTCGTCTTTTGCACGCATGCCGAAACCGGTTTTCCGTCAGGAGAATCTTGATGATATCCTAAAACAGGCTCTGTTCATGCAAGATGTTGCATGGCCGTCCATCGGGTTTAATTTCATCTCTGATGATCAGCCTGTTTCGCTGGTTTGCGATCGCCGGCAACTGGGGCAGGCGCTTACGAATATCATTAAAAATGCTGCTGAAGCTATTGAGCAAAAGGCCGAAACCAGCCCTGACTTTCAGGTCTCTGACGGTAAAATCTCATTGTCCGTTCGTACGGAAAACCAGATAGTTATCATCGAACTGACCGATAATGGCATTGGTTTGCCGATTGAGCGGGAGCGCATCGTCGAGCCTTATATGACGACGCGGGCCAGCGGCACAGGATTGGGACTCGCGATCGTGAAGAAGATTGTCGAAGAACATTTCGGCGAGATGAAATTCTGCGACGCGCCAGATGGCGGCACCCGTGTCACCATTCGGTTCAGTCCATCCAAATTAGCCAGATTGTCGCATGATGGCGCGGAGAGTTCCGCCGAAACAGCGGGTGACCCTGCCGGGAGTGGCGATCAGCTGGCAAATATTGAGAAATAAGGATTAGAGGTTCAACATGGCGTTAGATATTTTGGTTGTCGACGACGAGCCCGATATTCGTGATCTGATATCCGGGGTCCTGGAAGACGAAGGATATAGCACCCGAGTGGCTGCTGACAGCGACGCCGCGCTTGCCGCGGTCAAAGAGCGTCGGCCTTCTCTGGTTCTGCTTGATGTTTGGCTGCGAGGATCGCGACTGGATGGTCTGGAATTGCTGACCGAGTTGAAGCAACTTGACGCAAAATTGCCAATCATCGTGATTTCTGGTCATGGCAATATCGACACCGCTGTTGCCGCCATTTCGCAAGGTGCGGTGGATTTCATCGAGAAGCCGTTTGAAGCGGAAACCCTGCTCCATCTGGTTTCCAGAGCGACCGAAACCGAACGGCTCCGCAGGGAGAACGAGATACTCAAGGCACGGGTGGGCTTCGCCGACGAACTGACAGGGAATTCGGCTGCGGTAAATAATGTGAGGGCGACGCTGAAGCGGGTGGCCGGGACCGGCAGCCGCTTGTTGATCTCCGGGCCAGCAGGAGTTGGCAAAGAAGTCGCCGCACGCCTGATGCACAATTGGAGCTCTCGTGCCGATGCGTCCTTCGTAACGATTAGTGCTGCCAGATTGTCGCCGGAAAGCGTCGAAGAGGAGCTGTTTGGCACCGAACGGAACGGCAAAATCGAGAAAACCGGATTGATGGAAGAGGCCCATGGAGGAACTTTGTTCATCGATGAAGTGGCCGACATGCCACTCGATACCCAGGGAAAAATACTCCGGGTTCTGACCGAGCAAAGCTTCAACCGGCTTGGCGGTTCGCAAAAAGTAAATGTCGATGTCCGGGTCGTGTCAGCAACTTCACGCGATCTTGAAGTCGAGATACGGGAAAAAAGATTCAGGGAAGATCTGTTCTACCGCCTCAATGTCGTGCCGGTAATATTGCCACCGTTGAACGAGCGACGCGAGGATATCCCCGTGCTCGTGGAACATTATGCTGCGCGCTTCGCCGCCGATCAACGCTTGCATCCGCCGGAAATTTCCGATGAAGCAATGGCCGCGCTTCAGGCCTGTGACTGGCCGGGCAACGTCCGGCAGTTGCGCAATGTGATCGAACGGACGATCATCCTGGCCCCCAAGGATAAATTCACAAAAATAGAAGTCGAGATGTTGCCGCCCGAAATTCTCGGTAATGATGATGAATTGGACCAGGGCGTGGCGTCATTGATGGGATCGCCGCTGAGAGAGGCGAGGGAAAGTTTCGAACGGGAATATTTGAAAGTACAGATCAGACGCTTTTCCGGCAATATATCCAAAACCGCGAATTTCATCGGCATGGAACGGTCAGCCCTTCACAGAAAGTTGAAAATTCTGGGCCTTGCATCGCGAAAGAAGCCGGACGGAGAGTGATCTTTAAGGTTAAGCGGTTGTCGTGACGGGGCTAATCCCATATATGTGAATCTGCGATGCCTTTGGTACACAGCCTTCTTCGCAGAAATTATAAAATGCCCTCACAAAGATGGCCAATAATTGGAGTCAAAAATGACCGATAGATCAAACAACTTGCAGGATTTATTCCTGAACTCCCTACGAAAATCAAAAACCCCGGTGACAATGTTTCTGGTCAAGGGTGTCAAACTTCAGGGTATTGTGACCTGGTTCGACAATTTTTCAGTATTGCTGCGCCGCGACGGTCAGTCCCAGCTTGTATATAAGCACGCAATATCAACAATCATGCCGTCCGAGGCGCTCGACACCAAGCCGTTCGCCGAGATGATGGAGAACGCCAAGGTAAGGGCAGGAATCCTGCAGGAAGTCTTCCTCACGGCAGTCCGGGACAGCAATGATCCGGTGACGATGTTTCTCGTCAACGGCGTGATGTTGCAAGGCGCAGTATCCGCTTATGATCTATTCTGCATCTTGCTCGAACGCGAAGGATTGTCGCAACTCGTCTACAAGCACGCCATATCAACCGTGCAACCCGGCGGGCCGCTCAATCTGGCGGATTATAACCATGCAGATGATGGTGCGCATTGATACCATTTGAGAAGGAAAGTCTCGACAGCAAGAGCCGGCGGGCGCTCATCGTGCATCCCGACATGGTTTCGTTGAGCCAGTCGGCGCTCGAGCATCGACTGGAAGAGGCTGTTGGTCTGGCCTTGGCAATCGGATTGGTCGCGACGGATTCACATTATTTTTCGGTCCGCAAAGCCAAGCCCGCCACCTTGTTCGGATCGGGGCAGGTCGACCAAATCGGCAAGATGATGGAGGAACAAGAGGCCACAATATTGATTGTGGACGGTAGCTTAAGTGCCATCCAGCAGAGAAATCTTGAAGAGAAGCTCGACGTCAAAGTCATCGACCGGACCGGCCTCATCCTCGAGATATTCGGTGCTCGGGCCGCTACGGCCGAAGGCCGTTTGCAGGTTGAACTCGCCCATCTCGACTATCAGGCCGGTCGTCTTGTTCGAAGCTGGACCCATCTTGAACGGCAACGTGGCGGCTTCGGCTTTCTCGGCGGTCCGGGTGAAACCCAGATCGAGTCCGATCGCCGGATGATCCGCGACCGCATGGCGAAGCTGCGCAAGGATCTGGCCCATTTGCGCAAGACCCGTGCCTTGCACCGCGACCGGCGTCAGCGCGCTCCCTGGCCTGTCATCGCGCTGGTAGGCTATACAAATGCCGGAAAATCTACCCTGTTCAACCGGTTGACCGGCGCCGATGTCTTTGCCGAAGATTTGCTGTTTGCAACCCTCGACCCGACAATGCGGGAATTTCCGCTACCCGGATATGACAAGGCGATATTATCCGACACGGTTGGCTTTGTTTCCGATCTTCCCACCCAATTGGTGGCGGCTTTCCGGGCCACGCTTGAAGAAGTGAGTGCGGCAGACATTGTCGTTCATGTCCGCGATATTTCGCATGAGGCAAGCGACGCACAGGCCCGCGATGTAAAGCAAATATTGGCAGATCTTGGCGTGTCCGAGGAAGCAGGAGAGGGGCCTCCTGTTATCGAGGCGTGGAACAAGATTGACAAAATCTCTCCCGATGATCCGCAATATGCGCGTATTTCGTCACCGCTGCCGGAAAATGTCTGCACCATCTCTGCCGCGACCGGTGCCGGCGTCGAGACACTGGTCAAGCTGATCGCGAAAACCCTGTCGGAAGGCTATAAGTCCGAGCAGATTACGATCGCGGCAGCCGATGGCAAACGGATGGCCTGGTTGCACGAGAATGGCAGGGTATTGAAAAGCGAACAACAAGCGGACAATCTGATCCTGTCGGTCGAAATGTCACCGCGAAACTGGGGTCGGTATCAAGCGCTAGACTGAGTGATTAGCTCGTAGCCAGTTTTACCTTGGCTTTTTGCCATTCCACTTCCAGTTCTTCGATCGACATGTCCTGCATATCTTTGGTAAGACTGGATTCCACCTCGTTGAATCTTTTGGTGAATTTCGCAGTAGCATCGGCGAGAGCACGTTCCGCATCGACCTTATAATGACGGGCCAGATTGACCGCTGAAAAGAGCAGATCGCCGATTTCCTCGTGCACTTCTTCTTCGCTGGTTGCGGCCGCAACCTCGTCGAGCTCTTCGAGCAATTTGTCCTTCACCGGTGCCTTGTCGGGCCAGTCAAAGCCGACGCGGGCCGCGCGTTTCTGGATTTTCTGCGCGCGTAGCAAGGCGGGCAGGGCAAGCGCGACGCCGTCGAGCGCACTGGACTGGCCACTTTGTTCCCGCTCGCTGGCCTTGATCTGCTCCCATCCCGGACTTTCACCGGCTTCGCCAAAGATATGCGGATGGCGGCGGGTCATTTTGTCGCAGATCGTCTCGACGACATCATTGAAATCAAACTGGCCGGCATCGGTGGCAATCTGGCTGTGAAAAACCACCTGCAGCAAGAGATCGCCAAGTTCGTCTTTCAGCGCCGACATATCATCGCGTTCGATGGCATCGGCCACTTCATAGGCCTCTTCGATCGTATAAGGTGCGATCGTCCTGAATGTCTGCACCTTGTCCCATTCACAACCATCGTCCGGATCGCGCAAACGCCGCATGATTTCTAGCAGGGGATCAATCAATTGTGCATCCGTTCTAACCCGTCAATAAGGTTGATAATATATATTATGTTAAATTATTCATTATCCGGCAGGGCGGCGAACCTCGGTTCCAACACCATTTCCGCCCCCTCTACGCGCCAACTTCGCAACTTTGACAGAAAGTTCATACCAATAACATTGGAATCACCAAATTCTTCAGCCACAACAACCGGCAGTTCGCGAGCGACCATCGAACCAATTTGAAGCGACTGAATTGTTCCTCTTTTTGCGCTAACCGTTCCATTCGCTGTTGTCAGAATGACCGGAAATGGACTTTCACTGATTTCGATTCCGGCCACTCTGGCGGTTTGCAACGTCATTGCCGTTGTGGTTGCTCCGCTGTCGATCAGGAACCGTACCGGTAGTTCGTTTACCGTTGCGTTTACCCAGAAATGGCCGTCGGCCGACTGCCGGATCCGCAACATATCTCCATCAATAAATTGTTCATTTGCGCCAGTAACTTCACCGGATACGCGGTTCCAGACCGCCAATATTTCATTCTGATAGGAAAAACCAACGATGAAGACCGCAAATATAGCAACCCAGGCCAAGGCGGTTCGAATGATCTCGCCAAAACCCAATCGGCGCGAAAATAATGCGCTCGCCACCAGCACCAGCGCGCCGATTGCGAACACAAGATTGATATTTTGATCTTCGGACAAAGTCAGATTTCTTTCACATAGCCATCATAAGCGGGCCGGATATGTTCCGGTAATATGGTACTAAGATGGTTATAGTCCATGGAATTGTCCATATGTGTCAGCAAACTCAATCTTGGCTGAACGTCGTCGATCAAAGCCAAAGACATTTCCAAATGCGCGTGTGTAGGATGGGGTTTGTCTCGCAAGGCGTCGACTATGAACAGATCGCAATCATGATATAGATCCCGCATTTCCTGTGTCACTTCACCGAAATCAGTTGCGTAACAGATAGATTTTCCTTGATGCTCGAAACGGAGTCCGGCCGAGGTTATGCCGCCATGAGGCTGATCAATATAACGAAGCGAAATATCGCCGATCTCTGCGGTACCTTCGAGAGTAATGCCGTCACAAATAGACGGATAATATTTGTGCCCCTCAAATGCATAGGCGAAACGGTGTTTCAAACTCTCAAGCGCATATGGCCGTGCATAGGCCGGGATCGGTTCTCGAGTTTTCTGGAAAACTGCCCGTAAATCATCAATTCCGTGACAATGATCTGCGTGATCATGTGTCCAGACAACCGCGTCTATCCAGTCGATGCCATTATCGAGAAACTGGTTGCGCAAATCCGGCGATGTATCGACCAATATCCGGGTGGTCGGACTTTCCACCAAGATAGATACGCGGCTTCGCCGGTTTTTCGGTTCGTCAGGGTCACAATCACCCCAGTCGTTCCCGATACGGGGCACCCCTGAAGATGTGCCGCATCCCAATATCGTGAGCTTTAAAGCCACATTCAGGGTCGCGCCTTGGAGAATAGCCGATAGAAATTCCGGCCGGTGGTTTCGCACAGCGTACCATATTCCTCCTCGCGCAGTTCCGCCAGATACCGGGCCGTATCAGCCACGAAAGCAGGTTCCCCTGTTTTGCCACGGTGCGGAACCGGAGCAAGGAAGGGCGCATCGGTTTCGACCAGCAAGCGATCTGCAGGTAATTTGGCTGCCGTTTCCTTCAGATCTTTGGCATTTTTGAAGGTCACGATACCAGAAATCGAAATATACAGCCCAAGCGCCAAGGCCTTTTGCGCAAAGTCCTCGCTTGCAGTGAAACAATGGATCACACCGGAATAGGCGCCCTGCTCCATTTCTTCGGCCATTATCTCGGCCGTATCTGCTTCCGCATCACGGGTATGGACAATGATCGGCAAACCAGTTTCTCGGGCTGCATGAATATGGGTACGAAAGCTTTGTTTTTGGCGCTCCCGGTCGCTGTGTTCGTAATAATAGTCAAGACCCGTCTCCCCAATGGCGACGACCCTAGGATGAGTCGCTTCTCCCACCAGTTTGGCAAGGTCGACATCGGGATGGCCATCGGCTTCGTGCGGATGGATACCGATACTTGCCCAGACATCCGGCTCCCGTTCGGCTGTAGCGACAATATCCCGCCATTCGCTCTCGCGTGTCGAGATATTGAGCATCGCAGTGACACCGCTTTGGCGCGCGCGTTCAAGAACTGCGCCCTGCTCTTCGATCAGGCCTTTATAGTTCAGATGGCAGTGGCTATCGACCAGCATATCAAGTCTCCGCTTCCGATGCGGGGATTTCCAGGCGCGGGAAAATTCCCTGGGGTGCGGGCAAGGCTGTGCCGGGCACAATAGCTATTGTGAGACCCTCAAAATCACGTGCATCTTTCGCCTGAGACAGGAGATCGAGCATCCGGTCACAGCTATCCGGTATCGCCCAGCGCAGCATGATTGCCAGTCGGCGGATTGCCTCTGCCGTATAATAGAGCACCGTATCGGCGCGCGCCGGATCGGTTTTGCGCAGCGCCCATGGTGCCTGATCGGCAAAATAGGTGTTGGTCGCGCTCAACCGTTCGCGGATAGTATCAAGCGCTGTGTCGATCTTGAACAGACCGCCGGTCATTGCTGCATTGATGTCAATAAAACACTGGTCCAATTGGGCGAGCAGCTCTCGCTCGGCTACTGTCGGCTCTCCCGGCGCAGGAACCTTGCCATCACAATTTTTGGCAATCATCGACAGGCTGCGCTGGGCCAGATTACCGAAATTATTCGCCAGATCGGCATTGGTCTTAGTGACAATGGCATCCGCCGAATAGGTCCCGTCCTTGCCGAACACTACATCCGCTAAGAGAAAATAGCGCAGTTGGTCGACACCGAACCGTTCCGCCAATTGCATTGGATCAACAACATTGCCGACCGATTTCGACATTTTCTCACCACGATTTAGCAGGAAACCATGTCCGAAGACCTGTTTTGGTAGCGGCAAGCCGGCACTCATGAGAAAGGCAGGCCAATAAACGGCGTGGAACCGGACGATATCCTTGCCGATCAGATGCAGGTCAGCCGGCCAGTATTTGGCGAACATGCCATCTGTATCGGGATACCCTACGCCGGTCATATAGGTTGTCAGCGCATCGACCCAGACATACATGACATGGCCCGGTGACCCAGGCACAGGGACTCCCCAATCAAAACTGGTCCGCGAAACACTGAGATCCCTTAGTCCGCCTTCCACAAAGCGCATGACTTCATTACGGCGGCTTTCGGGCTCGATGAATTCTGGATGCTCGGCATAAAGCTTCTGCAATTTATCCTGATATTTGGACAGCTTGAAGAACCATGTCTCTTCGGCGGTCCATACGACAGGTGTGCCCTGGGGCGAAAGTTTTTCACCGCCCTCGCCTGTCTCGAGTTCGTCTTCTGCATAAAAAGCTTCGTCGCGTACCGAGTACCAGCCTTCATAGCGGTCAAGATAGAGATCGCCGCTCTCCTCCATTGCTTTCCACAACGCCTTGCTGGCTTCATGATGGGCCGGTTCACTTGTGCGACGGAATCCATCATGACTGATATTAAGTTTATTGCACATCTCTATGAAATAGGAAGACATTTCGTCCGCAAGCTTTATAGTATCGACACCCGCTTCCCGGGCGGTCTGAACCATTTTCAGGCCATGCTCGTCGGTTCCGGTGATCAAGCGAACATCGCGACCACTCAAGCGGTAGTATCTCGCAATGGCATCCGCGGCGATTGCCTCGTAGGCATGACCAATATGTGGGCGACCGTTAGGATAGCTGATCGCGGTGGTAATATAAAAAGGTTCAGACATAGCCGCCTCTCTTGATGGATTGTCGGCGCTTGTAAACAGCCAAAATCTCTATTTTGCTTGGCCAGTCGAAGCGAGGTCGCCCATCAGGCTGCCAAGCCGGAATATCACAGCCTGATTATCCAGCGCTTTGGGGAGCGCTGCAGTAGCCAATTCGCTGGCTTCACGCCATTTGTCGATCGCTTCTATCGAACGGGGAATCTTCGCGGTCTTGATTTGCTCCGCCATTAGACTGGGGGCTCGCTCAAGAAACGCCCGATAACGTGGTGCTGCGGCCTTTAAAGCCAATTTCCGTGCGAGCTCACTCTTCAGTCTGTTGTCCCGGTCGCCGGTCTTGATAATTTTGCGCGCAATATCCTCCAGTTCAGCAAGCCCTATTTCGATATATTGCAGAGCTCGTCCCGGCGACCCCTCTCCGGCCAGAACCAGTGTCTCGATATCGGTTTCGGTCAATTTCGGCGCAGCTTCCTTTAATAGAAGACGCATTTCATCGTCGCCCAGCGGTTCAAAACGCAGCATCTGGCAACGGGATCGGATGGTCGGCAACAGCCGATCTGGCATATGGCTTATTAGAAAAAAGATTGTATTCTTGGGCGGTTCCTCCAGATTTTTTAAAATGGCATTTGCCCCCGCCCGCTCCAGATCATCAGCGGCGTCGATCACAACAACCCGATATTCAGAAATAGACGCCTGATTCTGAAAAAGCGGCTGCAATGCACGCACCTGATCGACTTTGATATTTCGGGCTAGTTCATGCTCCTCGAGCGAGGCTAGGCCATTATCACGCGCCTTTTTTTCCTCCTTATCGCCCTTTGGACCGCGACTGAGCAGCCGAAAGTCGGGATGCGAGCCTGCAGCAAGAAGATGTCCGGCTTCGTCGTCCTGAGTTTCGGAGAAAGTGACTGGTTGATTGCGCGAATTTAGCAGAAAATGAGCGGCTTGTTGGGCAAAAGCCGCTTTACCCACCCCCTTGTCGCCTGCCAAGATCCATGCGTGATGGAGCTTGTCTTTGGCAAGAGACTGACAGAATATCTGCCGTGGTTTTTGATGACCTAGATACGATGTCATGACATCATTTCATCAAATCGCTTAGGCTTTCAACAAGGGAACCTGTGACAATGTCCGGCGCCTGTGATGCGTTGATCAGCCGGATACGTTCGGGTTCATTCACCGCGAAATTACGGAATTTTTCCATGACAGCACGATGATATTCACTGTTCCGGCGACCGATACGGTCGCTGCCGCCACGATCTCTCGCTGCAGCTCTTTTCGCTGACACTTCTTCAGGCACGTCCAGAATAAAAGTCCTGTCCGGCATCAGGTTTTCGCTGCCAACACGATGTAAATCGAGGATTTCGTCGTCAGTAAGTTCACCGTTTACGCTTTGATAAGCGCGGTTGCTGTCGATAAACCGATCACTGACTACCCATTCTCCCCGTGCTAGCGCAGGTCGGATTAATTTCGCACAATGTTCCGCGCGTGACGCCGCGAACAATAAGGCTTCGGTACGGATATTCCATTTTTCTTCTGCGCCGTTGAGCAGCAATCCGCGAATGATTTCTGCGCTGGCAGTCCCACCTGGCTCGCGTGTCACAGTTACTGTATATCCCTTTGCTTCCAGAGCAAATGCGAGCGCTTTGGCTTGAGTGGACTTTCCTGCCCCCTCCCCGCCTTCCAGGCTTATAAACCGGCCAGTTCTTTTATTCATGCCATTCCCACCAAAGCTTTAAACCCAGCCCAGACGCGATTGAAAAAACCGGCTTCGCCAACGTCTTCGCCAGCGACAAGAGATACTGACTGCTGACCTGCATCTGCTGTGGTGACAATCAACTTTGCGATAGGCTGACCTTTGACAATTGGCGCCTTAATCGGCCCGTCATAGGTCACCTTCATTGTTATTTTTCCGTCCGAAGCTTTCGGGATTGTTGCAAAAAGATCCTTGGAAGCGACGAGTGATACGGTGGAACTGTCACCCAATTGTACTTCGGCATTCTGTATTCTGGTTCCCTTGTCGAATAGCTTCTTCGGTTCCCATGCGTTGAATCCCCAATTCATGAATTTGACCGATTCCTCGATCCGCCCTCCATAGCTATCAAGCCCGGCGAGCACTGATACCAAGCGGCGGCCCTTTTGCTCGGCCGAACCGGTAAAGCCATAGCCCGCTTCTTCCGTATGACCGGTTTTCAGCCCGTCAGAACCAGCCACTTTCCCCATCAGGGGATTGCGGTTTGATTGCGTGATACCATTCCAGGCAAATTCGTCCTGACCGTAGAAATCATCATATAGTTTCGGGAATTTGTTTACCGTTGCCGAGCCCAAATTGGCCAGATCTCTGGCAGTAACCATGGTCTGACCTTCGTCCGGCCAGCCGTTGCTGTTACCGAAGTGACTTTTCGACATGCCAAGTTCCTTGGCGCGCTTGTTCATCAGTCCGACAAAGGCCTGTTCCGTGCCGGCGATGCCTTCAGCGAGAACGACACAGGCGTCGTTGCCAGACAGAGTGACGATGCCATGCAGCAAATCGCTCACACTGACCTGATCACCTACGCCCAGGAACATCGTGGAACCCCTATTATTCCACTTCTTCCAGGTTTCTTCATTGACGCGAAATTTGTCGTCAAGCTTGAGCTTGCCCTTGTTTATCAAATCGAATGCAACATAAACGGTCATCATCTTCGCCATCGAAGCGGGAGGAATCTGTTTATCGGCATTTTTCTCGAACAGCACCACTCCCGAGGACAAGTCGGTCATATATGCAATGGGTGCGTCTGTATCAAAACTGGGCGCCGCAAAAACAACGGAGGAAAGGGCGATGAAAGGCAGCGATGCCAAAAGATATTTTTTCATTTAAGCTAGCAATCCCGATCATTGTTTGGCGGTAAAACAGCTATTTGTCTGCCCGCAAGATTCGGGCTCCACTATACCCGCGCTGTTGAGCCTGTGCCAGTCCTGCTTGCGCATCTTTTTCGCTTGTATAGGGACCATATCGCACCCGCCAGATAGATCGGCTCCCATCCGACATAACCTTGGCCCCGATCTTTCTGGCCAGAATGTCCGCCCGCGATTTGTCGCTGAATGCGGCGACCTGCACAACATAGGAGCCGGGTAAACCGCCGACGTAATTGTTTCCCACGCTATTTTCGACCGCAACCGGACGTCCAACGCCTTCAATGATGAATCGTCCGTCGCGTGTACCTGCCCCGTTCGGCGTCAAAGGCGCGCGAGCCGGGGGCGTATTGGCTGGGGTAGCGAACTGCCGGATAGGAGCGGCAGGCTGGGGGAGCTTGGCCAGATTTTTCCGTAATATCGACAGGAGCGAATCCGGCGTGCCGATCCGTTCGGTCGCCGGTGCTCCCGCGCGCAATACTGCACGCTCCTGTTCGTTGGGATTGACTTTACGCACGCGGACCCCCGCGGTGCCGCGCTGATCTATGCCCAGCTGTTTTGCGGCTCCATGGGACAGATCAATCAGTCGATCATTTGCAAATGGCCCTCTGTCGTTGACCCGCACCAGTATCGTCCGTCCGGTATCTAAAGAGGTCACCTCTACATAAGAAGGAAGAGGCAAAGTCTTATGCGCAGCAGAGATGCCTTGCGGATTGAACAATTCTCCATTGGCAGTCTGATTGCCGGACAGCTCTTCGCCGTACCAACTGGCATAGCCGACTTCATCGTAGCTGGGCACATCCTCAGGCGTGTAGGTTTTTCCACCGACCTGGTAGGGTTCACCAATTTTTTGTGGATAGTCGGAAGCCATCGCGGGACCTTTCGGCACACCTACGCCGACAGGAGGGGGTGAACCATCCGGGAAATTACCAAAATCACGCGATCCGCTACATCCAGCCACGGCCAGAGTTGCCGTTGAGAGGATTCCAAGTTTAACTGCGTATTTCATCCGCTAATAACCCCACTGCTAGCCCGTAAAAATTCGAACAATTATAATCCAGAATGACACGATAATTACCCGTCAACAAATAAGCCCTGTTTGCAGGTCCGTCGGGTTCCAGCAAAGTGGCCATCACATTGTCGTCGAGTTGTTTACCTGTTGCGGGCGCAACGCCGAGTCTCTGCCATTCAGCCATAGTTTTCCATTGACTGTGACGATTAAACACGCGCGGACAACGGGTCGGTATAATCTTGCTTTCTATCGACGAGCGATCGAGTGAGGCAGGAACATTAACGGCAATGCCCCAGGGTTCTCCCCGGCGCCAGCCCGAGTTGACAAAATAGTTGGCGATCGAAGCGACCGCATCATATTCGCTGTTCCAGATGTCGGCATATCCGTCGCCACTGCCATCTTTCGCCAGACGCAAATAAACCGAGGGCAAAAATTGCGGCATGCCCATGGCCCCTGCCCAGCTCCCCTTGAGCGCAGATTGCGGCACTCCGCTGTCGATCAATTTCAAAACCGCGAGTAATTCAGGTTCAAAAAGGCTGCGGCGCCGCCCTTCGTACGCGAGCGTTGCCAGCGAGCGCGGAATATCGAAGTCACCCATGTAGGAACCGTAATTTGTTTCCTTGCCGTAGATTGCCATGATGATGGGTCCCGGCACGCCGGTTTCGCGTTCAACATCGACAAGCTTGCCCATCAGACGGCGGTAGGCTGCCTTTCCGTTCGCGATCCGCTGGCTCGTGATGTGGCGCTGCTGGTACGGGGCGAAGGGCGGAATAGCGCTGTTCGTGCTGCCGCCAGGCTGAGACTGGTCGAGCTGGATAACCCGTGGATTATAGGTCAGCCCCGGAAGAACCTGGTCCAGTGTCTGCGCACGGACACCCTCTTGCAGCGCCTTTTGACGGACTTGCTGGAGATAGGATTCAAAACTGGAGCTGCTTTGTGCTTTTGCGGACTCCATTGGTGCCGCCACGCCAGTGCCAAAAAGTGCAATAGCGCCGCAAGCGATAGCGGTCATGATACGCATGAAAAACTTCCCTTTTATCGTCTCGTTGTCGCACAAAGCTAGCCCTAGGGGAATCCCTAAATAACCCGCAGATGCAACCGCTCGCCGCGAAAGCCCCGTGGGGTCGGGAATTCACCTCCAATTTCCAGCTTCTTACAAAATGTTTTGCGCTTTCAAATTCAGAGCGCTAGGACGCGTGCGACCCAGCCTTATGGCTATGCGGACAGGTGGCAGAGTGGTCGAATGCAGCGGTCTTGAAAACCGCCGAGGGTGCAAGCTCTCCGTGGGTTCGAATCCCACCCTGTCCGCCAGCTATTTCTTTGTTTTCAACAACTTACGAGAAATATTCAGACTGTGCCAAGTGGCACAGTGCTTTCTGGCTCAATTAGTCTCTATCGTTGGTATAATTTTTCATTGTCGACGCCAGTATTCGAGTTTGCGCCCCTCAATAATAAAATGTTATTGAGTTACCTAAGTCAGGGAGTCAAAAAATGTCGGTCATCAACACCCTTGTTCCGGTAATTGTCGGAGGCGCTATCGGGGTGTTAGGGGCAATCGCAGGTCCACCGCTCACCCATTGGTTAAATAAAGAAGCCGATCGAAAAAAGAAACAGGCTGAAAAACTAGAAGAACTGATCGATGCAATTTTTGCATACGATCATTGGTTAACCGATCTTCAGAATAGACTGGTTTTTGGGATCAGTACCGTCGTAACTCAGAGCCCCCTCTCGAAAGTCGTGGCTTTGATCGCGATCCATTTTCCACAATTTTCTCTAGTTAGTGCCGAGTTCGAATATGAAGCAAAAAAATATGTAGTGTGGATGTCAGATAAATCGCAAAAAAGAGTTGCTGGGAGGCCGCCAAGTGAATGGATAGAGGGCCATCAAGAGCAGTACAGCGCATATGCAGACAAACGAGAGGCGGTATTAGACAAAATTAAGGGTTATGCAAAATCAGAGTTGTCGACGACAAAGCCATAGGTCCAATGGCTAAACTTGACCTTAGTTTCGTTTTCTGAAGGATATCGAATTGGCATCTTACTGTTAACCTAACAGTTCGTTTAATGGAAACATTGTGCCACCCCTGTCACATTCGCAGCGTTGGCACACCGTATAACCCATTGAAAACAAACAATCTAGTCCCACCCTGTCCGCCAGCCTTCATTGTAATTATTAGATAATTTTTAGTCATACAGCTCTGTTCCCATAAACGTCCCCTAATACCGTGTTTCTGGTCATTGAAATTCCGCATAGTTTACCAATGCAGCAGTTTTTCATTTGGATAACTCCGCTTTCCTGACTGTTCGCTTTCTGTTCTTTGGGCCATTGGGTTCCCGCAAGCATAAACCGATTCTCCCGGAAGTATATTTGGCAAAGACCAAAGCCGTTACGAACTACCTCAAGAGTTTCGCCAAACTGTTTCAGAATTTTGAATGTTGAAAGCAAAAGGACTGCAGGCAAGGAGTTGAATTTTAATCAAACGAAGTCCACCGAGATTTGGTTGTCCGGTGCGCCATGACCTAGCTCATAATCGAACGAGGCGAACAGATAGCTTGGGTCTGATGTGCTGCCGCTCTTACATTCAATTTGGAGCAATGCTTGCAAACTGGTCGGCCTGACATTCGCGATGGACATTTCAAAGCCTGATGCATTTTGATCGATAACCCGTGCAGGAGACGCTTGTATTTGCATGGCATTGCCCGGAGCGGCACTAACGGTAATTCCATATTCTTCCACACAGACGCGGCCAACGCCGCCCGTGGCAGATTGTTTGTTCATGGTAATTCGTAAGATCCCAGTAACAGATTGGCTTCCAACGTCGGTAAGGCGAGAAAATTTAAGTGCTTCAAACGAAATTGCATCGGTAAAATTACGGCGCTTCGTTATCAATTTTCCTCCCCGCTCAGTAACGGCCAGTATCACATCGCTGTTGAAACCAAGATTTTTGTTTTGGCCAATCACAAGCATTTTTGAGGGCCCTACTGTAGGCAGTCCGAAATTATTTCGTTCGAACGTAACTAGGCCATCGCTTTTGAACTGATATTCCTCAAACTCACTTTTACCTTCCTTTGCGCCGGTAAAATGGCATCCCTTAAAAGTTATGCCATTTCGGCAGTTGGATTCTTGCAACAATTTTTTATGGGTTGCCTCAAAATAAACGCCGTCGATGTTGAAGGCTTTGGCATTGTCGATGTCGATACTGGCCTTAAAAGTAGTAATCACCCGACTCCCCAGCGATTGCGCCGATGATACCACATAGGTTCCTATGCCACCTGTTCCTGACCGGAGAGCAACGACACGGGTCTCCGGTGCGATACCTAGGGCGATTAGCTCATCGCCGACCTGCAAGGTTGCCGACATTGCCGCCGTAACTGTTAAAAGGTTGCCAGCAATCGAGCCGACTACCCTAGCAGGGGGGCGTCCGCCACCTTCAAACCTCCCGCCAGAGATATTAACGGCTTCAGCAGAGCGCAGCCGCAGACTGCATACTGTGTGATTCTCAAAACTGACGGTGCGAAAATCGACCGCGTTTGTAGTGAATGCCGGAACTTCCAATCCCCATGGAGCATCACCGAAGGTCGTATTGTTAAACAAGCTTAGTTGAAGCAATTTGTTGCAACGCATATTGCCCATCGTTTGCAATGCCATGCTCACACCGTCAAATGTGATGCCTGCTATCTCGGACGAAACATTAACGTCAATCGCGCGATAGCCGCCATGCAAAGATAGCTCGCGCAAAGCAGAGTTAATAAAACCGGCGGGATTGTCATTGACGATTAGCGGATAACCTACTCTGGTATTTTGATTGTCGATAACGGTGATCCCCGGACCTTCGCCAACCATTTCCACAAAATTGGGTAGCCGGATAGATCCTGTGTTGCCACGATAACGGCCAGTACGAATATACAATCTCCCCCGTTCGTGGTGACTGGTTTTTATGACCCTGAGGGCCTTTTGAATGGCCAATCCATCGATCAAATTATTGAGGCTAGTTGCTTGGGGAAACTCGACCTGAGCAGCTTCGAGCGTATTGTAGAACTCTGAAAGTGGATGTTCGAACCCGTCGCCTTGTGCACCAAAGTCACTGGCTTCCATTATTTTAGCATTTCTGACTCGGTCGAGATAACTCGCCCCACTACGATCACTCGGTTTCGCTAATCCGTTCTGAATGGGATTACTTTGCACCGGGCTAACGGTGTTAAGCGCGTTCGCGCTGCTGACACCCACTGCGCCGCTAAAAGTTGCGATAGCCACAGTCACTGCCCGGCGGGTTATACCAGATTCAATAGCTGGGATTGAGGGCAAATGCTTCTGCACTTTAGTCATGTTCATGTCCTTCAGCGCCAGATTGATGTCACTTACAAAACAGCGTGGCGCATGTGCCATGAAATCCGTAAATATATGGCGATAGTAGATGGTAACGAGTTGTTTGGGGCTTTTCAGCGTTAGAGCCGGTCATCGCACTTAGAAGGGCATCGGAGCGGTAGGTCTCATTGTTTGCCATTAAAATTCTCGATAGTTGATTTGTTTTACAAGCGCATTTTCTTGTGGTTCCATATCGGGGTTTCCATCGAGCATTTCACCAAACAACCTGATAGACAGGTCCTTCCTTAAGCTGTCCCGTTTCTCGTCAAGCGTCGGCCATGACTCGTTTTCAGATGGCGGCAAAACCCAATTGGTCGTTTTTTCAAGCCGTTCTTGAGCCTCCTGGAGTCGCTTTTCAGTGTCAAATCCAAGGGCTTCTGCGGCGCATTTCACATAGTGCGCGTGTCTACTGGTTTTACGCTGGACAGATATTTCCTTTGTCTCCGGAAGTTCCCGGTATTGTTGCAACCTAAGTTTGGCATGGTCTTTTATTTCCTTAATTTTCTCAGCACGAAATTGCTTTAGCCACAGGTTCTGCTCCATATGTGCGACTACAGAAGCGGCTATGGAACTCTCGATGCTTTGGCCGTTTAAATGTTCTGGCGTCGCTAATGTGTCACCAGCGGTAGCAACATTTCGGCGCACATATTCAAAAAGCGCAAAAACTATAGCGGCTAATAACCATGCCCATAACGGATCAGGGGAACCTGTCATTCCCCACAACACAGGTATTTTAGGCCAATCGAATTGATTGGAAGCGGCATCGTATAGTTCAAATGTCGCGATAAGAATGATGAAGATTCGAACGGTCCAAGGCCTGACCAAATCGACGCTAAATGAAACCAACTTTCCCATGGCGACACACCTGCCTCATTCGCTTCCAAATGTGGAGTCGAATTGTTGTTGGCAACACTAAGCATGGTGCACCGAATGCCGAATGACGTACAAAGTCGATTTGGTGGCATTGATAATGGTCAAAGGTCCGAATTATTCGCTATTAGGCAAGCATCCGCTTTGCCGAATTTATGGATGCGATGGCCGGTGCAATCTTCGGGTATCTGTACTGATCTTGCTGATCGGGTCGGCGATGCGCTCGTGCCACGGTTCCGCAATCAATTCGCTGGTGGCGCGGCCATGACGCCAGCCATCGAAAGTGACGCTCAGCAACATATCCATCACCGCAGGCGTATGATTTCCAACCTTGGTCGCTACAGTCGCCAAAAAGCGCGTCGAATAATTTTGTCCGAACTGCGCCATTTGAAAGCCCGAGATGGCGACTTCGCCAGCTCCGGTAAACCCATATCCTCCCACCAAGTGCCAGATGTCGTGAAGCTGGAGGATACGCCGGTTGGTCCTGTTTTGCGCAGGATAGTCTCCCGGCAAAACGACGTTATCGGCGTCAATCACCTCGATATCATATCCGTTGGAATTCAACATCGTTAGCAACTCTGTTGCAAGGGTGTCCGTTGGGTATTTTTCCAGATCGGCAGTGGTCCGGGCAGCAGGGATGCGGTTTGGGGTCTATTATTCAGGGGGGATCGACTGGACATTCAATCGCCGCCCGATACGCACGCTTGGCGACTTTATTTCGTCAACGCCCGGTGGCGACTATCCGGCCTATGCGATGGCTCAGGTTCGCGAATTGATTGAGAAATACGAGCCCTCCCTACTCTGGAATGACATATCGTGGCCGACACCTTCCCAATCACTCTATCAGCTATTTGCCGACTATTATGCAGCCATCCCTGACGGCGTGGTCAACGACCGATGGGTTGCCGCCAGCCTTCCGCGAAATTTGCTCAAAATTCCGCTGGTACGGAAACTAATCGATTGGAAACTCAAATCGGTATTGCGTAAACGGAGCGGAGAGGAATCCCAGGGCATCATTCCTCCTCCCGTCCCTCACAGCGATTTCCGCACACCTGAATATGCAGCATTTGCCGAGATTCAGGTCAAGAAGTGGGAGGCTGCCCGCGGCATGAGTCATTCGTTCGGTTTTAACCGCAATGACACCGAAGCCGATTATGCCAGCGCTGAAGATCTCCTTCGTGATTTTATCGATGCCGTGTCGCGCAACGGAAACCTGTTGCTGAACGTCGGACCTCGCGGGACCGATGGCGGGATTCCCAACGAGCAGCTCATACGCCTCAAGCAATTTGGTGTCTGGCTGCGGGCCAATGGTGACGCGATTTATGGAACCCGGCCGTGGACTCGCTCGGATGGAGAGACAGAAGACAGCCAGACCGTGCGCTTCACCACCTCGCCCGGACACGTCAACCTGATTCTCAAGGGCCCCGTTGCGTCCACCCAAGTGCTGGTGAAAGATCTGCATCTTTCGGGCGAGGCATGGCGACTAGACGATAGCAGCCCCGTGACTGCGGAACAGCGGGGAGCAGACCTGCTGGTCAGCTTCGACAGCCCCTGTTCCAACAAGATTGCGACCGCAGTTTCAGTTGCGGTCTCAGGGTCTTGAAACGCGCTGATATTTTCTTGTCAGGAATTTGATGAACCGGAGACGAAAAAATGAAGCGCTATGAGTAAAAAGACATGGACGGACGATCGAGTTCAGGGTCATGCGTCAGATTGTTTTTCTCGCTATCATCCGAATAAAGTCTTTCGTTGCAACCATCTCCGCGGGGATGCGTAACATAGCAATCCAAAAGGTAGGAGTTTGAGATGTTACGCTACGCCATTATCTTTCTTGTAATCGCCGTCGTTGCTGCCCTTCTCGGTTTTGGCGGCATAGCCGGCGCGTCGGCCGGAATCGCAAAAATAATATTCTATATATTCCTGGTGCTATTCGTGGTCGGGATTGTCATGCATTTGATACGAAGGGTCTAGGGCCATTTCGGGGCCTTCCTATCTTCACATCGTTTTAAACAACTGCGGGGATGTTCCGTTGGACAATGTTCGTCCGACATGAACGCCACACGCCCGGCTTTTCTGAACAAGCGATGGCTCGCCATAACCGCCATGGCGGTTATGGCGTGTGGCCTTCTCGCCCTGTTAGCATTGGGAGCGGTTCCCGCCTCGATGATGCGGAGTATGATCGCAAGCGAGCTACGCGGGGCAGCCGACCGTCCGGTCGAAATCGGAGAGTTAAGCAGAGACAGTTTTTTCTCTTATTCGCCTGTTATCACAGTCCACGATCTGCGGATTGGACAGCCGGCATGGGCGGGGAAAAAGGATTTTGTGAAACTGGAGGCGATTTCGGCGCGGGTGAATATGTTCGATATAATCGCCGGTCAAAACAGTCTGGACAATGTCACGATAGACGGGCTGGACATATCTTTAGTCCGCGACAAGGATGGTCGTAAAAACTGGGAGCGCGGCGGTAAAGGCGACAATGGCTTGCAGTTTGCCGATCTGATTGTCAAAAACGCTCGTTTCAGCTTCAGGGACGAGAAGCGGGATCTCGCTCTCGCCGGCCCCATAATGGTCAATCCGAAAAAGGGAGTGCGGATAAATGCCAGCGGCACGTTCCTCGACAGCAAAGCCGACTTCCGGTTCGCCGGGCCCGCTGTTACGGGCAATAACCCGGATGCAAATTATCCTTTCACCTTCTCCCTCCGATCACCTGCCCTGCATTTAACCGCCACTGGAAAGATGGCGGGAGGCCTGAATCTAGACCGCTTCACCGCGTCGCTTTCCGCCCGCGCCCCCACGCTCAAGAATCTGGACAAAATGATAGAAGCGGGGCTTTTCGGCACACAGCCAATCGATCTCGACGCCACGATACGCCATCGGAACAAGGACTGGTACATCGATGGATTGAACGGTTCGGTCGGGCAATCCCGGCTTGCTGCCAAAGCAAGTATACTGAAGCGCAATGGTCGAACGAAGATTGATGCCACGGTCCATGCATCCCGGCTGGACTTCGACGATTTGGCCGACGATCAGGGCCTCGCACGGGCGGCCGCGGAGAACCAGCGAATAGGGCCGCGGGTTCTTCCAAATACCCAGATCAACCTGTCAAAAATGGGTCCGACGGACGGTCAAATTGACTTCACTATTGACCGGCTTGTCTCCCGCAGAGACAGTATCTTCCGCAGCCTGAAGGGCAAGCTGACGCTGGACCACCGGATCATCAACATTACCGATCTGGTCGCCGGAATGAAAAGCGGGCAATTAACAGGGAGTGTGCGACTGGATCACCGTAGTGGAGCGCCAAAACTATCGACCGACTTGACGCTCGCCGGTGCTTCAATTTCGGATCTGATCGGTGATGATGATATTATCTCCGCAAGAATGCGCGGCCGGATAAAATTGTCGGGCAGCGGTGACACTATCAGGACAGCGCTCGAAAAAGCAGATGGCAAGGCGACAATGGTTGCAAGCGGGGGCAGCGTGCGAGCGACCGCCGCCCATGTCCTTGGTCAAAATCTCGGCGGAACAATAGAAAAAATAATTGACGATCCAAAAGCGCGTGTTCCGCTACGCTGTCTGGTGGTCAATTTCAGTGCTAATAATGGTGTTTTGACGCCCTCCCCGGTCGCCGTCGACACCGCAGTTTCAATAGGGCGCGCCGAAGGCAATATAATGCTCGACGGTGAAAAGATTTCGCTGATCATGCGCGGTGGTGCAAAAGGCAAAAGCGCGCTGCATATCGTTGACCCGATCAGGATATCGGGCAGCCTGAACGCGCCATCCGTTTCCGTTGCGGGCCTGGGCCTCGCTCGGAAAGCGCAGAAGCCCTCGCTTGGCGATGTCATAACCGTCGCGGCCAAATCTGTTGGCAGCGCACTGGGGATCGGCAAGGATGACAAGCAGGACGCAGCCTTCATCCGGAAACCGAAATCACTGAATTGCGACGCCCTTATTGCCAACGCGATGCAATAACTCCCGGCACCGGCTCGGTATTCAGCCGGCGATGTCAAAGCCCGTTACGTCAGAAGCGAGACATTGCCACCTGCAGCAGTAGTATCGATGCAGACATGCCGTTCTACCAGACAGCGGTCGCCGAACTTCTCTTCTGTAATGATCGGGATCAACGCACCGTCGCGTTTGGCAAGCGCCGCACGGATGGCACGGATATCTTCGATTTCACTCCAGCAGACTACCGCATCTATTCCGGTCAGCGTGGCCAGAGCGTCTCGAGGCATGAATCCGTCGAGAGAATTTTCTCCGGCAGCACCGGGAACGCAGATCAATGATGCACAGCCTTGTTCTCGTGCAGTCTGTGCCTGTTTTGCAGCATCTTCCGGCGTCGGCCCGAGGCACAATATTGTTCCGCGCGCATAGGTGAACAGTTCGTTCGATTCCCCGGTTGGTCCGGGCATGATTTCATAGCTGCGCGGTCGCGCTTCAACAGCCGGGAGTTTATCGAGAGCCGTCTGAACCGTTTCGAGTCTCAATTCCTCGCCGGTATTGACCGGCGATACGGGCCTGGAACTTTGATAAAAGCGCGGCAGATAATGTGGCCCGCCGGCTTTCGGGCCCGTGCCGGAAAGCCCCTCTCCGCCAAAGGGTTGCGAACCGACAACGGCGCCGACCTGGTTCCGGTTGACGTAAATATTGCCGACTTTCATTGCGCTGGTCAGTTTGTCGATGCGGCGCTCGATCCGCGTCTGCAGTCCAAAGGTCAGCCCATATCCGCGGCCGTTTATATCGCTGATCACCTTGTCGAGCTCGCCGCTCCTGAATGTGGCGACATGCAGGGCCGGACCGAATATTTCTTCTTCCAGATCGTCAATTCCGTCGACCTTTATGACCGCCGGCCCGACAAAATAGCCATCATCAGAGTAGTGGAGTTGTTTCAGCAGCCTGCCCTCGACCTTTGCGGCGGCGATATGCTTGCTGATCTTGTCATGGGCCGCCTGATCGATGACAGGCCCGATATCGGTCGACAGCCACCACGGATTGCCCATCTCCGTCGCGTCCATCGCGCCGTAAAGCATATTGAGAAATGGCTCAGCGACATCCTCTTGCAAATAGAGCACCCGCAAAGCCGAGCAACGTTGCCCGGCGGACTGGAATGCAGAAGTGATAATGTCGCGAACCGATTGTTCCGGTAAAGCGGTCGAATCCACGATCATGCAGTTCAGACCACCGGTCTCGGCGATCAGAAGTGAATCAGCCTGACCATTTTCCGCGATATTCCGGTTTATCGTCTGCGCGGTAGCGGTCGAGCCTGTGAAGACTACGCCTTGAACACGCGCGTCTCCGCTGATCGTGGCCCCCACTGTCGCGCCAGCACCCGGCAGCAACTGGAGCGACTCCACGGGCACGCCGGCTTCGTGCAGCAAATTGGTCGCAAGAGCGGCAATAAGAGGTGTCTGGTCAGCCGGTTTCGCCAGTACCGCATTGCCCGCCGCAAGCGCCGCTGCCACTTGGCCGGTAAATATCGCCAGCGGGAAATTCCATGGCGAGATGCAGCTGATTATGCCGCGCGGCTTGCTCGCAGGGTGCTTCTCCGCTTCCTTGGCATAATAGCGCAAAAAGTCGACTGCCTCGCGCAATTCCGCAATCGTATCGAACTGGGTCTTCCCCGCTTCCCGCGCGAGCAACGCGAATATCTCGCCGTGATGATGCTCGTAGAGGTCGGCAGCTCGCCGCAGGATCCTGGCCCGTTCGGCTACGGGAACATCCCAGATGCGGGCATCTTCTATGGCTTCAAGGGCCTGACTCTCGTCCGCCTCAATCACTTCGCCGACCTGGCTATCCACACGTGCAGGATTGAATATCTTGCGGGTGGTTCCGCTGGTGACGGGCCGCACGGTAATCGCCGACGAACGCCACAGTTTTTCGGCAAAGGGCGCGCGCTCTGCGACATATTCATTCATGTCGTTGCGATTGGCCAGATCCCAACCGCGCGAGTTCACGCGTTCCGGCTGATACAGATCAGCGGGCCTGATGATCTTCGACTGGCTGGATTGCTGGTCCGCTTTCAGTGTCTCGAACGGATCGGTAGCGATCATTTCGGCGGCCACCGTATGATTGGCCAGCTGGTTGACAAAGGACGAGTTTGCGCCATTTTCGAGCAGGCGTCGGACCAGATAGGCAAGCAATTCGCGATGTTTGCCGACAGGCGCATAGATGCGTGACCGGACTTTTTCGTTGCGGAGCAAGGCATCATGCAATGTTTCGCCCATCCCGTGCAGCCTCTGGAATTCGAAATCCTGATTGTTGCCCGCCATTTCCAATATGGCGGCAACGCTGTGCGCATTATGGGTGGCAAATTGCGGATAGATGCGATCGGTCATTTTCAGCAGCTGCGACGCGCAGCAGATATAGCTGATATCGGTCGCCGATTTGGTCGTGAATACCGAAAAATCGGGTACGCCATCCATTTGCGCCCGCTTGATCTCGCTGTCCCAATAGGCACCTTTGACCAGGCGAACCATGATCTTTCTGTCGAGCTGGGTCGCCAGCGAATAGAGCCAGTCGAGGACAAAGCTCGCCCGCTTGCCAAAGGCCTGGACGACAACGCCGAAGCCGTCCCATCCGGCAAGCCGTGGATCGCTGAGTACCATCTCGATCATGTCGAGCGAAATGCCGAGACGATAGGCTTCCTCGGCATCGATGTTCAGCCCGACATTGGCGTCGCGGGCAGCGCGTGCCAGTTCACCGACACGGTCGGCAAGTGCGGGAACCGCCTTGGCCTGCTGGCTCATCTCGTAGCGCGGATAAAGCGCCGATAATTTGATCGAAAGACCGGGATTTTCCCGAAGGTCATCGGAAACGGCGACCTTCGCGATTTCCTTGATCGCGTCGGCGTAAGCGGCAAAATATTCATCCGCACCTTCCTGCGTAATCGCGGCCTCTCCCAGCATATCATAGGAATAGGTGGCGCCCTTGGCTTTCCACTTCTCCGCCCGCTTCAACGCAAGCTTCATATCTTCGCCGAGCACGAATTGATTGCCCAGTTCTTTCATCGCCTGTCGCACAGCCACCCGGATCACCGGCTCGCCCAGACGCTTGATCGCGCCTCGCAGAGCGTCCAGCGGCCCGCGGCTTTCCGGCTTGTTGATCACGCTGCGCGTCATCTCCAGGGCATAGGTCGACGCATTAACCAGCGAGCTTTCCGACTGCCCGATATGATCGCGCCAGTTGGACGGCCCGATCTTGTCCTCGATCAGTGCATCGATTGTCTGGTTATCCGGCACCCGTAACAGCGCCTCGGCCAGCGTCATCAACGCGAGCCCCTCGTCGGTAGACAGGCCATATTCGCCCAAAAAGCTCTCGGTCAGCGTCGGCCCGGAAGCGCTCCGCACGTCCCGGACAACCTGTATCGCCCGTTCCTGAATACGCTTACGTGTCTGCTCATCCGGACCGAAATTCGATATCAGATGTTCCAGAATCTCGGCTTCATCAGTGCGATGATGCGTGCGGATCTTTTCCCGGTAGTCCATCAGAGTATTCATTGGTCGAATATTTCCTGTCAAAATTTTGGCATGGTTGCCGGATTTGGAGAATTGGATATGATTGTGAGATAAGGCAATGATCGCAGGCTGCGCCGCGTGATGATTGTCTAAAAAATCCGACTATCGCATTTCCGGTTTCGAACGCAACCTTTGTCGCGTGTCCGGTGGCAATTTGCAGATGTTCCGAGATGCGTCATATCATCGATATCGTTGTCGCAGCGTTGTTAGTTAAGGGAAATTCGCCTTTTACCTTGTGGCCGGTTGCTGGTTTTGGCACATGCGTAAAAAACCATAGGGGTTGGTGTGACGGAGAAGAAACCGGCAAATGCTGGAAAGAGCGTAAAAGCGTTGCAGGAAAACACCAACAAACCAACGCAGGCGGCTCCTCCCACGCAGCCGGACACAGCCAAGATTGACATAGATTTCTCGCACGGCCTCGCCGCATTTCTTGCCGCGAACAGCATCTCGCTTGGCTTCACATCATACCAGACCGGACGCTTGTATCTGGTCGGCGCTGGTCAGGATGGAAAGCTCGCCCTGCACGAAGCCCAATATCCGCAGGCGATGGGCGTGGCGGGCGATAATGAGCGGATCTATCTGGGAACGCTGACCCAGGTCGTCCGGATGGAAAATGTGCTCACCCCCGGCCAGACTGCGAACAACGTGCATGACAAGGTCTATGTTCCACGCAACATGCAGACTACCGGCAATATCGACATTCACGAACTCGGAATCCGCAAGAACGGGCGACTGGTTTATATAAACACCAGATACAGCTGCCTGTGCGAACCCGATATCAAACATAGTTTCAAGCCAATCTGGAAACCGGAGTTTATCTCCAAGCTCGCGCCGGAGGACCGCTGTCATCTCAACGGGCTGGCGATGGTTGACGGCGAGCCGAAATATGTCACAGCCGTCTGTCGCAGCGATGTCGTTGATGGATGGCGAGACCGGCGGCACGATGGCGGGGTGATCATTGATATCGACACCAATGAAGTCATGGCAGAGGGCCTGTCGATGCCGCACAGTCCGCGCTGGTACGGCGGAAAATTATGGGTACTCAATTCCGGCAGCGGCGAACTCGGCTGGATCGATCCCAAGGACAAGAGTTTCCATCCGGTTGCATTCTTCCCCGGCTTCCTGCGCGGGCTTGCGTTTCACGGCAACTTCGCCGCCACAACTTTATCAAAGCCGCGCCACGGCCGTTTTGAAGGACTGGCGCTGGACGACAAGCTGAAGGAAAAGGACGCCGATGCCTGGTGCGGCATACAAATTCTGAATCTGGAAACTGGCAGCGTCGCTCATTGGCTACGCTTCGATGGCGCGATCACCGAATTGTTCGACATCTGCATATTGCCCGGAGTACGCAACCCGATCACCTTGGGACCGAATTCAGTAGAAATCAGGGATTTCATCACGTTTGAATGAAGGGCCGATATTCAAAGACCGGCTCATCAGGAGAATCGTTGCCCGGGAACGGCGTAATCAATCCTCTTTGACTGGTCGCGTGCTCGAACTCACATATCCTGCATAACCGTCGGTGAAGGCGAACAATACGCCATCGGCTTCTTCGGTCGCATAGCTCGTCGCTTCGCTTTGCGAACTGCCAAATTCCATTTCGTCCTTTTGTATCGCGGCGATCATAGCAGTGCGTTCGGCAGAACAAGCCGTCTGAGCGGCTTTCTTGAACGTTCCAGTACCGACTTTTTCGTCAAGCTGGGCGTTTGTAAACTCGACCAGGCAATTGGAATAGGCAACACGCGCGGTCCCTGCATCGGCGATATTGGTGGCGGATGCAGCGCTGAACAAGGCAATACTCAAAAATGCAAACATGACTCTCATTCCTCAAATAATGACTCGCTATAGCATATTTGAAATCGGCGAGCGAAGTAGATTCAACATCCATCTGACCAGATAATATCAATATATATCCGTAGGATAGCATGTGCACGCTGGATTTTCCGCTGCTCGCTCGTGAGAGATTTATGATATCCGTACCCGACTCACCTTCGAAAATGCAATTTTGGCTTGCAACCAAACCGGTTTTGAGAGAATGGGACGCCAGATATCGGGTTTCTCTTAATCGAGAATTCAATGGGAAATCGGTGAGGAAAGGGTTTGCGCCCGTTCCAAATCCGGTACTGCCCCCGCAACTGTAAGCGGCTAGCTGATATGCCAACGGCCACTGGATCTCCGGATCTGGGAAGGCGGCATGTTCAGCAGCGATCCGCAAGTCAGGAGACCTGCCCAATATCGTCGTTCTTCAGCCGGACGGGGTGTGTCGGGTGAACGGGGATTTCCCCTGCGTAGCGGCAATTTATGTCGTTAACCAAAGGGACTCCTAATGTATAAATTCCGAACCTTAGCCACGCTTCTGGCGTCTTCCGCCTATTGCCATGCCGCGCCAGCGCTGGCCGCTGACAATCGCGAAATCGTTGTCACCGCCACAGGTGTCCAGCAGGATATCGAAGACACCGGCACCGCCATATCTGTTGTCGATGCTGCAGACATCGCCGATCAGCAGATCATTTCGATAGCCGACATCCTGCAGGAACTTCCCGGGGTCAACGTTACCCAGAGCGGGGGATTGGGGTCGCAGACCTCGGTCCGCATCCGCGGGGCGGAAAGCGACCAGACGCTGGTTCTGATCAACGGTATCAGGGTCAATGACCCCTCCTCGCCCGACGGCGCATTCGATTTCGGCAATCTGCTCGCCGGCAACATAGAGCGCGTAGAGGTGCTGCGCGGTGCCAGTGGCGTTACATGGGGCAGCCAGGCCGTCGGCGGCGTGGTCAATATAACCACGAAGCGCCCTACGGAAGATCTCACTCTTTTTGCACAGGGGGAATATGGCGCCCATGATACGGTCCGGCTGGTCAGCAACGCCTCCGGCAAGATCGGGCCTGTTGGTCTGAGCATTGGTGGTGGCTATGTACGTACAGACGGAATCAGCGCCTATTCCGGAGGAACCGAACTGGATGGCTATCGCCAATATTCTGCATCAGGACAGTTGCAGGTCGAACTGACCGATGCGATCCGTTTTGAAGCGAGCGGCTATTATGCGGATAGTCGAGTCGACAATGATAGTGTCTTCCCGCCCTTTAGTTCGGACAATGACCAGTTTTCTCTCGCGGAGGAAATTTACGGCAATGCTGCCATAGTGGCGCAGGCATTTGACGGCCGGTTCCAGAACCGCTTTGCCTTCAGCATTTCCGACATAAACCGCGATATCATCAACCCCTTCTTCACCTCGCTGCCCAGAGGCCGGACAGAACGGTTCGAATATCGGGGCGATTTTGCCGTGGTCGAACAATTGCGTCTGGTTTTCGGGGCCGAGACAGAAGATAGCCGCTACGAAAATAGCGGCGTTACCGACTCCACCGGTATCGATTCCATCTTTTTCCAGGCTGTGGTCAAGCCGCTCGACGGACTGACCCTGACCGGCGGCGTCCGGCACGACGATCATGAAGATTTTGGCGGCAATACAAGCCTTTCCGGCAACTTGGCCTATCGCATCAGCGAAGACGGACCGACTATCCGTGCAAGCTATGCCGAAGGTTTTCGCGCGCCATCCCTGATTGATCTCGATGATCGCCCTTTTGGCTATGGCACGCCAGACCTCGTACCGGAGACAGCGAAATCTTATGAGATCGGTATTGATCAATCGCTTATCGGAAATGCGGTACAGGTATCGGTAACCCTGTTCCAGCGGGACACGAAAAACCAGATCGCCTTTGCCGCCTGCCCCGTAGCACCCGATCCTGCGCCAGAAGTCTGCACCAACGGCAGCCGCCCATTTGGTACGACGCTGAACATTGAGCGCAATCGCACAAAAGGCGTAGAGGCCATTTTGTCGATTACTCCGGTCGAAAAACTGCGGTTCGATGCGAATTACACCTGGCTTGATACCGAGAACCGGTCGACCGGCGCAAATTTTGGCAATGAACTGGCCCGCCGTCCGGCGAGCAGCCTCTATCTCAACGCCAGCTACCAGACGGACTTCGGTCTGAATCTGGGTGCCGACTTGCAGATGGTTGGAGACAGCTTCGACGATCTCGCCAACAACCGCCGCATCGACGGCTATATACTTGCCGGAGCACGCGCGAGCATCCCGGTCAGCGACGCGTTTGAAGTCTTTGGGCGTATCGACAATCTGTTCGATGTCACCTATGAAACAGCCACTGATTTTGGCTCTTCAGGGCGTTCTGCCTATATTGGCGCGCGCGCGCGCTTCTGATGTCCAATAGCAAAAGGGAATTTGATCACATGCAACTCCGTCAATCTTCATCGTCCGTCCAGAATATCTGGGCCGGTGTGCTGGCAACTTCGTCGGTTCTGGGCAGCCTTGCATTGGCCTGCATATTCCCTTTTGCCGCGATCGCGACCTTGCTGGCGGCAACTTTGCCGTTCCGCAAGGCAGCGGTCTGGATGGGCGCGGTCTGGTTTGCCAATCAGCTCGTCGGCTATCTGCTCCTAGGCTATCCGCAGACGGCCAACAGTTTCGGTCACGGCCTCGCCATGGGCGCGACCGCTATGGCAACCCTGTTCGTCGCGAAGACAGTTCTGGATATTCGGTCCGATCGTAATGTTCTTTCGCTCGGTCTCGCCTTTGTTGCAGCCTTTGCCGCTTATCAAGCGCTCTTGCTGGTTGCCGCGACATTCCTTGGCGGAGTACAGAATTTCGTGCCTTCCATTGTCTGGATGGTCGCGCAAAATGATATCCTGTGGTTTGCCGGTCTCGGCCTCCTTTACATCGTTCTCGACGGAACCGTATTCGGACGGATCGGAAAGCAGGCCAGCCCGCTAGGCTGATCGCGCTATAGCCTGATCCGCATTTCCGAAAGTTGTGCGTAGGCGTCGCGGCACTGGTCCGCGATCGCCTGCTCATTTTTCTCCAGCTTGGACATCGCGCTTTCCGCCTGTCCAAACCCTGTTGTCTGCAACACGCGGCCATACCAGTGTGATGCCCAGATCCCGTCGCTTTGACGAGGTCCGGCGTCCCATGTGAGCATTCCTTGATCCCACGGGATATCCAGCGCTGTGCATAACGCCCGCAAATGGGCTTCGGGCTCGCGCAATATATCGGCACTATCAAATATGATCGGTGGCTGGCCGCTGAGCTGGGCGGCCCTATCGACATATTCCAGTTGTCGGGCGTAGCCGAGATCATCAGCGGTCACCTCGACCCGTTTGACCGCATAGCTAGCAACCACGCGCTGTGGATCACGGATCAGAAAGGCGTGACGGTGGTCGGGGAAGTCGGCAATCGACACGTCGGCAACCATATGATGGGGCATATGCTTCTGGTACCAGACGGATTTCCCGTCCGGTATCGGCCCGCGCATAGTGTCCGCCACCGATTGCCATTCGCAATCCATCGAGGCGATGACTTCGTCCGCCATCGGCTGGCGCTGGCCTGTCGTTTTCAGAAAAGCTCCATAAAAGGGTTCGTCGCTGACGGCGCAATCGCTGCGCCCGCCAAAGCTGCGCATCATCGCGGTCGAGATATTCCGCGGCCCGGACCACATGGCGATACGGGTTGTCATGATTGTCTCACCTGTGACTCCTCGTTCGCCGCGAAGCGATTATATTCACAGATATTTTGGACTCGCACGAAGCCACGAAGGCGCAAAGATGTTGCCGTTCTGAGATCATTTTTCGTGCCTTTGTGTCGTCGTGCGAGCAAAATAAATAGAGGACCTGCGGTCGGCTTGGCATTGTACGTAACTGGTGCCGCCCAGACCGTTCGCATCGAGCGGAATCAGGAAACATCACGATCTATCAGTTCCTTGTACAACCCCTGCAGCCGTTCGACCATCGGGCCCCTGCCCCCGGTCAATATCCGGCCATCCACTTCGGTGGCTGGTACCACGCCGGCAAAGGTTCCGGTGACAAAGGCTTCGTCCGCGCCGTAGACGTCGGTGAGCGAGAAATTCTTCTCGAATACCGGGATGTCATTCTCCCGGCATATCCGGATGACATTGGCCCGGGTAATCCCGCCGAGGCAATAGTCGCCGCTCGACGTCCAGACCTCGCCTTTGCGGACGATGAAGAAATGGGTGCTGTTGCAGGTTGCGACAAAGCCCTGCGGGTCGAGCATCAACGCCTCGTCAGCACCCGCCTGGGTCGCCTGAATGCAGGCCGTGATGCAATTCAGCTTGCTGTGAGAATTGAGCTTCTGGTCCTGCACCGCCGGATCGCCGCGACGGACATGAACGGTGAACAGGCGGATGCCGTTCTCGACCGTGCTCGGCAAAGCTTCCTTATATTCGGGGATGATCACGATCGTCGCCGGCGAGATCACCACGCGCGGGTCCTGATAGGGCGTCGAGCGAATACCGCGCGTTACCATCAAGCGGATATGCACGCCTTCCTGATCGGTCATGCCATTGGCAGCGATGGTGTCATAGAGGCGTGCCACCAACGCGTCACGCGTGATGCCGATATCCATGGCAATCGCCTTGGCCCCTTCGAACAGCCGGTCGAGATGGGCGTCGAGAAAAGCGATCCTGCCCTTGTGCACCCGCAGTCCTTCCCAGACCCCGTCGCCAAGCATGAAACCGCTGTCGAAAACCGAAACCACAGCCTCGGCGCGCGGGGTCATCACTCCGTTGACGTTGATCAATATATTTGCGTTGCGCGGATCGGCGGTAAAATCATGCGTGCCTTTGGCCATGGAATCGAACCTTCTGATTTATGGAAAGCGTCTGGTGAGCTTTACGAACTTTACAGTGTTAAGGAAAAGAAACGGACTGCGAGGAAAAAGGCGCTTTTTCGCGGGTGGAAGGAGGTAGGAGACAAGATTGCTCATGGCGCCGAAGCTAGCGCAAACGGGGGCGTGTAGGAAAGCGATTTGTGCCCCGCCGGAGGGCGGGGTCCAGACGATCGGGCAGGACTGTTCTGGGCCCTGCCCTTCGGCAGGGCACATGAAGGTGATGTCCGTGATCCCTCTCCCTGAAGGGAGAGGGTTGCGCTGGCTTGGCAGCTTGCTGCCTGGCCGGAGCGGCGTGAGGGCGTAGTTTCGCTTCGGAGTGCAGAACGCCCTCATCCAACTGCGCCTAGCTTCGTCCCTCAGCAAGACTTCCTATCCTTCTCCCTGACGGGAGTAGAAAATCACATATGCAATACGCGTCCATAGGCATCGAGCACGCTCTCGTGCATCATCTCGCTGAGCGTCGGGTGCGGGAAGACGGTGTTCATCAGTTCCGCTTCGGTCGTCTCCAGCGTCTTGCCGATCGTATAGCCCTGGATCAGCTCGGTCACTTCCGCGCCGATCATATGCGCGCCGAGCAATTCGCCCGTCTTGGCGTCAAACACTGTTTTGATGAAACCCTCTGTCTCGCCGAGCGCAATCGCCTTACCGTTACCGATGAACGGGAATTTTCCGACCTTGACGTCATGACCCGCTTCTTTCGCCTTGGCTTCGGTCAGACCGACGCTGGCGATCTGCGGGTGGCAATAGGTGCAGCCGGGGATATTGTTGACGTCCATGGTGTGCGGATGACCGTCCTTGCCCATCGATTGGGCAATGGTCTCCGCCGCTATGACGCCCTCATGGCTCGCCTTGTGCGCCAGCCACGGGCCAGCGGTGCAATCACCGATGGCGTAAATGCCGTCAATATTGGTCCGGCAATATTCGTCGGTCTTGATATGATAGCGTTCGTCCGGCTGCACGCCCAGTTCGTCGAGGCCGATGGTCTCGATATTGGGCATGATGCCTACGGCGACGATGACGTGGCTGAAGTCATGGCTTTCCTTCTTGCCCTTGCTGTCCTCGATCTCCGCCTTGACGCCTTTGTCGCCGACATCGATGCTTTTTACGCCGACGCCGGTCATGATTGTCATGCCTTGTTTTTTCAAAGACTTCTCGAGGAACTTTGAGATTTCCTCATCTTCCACCGGCACGATCCGGTCTAGCATCTCGACGACCGTCACATCGACGCCGATATCATTGTAGAAACTGGCAAATTCGATGCCGATCGCGCCGGAGCCGATGACCAGCAATTTGGTCGGTTTTTCCGGTGGCGTCATCGCCGTGCGATAGGTCCAGATGCGTTTCCCGTCCGCTTTGGCAAAAGGCAGGTCACGGGCACGGGCACCAGTGGCGATGATGATATTTTTCGCCTCCAGTTCGACATCACCCTTATCGGTTTTGACGCTCAGTTTGCCCGGAGCGGTGATCGTGCCATCGCCCATGACGACATCAATCTTGTTTTTCTTCATCAGGCCGGTGACGCCCTGATTGAGCTGCTTGGCCACGCCGCGCGAGCGTTTGACAATGGCGTCGAGATCGGCGCTGATCTTCTCCGCGACCAAGCCGTAATCGGCGGCGTGTTTCATATTATTGAACACCTCCGCCGAACGCAGCAAAGCCTTGGTCGGGATACAACCCCAGTTGAGACAGATGCCACCAAGATTTTCGCGTTCCACGATCGCGGTTTTGAGGCCGAGTTGCGCGGCGCGGATTGCGGCTACATAACCGCCGGGGCCGGAACCGAGAACGATGAGGTCATATCCGTTTGCCATTTTATTCCTTTTCGACAATCTCTAATCTAAAGCGGGCACCTGCACCGGCTTGCCATCCTGGTCTACCGCCACAAATGTGTAGACGCCCGAAGCGGCTTCGGTCACCTCATCCTCGTGCCGGTCACGCCGGAAGGCGTTGACCTGAACCGTCATCGAGCTGCGCCCGATTTTTGAGAATTCGGCATAGACCGACAATTCGTCACCAATTTCGACCGGATGCCCGAAACGGACATCGTTCGCGCCAACCACAACCGATTGATGCTGGCTATGCTGAGCCGCCAGAGCGCCTCCGGCCTGTGCCATCAGCCAGCCACCAAACGCCACACCATAGGGATTGCCCTCCGTGGGCATGACGATGGTCCGGATCGCCGGGATTTTTCTGGCTGGCTCTATCAAGCGAGCATTCCCAATGGGTTTTCGCACAGTTCCTTGAAGACCTTCATCAATTGCGCGCCGTCCGCGCCGTCGATCGCGCGGTGATCGAAGCTGCCGGTGGCGCTCATGATTGTTGCGATCTGAAGGCTGTCATCGATGACATGGGGACGTTTCTGCCCTGCCCCGATTGCCATGATCATCGCTTGCGGCGGATTGATCACAGCATCGAAATTTTTGATCCCGAACATGCCCATATTGGAGATGCTGGCGGTGCCGCCCTGATATTCGTGCATCTTGAGCTTGCCGGCCTTGGCGCGATCGGCAAGGTCTTTCATTTCCGTGGAAATCGCGCTGAGCGATTTTGTGTCGGCGCTCTTGATGATCGGTGTGATCAGGCCGCCGGGGATGCTGACCGCGACCGAGATATCTGCGCGTTCGAATGTCTTGAGCTGGTCGCCTTCGATCGAGACATTACATTTCGGCACCTGCATCAGCGAGACCGCCAGCGCCTTGATCAGCAGATCATTGACCGACAGCTTGATGCCACGCGGTTCCAGCGAAGCGTTGAGTTCGCTGCGCAATTTGAGCAGTTTGTCGAGTTCGACATCCACGGTCAGGTAGATATGCGGAATCGTCTGCTTGGCTTCGGTCAGGCGACGCGCAATGGTCTTGCGCATGCCGGATAGTTTTTCGGTCGTGTGCGGAATATCGAAGTCGTTCGCCGGTGCTGATGTGGCAGCGGGCGCAGCGCTTGGCGCCGGGGCAGCCGCTTCGGCCTTGACCGGAGCCGTGCCGCCTTCCGCCGCATCGATATCGGCCTTGATGATCCGTCCACCAGGGCCGGAGCCCGACACGGCGGTCAGGTCGACGCCTTTCTGATCGGCCAGACGACGGGCAAGCGGGCTGACCTTGAGGCGGTCATCGCCGGAACCCGATGCGGCCTTTGGCGCAGGGGCGGGGCTCGCTTTTGGTGCAGGCGCAGGAGCAGGTTCTTCCGCCTTGGCGGCAGGCTCTGCTGCCTCTTTCGCTTTTGGCGCGGGAGCGGCTTTCGCATCGCCGACATCTTCGCCATCTTCGCCATCTTCGGCAATAATCGCGATGACCGCGCCGACTTTCACATTTTCAGTGCCTTCGGGAACGACGATCTTCGCAATCACGCCCTCGTCAATCGCTTCGAACTCCATCGTCGCCTTGTCGGTCTCGATCTCGGCCAACAAATCACCGGAAGAAACGTTGTCCCCTTCCTTCACCAACCATTTGGCAAGCGTCCCTTCTTCCATCGTCGGGGAGAGCGCAGGCATTTGGAGATTGATGGGCATGGCCGGTTATCTTTCCTGATTTAGTCCAGTTATCACACAAAGCTGTCTAACATTGCGCCAATGGCGTCAAGGGCGCTTGCTTGCCTTGCGGCCATTTTTATCGCAACAGGTGTTTCTGACAGGGCGAGGAGGGCTCATGCGTACATATCTGGTGGTAATCGACGAGACCGACGAGGCGAGCATCGCGCTGCGCTTTGCTTCTCGACGGGCAATGAAAACAAACAGCGCCCTGCATATTCTTGCTCTCGTAGAAAGCGAGGGCTTTGTCGCCTGGGGCGGGGTTCAGGCAACGCTCGAGGAAGAATCGAAAAGCCGGGCCGAAGCGCTTGTATCGAGCGCTGCCGGAACTTTATTTGACGAAACAGGCATAAGGCCTTCGATAACCGTCAAACAGGGCAAAGGACCAAAGGTCGTTCGCGAGATGATGGACGAAGTCGACGGTCTTGCCGCGCTGGTGCTGGGAGCAGCAGCAACCGGATCACCCGGGCCGCTGGTGAGCCATTTTGCCGCCACCGAGGCAGGGTCACTGCCCTGCCCGGTGATGGTTGTTCCCGGGTCCTTGACCAAGGAAGAGATTGACCGGCTAAGCTAGCGCTTTTTCGCCAGTTCGCCACGGGCCGGATAATCATTTTCCAGCGCGAAATCGATTCCCTGAAGCAGTTGATCGAGGGACGGTCGGGTAAACGGCATGCTCTGGATGCTCGCGAAATAGAGAGTCTGGTCTGGCTTGACCAACAACAGCGCAGGCTCTGAGAAAATCTCGGGCTCCGCACTGTCAGGACGGCCCGACGAAATATAGAGATCGAAGTCGCGAGCCTGGTCCTCGTTCAGCCCATAGCCGAGCAGAAGGTTGTCTATTCCCCATTCGTCGACCGATTTCTGGGCCCGTTCCTTGCTGTCCATGCTGATCGCGACAACCGTTATTCCGCGTTTGTCGAAATCATCCAGCTTACGCTGCAGTTCGCGGAGTTGCATCTTGCAGATCGGGCAATGGACGCCGCGATAAAACAGCAACAGCGTGAAATTATCGCCGAGCCTCTGGCTCAGTTGAAACTTGCCCCCGTCGATCAGCGGGACGGTAAAATCGGGTACGGCATGGGTTGGTAGAATATTGGGCATCGGGGGAGTTCCTTTTTCTTGTTCAGTCTAGAACCCTACCCAAGGCGAATGGTTGCCCTGTTTCAACCAACTATTACTTTCGGCGTGCCTTGCCCATCTTTCCACGAACATTCGCGGGGCGGCCTGTTTTACCCTTGCGATGGGGCTTTCCCTTGCCAGCGCGAGAGGGGGCCGGACGACCCGGCATATGATTGGCACCTTCTGCCAGTTCGAACAACAAGCTGCCGGTGGCGGCATTGGCCTCGACCAGACGCAATTCGATTTTCTGGCCGATATTATAGGTCGTGCCGCTATCCATACCCGTCAGCTGCTGCTTGGCCTCGTCATAATCAAAACGTTCGGCGCCCAGCGTTCTCACCGGAACGAGCCCGTCGCCGCCCAGTTCATCCACAGTAGCAAAAAATCCGAAATTCTGGACGCCGGTGATCCGGCATTTCACCACTTCGCCAATCCGCTCCGCCAGATGCGCAGAGATATAGCGGTCGATGGTTTCCCATTCGGCCTTCATCGCACGGCGCTCGAGCTTGGAGATTTTCTCCGAGATTATTTCGAGACGGTCTGCCTCTTCCTTGTTCAGTCCTGAAAATTCCGGAATGGCGCTGTTTTCGGGTGCCGGTTGTTCCAGCTTGCAGGCGCTGACGAGAGCGCGGTGGACGATCAGATCGGCATAACGACGGATCGGGCTGGTGAAATGGGCATAGCTTCCCAGCGAAAGGCCGAAATGGCCCATATTGGTATGGCCGTAATAAGCCTGGGTCTGGCTCCGCAATATCTGTTCCATCACCAAAGGCAGCAGCAATTCGTCGTCAACCTGTTCGATCAGATTATTGAAGACCGCAGGTTTGATCACCTGCCCCATGGCAAAGCTCATATCGAAGGTCTTGAGGTAATCTTTCAGCGCGATCAGCTTCTCTCGCGACGGGGTCTCGTGAACGCGGTAGATCACCGGCGATTCTTTCGACTCCAGCATCTTCGCGGCTGCGACATTGGCAACGATCATATAATCCTCGACCACACGGTGCGCGTCGAGACGCTCTCGGATGGCAATTTCAACAATCTTGCCCTGGTCATCCAGCACCACCCGCTTTTCGGGCAGATCAAGATTGAGCGGTTCGCGGGCATCGCGTGCCTTGGCCAGCAGTTTCCAGCAAGCCCATAGAGGCTCCAGCGCGCTGCTCTTCAGTTCATGGTCGAGTTTTCCGTCCATCGCTGCCTGTGCGTCTTCATAAGCGATATTTCCGGCCAGCTTGACGATCGCGCGGGTGAAGCGAGAAGCGATGACCTGACCCTTGGCATCTATCGTCACGTGACAGACCAAGGCTGCGCGGTCGACGCCCTGTTTCAACGAGCAGACGTCGGTGGACAAAGCTTCCGGCAGCATCGGCACAACCCGGTCGGGGAAATAGACGCTGTTACCGCGCTTATAGGCTTCGCGGTCAAGCTTGCTGCCCGAGCGGACATAATAGGAAACGTCAGCAATCGCGATGAGCGCCTTAAAGCCACCCTTGTTATCCGGACTGTCATCCGGCGCGGCCCAGATAGCATCATCATGGTCGCGGGCATCGGCGGGGTCGATGGCGACAATCGGAAGGTGGCGCAGATCCTCGCGCTTCTCTTTCAAGATTTCGAGCTTGGTTGCCTGCTCGGCTTCCTCGACTACGGCATCGGGAAAATGCAGTGGAATTTCAAATTTGTGGATCGCGATCAGGCTGAAGGATTTGGCAGCGAACGGATCGCCCAATATTTCCTTCACCCGCGCCTTGACCTCTGAGCCACGCTTGATCGGTTCGGCCAGCACCAGATTGCCCGGCTTTGCCTCGCCCAATTCGATGATCGGCGTGCTGCGCCGGATCTTGCGATCCACCGGCTTCAGCCAATAGCGGTCGCGTTCGTCCTTCTCGACGATACCCAGCAGCATTTCGTTGCTCTGGGCGAGTTTCTTCATCAGAAAGGCGACATGGCCCTGCCCGCGTTCTTCGGTTCGTGCCAGTATCCGGTCGCCAATCGCCAGCGCGGCGCGGCGCCCCTTTTCCTTGACCCTGATCTTGGGCGCGGGTCCGCCTTCGTCTTCCCAGCGTTCGGGAATGCCGATCGCTTCATTGCCGTCAATCTCGACAATCTTGAGCACGGTCACCTTCGGCAGGCCGCCCACCTTATGCAAAGCCCGCCCCAAATCGCCGGCGAGCAAACCTTCTTTGGTCATGTCCTTTAGCAAAGCCTTGAGCGCGATCTTGTCCGGTCCCCGCAATCCAAAGGCTTTTGATATCTCTCGCCGTCCCGCAGGTCGCTCCGATTGCTCGATAAAATCCAGTATCTGCTGGCGAGTGGGAACCTGTTTCGGTTTGTGAGATTTTTTGGGACCTGCCATTAATAAGCTTTACCTATGATTATGCGCTCGACCGCCGGTTTGCCGGTAAAGATACATTTGCCATCTGCGACTGCGGCATCAACCGGAACGTTACGGAAGGTCAGCTTCAGTTTTTTGAGCCGCTCTTCGATTGCTTCCAGTTCCTCACCGGTCGCCTTGCACCATTGCACTTCCAGCCAGCCTGGATGTTTCTTTTTCGCCGCGTAGAAACGTTCAACGTCCGACCAATATTCAACACCCCGCTTGACGTTGCCATTGAGGCGCTCTTTGGCTTCTTCGTGCAACGAGGACTGGATCTCGGACAATAAGGTCGGAATTTCCGGGAGGAATTCTGCCTTGGCGAGAAATTTCGTGTCCAGTTTTCCGCTGTCCTGATAAAGCGCATCGCGACGGATCATCGCGACTTTGTCGTCGGCCATGTCACGCGGTCCGATTTCGAGAATGATCGGCGCGCCCTTCTTGATCCATGACCAGCGTTTAGTCTGCGTTTTGGCGCCGCTTACATCCAGCTTCACCCGGACCGGTTCGTCAAAGGCTCTCAGCCGGGCGATATCCTTTGCCAGCGCTTTGCAATAATCCAGCACTGCTTCATCTTCCGGCTTGTCGCGCAGCATCGGCACGATCACCACCTGATAAGGCGCAATCAGCGGTGGCACACGCATGCCGTCGTCATCGCCATGGGTCATGATGACGCCCCCGATCATACGGGTCGAAGTGCCCCAGCTGGTGGTATAGGCAAACTGGAATTCACCATCCTTGTCCTGGAAGCGAATATTCTGCGCCTTGCTGAAGGTCTGGCCGAGGAAGTGGCTGGTGCCGGCCTGCAAAGCCTTGCCATCCTGCATCATCGCTTCGATCGAATATGTCGCATCAGCGCCAGGGAAACGTTCATTCTCCGGCTTCTCTCCGGCGATGACCGGCATCGCCAGCACATTTTCCGAAAACTCGCGATACATTTCCAGAGCGTTGAGCGTCTCTTCCATCGCCTCGGCTTTGGTGGCGTGGGCCGTATGGCCCTCCTGCCAGAGAAATTCGGTGGTCCGCAGAAACATTCTGGTGCGCATTTCCCAGCGCACGACATTCGCCCACTGGTTGATCATCACCGGGAGATCGCGCCAGCTTTGCACCCAGCGGGCAAAGGCGGTGCCGATCACGGTTTCGGAGGTCGGGCGCACGACCAAAGGCTCTTCCAGTTTTGCGTCCGGATCAACAACCAGTCCGCCATCTTCGCCCTTGATCAGCCTGTGATGGGTGACCACGGCCATTTCCTTGGCAAATCCGTCGACATGCTCGGCCTCTTTCGAGAAATAGCTGAGCGGAATGAACAAGGGGAAATAACAATTTTCATGGCCCGATGCCTTGATCCGCTGGTCCATCAGATATTGCACCCGTTCCCAGATACCATAGCCCCAGGGCCGCATGATCATCGAGCCACGTACGCCGGATTCTTCGGCCATGTCGGCTTCAGCAATTACTTGCTGGTACCATCCCGCGAAATCATCTTCGCGGGTGATTGTAAGAGCATTTTTCTTCACTTGGTTTTCCTGCGGCTTATAGTTTTCCGACAATCAGATATCGAGTTTGTCAATCTTGGACTGGATATCTGCGAGTTGCTTTTTCAGCTCCGTGATCTCGATATCTTTTGCGGATGGTTTTTCTTGTGGTTCGTTTTCGGTTTCATCCCGACCATTTTGGCCAAGGCTTAGCGCCTTTTCAAAAACGCCGGCCAAAGGGCTTGCCTTCAGGGCATTTTCAACCGCTTCCTGAAACTGCTTCTGGTTCTTGACGGCCATCTGGCCCAGCGGATTCTTGTTGAGGGCGCCTTCAACCGCTTCCTGAAACTGTTTCTGGTTCTTACGGAAATTTTCCATCGATGCTTCCAGATAGGAGGGCATCAAGGACTGCATACTGTTGCCATACATGGAGATCAGCTGGCGCAAAAAATTGACCGGCAGCATATGCTTGCCGTTGCTTTCCTCGTCCACGATGATCTGGGTCAGCACATTATGGGTAATATCTTCTCCGGACTTGGCATCGACGACGACAAAATCCTCGTCATTGCGGGTCATCTCGGCGAGAAAATCGAGGGTGATATAATTGGATGTCTGGGTATTATAGAGACGCCGATTGGCATATTTTTTTATGATGATCGGACCGTCTTGGATCTTCTTTTTCGACTTGGCCATATAAGCTCCCGATCGGTTAGAAACACTGAAGGCTGTCGGGATTTCTAACCGTCCTTTATTTGCATGTTGCACCAGCACTAAACCTATTTGTGCATTGCCGCAACTTCTGTTGTTATCCAGCATTTTTGTGCAGCATTTTCCATTTGTGCAACTGCGTCCGGGTGTGGAGCCTTACAACTTTACGTCCACTGTCTCGCCAACCGGTTGCCGAGGCCCGTGATCAGTTCATATTGCGACAGACCGGATTGTGAGGAAGCGGCTCTCAGATCATATTCGCAATCGACCCAGTCCCCTTCTTTGAGATGGGTGGCATTAGAAAGGTCGATGGCGATCAGGTCCATCGAAACGCGGCCGAGCACCGGTAGTATCTGCCCTTGATGCATGAACAGCCCGCTATTGGAAAAGCCGCGCAAATATCCGTCGGCATAGCCCATCGCCAATATGCCGACATCATGCGAACGATCTGCAACATATTGCGCATTATAACCGAGCTTGTCACCGGGCTGCAGCGAACGAACCTGAATGATTTCCGCCTGCGGGACGGCCACCTGAGCAATGATATCTTCCAAAACCGGGCGTTGAATACCGCCGTAGAGCGACAGACCCGGGCGCGTTAGATCGAAATGATATTGGCTACCCAGTGCGATTCCGGCGCTGTTGGCCAGGCTCGTCCGTTTGCGCGGTACGACTTCCAGGGCGGCCTGATATTGCGCCAGCTGCTCGCTGTTCTGTGGCCCGTCCTCGTCGGCAGAAGCGAGATGGCTCATCGCGACATCGATCGCCATTCCATCAAAAAGCCCGGCCTTGAGATCTTCGACGTTGATCCCGAGACGGTTCATCCCGCTGTTGATCATCATGTCGCAAGGCTTGCCCGATGTCTTCCAGCGCGCAAGCTGCTCGAGACTGTTGATCACGGGCTTGGCGGGAGATTGCATGGCAAAGGCCATGTCGGCCTCTCGAACGCCATTGAGTACGGACACCGACGCCTCGCCCGCCGTCAGGTCTTCGATCTCCTGCGCTTCCTGCCAGTTGGCGACGAAGAAATCGGTACAACCCGCTGCGAGGAGCTTTTGCACAACAGCGCGCACGCCAAGGCCATAGGCGTTGGCCTTTACCGCGGCTCCGGCCCTGGCTTGCCCGGACAGCCGGTCGAGGTTGCGCCAGTTGGCGACCAGCGCATCGGAATCGAGCCGGATTGTCGCCGTCGGCGCTATTATCGGTTTGTCGTCACTCATTGACGGAGCGATACGGCCTTCATGGCGCTTCGTCGAGTGCCGCTTCGGGGTCATTGGGTATGCCCCACCACGCAACGATGACACCAAATGCAACGACTACCCATGTGTACCAGAGACCGGCATATATATCTCCGGATCGGGCCACGATATATCCGGCAATCAGCGGCAGGAATCCACCCAGATAACCAGCCCCGATATGATAGGGTATCGACATCGAACTATACCGGATTTTGGCCGGGAACATCTCCGAGAGCAATGCCGCAACCGAACCGTAGGTCAAGGCGCTCAGGGCACCCAGGACCAGCAATATCGCGACGATTCCCAATATGCTGATCATATCCGGCTGCTGTTTGGCAAAGTCATATCCGTGCTCGGTAAGCGCGCCGCGAATGCCACTGCTGCGCGCAGCACCATCTTCCATCCATGCCGGATCAATTGCGATCGCGTTGTTACCGGCACTCAGGCTCAATTCGCTGGCGTCGGTAAGCGTATAGGAGACGCCAGCAGATGTCAGCGTTTCCAGAACCTTGCCGCAATCACTCTGCTCGCGGCTGAACAATTCTGCAAAAGGATCCGCGCTACAGGCACTGCCCTCGACCCGCACGGGGTTCGCTTCGGCTGCTTCGGTCAATCCGGGATTGGCAAAATAGCCCAGTCCCCAGAATGCAGGAAATAGAAGTAGCAACGAGAGGAGAGCGCCAACGATGATCGGTTTCTTGCGTCCGACCTTGTCCGACCATTTGCCGACGACAAGATAGAAGGACATGGCAATAAGACCAGAAACGAACAATATGATGTCTACGGTCTGCGCCTCCATATTCATCGGCCCACGCAGGAACGACATGCCGGAGAAAAAGGCGGTGTACCAGATCGTGGTCAGAACGCCCGTAATCCCGAACAGAGCGACAAAGATGCGTTTCTTGTTGCCGGGATAGGTGAAGCTTTCGACAAAGGGATTGCCCGCAGTTTCACCCGCCGCTTTCATCGCCTGGAAGACCGGGCTTTCATTGAGCTTCAGCCGCATCCAGAGCGATATGGCGAGCAGGATGATCGAAAGCAGGAACGGTACCCGCCAGCCCCAGTCGTTGAATTCCTGTTCCGGGATCAGGAAGCGGCAGGCCAGTATGACGCCGATCGACAGGACAAATCCACCAGCGACGCTGGCCTGGATATAGCTTGTGTAATAGCCGCGCTTTTCGGTGGGCGCATGTTCCGCGACATAGATTGCCGCTCCGCCATATTCGCCGCCGAGGGCAAGACCCTGCAATATCCGCAGGAATATCACGATCAGCGGGGCAGCCAGCCCGATCGTCTCCGCGCTCGGAATGAAACCGACGCCGGCGGTCGCAATGCCCATCAGGGTCACTGTGACGAGGAACGTATATTTGCGACCCAGCTTGTCGCCGAGGAAACCGAAGAGAATTGCACCAACCGGACGGAAGCCGAAGCCGATGGCAAAGGTCGCCCATACCATCAATATCTCAAGCGTCGGATTGCCGCTGGGGAAGAAGGTCGGCCCGATGATATAGAATAATGTGCCGTAAATGAAGAAGTCATACCATTCGAAGATGGTCCCGGCAGAGGACGCCGCTATGACCAGGCGGATTTCTTTTTGCGTCGGTTCGCGTTGCCCCGCCATTGCTACTTCACTGGCCATATTTTTGCCCTCCCCAAGGCGTTCGTTCTATTCCAGCTCGAGTATCACGGCATCGACGGCAAGGCTATCGCCTTGCGCGGCCTCAACCGATTTCACCACGCCATTTTTCTCCGCGCGAAGAATATTCTCCATCTTCATCGCCTCGACCACAGCCAGAGGCTGGCCTTCGACAACGGCATCGCCTTCGGCAACGTGCAGCGCGACCAGCAGGCCGGGCATCGGGCAAAGCAGATATTTCGACAGATCGGGCGGAATTTTCTCGATCATATGGACGGCATGCTGCGCAACATGAGCAGGCAGCACACGAGCCTTGTGAGTGGCGCCATGACTGTTGAGTGCGAAGCCATTGGCGGTCTTTGCGATCTTCACTGACAGAGGTTTGCCCGCCACCTCAGCGAGGATCAGGCTATCGCCCGGTGTATATTCCATAGACAAATCGACATCGGTACCGTCGACGATGATTTCTTCTTCGGAGATCGAGACCTCCATGATCTTGTCACCGATCTTGACCTGCCATTCCGATGGCGGATCGAGCCGTTTTCCGAGCTGGCTGTCAATCCGGCGGGCTCGGTCGGCATGGGCCGTTGCGGCGAATGCGCCGATGGCGGCGAGATTGCGTAGCAATTCGGCGGACGCTGGAGCGCCCTGAAAACCGTCGGGATATTCCTCGGCGATGAAATTGGTGGTGATATTGCCTTCGCGGAAACGTTCGTGCTGCATCAGTGCCGAGAGGAAATCGATATTGTGGCCGGGGCCAACCAGCTCGAACCGGTTGAGCGCATCGATCTGGCGGTCAATTGCCTCGATGCGGGTTTCGCCATAAGTGATCAGCTTGGCAATCATCGGATCGTAGAAGATCGAGACTTCGCCACCTTCAGCTACGCCATCGTCGACGCGAATGCCTTCTTCGGCAGCCGGTGGCCGATATTTGACCAGACGTCCGGTGGACGGCAGGAAGCCGCGATAGGGATCTTCTGCATAGACGCGGTTTTCGACCGCCCAGCCGGTCAGCGTGACCTCGTCCTGGGTCAGCGGCAGTTTCTCGCCATAGGCGACGCGGATCATCTGTTCGACGAGATCAAGACCGGTGATATATTCGGTAACCGGATGCTCGACCTGCAGACGGGTGTTCATTTCGAGAAAATAGAAGCTCTTGTCGGCGCCGACAATCAGTTCGACCGTACCGGCGCTATAATAGCCCACGGCCTGCGATAATGCGACGGCCTGTTCGCCCATTTTCTTGCGCATTTCGGGATCGACGAAGGGCGATGGTGCCTCTTCTACGACCTTCTGGTGGCGTCGCTGGATCGAACATTCGCGTTCGCCGAGATAGATGACATTGCCATGCTTGTCGCCGAGCACCTGGATTTCGATATGGCGCGGCTGTTCGATGAATTTCTCGATAAACACGCGGTCGTCGCCAAAACTGGCGAGCCCTTCGCGCTTGGTTGCTTCAAAGCCTTCGCGGACGTCTTTCTCGTTCCACGCAAGCCGCATGCCCTTGCCGCCGCCACCGGCGCTGGCCTTCATCATCACCGGATAGCCGATTTCCGAAGAAATGCGCACGGCATGTTCGGTATCGTCAATCTCGCCGATATGACCCGGAACAACGCTGACCCCTGCCTTCTCGGCCAGTTTCTTAGACTCAATCTTGTCGCCCATTGCAGCAATTGCGTTGATTGGCGGTCCGATGAAAGCAATGTCATTGTCGTCAAGTTGCTGGGCAAAGCTGGTCCGCTCGGACAGGAAACCATAGCCGGGATGCACGGCTTCCGCGCCGGTTTCCTTGCAGGCCGCGATGATCTTGTCCGCAATCAGATAGGATTCACCCGCTGGCGACGGTCCGATATGCACGGCTTCGTCCGCCATTTTGACATGCGGCGAGCGTGCATCGGCGTCGGAATAGACCGCAACCGTCTTGATACCCATTTTCTGGGCAGTACGAATGACGCGGCAGGCGATTTCGCCCCGGTTGGCGATCAGGATTTTCTTGAACATAGTTTATTCGGCTGCCTCTAGTTGAATGTCTCTCGGCTCGGCTTCCATCGGAACCAGCCCCAGTTTCGCAAATAATGTTTCGTCCGCATCGTCGCCCGCATTGCCGGTGGTCAGCAATTTGTCGCCGGTGAAGATGCTGTTGGCACCAGCGAGAAAACACAAAGCCTGCGTGCTTTCGCTCATGCTCTCGCGGCCAGCGGACAGGCGGACCATCGAGGCGGGCATGGTGATCCGTGCCACCGCGATCGTGCGGACAAATTCGATATCGTCAATCTTCGCCAGCGGCGTATCGGCCAGCATATCGCCGAGCACCGTGCCTTTGACCGGAACCAGCGCATTTACCGGAACGCTTTCCGGATGCCTCGGCAAAGTCGCCAGAGCGTGGATGAAACCGACCCGGTCTTCGCGGGTCTCGCCCATGCCGACGATGCCGCCGGAACAGACGTTGATGCCGCTATTCCGCACATTTTCCAGCGTTTCGAGACGGTCGCCAAAGGTGCGCGTCGTGATAACCTTCTCATAATGTTCCGGCGAGGTATCGATATTGTGGTTGTAATAATCGAGGCCTGCTTCGGACAGCATTTCGGACTGTTCCTTGGTCAGCATGCCAAGCGTCATACAGGTTTCCATGCCCATCTGCCGGACGCCCTTGATCATCTCGATGATCGCCGGCATGTCGCGATTTTTGGGGTTGCGCCATGCCGCGCCCATGCAGAAGCGCGAAGAACCGCGGTCCTTGGCCTGTGCTGCGGTTTGCAACACGGTGCGCACGTCGAGCAGTTTCTCTGCCTTCAGCCCGGATTTCGCGCCGGCAGACTGGTTGCAATAGCCGCAATCTTCGGGGCAGCCGCCGGTCTTGATCGACAGCAGGGTTGAAAGCTGAACCTCACCGGGCTTGTGGTTGGCGCGGTGGACGGTTGCTGCCTGAAAAACCAGTTCGTCGAACGGCAGGTCGAACAGGGCCGCGATTTCCTCTCGGGTCCAGTCGTTACGCACGTCGGTATCTTCAATTTCTGTCACGATAGTCATTCCGCAGCTTCCTCTTCGGGGGGCATATTATGGCCCAGCAATCTCAATATGTCGGCGGCACATTCCACAATATTGCTGCCCGGTCCATAGATTCCGACCACGCCACTCTTACGCAGGAATTCGTAATCCTTTGCCGGGATAACACCGCCCGCGAAAATCTTGATATCGCCGCGGCCTGCTTCTTTCAGCAGGTTGATCAGTTCGGGGATCAGTGTTTTGTGGCCCGCCGCCAGGCTGGACGCGCCGACCGCGTCGACATTTTCCGCCAGAGCGAGATCACGGGTTTCGCCGGGCGTCTGGAACAACGGACCGGAGATCACGTCAAAACCCATATCGGTAAAGGCACTGGAGACAACATTGGCGCCGCGGTCATGGCCGTCCTGCCCCATTTTCGCGACCAGGATTTTCGGCTTTCGACCAAGCCGTTGCGACACGGCATCCACGCCTTCGATGACCATCGCGTAGCGGGCATTGCCTTCATAGGCCTTGCCGTAAATGCCTTTTACCGGCGTTGGTTGGGTTTCATAGCGGCCAAAGACCGCTTCCATCGCGTCGGATATTTCGCCAAGCGAAGCACGTTTGCGCGCCGCGTCGACTGCGAGAGCCAACACATTACCGCTCGCCTTCGCGCCTTCGGTCAGCGCCTTGAGCGCTGCCTGACAGGCTGCTTCGTCGCGATCGGCCCGCATTTTCTCAAGCCGCTTGATCTGACCGTCGCGAACCATTGCATTGTCAATGTCGAGCGTTTCCATCGCGTCTTCTTCGGCAAGACGATATTTGTTCACCCCGACGATCACTGCATCGCCCTTGTCGACAGCAGCCTGGCGACCGGCAGCGGCTTCCTCGATCATCGCCTTGGGCCAGCCATCGGCAACCGCCTTGGCCATGCCGCCCTCGGCATCGACGCGTTCGATAATTTCCCAGGCTTTCTCGACCAATTCGCTGGTCAGCGCCTCGACATAATAGCTGCCGCCAAGCGGATCGACGACCTTGGTAATGCCAGCCTCTTCCTGCAACACGATCTGGGTGTTACGCGCAATGCGCGCGGAAAAGTCCGTCGGCAGCGCGATCGCTTCGTCGAGGGCGTTGGTATGCAGCGACTGGGTCCCGCCCAGGGTCGCGGCCATTGCCTCGATCGTCGTCCGGATCACGTTGTTATACGGATCCTGCTCGGTCAGCGACACGCCCGAAGTCTGGCAATGGGTGCGCAGCATTTTCGACCGTTCGGATTGTGCGCCGAGATCGGTCATCACGCGGTGCCACAAGGTCCGCGCGGCGCGCAGCTTGGACACTTCCATGAAGAAGTTCATGCCGATGCCGAAGAAGAAGCTCAGTCGGCCGGCGAACGCATCGACGTCAAGACCGGTCGCCATCGCCTGCTTGGCGTACTCGCGGCCGTCGGCGATAGTGAATGCCAGTTCCTGCACTGCTGTCGCACCGGCTTCATGCATATGATAGCCGGAGATCGAGATGCTGTTGAATTTCGGCATATGCTCGGACGTGTAGCCGATGATGTCGGAAATGATCCGCATCGAGGGCGCCGGCGGATAGATATAGGTATTCCGCACCATGAACTCTTTGAGAATGTCATTCTGGATTGTGCCGGAAAGTTTGTCCTGAGAAACCCCCTGCTCTTCCGCCGCGATGATATAGAAAGCGAGACACGGGATGACCGCCCCGTTCATTGTCATCGACACCGACATTTCGTCGAGCGGAATCTGGTCGAACAAGATTTTCATATCCTCGACGCTGTCGATCGCGACGCCGGCCTTGCCGACATCGCCGACCACGCGCGGATGGTCGCTATCATAGCCGCGGTGCGTGGCAAGATCGAAGGCTACCGAAAGACCCTTTTGCCCCGCCGCAAGATTGCGCCGATAGAAGGCGTTCGATTCCTCGGCGGTCGAGAAACCGGCATATTGGCGGATTGTCCAGGGACGTCCGGCATACATGCTGGCCTTGACGCCGCGGGTGAACGGACCAAAGCCGGGCAATCCCGGATCACCGGCATCTTCTGCGGTGTAAAGCGGTTTGACAGCGATACCCTCGGGGGTTTCCCAAGTAAGATCGCGGCCCTTCACTTCCTTATTGGCCAGTTCCTGCCAGTCTTTGATCGTCGGTTTATCGGTCATTCGATCTCTCTAATAGGTGGTTCCGGCGGCAGCCGGGATGTCGATCATTCGGGCCTACTCGCCTTTGAAATCCGTCTTGCGCTTTTGCAGGAACGCAATCGCCCCTTCGCGCGCATCCTTGCTGTCGCCGGCAATCCGCTGGCCTTCGGCTTCCCGCACCAGCGCCGAAGCATAGTCGCTTTCGAGCGCCGCTGCCAGATTCTGACGCATCACGCCCAAAGCTACGGTGGGGCCATTAGCCAAGCGTTTAGCCAGCATGCCCGCTTCATCCATCATCGCAGCATCTTCGACACATTTGTAGATCAGACCCCAGTCTGCGGCTTTTTCGCCGTGGATTTTTTCGCCGAGCAGCATCATTTCTGTTGCGCGAGCCTTGCCGACCAGGCGAGTCAGCATCCACGATGCGCCGCCGTCGGGTACAAGACCGATATTGACGAAGGCCTGCAGGAAATAAGCTGATTTCCCGGCAATCGCAAAGTCACTCGCCAGCGCAATGGAACAACCGACGCCTGCTGCCGGTCCGTTCACCGCGGTGATCGTCGGAATGTCTAGCTTTGCCAGCTTCAGCATCAACGGATTGTAATGCTGGAGCAGCGCGGCGTAGCTGCCCTGCCCGCCCGACAAGGCGCTGTCGTTCTTCGCCTGCAAATCGGCGCCAGCACAGAAGGCACGGCCTTCACCGGTAATCACCAAAGCGCGTGCATCTTCCAGCTTGTCCAGCGCGATGAAGATATCATCCGCCATGCCCAGTGAACAGGCGTTGAGCCGCTCCGGCTTGTTCAGCGTGATCGTAGCCACCTGATCGGTGATATCCAGCTTGATGTTTTCGAATTCCATGTGCGGTCCTTTTGAATATTTCGTCATCCTGAACTTGTTTCAGGATCTCGCAGGGTCCTGAAACAAGTTCAGGATGACGATTGTATAATTAATGCCCCTTGGGCGTTTCCATGATCTCGGTTAGCATCCCGCCCATATCCTTGGGATGCACAAAAAAGATAAGCGTGCCGTGCGCGCCGATGCGCGGTTCGCCGAGCACGCGCTTGCCCATCGCTTCAAATTCCGCCTTGGCGGCGTGAATGTCCTGCACTTCGAAACAGATATGATGCTGGCCGCCGAGCGGGTTTTTCTCCAGCCATTTGCCCACCGCGCTATCGCGCTCTGTGGGTTGCAGCAATTCGATCTGGGTTCCGGCGGTACTACCTTCGCCAGGAGTGTTCACGAAGCATACCCGCACTTGTTGGGAATCCAGGACGAATGGTTCTGTTATGTCCGTCGCGCCCATCACGTCGCGGTAGAAGGTGATCGAGGCGTCAAGATCAGGCGTCGCGACGCCGACATGGTTTAGTCTACCCAGCTTCATTTCAATTTCCTATTTCGTCATTCCAGCGAAGGCTGGAACCCAATCCAATCTCCGCATCACTCTCAATATTGGTGTAGACCCCAGCCTTCGCTGGGGCGACAGTAAAGCCGAATGAGCGCGCAGCGATCAATGTCCTTCTCCGTGCGGAATGAATTTATGGACCAGCGGCGCGATGCCAGCGCCGACGAGAACGCCCAATATGCCCGACAAGAGCGCAAAGGCGATTCCGCCGACCATCATCTTTGCCGAGGCCGGGAACAGGCCGACCAGCGGATGCGAAATGATATCGATCAGATGTTCGGGACCATGCCAGCCAACCGCGGCAATATTGTGGACCAGCAGGCCCCCACCGACCCAGGCCATGGCTAGGGTGCCGATGATCGAAAGCGCAGCAAGCAGCTTCGGCATCAACCGGACAAGACTGCAGCCAAAGGAGCGCAACGCGCCCTCATTATTTTGCGCGATGTGCAGGCCGATATCGTCCATCTTCACTATCAGCGCGACCGCGCCATAGACCGCCACGGTAATCGCTATGCCGATGATTGCGAGAATGATCGCCTGTTCCCACCAGACCTGGTCGGTCAGTTCGGACAGAGCAATTGCCATGATCTCGCCGGACAGAATCAGGTCGGTGCGGATCGCGCCGGAGACCATCTCCTTCTCGCGCCCTGGCCCCTCGATAATCGCGGGCTGTTCATGCTTCGTGGATTCGTCGACGTGGAAAAATTCCAGCACCTTCTCGGCGGCTTCATAACAGAGGAACAATCCGCCGAAAATCAGGATGATCGGTATCAAAAAGGGCGCAAATTGTCCCAAAAGGACCGCTGCCGGTAGCAAAAAGACCAGTTTGTTCTTGAACGATCCCTTGGTGATTTTCCAGATCATCGGCAATTCGCGCGACGGATCAAAACCGGTGACATAAGTCGGCGTAACCGCCGCATCGTCTATCACCACGCCAGCAGATTTGGTCCCGGCACGCGCCGCGGCAGCCCCGATATCGTCAACCGACGCGGCGGCAACTTTCGCAATGGCTGCGACGTCGTCGAGTAGGGCTACTAGTCCTGTTGGCATTCTATCTCCGGGAACTCACTTGACAAGCAGATAAGGCAGTTGAATTTCACGTCTCAATGTCACCAATATATTTTGCATTTGGGCGAAACTGACTAGTAAATTCCCCTTTATCTCCGACGTACCAGCTTCCAATTTGCCATTCTTTTGGAAAATTCGGGAAACTGTCATGGACACTAGGATCCGCCTCGACGACCCATTGCCCATTAAATTCCGACGTGCCCTTAATACATTCTAACATATAATTTTGAGGTTGACGTTTCGCAGAAACAATAGCGCGGTAATTATCATTTTCGTGAAAAACTCCCGTCAAGTTTCCTGCATCATCTACCTCATAGGCCCCGACTATGGCTTCAGGCGGCACCTTTTGGTCGTCGGGATAGTCCCAGTCGATTTTGTAAACGTTCCCGCCTGGATTTTTCTTTGCTTCAGCAATCATCTCCGGGGTAAATTCAGCTGACTTATCTCGTTCTTTTTTTAACCAACCCATGATGCTTATCCAATCCTACAACGGAATATTATCATGTTTCTTCCACGGGTTCTCGAGCTGCTTGTTCCGCAATTTCCGTAACCCTAGAGCCACCCGACGCCGAGTTGCATGCGGCTTGATTACTTCATCGATAAAGCCTTTTTGCGCCGCGATAAACGGGTTGGCGAAGCGGGCTTCATATTCGGCGGTATGCTCTGCGATTTCTTCCGGAGTCTTGCCGCGAAAAATGATCTCGACAGCGCCTTTTGCGCCCATCACGGCGATTTCCGCGGTCGGCCAGGCATAGTTGAGATCGCCGCGCAGATGTTTGGAGGCCATCACGTCATAAGCGCCACCATAGGCCTTGCGGGTGATGATGGTGATTTTCGGGACTGTTGCTTCGGCATAAGCGAAGAGCAGTTTGGCACCATGCTTGATGATGCCGTTATGCTCTTGTGAAGTGCCGGGCAGAAAGCCGGGCACGTCGACCAGAGTGATGATCGGAATATTGAACGCATCGCAATAGCGGACAAAGCGGGCCGCTTTCTTGGAGGCATTGATGTCGAGGCATCCGGCGAGCACCATCGGCTGGTTGGCGACGACACCGACGGTGGAGCCTTCCATCCGGCCAAAGCCGCAGATGATATTGCCGGCATGAGCGGGCTGGACTTCAAAGAAATCGCCTTCGTCGACCATCTTGCGGATGACTTCGTGCATGTCATAAGGCTGATTGGCGTTATCCGGGATCAGCGTATCGAGGCTTTCTTCCAGACGGTCCCACGGATCAGCGGTGGGCCGTTCGGGCACTTCTTCGCGGTTGGAAAGCGGCATGAAATCGATGAAATCGCGCGCTGCGAGCAGTGCTTCAATGTCATTTTCATAGGCTACATCGGCGACGCTGGTCTTGGTCGTGTGCGTAACCGCCCCGCCCAGTTCTTCCTGCGTCACAATCTCGTTGGTCACGGTCTTGACCACGTCGGGGCCGGTGACGAACATATAGCTGCTGTCCTTCACCATGAAGATGAAGTCGGTCATGGCTGGCGAATAGACCGCACCGCCTGCGCAGGGCCCCATGATCAGGCTGAGTTGCGGAATGACGCCACTGGCCAGCACGTTCTTCTGGAACACGTCGGCATAGCCGCCTAGCGATGCCACGCCTTCCTGAATACGCGCGCCACCACTGTCATTGATGCCGATGACCGGAGCACCAACCTTCATCGCGTTATCGAGAACCTTGCAGATTTTCTCGGCATGGCGTTCGGAGAGAGAGCCGCCGAAAACGGTGAAGTCCTGAGAGAAGACGAAGACCAAGCGGCCGTTGATCGTGCCGGAGCCGGTGACCACACCATCGCCGGGAATATGCTGCTCATCCATGCCGAAATCGACGCAATTATGTTCGACATACATGTCGATTTCTTCAAACGAGCCGTCGTCGAGCAATATCTCGAGCCGTTCCCGCGCCGTCAGCTTGCCCTTGGCATGCTGGCTATCAATCCGCTTCTGTCCGCCACCGAGCATGGCTTCGGCGCGCTTGGCTTCCAATTGTGCGATAATGTCTGACATTAAACCCCCGGCTGTGAATCACTTGGTGCGGTAGGCCCTAGCCAATGCACAGCCGGTTAGGCAATCGTCAATAGTAATTAATCACGCGATTAAACCTGACCTTTTCGCTACGGTTGCCGTAACGTTATCTATTTAAACAGGACCAGTTCCTCGGCCATGCTCGGGTGCAAAGCCACTGTATCGTCAAATGCCTGTTTGGTTAGGCCAGCTTTCACTGCAATAGCAGCCGCCTGCAAAATTTCCGGCGCATCGGGTCCGATCATGTGCAGGCCGAGTATTTTCTCGGTCGGATGTTCGACGATCATCTTGTAGAGGCTGCGTTCTGCCCGGTCCGCAAACACATTACGCATAGCGCGGAAATCGGACGAATAGACCTTGATATTACCATATCGCTCGCGCGCTTCGCCTTCGGTCAGGCCAACCGATGCAATCGGTGGTTGGGAGAAGACCGCCGATGGAATATTATCATAATCTACCGTGCGCGGATTGTCGCCAAAGACGGTATCGGCAAACGCCTGCCCTTCGCGAATGGCAATCGGGGTCAACTGAACCCTGTCGGTCACATCACCGACGGCATAGATATTCTCGACATTGGTCCGGCTATACTCGTCGACGATGATTGCACTCTTGTCGTTGATTTCAACGCCGGCATTTTCGAGACCGAGGCCGTCGATCTTGGGGCGGCGGCCGGTTGCCGCCAGAACCACGTCGGCGCGAACCGGCGCGCTCTTGCCATCCATATAGACGTCCAGAGCACCGTCTTCCCGCTTTTCGATCCTGTCGAATGTGCAGTTGAACTTGAAGCTGATGCCCTTGGCGAGCGAGATCTGGATCAGACGGTCCCGCACACTTTCATCATAGCCACGCAGGATGATGTCGGACCGGTTGACAACGGTGACGTCGCTGCCCAGTCCGTTGAAAATACCGGCAAATTCATTGGCAATATAACCACCGCCCGCGATAATCATATTCTCGGGCAGCTTCTCCAGATGAAACATGTCGTTCGATGTGGACATAAGCTCGCTACCGGGAAAATCAGCCACGGCAGGCCATGCACCAACCGCGATCAGGATATATTTGGCAGTCACAGTCTTGCCGCTAGCCAATTTAATCTCATGCGGTCCGGTCAGCTCGGCGCGTTCGAGAATGATCTCGACGCCGTGATTTTTCAGCGTGTCGGTATAGGCATTGTTCAGCCGGTCAACGTCCTTGAGAACATGGTCGCGCATCGTTGGCCAGTCGAACTTGGCATTTTCCCAGGTCCAGCCAAAATTCTTGCCATCTTCCAGTTCTTCGGAAAAATGGGAGCCGTAAACCAGCAGCTTTTTCGGTACACAGCCACGGATTACACAGGTGCCGCCAACGCGATATTCCTCGGCCACCGCAACTTTCGCGCCATAGGATGCCGAAACCCGCGCAGCCCGCGTTCCCCCGGAACCTGCGCCGATAACGAACAGGTCATAATCATATTCTGCCATGTAAATTTCCTTATTGCCCGGGTCCGAAGGCCCGCTTTTTCAGTTCTTCGGTCGAAGCGTCCAATTGGTTACCATCGTCAGCGGCCAGCGCGTTTGCCATCTGCTTTCCAAGCTCCACGCCAAACTGATCGAACGGATTGATATTCAGTAAAACCGCGTTCACGAAAGTGCGATGCTCGTAAAAAGCGAGCAGCGCACCCAGCGTCCGCGCATCCAGGCTTTCCAGTAATAGGGTCACCGATGGCCTGTCACCCTGATAATTTCGATGACTGTCATCGGATTTTTTGCCCGCCATCAGTGCAGCGCCCTGCGCGAAGCAGTTTAACAGCAGCCCTTGATGGTGGGCGGGATGCAGTGAATCGCCCGGTTCGATGACCGCGAGAAACTCGACCGGCACCAGATGGGTCCCCTGATGGAGCAGCTGGAATACGGCATGTTGCGCATCGGTACCGACACCGCCCCAGACGATCGGACTCGAGTGGAGTTCCAGCGGTTCGCCATCCAGCGTCACCGATTTTCCGTTGCTCTCCATTTCAAGTTGCTGAAGATAATCGGGAAGCAGGCCCAGGCGCTCGTCATAGGCAAACACCGCCCGCGTCTCGCATCCCCGTACCTGAGTATAATATTGATCGGCAAAAGCCGCCATAACCGGAATATTCTGGCCCCAGGGGGTGTCCTGAAAATGCTGGTCCATCATGGCGGCGCCGGCCAGCAGGTCTTCGAAAACTTCATATCCGAGCGCAAGAGCGACGCTGAACCCGATCGACGACCACAAGGAATAGCGTCCGCCAACGCTTTCCGAAAAGGGAAGAACGCGCGTTTCATCAACGCCCCATTCAACCGCCTGATCGGGAGCAGCGGTCAAAGCCACGACCTGCCCCAGCGGATCGGTGATGCCGTCTTCGCGCATCCAGTCCAGCACAGCATTGGCGTTGAGCAGTGTCTCTGCGGTTGTGAAAGTCTTGGACGCAATCACCAGAAGCGTCTTGCCGGCGGTAAATCGCTCGAGCACCGGTTCAAGCGCGGCGCCGTCGATATTGGAGACGACGGCGAGTTCATATTTCTCGTCGCCGAGCTTGAGCGCCTGATGGAGCATTTTGGGACCCAGCGCAGAGCCGCCAATGCCAAGATGGATAATCTGGGTAAAATCGCCCAGAACACCGGTTTCAATGACTTCGATCAGGCTTTTCATCCGCTGGTGCAGCATGTGGGCATTGTCGACACTAGCCGGGTTCCCCGTTCCGCGTTCCGCGCTATGTTCCGCCGCCCGACCTTCGCTGATGTTAATCGGTTCTCCCGTCAGCAAAGCGGCCACTTTCGCGGACAGGTCCATTTCATCGGCGAGTTCCTGAAAGGCCTGAATGGCATTATCGTCAAGATGGGTTTTCGATAGATCAAAATAGATACCAGCCTGTTCCAGGCCGAGATTCGCTACCCGATTGGTGTCCTTTTCGAAGAGACTGGTCAGCGGGATTTGCGGGAGCGCTTTGATCGCCTGCCAATGGTCTGAAGTCATTTAATCATCCGATCTTTAAATCATAAAATTGCACGCGTCCCCGGAACTGCTTTGCCCTATCTGTCTGGCAGGCCGGTCTCAAGTTGAAAATAGCACCCGTCGGAGAATGCAAGAAATCTTGACGCCAACGCCAATGTCGGCGAAGGGGCGCCATGGCGCGAGATAAAGCAGAACGATCCGAAACGCGGGACTTTGTCGCGTTCCTTGTAAAACTTGCACTGTTCATCCTGATCTTGCGCAGTTTCATCATCTCGCCGTTCAATATACCGTCGGAATCTATGCAACCGCGTCTGGTTGTAGGTGACTATCTGCTGGTTGCAAAATGGCCTTATGGTTTCTCCAAATATAGCCTGCCATTCAGCGTAGCCCTGTTTCCCGGGCGTGTATTGCCGCATTCACCGGAACCGGGCGATGTGGTCGTGTTCAAGGCACCGCCAAACGCGCACGATGATTATATCAAACGGGTGATCGCCTTATCCGGTGACATCGTACAGGTGACCGATGGTGTGGTCTCGATCAACGGCACAGACGTTGAGCGGAAAAGAATCGAGGATTTCGAGCATCCGGTCACGCCCAACAGTCCCTGTTACCGTGAAGAATTTGAATCGGCCGCAGGAAATAGCGAGGCGATCTGCCGCTATCCGCAGTTTCAGGAGACTCTACCCAACGGAGTGACCTATCGCATTCTCGATATTTACGAAAATTCGGAAGGCGACAATACACAGGCCTTTGTTGTGCCGGAAGGTCATATGTTCTTGATGGGCGACAATCGCGACCGTAGCGCCGACAGCCGGTTTCCCGCGGTGGAAGGCCAGGCTATCGGGATGGTCCCGCAAGAAAATCTTGTCGGTCGCGCTTTGGTCTCGGTCTTTTCGACCGACGGATCGGCTGAATGGATCAAGCCGTGGACATGGTTCACCGCTGCACGCTGGGAACGTATCGGAGAAGGATTTTGAACCGCCCGGACTTTCGCGACTGGATTGTCGAGATCACTGGCGAACAGCCATTGTCACCAGAGCTATACGTAAGGGCCGCAACCCACGGCAGCCACGGCGAGAAAGACTATCAACGGCTGGAATTCCTGGGTGACCGGGTACTCGGGCTGGTCATAGCGGATCATCTCTATCAGAAATTTCCGGAAGAGCCGGAAGGGCAATTGTCACAGCGTCTCAACGGACTGGTATCAGGCCCTGTCTGCGGCGCTGTCGCAAAGCATATCGGCGTTGGCGATCATATCCTGCTCGGCAAACAGGCCCGGGACGACGGCGCGCGGCAAAGCGTCAAGGTCTTGGGCGACGTCATGGAATCGCTCATCGGTGCGGTTTATCTCGATCATGGCATGGAGGCCGCGCGAAGCTTCATATTGCGCCACTGGGACAGCCGGGTCACGGCAACCGTTGCTGATGTCAGACATCCCAAATCTGCGTTGCAGGAATGGGCAGCCGCCAATAATCGCAAGATTCCGGAATATGAACTGGTCGACAAGAGCGGCCCCCATCACGATTTAAAATTCACCATACGGTTGAGCGTTCGCAACATTGGCGAGGTCGAGGCGACCGCTTCTGCTATTCAGGCTGCCGAGACAGCAGCCGCAAAGAAATTTCTGGAAAAATTCACATGACACAAAAATGCGGCGTAGTGGCATTGATTGGCGCGCCCAATGCCGGAAAATCGACCCTGATCAACGCTTTGGTCGGACAGAAAGTGGCGATTACCAGTTCCAAGCCGCAGACCACGCGGACACGGCTATTGGGCATTGCTCTCGAGGAAGATACTCAGCTTTTGCTGGTCGATACCCCGGGCATCTTTGAACCGCACCGGCGCCTCGACCGCGCAATGGTCTCCGCTGCATGGGAAGGCGCCGAAGACGCTGATATCATCGTCATGCTGGTAGATTCTCGTGCCGGGCTCGGGACAAAAGTCACCTCGATCGTTGAGCGGATCAAGCACCGGTCGGAAAAGACCATATTGGTCATGAACAAGGTCGATATTGCCGCCAAAGACAAGATGCTAGGCCATGTCGTCAAGCTTCACGAACTGGCCGACTTCGACGAGACATTTTTTGTCAGTGCCAAAACCGGTGACGGACTGGAGGAGCTACGGGCCTATCTGGTCAAAGCCATGCCCGAAGGCCCATGGCATTTCCCCGCCGATCAGGTTTCGGACGCCAGCGAACGCATCCTCGCTGCGGAAATCACCCGCGAGCAGGTTTTCCGGCAGCTACACGCGGAACTGCCTTACGCCACCGCCATTGCGATGGAACAATATAAGGAGCGGCCGGATGGCTCGCTGGAAATTCACCAGCAGATCCTGGTCGAGAAGGCCAGCCAGAAGGCCATCATCCTCGGCAAAGGCGGTCACCAGATCAAGGAAATCGGCGCGAAAGCGCGTGCTGAGCTGTCCGGCATATTGGGCAAGCCCGTCCATCTTTATCTCCACGTCAAGGTAAGCGCGAACTGGGACGAAGATAAAAGCCTCTATCAGGATATGGGGCTGGATTGGGTCAAGTAGCTTCAGTGCTATCCTGATCCGAAAATCAGCCACTCCGCGCTTGATTGAGAACCACAATCCTTATTGTCTGCCTCCATCCCAGCGGCGAAAAATCTATAGATTAAAGTCAGGTAATACCTTCCGCGCCTGCTGTAGGTAGATTTCCTGATATCCGAAAAGCCGCGTTGCTAATATTCGAAGACGGGAAAGAAGGGTGCTGTTTTGGCGCCCCGAAAAGTCCGCTTTCATTCGAGAGACCATTTCAGTCGCAGCAAAGGAATATATATGAGCCACGTATCGCATGATCTCCACGCCGAATTCCCGAATGACGAGAAGATACTTCACGAACTGAAAGTGTCAGACGCACATTTCAAAACAGTTTCCGAACGCTATCACGACATCAACAAAGAAATCCATCGCATCGAATCCGAAATAGAAGCCGCCTCTGACGAGCGCAGCGAAGAGCTGAAAAAACAGCGTCTGCTGATTCTGGATGAAGTTGCCACCATGATTTCAAAAGCCAAAGCGGCCTGATGGCAAAATGGCGCATGTAGCACTATAATGAGCTACCTGCGCCATGATTGCAAAAACCGATAGTTTCGACGAACCCATCCCGGGGCCTTCCAAAGTCAATTCTATACTTCTTTGGCCTTAGCCGGAGCTTTCTTGGCGGCAGGCTTCTTTTTTGCTGCCGGCTTTTTCTTCGCAGCGGGCTTTTTCTTGGCGGCCGGCTTCTTCTTCGGTGCCGCCTTCTTTGCCCGTTTTTTGGCGGGGCCCTTGGCGGCACGATCGTCAATCAGCTGCGCTGCTTCTTCCAGCGTCAACTGATCCTTGTCGACCGTCTTGGGCAAGGACGCGTTGGTCGTACCATCAGTGACATAAGGACCAAAGCGGCCGTCCATCAGTTTGATCTCTTCCTCGGTGCGCGGATGCTTGCCCATGATCTTGAGCGGCTCCATCTTGCCGCGACCGCGACCACCGCCGTTTTTCGCGGCGTCCGCCAATTTGGCGACGGCAGCGTTCATACCGATTTCAAATACTTCCACCGTATTCTCGAGCCGCGCCGATTTACCATTGTGGCTCAGATAGGGACCATAGCGCCCTATTTGTGCTGTCACCGGCTCGCTGGTTTCGGGATGGATACCGACTTCGCGCGGCAGCGACAGAAGCTTGACCGCCCATTCAAGCCCGAAATCTTCCGCCGGGATATCCTTGGGAATAGACGAGCGCTTGGCTTCCTTGCCCTCGCCTTTTTCGACATAGGGTCCGAAACGGCCTACCTTTCTGGTGATCTTTTCATCGCTGTCGGGATCAACGCCCAGTTCCTGCGGCCCTTCATCCTCGTCGGCATTGGCGCCGCCACCCTGCGCAAAACGCCGGGTGAACTTGCACTCGGGATAGTTGGAGCAGGCGACAAAAGCGCCGAACCTGCCACCGCGCAAGGCCAGCTTGCCTTCGTTACAGCGCGGGCATAGCCGGGGATCGCTGCCATCTTCCTTTTCCGGGAAAAGATAATCCCCCAGGAACGTGTCCAGCTCTGCCGTCACTTCCGACGGCAATTTTTCCATTACTTCGACGGTCTTTGGTTTGAAGTCATGCCAGAACGCTTCGAGAATGGCTTGCCATTGCGCGCGACCGCCGCTGACTTCATCCAGCTCGTCTTCAAGCGCGGAGGTGTAATCATAGGCTACGTAGCGATCAAAAAACCGCTCGAGAAATCCGGTCAGCAAGCGTCCGCTTTCCTCCGCAAAGAAACGGTTTTTCTCGATCCGGACATAGGCACGGTCTTTTAGTGTCTTGATGATCGAGGCATAGGTCGATGGTCGGCCGATGCCCAGTTCTTCCATCTTCTTGACCAGACTGGCTTCGCTGTAGCGCGGCGGCGGCTGGGTAAAATGCTGGGACGCATCGACGGATTTTTTCGCCGGACTGTCACCCTTGGACATTGCTGGCAACAAGCCACCATCTTCATCCTTGTCGTCGTCGCGACCTTCTTCGTAAAGCGCAAGAAAGCCGGGAAATTTCACGACCTGCCCGTTCGCTCTCAGACCGGTTTTACCGGTTCCGTCGAGCATCTCGACGGTGGTCCGTTCGAGCCGGGCGGAAGCCATCTGGCTGGCCATCGCTCGCTTCAGAATGAGATCGTAGAGCTTCGCGTGGTCGCCGCTGCCGACGGTTTTCTTGGTAAAGCTGGTAGGACGGATGGCTTCATGCGCTTCCTGCGCATTTTTTGCCTTGGACTTGTAGATACGCGGGCTGTCCGGAACATAGCTTGCGTCATAGCGATCCGAGATTGCCTTGCGCGCTTCCGAAATGGCACTGCCGTCCATCTGCACACCATCGGTACGCATATAGGTGATTGCGCCATCTTCATAAAGTTGCTGGGCAATCCGCATGGTATGACTGGCTGAATAACCGAGTTTACGAGCTGCTTCCTGCTGCAGGGTCGACGTCGTGAACGGCGGCGGCGGGTTGCGGGTCAGCGGCTTGGTTTCGATCGTTTCAATGGTGAACAAGCCGTTTTCGACTGCGGTCTTGGCCAGCATCGCCTGACCTTCGTTGGCCAGATCCATCTTGCCGAGCTTCTTGCCGTCATGGATTGTCAGCCGGGCTTCAAAAGCCTGACCGCCCTGCTCCATTTGTGCAGTGACCGACCAATATTCCTGCGGTTTGAATATCTCGATTTCGCGTTCCCGCTCGACGATAAGGCGGAGCGAGACGGATTGTACCCGGCCCGCGGATTTCGCGCCCGGAAGCTTGCGCCACAAGACCGGTGACAGGGTGAAGCCGACCAGATAATCCAGGGCGCGGCGTGCGCGATAGGCGTCGATCAGATCCTCGTCCAATGCCCGCGGATGAGCCATGGCTTCGGTCACGGCAGCCTTGGTGATGGCATTGAAGGTCACACGATCGACCTTTTCCGGAAGCGCCTTTTTGTTACGCAATACCTCCTGAACATGCCAGCTAATCGCTTCCCCTTCGCGGTCAGGGTCGGTTGCGAGAATTAATCGCGTCGCTTTTTTCGACTCGGCGGTAATCTCTTTGAGCTGCTTGGCTTTGTCGGGATAGTTCTGCCAGGTCATGGAGAAGCCATCGTCCGGATCGACCGAACCATCTTTGGGCGGAAGGTCACGAATATGGCCGTAGGAAGCCAATACCTTGAAATCCGATCCCAGATATTTCTCAATGGTTTTGGCTTTGGCGGGGGACTCGACAATTACTAGCTGCATATGTTCCGATTTTCTTTGTTCTCACGTATACGCGCGAGGCTGTGACAGGGATTAGGCTTAGGTCAAGGCCCTGATTGAAGTTTTTTGTCAATGGCGATGAAAATTTAGCGCGGCGGACTGCAGCTAGCTCGACAGGCTTACACGGGCGCCGGCATGGCGTGCCAGGCGGCCAGCAAGTTCCAGTTCCAGCAACGCGAATTGTACCGAAGACGGGGACATTCCGGATTGCCGGACGAGCTCGTCAACGGCCACCGGAGTCACGCTGAGCAAGGGCAATAGTGAGGTACCGTCCAGGCTTTGAGCATCAGAAAGATCGGCTGCGTCGATATTTGAAAATTTACAATTGCGCGAAATTTCATCGCAGCGGACGTTGGATTCCGCCCGTTCATCGAAATGGCGGACCAATTCCAGGACATCATTGGCTGACTGGACCAGATTAGCTCCATCGCGGATCAGCATGTTGCAGCCCCTCGACCTGGGATCGAGCGGAGAACCGGGAATCGCCATGACCTGTCGTCCCGCCTCGGCCGCCAGTCTTGCCGTAATCAGCGAACCGGAACGCGGCGCGGCCTCGACAACCACGGTGCCTCTGGCCAGCCCGGCAATGATCCGGTTGCGATAGGGAAAATGTCTGGCGCGCGGTTCAGTGCCCGGTGGCTGTTCGGCCAATAGCAGCCCGTGTTCGGCAATCGACCGCTGCAGATCCATATTTTCCGGAGGATAGAATATGTCCAAACCGCCAGCAATAATCCCGATTGTCGCCTTCCCGAGCGAGCCTTGATGGGCTGCGGTATCGATGCCCTTGGCCAATCCGGATACAATCGCGACACCCGCCTCGACCAGACTATTGGCAAGGTCCCGGGCAAAGCGGCACGCGGCCGCAGAGGCGTTTCGTGCGCCGACCATGGCTACGATCGGACGGTCCAGAAGCTCCCGCCGCCCGCGCCAGATCAATGCCGGTGGTGGATTGGCCAGTTCAGCCAGAAGGGACGGATAGGCATCATCGCCAAGAAAGAGAAACCGGGCGCCCAGTTTGTGCACCGCTTTTATTTCGGAGGTGATATGCTTCTCGTCAGCAATCCGTGGCGGTCGTCCGCCGCCCCGTGCAGCCAGATCGGGAATGGCCTCCAGCGCGCGCGCTGCGGAACCGTATCTTCTGATCAATTGCTGATAGGTAACGGGTCCGACATTTTCGGATCGGATAAGCCGGAGCCGGTCAAACGCTTCCTGGCTTTCTCCCATTGTCTTCAAGCCTTTTATTCATGCCTTTTTAGACGCTCCGATTTTCGGCTCTTCGCCGGCGATCAAACGTTCGATATTGGAGCGATGCTTCCACAACACCAGCAGGGCCAGACCAATGAACATGGGAATCATACCTGATTCTCCCAAGACGAAGGCCGCGATCGGCACAGATATGGCGGCGAGCATTCCTCCCACCGACGAATAGCGCCACAGCGCAACCGAGCCAAGCCATGTGACCGCAAATATCAACCCTGCAGAAGGGATCAGGGCGGTTACGACACCAAGCAGGGTCGCAACCCCCTTGCCGCCGCTAAACCTCAGCCAGACGGGGTAAAGATGGCCGAGAAAAGCGCCAAGCCCGGCCAGCACGCCCAGTCCGTCGGAAAGCTGCATGGCCAGATAGACCGCTGCATATCCCTTGCCGATATCGAGCAACAGGGTCAGGGCCGCCAGCGCCTTGTTACCCGAGCGCAATACATTGGTCGCGCCGATATTACCCGACCCCGTTTGGCGCAAATCACCGCCGCCGGTCAGGCGTGTCAACACAAGTCCAAAGGGAATCGAGCCCAGCAAATAGCCGAACAACAACGCCAATATTGGTTCTACCCACATAGACTGCACTGAAATTACCCCTTGTTGTGTTCGCGCTATATTCACAGCCGATATTGGGCAAGCATTTCGTCACGAAAAACGGTCAAGGCCAAACATCTGTCAGACGAACCGAAGCAGTTGCCGTCCCCGTGCAATTCTGGCTATGGACAAAGAATGACAGAAGCACAGATTGCCGAATGCCCTCCCCTGTTATTTTTCGACACTGGCGTCGGGGGATTGTCGGTGTTGCGCGAAACGATCAAGCTGCTGCCGCATGCGCCGATTGTCTATGCCGCGGACTATGCCGGCCTGCCCTATGGCATGAAGTCGGAAGCGGAACTGGCCGCGCGGGTTCCGGCACTTCTGGGTCGACTCGTCGAGCGCTATAAGCCGATATTGGCGACGATAGCCTGCAACACTGCCTCGACCATCGCGCTGGATCATGTCCGGTCGGCTTTGAATATTCCGGTCGTCGGGACTGTACCCGCGATCAAACCCGCCAGCATGTTGACCAAAACCGGCGTTATCGGCCTGCTGGGAACCCGCGCCACTATCCGGCAACCTTATGTAGACAGGCTTGCCGCCGATTTCGCATCCGACAAGATATTGCTTCGCCATGCTGCTCCCGATCTCGTCTATGCCGCAGAAGCCAAGCTGCGCGGAGAAACACCGGATCCGCGGGTAATCAGGGAGGCCATGGAGGGGTTGACGGACCAGCCGGACGGCGCGCAGATCGATACCGTCATTCTCGCCTGCACCCATTTTCCGCTATTGCGCGACGAATTGTCCGAGGCCGCCAAGCGGCCGATCCAGTTCATCGATGGCGCGGAGGGAATTGCCCGGCGTATCGCCTATCTTACCAAAGAGATAGATTGGCCGGCTGCTGGTCGGGAAGGAATATTTGTTACGACCGGAGCGCTGAACGATATAGAAGCCTATCGGCCGACTATTGCTCAATATGGCATCCAGCGGTTCGAAACCCTCTAACACTATGGCAGGCAACTCTTATTGCGAGTGGTTCGCGCTGGAAATTCCGCGGAAAGGCCGCTAAGGGCCATTTCAAGACAACCGCAAAAACAGATTTGACGCAGGATTTGGTATACAGTGGATTACGACAAGATTTTTTCGCAAGCGATTGACCGGCTGCACGCCGAAGGACGCTATCGGGTATTCATCGACATTTTGCGCAACAAGGGTTCGTTCCCGAACGCCCGCTGTTTCGCGCATCACAACGGACCGCAACCGGTCACCGTCTGGTGCTCCAATGATTATCTGGCGATGGGCCAGCATCCCGATGTTATCGTTGCAATGGAAGAAGCTTTGCACAATGTCGGCGCCGGTTCTGGCGGCACCCGCAATATCGGCGGCAACACACATTATCATATCCAGCTCGAGCGGGAACTGGCCGACTGGCATAATAAATCCGGCGCGCTGCTCTTCACCTCCGGCTATGTATCCAACGAAGCGACGCTGTCGACGCTTACCAAAATCCTGCCGGGCTGCATCATCTTTTCCGACGAGCTGAATCATGCCTCGATGATCGCGGGAATCAAGAACAGCGGCTGCGAGAAACGGGTTTTCCGGCACAATGACCTCGAGCATCTTGAAGAATTGCTGGCCGCAGAAGATCCGGAAGCGCCCAAGCTGATCGCCTTTGAAAGCATTTATTCGATGGACGGCGATATTGCGCCATTGCACGCGATCTGCGATCTGGCTGACAAATATAATGCGCTCACCTATTGCGATGAAGTGCATGCTGTCGGCATGTACGGCGAACGCGGTGGCGGTATTTCGGAACGCGACAAGGCCGCCGACCGCATTACGATCATCGAAGGCACGCTGGCCAAGGCCGTTGGCGTCATGGGCGGCTATATCACCGCTGACCAGAAGATTGTCGACGTGATCCGTTCCTATGCCCCCGGGTTCATCTTCACCACCAGCCTGTCTCCGGTGCTTGTAGCGGGCGCTCTGGCCAGTATCCGTCACCTCAAACAGTCGAGCGCGGAACGCGATGGCCAACAGGCCGCTGCGCAGAAGCTCAAGGACCTGTTTGCCGAGGCGGGCCTGCCGGTGATGGACTCAACCACGCATATCGTTCCACTGCTGGTCGGAGATCCGGTCAAGGCCAAGAAAATCAGCGATATATTGCTCGCGGAATATGGCGTCTATGTTCAGCCGATCAACTATCCCACCGTACCGCGCGGCCTCGAACGCCTGCGGTTTACACCCGGTCCGGCCCATAGCGAGGCGATGATGGTTGATCTGACCAAGGCGCTGGTCGAAATCTGGAGCCGGATGGATCTCGAACGGGCGATCGCCGCCTAGTTTTCGGATCAGGATTCCCGCATTATAGTGAAATTATCGGGCCAATTTCCCGATTGAAGTTCGCTGCTTTCGCCGCGCGATAAAAATCCGCAGGAACTTTACACAGGCGCGCGTTTTTCTTTTCTGTAATCTTTGGCTCCAGCACGCAGAATTCCGGCCATTTTCGTTCCGACGCTTGTCGGCGCGTGTCATCTTCCGAACCAGCGTCAAAATCCGGAGGGTTTCGCGCTCGGACGGGCGGTGGCGCTATCGTGGATCCAAAATGTCAAAGAGCCTGAATCAAAACCGCCATAGGATAGGCGGTCAGGGCCGGTGTAGGAAAGAATTATCAGGCCCTAGGCCCTAGCCACCCGCGATGATTTCCGCGAACCGCTGACGATCTACATTGCCACCGGACAGGGTGATGGCCGTCCGGTCGGTCAGCCCGACCTTGCCGGCAAGAATTGCGGCCAGCGCAACGGCACCGCCCGGTTCAACGACCAGGCGCAATTTCCCGAATGCGACCCGCATCGCGTGATGCACTTCAGCGGTGGAAACGGCGATCCCTGTCGCGTTGCGATCTTTCAGAATATTGAACGTGATTGGCGCAACGCTGAGCGTTTGCAGTGCGTCACAATCGGTGGGGGGCGGGTTATCCCCTACCGGCACGATCGCTCCGCCTTCCAGCGACCGTTTCATGTCATCCCAGCCTTCCGGCTCGACAACCAGAATTTTGGCATCGGGATTGGCCAGAGCCGTGCCGCTGGCGAGGCCACCACCGCCGCAACAGATGACCAGCTGATCCGGCTGATACCCGGTTCGTGCCAGCATCTGCTCGCGTATCTCGATACCGCAACTGCCCTGCCCCTCGACGATCCACGGGTCATCAAAGCTGGGCACCACGATGGCGCCGGTTTCCTGCGCCAGATCAGCCGCCAATTGCACCCGGTCACCGCTCATCCGGTCGTAGGTGATGACCTTGGACCCCATTGCTCTGGTGTTCTCCAGTTTCGCTTTGGGTGCATCCTCTGGCATGATGATCGTTGCCGATATATCCAGTTCCCGGGCAGCCCATGCCACGCCCTGCGCGTGATTGCCGCTGGAGAATCCGATGACACCTCGCTTTTTTTGGTGGTCGTCAAGGTCGGTCAGCCTGTGCCAGCCACCGCGGATCTTGAACGCGCCGATCGGTTGGAGACTTTCCGCCTTGCACCAGATCGTTGTGCCGTCGACTTCGAGCGGCAATAGGGGTGTGGGCGGCAATATCGCGGCGATTTTCTGTGCAGCTCGCTCCACCCCCGCCAGAGTGGGTTGCCGTTGCGGGTCCATCAGGTCTTGCTCTGTCATAGTCTCTCCCTATATGCGGGTTTCTCGTTTCTCCAGCATTTAGAGTGAAAATCATGGGTAAAATTTTGGTGATCGGCGCCGGCGGCGTCAGTTCGGTAGCAGTGCATAAGATGGCTCAGCTGATTGCGGCGGGCGATGGCCCCTTTAGCGAGATCATCTTGGCCAGCCGAACCTTGTCGAAATGCGACGCGATTGCCGAGTCGGTCAAGCAGCGCACCGGCGTGGCGATTTCCACTTCCCAGATTGATGCCGACGATGTTCCGGCGCTGACCGCGCTGATCGAGCAGGAAAAGCCCGATCTGGTGGTCAATCTGGCGCTGCCCTATCAGGATCTGCCGATCATGGATGCGTGCCTTGCGACCAGGACCGACTATCTCGACACCGCCAATTACGAACCGCGCGATGAAGCGAAATTCGAATATAAGTGGCAGTGGGATTATCAGGACCGGTTCAAGGAGGCGGGTATCATGGCGCTGCTCGGCTCCGGCTTTGATCCGGGTGTGACCAGCATATTCACCTGCTGGCTGAAGAAGCATCATTTCGACCGGATCGACACGCTCGATATTCTCGATTGTAATGGTGGCGATCATGGCCAGCATTTCGCGACCAATTTCAATCCCGAGATCAATATCCGCGAAGTTACCGCCAATTCGCGGCATTGGGAAAATGGCCAGTGGGTCGAAGGCCCGCCGCTGACGCAGAAACAGGAATTCGATTTCGAGGCCGTTGGCCCGAAGAATATGTATCTGATGTATCACGAGGAAATCGAATCGCTCAAGACGCATCTCCCGGAAATCCAGCGGATCCGCTTCTGGATGACTTTTGGCGACGCTTATCTGACCCATCTCGAAGTGCTGCAAAATGTCGGCATGACGCGGATTGATCCGGTGATGTATGAAGGACGCGAGATTATTCCGCTGCAGTTTCTGAAAGCGGTATTGCCGGAACCGGCGAGCCTCGGCGAGACGACCAAGGGAAATACCAATATCGGTGTGATTGCGACCGGCGTGAAAGACGGCGTTCAAAAGACGCTCTACGTCAAGAATATCTGCAGCCATGAAGCGGCATTCGAGGAAACCGGCAATCAGGGTGTCAGCTACACCACCGGCGTCCCGGCGATGATCGGCGCGGCGATGATGTTGTCCGGCCAGTGGAAGGGCGACGGCGTTTTCAACATGGAAGAATTCGATCCGGACCCGTTCATGGCAATGCTGAACCAGCATGGTCTGCCGTGGACATTGGAAGAATTGGAAGCACCTTTGGCGTTCTAGGATGGAGACCAAGGCTGGCGATCCCGGCGCTTTTGCGCATTTTGATTTGGCACGAGTGCCCTCGCCTGCCTTTGTCGTCGACGAAGTCGCGGTGCGGCGGAATTTGGAAATTCTGGCTGATATCAGGGGGCGCTCCGGCGCCAAGGTCCTGCTGGCGCTCAAGGCTTTTTCTATGTGGTCACTGGCCCCATTGATCGACGAATATCTCGATGGCTATTGCGCTTCCGGCCTGTGGGAGGCGCGGCTTGCCAAGGAGCATTTTAACGGGCCGATCAGCACTTATTCGCCTGCCTATAAGGCAGAGGATTTGGCCGAACTATGCGGGATTTCCGAGCATATCACCTTCAACAATCCGGCGCAGATCGAGCGGTGGAAAAATACTTTTAATCAGAGTCTTGAACTTGATAGTTCAGAAATTGGCTTAAGAATTAATCCGCAAATCCCACTGGGCGAGACGGAGAAATATGATCCGAGCCAGCCGCATAGCCGGCTGGGCTTCCCGATCAGCCAGTTGCAGCCCGACCATTTCCAGCATCTCTCTGGCATCCACTTCCACAATCTCTGCGAACAGGGTTTCGATGCTCTGCAGAGGACCTGGGAGAAAATCGAGCCGATTATCGCGCCACATTTCGGCACGCTGAAGTGGATCAATCTTGGCGGCGGTCATCATATTACGCGCGACGATTATGACCGGGACGCGCTGGTCGGCTTCCTGAAGGACCTAAAAGCCAGATCCGGCTGTGCCATCTATCTCGAGCCGGGCGAAGCCGTGGCGCTGGATGCCGGCATATTGGTCGGCGAGATTCTGGATGTGTTCGACAACGGCATGCCAGTCGGGATCACCGATATTTCGGCCACCTGCCATATGCCGGACGTTATCGAGGCACCCTATCGCCCTGCCATGCTCGGAGAACGCTTGGAAGGCCCAGCTATTCGACTCGGTGGGCCGAGCTGCCTCGCCGGGGATATCATTGGCGATTACATCCTCCCCGAAGAGCCGCATATCGGGCAGCGGATCGCGTTTCTCGACCAGGCGCATTATTCGATGGTCAAGACCAACACGTTCAACGGCGTTCCGCTGCCGTCTATCTGGCTGTGGAACAGCGAAAAAGATGAACTGAAAAGCGTAAAAAGCTTCGACTGGACGACATTTCAGGACCGTTTGAGTTAGAAAATTGACCGATCGCTGCATTTTCTCTAAATGCAGGTCTTTACAGATTAATAATGCGGCCATATAGCCGCGCCTTGCTGCCCCATGGCCGCTTGCGTATCCGCAAGGCAGCTCAATCGATCTTAGCCTATAAGGGGGTCCCTTGAGTTGCACATTTTCCATGACGCTGAGGAGCTGACGAAGGCTCTAAGCCCAGATATTCCAGTTTTGTTGAATCGGCCGCACGCAGCGCGTCGTGCCGCGCGCTATTTTGTCGATCAGTTTCCCGGCAAATCGCTCTACGCGGTCAAGGCCAATCCCTCCCCCGCCTTGCTGAAATTGCTGTGGGAAGAAGGGGTGACCCATTTCGACGTGGCTTCGATCGACGAAGTCCGTATCGCTCGCGCAGCTTTGCCCGATGCGACGCTCTGCTATATGAATCCGGTCAAGCAGCTCGCTTCGGTGCGCGAAGCCTATCGCGATCATGGCGTGCGGATTTTCTCGCTCGACAGTCTCGAAGAGCTGGAAAAAATCGAACTGGGAACCGAGCTTGCTGACGATCTGACGCTTTGCGTCCGGATCCGGGTTGCTTCCGAATTTGCTGAAATCAGCCTTGCTTCCAAATTCGGTGTCGATGTCGATGAATCGGCCGAATTGCTCCAGCGCGCGCGGCAGCGGGCCGATTGCCTCGGCATTTGTTTCCACGTCGGCAGCCAGGCGATGACGCCTCTCGCCTATGTCCATGCCCTGGAACGGGTGCGCACCGCCATTGTCGGCGCTTCGGTAACCGTCGACATCGTCAATGTCGGCGGCGGGTTTCCGTCGATCTATCCTGATCTTGAGCCGGTTTCGCTCAACCATTATTTCTCCGCGATCGACCGCACGTTCGAGGATTTGCCGATCAGCTATTCCGCCGAACTGTGGTGCGAGCCGGGCCGCGCGCTGTCAGCCGAATATAGCTCGCTGGTGGTCAAGGTCGAACGGCGCCGCGGCAACGAGCTGTTTATCAACGACGGAGCCTATGGCACCTTGTTTGACGCAGCCCATATCGGCTGGCGTTTTCCGGTTCGCCAGGTTGGCGCGGATGCAGAAAACGGCTCAACCACCGGGTTCAGCTTCTATGGTCCGACCTGTGACGACATGGATTTCATGGCCGGCCCCTTTGTCCTGCCCGATGACATCAAGGCCGGAGATTATATCGAGATCGGCATGATCGGCGCCTATGGATCGGCGATGCGGACCAAGTTCAACGGCTATGGCAGCAGCGAAGAACATGATGTCACCGACGAACCGATGGCCAGCCTCTATGTCGGCGATAATCTGGACCGGTCCGATCGCGACAATGTGGTGTCTTTCCCGACCGCCTGATCTCCAAACTAGGTTGCAATTGACAATCCTTTGCAATTGAAGCAGTTTCTCCCCCGGCTTTGGGAGATTGAGAATCATGGATATCGCTATTTTGACACCCGCTGCGGTATTGGTTCTGTGGTCACTGATCATGTTGTTGTGGATGGCGGGCACGCGATTCCCGGCGATGGCGAAATCGGGGGCGGATCTGACCAAGGCCCCGCCTGGCGGCCGGGGAAGTGATCTGGAAGGGGTGATCCCGGACAAGGTGAACTGGAAATCCCACAACTACACCCATCTGATGGAACAGCCGACGCTGTTTTACGCTACGGTGGTGATCCTTGCGATTGCCGGCGCGGGCCACGGGATGAATCTCTATCTCGCCTGGGCCTATGTCATCGTCAGGATCATCCACAGCATCTGGCAGGCGACCGTCAATCTGGTGAAGGTCCGCTTCATGCTCTTCGTGCTGTCGACGATCTGCCTGCTTGTCATGGCGATCAACGCGCTGTGGGCCACGCTCGTCTAGAGTAATGATATTAAAATAGGGGAGGAATTTATGGAGAATAGCCTGTTGCTGCAACCGATGGTTGCGCTCATTTTATGGACCATGCTGATCTGGCTGTGGATGTATGTCACGCGGATACCGGCGATGAACAAGGCCAAGATCGACACCGCCAATCTGGTCGGCGGCAATGGTGGTGATCTAGATGAACTGCTGCCACCGGAAGTACAGTGGAAGGCGCACAATTATAACCATTTGCTGACAGAACCGACGCTTTTTTACGCGATTTGTGTCGTTTTGATCCTTTCCGGACAGGATTATGGCCTTAATCTGACCATCGCCTGGATCTATGTCGGCTTGCGCGTTCTGCACAGCCTGATCCAGGTCACGGTCAACCGGGTGATATTGCGCTTTTCAGCTTTCGCGCTGTCCAGCCTGTGCATCATCGCCCTCGCCATTCACGCGGCTATCGCGGTATTCCACTAGCTCCGGTATTCCTGCGGAGGCCATTGCTTTCGCAGGAGCCCGCTAGCGGCTGAAGCTGGACACGATCTCGACATGGGTCGACCATAGAAACTGCCCGACCGGCCATACCTGGCGGAGCTTGTATCCGGCATCGCAAAGCTGCTTCGCATCTCTGGCGAAGCTGGCCGGATTGCAGCTGATATAGCAGATTTTCTCGACTTCTGATTGCGCCAGTTGCAAAATCTGTTCGCGCGCACCGGCTCTCGGCGGATCGAGAATGACTGCATCAAAGCGGTTGAGCTCTTCGGCGCTGAGCGGCCGGCGAAACAGGTCGCGATGCTCGCAGAAAATCTGACGGGAGGAATGGTTGGCCACCATTTTGAGCGCGCCCATCGTGTCGCGGGAGCCTTCGGCAGCATAGACTTTCTTGTCGTCACCGAGAGCCAGAGTGAATGTGCCCAGTCCGGCGAAGAGGTCGGCGACAAGCCGCGCGTCACCAACGGCCTCGAGCATCGCCGAAACCAGCATCTGCTGGCCATCGCGGGTGGGCTGCAAGAAAGCGCTATGCGGGAAGCTGACGGCCATTCCGCCCAAGGTGATCGTCACCGGTTCCGGCTCCCACTGGGTTTCCGGCCCATAGCCGCCATCGACGGACAGGCGCGCAAGTCCATTGGCTTTGGCGAAGTCCGATAGGGCTTCACGCTGCTCCAGACCCTCTGGCTCGTAATTGCTGATCAGCAGGTCGATCCCCTGATCGACCAGCGTCATCTCGATATTCATATCATGTTTGCGGCGCGACGCGTTTTTGAGAAACGTCCGCAGAGGCGCGAGAAGCGCGAACAGTTCGGGTGCCATGATCTCGCATTGCTGCAGATCGACGATCCGGTGGCTGCCGGCGCCGCTGAACCCTAGCTTGAACTGGTCGCCTAGCTTGGCAGCGCGGAGGCTGGCGCGGATTCTGGTTTTTGGCTCGGACACTTGTGGCGGGTGCAGGATTTCTGCCGCCAGTCCCTGACCTTCCAGTGCGTAGGCCACGCGCTCGGTGAGGAAGCGGGTGTAGCTCTCCTCATCCAGATGCTGCAGGTTGCAGCCGCCACAAGTCTGGAAATGCTGGCACGGAGGCTCGACATGATGTGGCCCCTTGATCAGGCCGCCATCTTCATTCAAGCGATCCAGCGGGGCGGAAAAGGCGACATGGCGGCCATCGGCGGTAACGCCATCACCCTTTGCGGCAACACGAAGAATCAGGTCGGGATCGGGAGTCGCGGTCATAAGCATTCCTGCAGAGTGGCGGGGAGTTGGTCGATGAGCATTTCCGGCGTGAAAGCGGGGCCAGCCAATTGTCCTGCCCTGCTGTGCAGCCATTGGCCCTCGCAGGCCGCCTTATAACCACTGATGCCCGTTGCCAAGCGACTTGCGATAATCCCGGACAACACGTCACCGCTACCCGCTGTCGACAGCCATGGACAGGATTGCGCCGATATCGATGCTTTGCCGTCCGGGCTGACGATCACGGTATCGGAGCCTTTCAGCAAAATGGAACATCCGGCTTGCCCTGCAAGTTTGCGGCTATCCTCGAGTTTGTGGTGCAAAGCATCCGGCATCAGACCGGAAAATTCTCCCGCATGGGGTGTTGCGATCGTCTCGGCAGAGCGGCCCTTCACCAGATCGGTAAATTGCGACCCGGCAACGGTGAGCGCATCGGCGTCCAGAAGCAGCGGAGCATTTGCGGCAAGCGCGGTCGTCAATAATTCCCTCGCCCGGTCATCCCTGCCCAGACCGGGCCCCAGGACAATGGCGGAGATTCGCTTGTCGGAAAGCTTGTGTTGAAGTTCGGCCATGTCCTGCACCGTCTCGACCACAATGCTGGGATGCGGCGCAACAAAGCCGGCAGGTGCAAAGATTTTGACATAGCCTGCCCCCGATTTCTGGGCGGCCATCGCCGTGAGTTGGGCTGCGCCAGGCATGGCACCAGCGACGATAGCCACCAGACCGCGGCTATATTTTTGCTCCTGCGAAGTCGGCGTGGAAATCCGGGGTTTGGTCAAAAGACCGAGATCGCTCTCTGCTGTGATGGCAATATCGATCCCGACCAGATCGCCCATTTTTGATCGCGCCGGTTCGAGAAAATGTGAGGGCTTGTATGCGCCGAGGGCGATGCATGTATCAAATGCCGGAATATCATTGAGCAGCTCGCCATGATCGGATTCGACCCCACTGGGCAGATCGATCGCAATCCGTCGCTTTGCGCCTGCAAACAGGCGTGAGAAATGGGTGAACCATTGGTCGCCGACTGCGCGAGTGAGTCCGGTGCCGAAGAGACAATCGACAAATTGCGCTGCCGGCTGCGCATCTGCGAGTATAACAGTCTTGCCTCGCCACTGCGATTTCGCATGTTGCGCTGCTTCCGTTGTCGGTTCGAGCGGCGCGGCAATGCTGACATCGACGCGTTTTTCGAGCAGCCATTGCGCGATGACATAGCCGTCTCCGCCATTATTGCCCGGACCGCACAGCACCAAAGTCGGCATATCGGCAGCAATCCGCCAGATCATTTGCGCGGCGCCCTGACCGGCCCGGCGCATCAGTTCCTGTACCGAAACACCGCTGTCGATCAACAGCTGCTCCGCCAGCTTCATTTCAGCGGCGGTCAATATATTCCCGTGGTTGAGCAAAAATGCCTCTAGTTTCCGGCTTGTGCCGGATCTTTGCTAGTCTCTGGCGCGTTCGCGGGCAAGGCTCCGGATTTTGCAGCGGACTTGATTTGCGCCGGCAGCAGATATTTGTCGGGCCCGACGCTGACCAATATCTTGCCGTCCTCGACAATCGAAATCTGGGCCTTGTCGAAACCGTCGGCGGCTTCGAGGCCGTGGCCATCGGTCAGGACGTTGAAACGACGGAAACCGCCATCGGGATGGCGGATGATCATGGTGACGCCGCCCTCACCGCTCAACCGTTCGGTAAAACAGTCTCGGGTATAGTCGCTAGCGCCATCAATCGCGCATTCGATTTTACCGTCATCACCGGCCTGATCCGCTGCCCGCTGTTCCGCGTCCGCAAGCACGGCATTGTCTGGCCGATTCTCGCAGGCGGTCAGCAACAGGGTCAGGCCGACAATATTAGATATCCGCATAGACATGTTTTTCTGCCTTGGCTCCAGGATGGGTCACCGCCCCCTGATAGGCCGGTCCCACATTTTGCGCATAACGCCACAATGCTCCTGAACCATAATCGGTTTCGCGTCGTGTAAATTTTTCTTTACGCTCCGCCAATATTGCCTCGTCGACTTCCAGATCGATGATACCCTTTTCGGCATCGATATTGATCATGTCGCCTTCCTCGATCAGACCGATAGGCCCGCCGTCGGCTGCTTCCGGACCAACGTGACCGATACAGAATCCGCGGGTTGCGCCGGAGAAACGGCCATCGGTGATCAGTGCAACCTTCTCGCCCATGCCCTGGCCGTATAGCGCAGCGGTGGTGGCCAGCATTTCGCGCATGCCGGGACCGCCTTTCGGCCCTTCGTTGCGAATGACGACAACCGCGCCTTCCTTGATCTCGCGTTTTTCGACGCAAGCGAAGGCGTCTTCCTCGCATTCGAACACCTGGGCCGGACCACGGAATTGCAGACGCGCCATGCCGGCGACTTTGACGATAGCACCTTCTGGCGCCAGCGAGCCGCGCAGGCCGACTACGCCGCCGGTGGCGGTGATCGCGTGCTGGACGTCATAGATAACCTTCTGGTCGGGGTTCCAGACTATTTCCTCGATATTCTCGCCCAGGGTCTTGCCGGTGACGGTAATACAATCGCCGTTGATCAGGCCGTTATCCATCATCGTCTTCATCAGCATGTAGACGCCGCCGGCATCATGCATGTCCTTGGCGACATATTTGCCGCCCGGCTTCAGGTCTGCCAGATAAGGCGTGGTCTTGAAGATTTCAGCAACGTCGAACAGGTCAAAGTCGATTCCCGCTTCGCAGGCCATCGCCGGCAGATGCAAGGCGGCGTTGGTCGAACCACCGGTGGCGGCGACCACGCGGGCGGCGTTGATGAAAGCGTCCCTGGTGCAGATATCGCGCGGCCGCAGGTTTAGCTCGATCAGGTTCATGATCTGGCGGCCCGCTGCCCGCGCCATATCGTCGCGGGTTTCATAAGGTGCTGGCGCCATATTGCTGTTCGGCAGCGACAGGCCGATCGCCTCGGCGACGCAGGCCATGGTGTTGGCGGTAAACTGGCCACCGCAAGCGCCGTGACCCGGACAAGCGACTTTTTCGAGTTCGATCAGCTCCTGCAACGGGCAATTGCCGGCGCTATGCTGACCGACGGCTTCGAATACATCGACGACGGTTACGTCCTTGTCATGGAAACGGCCCGGAAGGATCGAGCCGCCATAGACGAAGATCGACGGGACATTGAGCCGCAGCATCGCCATCATCATGCCCGGCAGGCTCTTGTCACAACCGGCATATCCGATAACCGCGTCATAGCAGTGGCCGCGGACGCTCAACTCGACGCTGTCGGCGATGACTTCGCGCGACACCAGCGAGGCTTTCATGCCCTGATGACCCATGGCAATGCCGTCAGTGACGGTGATCGTGTTGAACCGTCGCGGCGTACCGCCGGCTTCAATTACGCCTTCGCGCGCAATATCGGCCTGACCGTCGAGCAATGTATTGCATGGAGCGCTGTCATTGCCCGCCGAGGCGATGCCGACAAACGGCTTGGCAATATCTTCTTCGGTCATGCCCATCGCATAATAATAGCTGCGCTGGGGGGCGCGTTCCGGTCCAACACTGACGTGACGGCTTGGCAAACGGGACTTGTCGAATCTGTTGGTCATTCTGGCTTCCAATATGGCTAATTCCGGATCGTCCTTTCAAAAGTCCGCCGGTTAAGCAAGGGCTGTTCTTATTTTATCGCAACTACGCAATAAAATATCAGCGAAACGGCGCTGTCCTGCCTCTTCCCGGATCAGATCCTGGCGAACCTCGACCCCGATATAGGGCTGGCCGATGGTTTCGCAGTGGCGGTTCATCGTCGCGTTCAGGTCTTTGCCGGAATAAGGCATCTGGTCGCCGATGATCAGGCCGTCCTCTTCGCCGAGAAACTGGAGCGCCAGACGCGGGGCCGTCTGATGCTCATTATACATGATTCCCATATCCCACGGACGTTCGAGGTCCGGTCTGGTACGAAGCACCGGAGAGAAACTGTGCAGCGAAGCGACGAGAGCCGGCTTCAGGTCGGCGATCAGCGCCGCCACCCGCTCGTGATAAGGCGTAAAAAAGCGATCCAGCCTGGCTTGCCGGTCCTCGGCGGAGAGATGGTTGCCCGGGATTTCGATGCCATCGCTGCTTTCCACGATGACGGCCGCTTCGTCAGGATAGCGGTTGAGATCGACGATCAGACGGGAGTTTGCGCTGAGAATGGCGAGATATCCGCCATGTTCCGTCATCAGGCGTGCAATCGGCGCGATGCCCGGATCATAAGCGATATGGTCATCTTCATATTCCGGCGGGATTCCCAGATCGATATCGTCCGGAATATGTCTCGAAGCATGATCGACAACGATCAACACGCCTCCTTCGGAAGGCACTCCGGATATTTCAAAAGCTTCGGTCATCGAAAACTCCCAATCATGGTCCACGCCCCGTCCATCGTCCGCAGACAATGGCTCTCGGCATTTTTGGCCTCTGCGAGCGTATCAAACAAGGCAAAACAGGTCGCGCCGGAGCCGGACATCCGGGCGATGACCGGTTGGCATTCTTCCAGCATTTGCAACACGTCGGTCAATATCGGTACCAGCGCTATTGCCGGTTTCTGCAGGTCATTTCTGCCGTTCCGCGCGACCGTCATGACCGGCCCGCTTTCGAGAGCGCCGCGATCGACACCATCCCAGGCTGCGAATATATCCGCCGTCGAGACGGGAACCAGCGGATTGACGAGCAGCGCGGTGCATTGCCTCAGATCGTCGTTCGCAATACTCGTCAGGTCCTGGCCAATGCCCTTGCCGCTACAGGTCTGGCTGATCACACAGGCGGGAACATCGGCGCCCAACGGTTTGGCGATTTCGGCCAGTTCCGTGAGATCATGGCCCAGTCCCCAGAAGCGGTTGAGCAACCGGAGCGTCGCGGCAGCATCGGCGGAACCGCCGCCAATCCCGGAAGCCACCGGCAGCCGCTTGTCGAGACGAAGATGCGCGCCGCGCGTCACGTTCGATTCTTCTGCAAGCCGTTTGGCCGCCTGCACAACCAGATTATCCGTTGTGCTGAGCCCTTCGGCAAAAGGACCGCTTATTTCCAACGTCACGCCATCACCCGGCTGGACCGAAATCAGATCGCCAGCATCGAGAAAGGCGAATATCGTTTCCAGTTCATGATAGCCATTTGGCAGCCGCTTGCGGACATGCAGGGCCAGATTGATCTTTGCATAGGCCGTTTCGTTATTCACCATATCCAGAAGCGGATCGGGCATCAGGGCGATACGAGATCGGGCCGGAGCCCCAGGTCGATCTTGCTGGCGAGACGACGAGCATCATCACCCTCGGCAAATAATTCGGCAGATCGCCAAGCATAGCGCGCTTCATAGAGCCGCCCCACGGTCCAATAGGCATCACCGAGATGTTCATTGATCGTCGGGTCCTTTGGCTCGCCTTCGAGAGCATTTTCCAGATAGCCGATGGCACGGTCATGCTCGCCGGTAATATAATAGGCCCAACCGAGAGAATCGGTGATCGCCGGCGAATCCGAGCGCAAGTCATGCGCCTGCTTGATCGCGGCAACAGCCTCTTCCTTGTTTTCCCGGCGTTCGAGTTGGGCATAGCCCATATAATTGAGAATCGTCGGGGAGTTGGGCAGCAGTTCATTGGCTTTTCGTAGGGATTGCAAAGCTGCGGGCCAGATCCCGGCCTGTTCCTGCGCTCCGCCCAATGCCAGCCAGTAATTGGCCATGACCAGAGCCGGTTGATCCTGCTTTTCACCCAGTGCAACCGCAGATTCAAACGAACTTGCCGCAGCCCTGTTATCGCCCATCGTCTGCAAGGCCTGACCCTGCAATATATAGAGCTCGGGAGCATCCGGGTTAAATTTCAAGGCACTATCCAGACGGGTGAGCGCCCGGTCATAGTGTCCGTTTGTGACCAGGCTGGCGATTCTGGAACCGAGCGCGACCAGATAATATGGGCTCTCGACCGCAATCCGGTCAAATTCCGCGACGGCCAGATCGTGGCTTTCTGCACTGGCAAAAGCACGGCCCAGCGTCAGCGATGCATAGTCGGATTTGCCGGCAATATGCGCGCCCGCCTGCGCCATGACCAGCGAGAGAAACTCGGCCCGCTGAGCCATCAGATCGTTCGACAGGCGTTGAAAAAGAAAGCCCAGACCGGCGGCTGGCGTAACCTTGAGCGCTACGCCCTTTTTCTTCCCCGACTCGATCTGCTGCGACAGCTTCTGTTCCGGGCCCGATGAGCGGAACTTTAAAATTTCCTGAGCCGTTGCCGGATCATTATTCGCCCAGAAGTGTCGCGCCGCCGCTACCCGTAGCGGCGCCATGCGGGCTTCGTTGCGTTCGACCAGTCTGGCCAGCAAGCCGATGGCATCACTTTCCTTCCGACTCGCCAGCCTGTTCAATATCAGTTGCTCTTCGAGATAATATCGCGCGGTCGTATCCGCCTGTGCCAGCGAGAGAGTGGCCGTTGCGTCCTGCCCTCTGGCGGTTTCGAGCCACGCTTGCAGGAAAGGCTGCATGAACTTGAAATTCTTGAGCGCTTCCAGTTCGACGATCGCCCGCTCGGCGCCATTCCAGTCGCGTTGTGCAAAGGCCGCAGCAAAGGGCAATAACGGCATTTCCGGATCCGCTTTGCCGCGTAACTGCAATGTGCGGACGGATTTCACCGCCAGATCGAAATCACCGACGCCAATCGCGCTGACAAAGGCCTTGCCAGCGAGCAGGTCGTTGTCGGGCTGTTCTTTCAGACTCTCCGCATAAATTGCGGCGGCGGTCTGCAATTCATCTGATGATTCAGCAAGCCGCGCCGCAACAAAACGGTTCAGGGCCGACGAGCTGTCGCCGCGGCTGGCCAGCGCTGGCGAACCGGCGAGTCCGGCAACCACCAACGCACAAAAACCAAGTTTACATATTCGGATAATTTGGACCTCCGCCCCCTTCGGGAACAACCCAGTTAATATTCTGGGACGGATCCTTGATATCACAGGTTTTGCAGTGAACGCAATTCTGTGCGTTGATCTGGAACTTCGGTTTGCCGGCTTCATCCTCGATAAACTCATAGACACCCGCCGGGCAATATCGCGCCGATGGTCCGGCAAAGACGGGCAGATTGACATCGACCGGAATATTCGGGTCCTTCAGCTGCAAATGCACCGGCTGGTCTTCAACATGGTTGGTGTTGGACAAGAACACCGACGACAGACGGTCAAAGCTGATCACGCCATCCGGCTTCGGATATTCGATCTTCTCGCAATGTTCCGCCCGTTTAAGTCGCGACCAGTCGGGATGCAATTTCATCGTGAACGGCATTTTGATTTTGAGATGCTCTGCCCACATATTCATTCCGGACAATATCGTGCCCAGGAAATCGCCATATTTCTCGACCGCTGGCAGGACGTTGCGAACAACGCGCAATTCTTCACGAACCCAGCTATTCTCGTAAGCCGTTCCATAAGCCCTCAGCTCGTCACTTGTGCGCTCGGCGATAATCGCTTCATAGGCTGCCTCGGCCGCCATCATGCCCGTCTTCATGGCGGTATGTGTACCCTTGATCCGCGGGACGTTCACGAAACCGGCAGAACAGCCGATCAGGGCGCCACCGGGAAAATATAATTTGGGAACGGCCTGGAAACCGCCATCGTTGATCGCGCGCGCGCCGTAGGAAACTCGCTTGCCACCTTCCAAGATCTTGCGGATTTCCGGATGCTGTTTCCAGCGCTGCATTTCTTCGAATGGCGAGAGATAGGGATTTTCATAGTTGAGCCAGGTAACAAAACCGAGCGCGACCTGATTATCCGCCTGATGATAGAGGAAGCCGCCGCCGTTTGCGCCGCCGCCTAGCGGCCAGCCTTGCGAATGGATGACTCGCCCGGCCTTGTGTTTTGCCGGGTCGATATCCCACAATTCCTTGACGCCGAGACCATAGATTTGTGGTTGGCTGTCTGCAGTCAGCTCAAACTGCCGTTTCAATATCTTGGTGAGATGGCCATGGGCGCCCTCTGCGAAAAATGTATATTTGGCATGCAGTTCGAGGCCCGGCTCGTAATCCGGCTTGTGGCTGCCATCGCGGGCAACGCCCATATCACCGGTGGCGACACCTTTTACCGATCCGTCGTCATTATATAGTAACTCCGCAGCGGCGAAGCCGGGGAATATCTCGATGCCCATATTCTCTGCACGTTCGGCGAGCCAGCGGCACAGATTGCCAAGCGATCCGGTGTAGGTTCCCTTGTTGTGCATGAATGAAGGCGTTGCGAAATGGGGTATCGAGAATTTCTTGTTCTTGGTCAGTATCCAGTGGTGATTCTCGGTGACCGGCGTTTTCGCCAGCGGACAGTCCTCGTCCCGCCAGGCCGGAATCAATTCATCAAGAGCCTTGGGATCGATAACCGCACCGGACAGGATATGCGCGCCGATTTCCGAACCTTTTTCAAGGATGCAAACAGAGAGCTCCTTGCCGGCCTCGTCCGCCAGTTGTTTGAACCTTATGGCTGCGCTGAGACCGGCGGGACCACCCCCGACTATCACCAGATCATACGGCATTGACTCTCGTTCGCTCATGTCGATTTTCCTACAATTCTTGCTTTTATTCTCATCTACATTCGGTCTGTCGTAAACCGAAACCCTCTGGGCAGAAACCTGCTTTCCCGCCAATTGACCTATTCGTCAACTCATGACTCTATGCATGAATGAATTTAATTACCCCACCAACCGCAAATCCATCCACCGAGTCGATGATCCACAGTCTGCAGAACTGGTGGTCGCTCGCCGGTGTAGAGCTTGACTATAACGAACAACCGTCGGCACTTTTGGCAGCGGAAACCCTCCCACCCATAGCCGTCAGCCCTGCCCCGACTTCCGTTACGAAACCTGTGCCGGAAGAGGCCGTGATCCCGGTCCGAAGCGAGCCGTTGCCGGAGTCTCATGAGGCATTTCTCGACTGGCTGGCCAATGGCAAGGAACTGGCCGAAGCGACATGGTCGCGGAGCAGAGTGCTGCCAGAAGGCATATTGGAACCGGAAATCATGACCATCTCGGCGCTCCCCGAAAAAAGTCGCGATGGCAGTGTCCGGTTGTTCAATCAGGAGAACCAGAAGCTGCTGAACAACATGCTGGCCGCAATCGGGGGTGATTCGGAAAAATCTTATATGGCGACCATCGCCCTGTCCCTGCCGGTTGACGGCAGAATCGACGAACAACATTGGAAAGCCCTGAAAATCAGGCTTTTTCACCATATCGGGCTGGTCCGCCCCAAGCGGATAATCTGTTTCGGCGACCTCGCTGCGAAGATTATTTTCGGCGAAGACTTGCTGTCAGCGCGGAAAAATAAGCAAATTATTAACCATGGTGCATCAGAAACAGAGGCGATCGTAACGTTTCATCCCCGGATCCTGATCGAACGGCCATTATTCAAGGCCGAAGCGTGGAAGGATTTGCAAATGCTGACAAGGATTTCTGCCCCGTGAAACTGAAATTTGCACTGACTGCATCGCTTCTCACCCTTATTGCATCGCCGGCTTTCGCCGATGACGGAGCAGTGCTCTACAACAGTGCCTCGATTGCCAAGGACATACCCTCGCAGTTGAAGCGGCAACAATCCGAGCATTATCGGGCCCTTTTCTCGGCGATGACCGCCAATCAGTGGGACGTGGCGCAGAACCTGTTGGACACTGCGCCAACTGGTCCGCTGAAATCGATCGCACAGGCAGAATTTTTTCTTGCTGCCAACAGTCCGCGGGCAGAGCTCGGACCATTGCTGACTCTGGTCAACGAAGCGCCACAGATACCGCAAGCCGCCCAATTGGGCCGTCTGGCAGAAAAGCGCGGCGCGCAATTGCTGCCCAGCCTGCCACAGCGGCGGAATCTTTCATGGGTACCAGGCTCTCCCATCCGTTCGAAACCGAACGACGTGAGTTCGGACAGCGCGGCCAATGGCGTGCGGGGCCAGATCATCGATTATATCAAACATGACAATCCGCAGGGTGCAGAGTCATTGCTCAACGCGAGCGCGATGAACATGTCGTCCGAAGGCCGTACCGAACTCGAGCAGCGCGTCGCATGGTCTTATTATATCGAAAATGACGACGCCTCCGCCTTGCGTATGGCTCGACAGGCTCAAAATGGCTCAGGCGAGTGGGTCGGTCATGCCGACTGGGTTGCCGGACTGGCTGCCTGGCGGCTGAACGATTGCCGGTCGGCGAGCAGCTCGTTCGAGAAAGTCGGACGCTCTGCCGACAATGTCGACCTGAAGGCAACCGGCCTCTACTGGAGCGCCCGGGCCGATCTGAAATGCGGTCAGCCGGAAAAGGTACAGGGCAAGTTGCAAGCTGCAGCGCGCTATGACGACAGTTTTTACGGTATGCTTGCCGCGCAGACGCTGGGGATGGAACCAAACCAGTCGGAACAGACGAAGCTGTTCGAAAAATCGGACTGGCGGGCGCTCGAGCGTCATGAGAATGTCCGCGCAGCCATCGCATTGGTCGAGATTGGCGAAGAGCGGCTGGCCGATGAAGTGCTACGGCATCAGGCCACCATCGGCCCGGATGCCGATCACCCTGCCCTGATCAAAATCGCCCGTGAACTGGATCTGCCACGGACCCAGTTGTGGCTGGCGCATAATGCGCCACGCGGCATGACGCCCGACGCCCAGGCGCGCTTCCCCGCGCCGAAATGGACACCCGACGGGGGCTGGCGGGTCGATCCGGCTCTTATCTATGCCCATACATTGCAGGAATCCGGATTTCGCAGCCAGGTGGTCAGCCCCGCCAACGCCATCGGACTGATGCAGGTGCGTCCGGGAACCGCCGGCGATATCGCCAAGGCCAACGGCATCCACTTCAATGAAGCGGATCTCTACAAACCCTCTACCAATCTGGAATATGGCCAGTCCTATCTCGAATATCTCGGGAAATCATCCATTACCGGCGGCAAGCTACCCAAGATTGCGGCTGCCTATAATGCCGGCCCTGGCGCGGTGCAGCGCTGGAACACGGAAATTAAGGACAATGACGATCCGCTATTGTTCATGGAAAGCATCCCCTATGTAGAGACCCGTGGCTATGTCTCGATCATCCTGCGCAACTACTGGATGTACGAGAAGCAGGCCGGCATCCAGTCGGTCAGCGCGCGTGCGCTGTCCCAAAATCACTGGCCGGAATTTCCCGGCCATCCGGACGGACGCAAGACCCAGTTCACAGCCCGCTAAACTCCGGGACCCATAACTCCAGACAGCAAAAAGCCGGACAGTGATTTTAACACTGCCCGGCTTTTGATTTCGGAATATTGTATCGCCTAGTAGCGGTAATGGTCCGGCTTGAACGGGCCTTCGACCGGAACGCCGATATAATCAGCCTGTTCCTTGCTGAGCTTGTCCAGTTTCACGCCGAGTTTCGCGAGATGCAGTTCCGCGACCTTCTCGTCGAGATGCTTCGGCAGCACATAAACGTCATTTTCATATTGTTCCGGACGCAGCCACAGTTCTATTTGCGCCAGCACTTGGTTGGTGAAGCTTGCCGACATCACGAAGCTCGGGTGGCCGGTTGCACAGCCAAGATTGACCAAGCGACCCTGAGCCAGAATGATCAGTTTCTTGCCATCCGGGAATTTGACTTCATCGACCTGCGGCTTGATTTCAGTCCATTGCATGTTCTTCAGGCCGCTAATCTGGATCTCGCTGTCGAAGTGGCCGATATTGCAGACGATTGCCCGGTCCTTCATAGCGCGCATGTGATCGACGGTGATGACGTCCTTGTTGCCGGTCGTGGTGACGAAGATATCGCCCCGTTTGGTGCCTTCTTCCATGGTCACGACTTCGAAGCCTTCCATCGCTGCCTGCAGCGCACAGATCGGATCGATTTCGGTTACGAGAACGCGCGCGCCGCCGTTGCGGAGCGACTGGGCGGAGCCTTTGCCGACATCGCCGAAACCGGCGACAACAGCAACCTTGCCGGCCAGCATGACATCGGTGGCGCGACGGATCGCGTCGACCAGCGACTCTTTGCAGCCGTAGAGATTGTCGAACTTCGACTTGGTAACGCTGTCGTTGACGTTGATCGCCGGGAAAGGAAGCTTGCCGATCTTGGCCAATTCATAAAGACGGTGAACACCGGTGGTGGTTTCTTCCGAAACGCCCTTGATGGCTGCAACGGTCTTGGTCAAATAACCAGGGCGTTCTGCGAGAAAGCGGGTCAGGGTTGCAACGAAGACTTCTTCTTCTTCATTTTCCGGCTTGAACAATTCTTCGCCGGCTTCAACCCGAGCGCCCCAGAGCGCGAACATGGTGGCATCGCCGCCATCGTCGAGGATCAGGTTGCAGGTTTCGTCCGTGCCCCAGTCAAAGATGCGCTCAACATAGGACCAATATTCTTCCAGAGTTTCGCCCTTGATCGCGAAAACCGGGGTTCCGCCCGCTGCGATAGCAGCGGCGGCGTGATCCTGGGTCGAGAAGATGTTGCACGATGCCCAGCGGACTTCAGCGCCGAGATCGAGCAGGGTTTCGATCAGCACGGCGGTCTGGATGGTCATGTGCAGCGAACCGGTGATCCGGGCGCCTTTCAAAGGTTTGTCTGCGCCGAATTCTTCGCGCAAAGCCATCAGACCCGGCATTTCGGTTTCGGCTATTTCAATCTCCTTGCGACCGAAATCGGCGAGAGAAATATCCTTGATAACATAATCCTGGGTTGCGGTGGCCACGTCATATCTCCTTGAAAAACGAAATGCCGCACGGGCAATCCTGTGCGGCAACATGGCTTTTCAATAACGGCATCTGGCTGCTGAAGCAAATATAAAGATGTCTTTATATTTGATATTTTGTGAGGCTCGTCCACCGCGCGCCGCAACAATCAAAAGGTCAGGCGCTGCCGAATCCGCTCGACAGTTTCGACGGATCAATGCCGAGGGCTTCCCATGCCATCAGCCATTTGTCGCCCGACTCTGTCTCGTACAGCCAATCGGGAGACCCTTCCGCGATAGTCCAGCCATTCTGGGTCAGTTCGCTTTCCAGCTGTCCTTCGCCCCATCCGGAATAGCCAAGCGCGATGATCCAATGTTCCGGCCCGCGCCCCTGCGCTATCGCCTTGAGCATATCGATCGAGCTGCTGAGCCCCCAGCTCTCCCCAACCTGCAGCGTATCCGACATGTTGATATCGAGACTGTGGAGAATGAAACCGCGTTGTGTTTCCATCGGACCTCCCAGAAAGACATCGCAGTCAGGCGCTTCGGTCGTGTCGATATCGAACTGTCCGAGAATATCATGGAAACTGATGCCCTCTACCGTCTCGCCGATGTTGATACCGAGGGCACCATTTTCATCATGGGAACAGATGGCCACCACCGATCGGGAAAATCGCGGATCGGCCATTCCGGGCGTGGCGAGAAGAAATTGTCCGGAGAAAAATATCGTGTCATGCATCAAAGGCAGCATAGCAACGCAAATATCCGCTGCCCATATTAAACTTCACCGCTGATTTGTTTGTCCGGCTCGCTTGCAATTTCCCGCGCCGGTCACCACTATCTGCTATAGAGGCAATCATAATCAATCCAATCCAAACAAGGAGCATAAGATGATCAACAAAGGCGATAAAATTCCAGACGTGAAACTGGTCAAGGCGACCGCCGAAGGTCCGCAGCAAGTCAGTTCGGGCGAATATTTTGCCGGCAAGAAAGTGGCACTGTTCTCGGTTCCCGGCGCATTCACGCCTACTTGCTCCGCGAAGCATCTCCCCGGCTTTGTAGATAAAGCGGCCGAGCTGAAAGCCAAAGGCGTCGACGAAATCGCCTGCACCGCGGTCAACGACGCGTTTGTCATGGGTGCATGGAATGATGCATCGGGTTCAGAAGATGTCACCATGCTGGCTGACGGCAATGGCGAATTTGCTCAGGCAGTCGGCCTGACCATGGACGGTTCCGGCTTTGGTCTGGGCGAGCGCGGCCAGCGTTTCTCGATGATCGTCAATGACGGCGTCGTCGAAGAACTGAACGTCGAAGCACCGGGCGACTTCAAGGTCAGCACCGCGGAATATATGCTCGACCAGCTTTAATATTAGCGACAAAATAATAGCCGGCGGAAACATATGTTCCCGCCGGCTTTTCTATGTCTACCAACCGCAAGACTTGCCTTTATTCTCTTCCTTCAGCCAATCCATCAGCGGCGCGAAATAGCTGATCATCGCCTTGCCGTCCATTTCACGGGTTCCGGTGAAGGCTTCGAGTGCGTCGGGCCAGGGCTTGGAAGCGCCCATTTCCAGCATCGCGTTCAGCTTGGCGCCGACTTTCTTGTTGCCATAGAAAGAACAGCGGTGGAGCGGTCCTTTCCATCCTGCAGCATCGCAAGCGGCCTTGTAGAACTGAAACTGCAATATCCGGGCGAGGAAATAGCGCGAATATGGCGTGTTGCCCGGGATATGATATTTTGCACCAGGATCGAAGGCATCGGCGGGCCGGTCAACCGGCGGCGTGATACCCTGATATTCGAGCTTCAGGTCATGCCAGGCATTAGTATAATCCGCTGGCTGGATATCACCGGAGAATACCTGCCAGCGCCATTTGTCGACCAGCAGGCCGAATGGCAGGAAGGCGACCTTGTCCATCGCCTGACGCAGCAACAGACCGATATCCTTGTCGGCGCTCGGCACCTTGCTCTTGTCGAGCAGGCCTACCTGAACCAGATATTCCGGTGTGATCGACAGGGCAACCGCATCGCCGATCGCTTCATGGAAACCGTCATTGGCGCCGTCGAGATGGAGATAGCTCTGCTTGTTATAGGCGCGCTGGTAATAATTATGGCCAAGCTCGTGGTGGATGGTGGTGAAATCATCGCCATTGACCTTGATGCACATCTTGATCCGGATATCGTCGACATTGTCGATGTCCCAGGCACTTGCATGGCAGACCACTTCGCGGTCCGCCGGCTTGGTGAACAAAGATCTTTTGTAGAAGGTGTCGGGAAGCGGTTCAAAGCCGAGAGAGGAGAAGAAGCCCTCGCCTGCCTTGACCATCTTCATCGCGTCATAATCTTTCGCGACCAGCAATTCGGTCGTGTCAAAGCCGATGTCACCGGCTCCTTCCGGTGCGACGATATCGTAGATATTGCCCCATTCCTGCGCCCACATATTGCCGAGAAGATCGGCGCGGATCGGACCGGTTTCCGGTTGCACCGCGTCACCATATTTTTCATTCAGCTTGTCGCGAGTGTAGCAATGGAGCTGGTCGTAAAGCGGTTTGACCTGCGCCCATAGCTTGTCGGTCAGCTTGGCGAAATCATCGGCCGGCATATCATAGCCCGACCGCCACATCGCTCCGACGTCGGCAAAGCCGAGTTCCTTGGCGCCTTCGTTGGCGATCTCCACCATCCGGGCATAATCATCCTTCATCGGCGCGCCGACATTGCTGTGCCAGCTTGCCCACATTTCGGAAAGTTCTTCCGGATTACGGTTGGTGCCCATTTCGGCCTCGATATCGGAGCCGTTGATTTCCTTGCCGTTCAGCGTGCCCTTGCCCTTGCCGTAAGCCGAGTTCAGCTTGGTCGCGATTTCGTTGAGTTCGGTAGAAGCGCCCTCTGTCGTTGGCGCGGGGAGCACGATACCGCCGCGCAATTTGTCCAGCTTGCGGCGGGTGACAGCGTCCAGCCCTTCGACATCGTTGAACATCGCCGCATCAATCGCCGCCTGTACCGACATCGTCGTTCCCTCGGCACCGACCTTGGCGGCCAAAGCGTCGGTATCGTCGGTAATGAAGTTCGAGTTTATCCAGTAGATCCGCGAAGCATCGAGCGAGAAATCAAACAGCTGCTGCTCGGTTTCATCGACGAATTTCTTTGCGTCGGCAGCGGTCGGGGCAGCACTTGCTTCCACGGCATCATTTTCGTGATGCTTGGCCAATGCAGGTGTTGCGAGAGCCATGGTGGCGATGGCGACGATCGAAGCGGCGGTTTTCATGATATGATCCTCAACTATTTTGAATTTGGTTGGAATTGAAACTTTATTGCCTGCCGGTCAAGCCCGTGTTTCGCGCCATCGCCAGATAAGCGCCCCGATCATCGCGACCGTACCGACTATCCAGGCTATGACTTTTACTGGCTTCGCCAGAGCAGCCGTTCCCGCGAGAATGTCGCTGCCCCGTTCATTGACCAGCTGGATCAGCTGGCTAACGGTTTCGACGTAATCGGTAAGACCGAAGACGAAATAGCTGAGAACACATAGCAGACCGACCTTTTTCAGCGTCGGGGAACTGGCCCGCTGCCAGATCAGCCTTCCGCCGATAATCCCGCCGGACATATAGAGGGTGATAAAAACCAGATCGCCGATCATGCCCCAGCGAGCGAGTTCAAGCGCGCCTGACTCCGCCCAGCTTTGCTGGATCGCGTTCACCCGCTCCGCCGTTGCCGCGCTTTGGTGATCGAGTATCCCGTTGGGAGCAACGATGGTTTCAAGCGCACCGTTAGACATGATGAGATAGGCAAATATCGCCAGTCCACCGCCCCAGAATATCCAGAAATTACGCCAGCTATACAATTTCGGCATTGTCCCTCCTATCCGACCAGAAAGCGCACCATTTCCTGGCTCATTTCCGCTTTGGTCACGCTGCTCATATGCGTCCCCGGTATGGCGACATGTTGTCCCCGGGACAATAGTGCGGTCAGCTTGACCGGATCGCCATTATCGCGATCTTCGGATCCGCACAGCACCAATGTAGGCGTGTCTATAGCCGCCAAAGCCTCTGGCTCCAAATCGGAAAAGGTTCTGAGCAGATAGGAGGCGGCAACCGGATCTACCTTCTGGCTTTTCATGAACTGGATAGCCATCCAGTGCGGATCACCGCGCTTGGCAGTGTCCTTGATCCGGATTGCTTCCTGAAAAAATTCCTGACGCCGTGCCCATCCGGCAAGCCCTTCCAGTCCCATGCCCATCAGCATCGCCTTGGCCGGCGTTGCGCCCGTGACCAGCAGCCGCGCCGTTGTCCGGGCGCCGAGCGAGAAGCCGCCGAGATCATAGTCTGACAATTGCAGATGTTCGATCAGCGCCTGCACGTCCCTGACCAGCACATCTTCGGGATAGGCAGCCGGATCATGCGGCGCCGCGCTTTCACCATGAGCGCGCAGGTCGGGCATGATCACCCGGAAACCGGCGGCGACCAGGGCCTGCGCATGGCCAAATTTGATCCAGTTGGTATCGGCGTTGGAAAACAGCCCGTGAAGCAGGATCACAGGGCGGCCTGCGCCCATTTCATGGATTTTGAGGCTCACTCCGTCAAAGGATGAAAAGTCCCAGTTTTTTGCCGTCATTGCTGCTTTCCTAAACTGGCGCGCCACGCGGTTAAATCGTCGGGCTGGGTCAGATGCTGATCACTCGCCGGATCAAGTTCGATTCCCGGCTGTTTTTTCGACACCCATAAATGCCCCAATGGTGCGATTGCAGATGGATCATCCAGCGTTCCCACTTTCAAAGTAATAGCATCCGGCGGATTGCTGCCCGAATGCCATAAACGCGTGCCGCAATTGCCACAGAAATAATTATGTTTTGCTTTGCCGCTAAAGGCCTTGCTCACGAACGACGCTGCTTTGCCTTCTACCTTAAGCGATTCATATTGCATCGGGATAGACATCGAAAACGCGCTTGCGCTTTGTTTCTTACACTCGCCGCAATGGCAGGTGTAGGCTGCAGGAACGGGGCCTTCAAACTGGTATGTGATCGCGCCGCATTGGCATCCACCAGTCCGTGTTTCATTCATCGCTCGGCAAGACCCTTTTGCTTCATCCGCCACACCGCCAGATCAATCCGGTCCTGGCCGAAGAAAGGTTCGCCTTCGAACACCAGCGTCGGCACGCCCCAGTGGCCAGCAGCTTCCAGCGCTTTTTGATTGTCGGCGATTTCTGCGTCGAGCCCGTCCGCCTGGTTTGCCGCTTCGACCCGAAGTTCGGTCAGGTCCAGTCCGGCCCGCGCCGCCGCCTTTTCCAGATGGTCGCCTTCGTTCCAGCCAGCGGTGCCGCCCCAGATCATTTGCGAGACCTCGTCGGCGAACTCCAGCCCTTTGCCGCGCCGCGAGGCCGCCTGCCCCATCCGGGTCAGTTCGTAAATATAGGGCTGTTCGGCAGCGATCTTGCGGGTCGCGATATCCTGCACGATCGGATCGGGATTGGGCGGTGCCATCGGGATGCCCAAATGTTGCGCCATCCGGAATATGTCCTTGAACACATAGCCGAGCCAGTTGGGATGATTCTTCTCGAAGAAATCCGGTTCGCGGATCGCCAGCGGGTAAACGAAGCGCTGGTTGATCTGCAGGTCATATTCCCGAGTGAGCGCAACATAACGCCGCGTAGCCAGATAGCTATAGGGCGAACGGAAGGACCAATATACGTCTGCTTTCAATGTCATGGCGGTCATATGGCACAATCATCAGGCCGCTTCCATGATTTTCAAAGCTAATCATTGCATATAATAAACTATGTTATTAAATTGCTCCCATGAGCGATAATATCGGTTTTATAATTGGCGACATTTCCCGGCTGATCCGCCGGACATTTGACAAGCGGGCCAAGGCGATCGGTGTGACCCGGCCGCAATGGCGGGTCCTGACCTGGCTGCAATATAACGAAGGTATCAACCAGAGCGCACTCGCGGACCGACTCGAACTGGATGCTATGACATTGTGCCGCATGGTTGACCGGTTGCAGTCGGCAGAACTGGTCGAACGTCGCCCCGACCCCGCCGACCGCCGCGCGTGGAAGCTCTATCTGACAGAAAAAGGCATCGCATTGACGGGCCAGCTGAAACCGCTTGGCGAGCAATTGCTGCAAGAAGCGCTGCATGACGTGACGGAAAAAGATCAGGAGCAGCTTCATCAACTGCTCGAACGGTTCCGCAGCAATCTGCTGACGATCGATGACGAAGATTCCCAAGAGAAGCGAGCAGCCAATGGCGGATAATCCCAACCCGGAAATGGAAATGGCCGAAGTCGCTGAGGCCACAACTCCCGACCCTGTACCCGAGCGTTCGCTTGGCCGTCGCCTTGGTCGGTGGATATTGATGCTTTCGGTTCCGCTGCTGCTGGCAAGTTTCGGGGTCTATTACTGGATAACCAGCGACCGCTATGCATCGACCGACAATGCCTATGTCCAGCAGGACATCGTCTCCGTGTCCCCCGAGGTCGGCGGCAAGATTGTCGAGGTCGGCGTGAGCGAGAACCAGTTGGTCGATGCAGGCGATCTCCTATTCGTGATTGATCCGGCTCCCTTTGAACTGGCGGTTGCCCAGAGCAACGCCCGTATCGCCGCCGCACAGGTCGAGGTACAGAATCTCCAGGCCGATTATCAGGTCAGCGGCGTTGATATAGAGGTGGCACGGCAGGATATTGCCTTCGCCCTGTCCAACTATCAGCGACAGGCGGCGTTGATGGATAAAGGTTTCACGACGCGGGCGCGGCTTGATGCAGCCCAGCATGAAGTCGATCTTGCCCGCGCCAGGTTGAAATCCGCGCAATCCGATGTGGTTGCGGCGAAGGCACGGCTCTCGACTGGATCGGCAGCACCGGGAGAAAACCCGGCCATTGCGGATGCGAAAGTCGCGCGGGAACAGGCGCAGCTCAATCTTCAACGCACGCGGGTCCTGGCTCCCGTCGCCGGACGCGTTGCCCAGTCCACACGGTTGCAAATCGGACAGATGATGGTTTCCGGTCTGCCGATGGTATCGATCGTCAACGATGCGAACAGCTGGATAGAAGCCAATTTCAAGGAAACCGACCTCGCCAGAATGAAGGTCGGGCAGAAAGCGAACATCACCTTTGATGCCTATCCCGATCTCGAACTGAACGGCCGGGTCGACAGTATCGGCGCCGGAACCGGATCGGAATTTTCCGTACTCCCGGCCCAGAACGCCAACGGCAATTGGGTCAAGGTGACCCAGCGGGTGCCCGTGCGGATCAAGATACTGGATAAATCTCCACGACAGCTGATCGCCGGCATTTCCGCAGAAGTGACCGTCGATCTTCGCAATGGTAAAGAGTGAACGCACCAAATCCTGATGTCGCAGCACTGCCGGTCGACAACCGGCTGCTGCTGACGGTTGCTGTCATGCTAGGCAATATCATGCAGATACTGGACTCGACGATTGCCAATGTCGCCCTGCCGCACATGCAGTCTGGTCTGGGCGCGACACTGGATACGGTGACGTGGGTTCTGACCAGCTATATATTGGCTTCGGCCGTGGCGATTCCGATTACCGGCTGGATCGCCGATCGCATCGGGTCCCGCAATCTGTTCCTCTTGTCAATCGCGGGATTCACCGCGTCATCCCTGCTCTGCGCGACCGCCTCGAATCTTGAAATGCTGGTTTTCTACCGGGTGATGCAGGGGCTCTCCGGTGCGTTCGTCATGCCGCTTTCGCAAACCGTGATGCTTGACATCAACCCGCCAAAAAATCATCCGCGGGCCATGGCGATCTGGGGAATGGGGGTCATGATTGCGCCGATTACCGGGCCGGTTATCGGCGGTTATCTGACCGAGAATTTCAGTTGGGAATGGATTTTTCTGATCAACGTTCCGCTCGGTATCATTGCTTTTGTGATGCTCTGGACGCTCCTGCCCTCGCGGCCGATCGCCCGCCGGAAATTCGACCTGTCCGGCTTTCTGCTGTTCGCGATATTTATCGCATCCTTCCAGCTCATGCTTGATCGCGGTAATAGCGAAGACTGGTTCGACAGCTGGGAGATCATCATCGAATTTGGCATAGCGGCATCCGCCTTGTGGATATTCTCGATCCATATGGCGACGGCGAAAAATCCGTTTCTGTCCCGGGACCTGTTCCGGAACCGCAATTTGATCACGGCAATGCTGTTGATGATTGTCGCCGGTGTTTCGATGTTTTCGACGATGGCGCTGCTGCCGCCGATGCTGCAGAATATCTATCATTATACGCCGATTGACGCCGGCATCATATTGGCACCCCGCGGGGTCGGCGTGTTTCTCGGCATGGCGATCGGCAGCCGGCTGGCGACGATAATCGATGCCCGTTATGTCGTTGCGACCGGGATGGCGCTGGCCTCCTATTCGGCGTGGATGATGACCGGATGGAGCCTGGAAATGGAACGTTGGCCAATAATAACCAGCGGTCTTGTCCAGGGGCTCGGGATGGGCGCGCTGTTCGTGACCATGAATATATTGGCCTTTTCCACGCTCTCGCCCGCCCTCCGCACAGATGGAGCCAGTTTGCTCAATCTCTCACGAACCATCGGAGCTTCCGTCGGAATCGCCGTATTTGTCGGCTTGCTGGGCCGTAACTGGCAGACCAGCCACGCGGATCTCGCCGCCAATGTTACCGAAGCCCGCCTCGCGCCGCTAAGCCCGACCAGTATCAGCCGGTTGGGACAATATGGCGAACAGGCGATGATGATGATCGACGGCGAGGTAAACCGGCAAGCGCTGATGATCGCCTATCTCGGGGATTTCTGGCTGATGGCGGTGGTCACCGCCTTATGTGTTCCGCTGGTGTTCCTGATGAAGAAACCCCAGCGGATGAAAGTCGATTCGGCCGAAGCGGCCAGTGCGGCGCACTAGCCCTTTTTAAGATGCTTGCGACCCAGTAGCTCAGCGATCTGGACGGCATTGAGCGCTGCGCCCTTGCGGAGATTGTCGCTGACGCACCAGATGTTCAGGCCGTTTTCGACCGTAGGATCCTCGCGGACGCGGCTGATGAAGGTCGCGCCGTCGCCGACACATTCGACCGGCGTGACATAGCCTTCGTCCTCGCGCTTATCGATCAGCATTATGCCCGGTGCATCGCGCAGGATTTTCTGCGCGTCCGAGGCGGACAGTTCTTTTTCGAATTCGATGTTGATTGATTCGCTGTGGCCGACAAAGACCGGCACCCGGACGCAGGTCGCGGTAAGCTTGATCTTGGGGTCGAGGATCTTCTTGGTCTCGACGACCATTTTCCATTCTTCCTTGGTCGAACCATCGTCGAGGAACACGTCGATATGTGGGATCACGTTAAACGCGATCTGCTTGGTAAAGACGTGGTTTTCCTTGGGGTCGCCGACGAAGATCGCCCGGGACTGTTCGAACAGTTCGTCCATGCCGCCTTTGCCGGCGCCGGAGACCGACTGATAGGTCGAGACAACGACACGCTTGATGATGGCCGCATCGTGCAGCGGCTTGAGCGCCACAACCATCTGGGCGGTCGAGCAGTTGGGGTTGGCGATGATATTGCGCTTGGTATAGCCGCTGATCGCTTCAGGGTTCACTTCGGGCACGATCAATGGAACGTCCGGATCCATGCGGTAGAGCGAACTGTTGTCGATCACGACGCAGCCCGCAGCAGCTGCCTTTGGCGCATATTCCTTGGTTGCGGCCGAACCGGCAGCGAACAAAGCCATGTCCCAGCCAGCAAAGTCAAAATGCTCGATATTCTGGACCTTGAGCATCTTGCCGGTGTCGCCAATTTCGATTTCGCTGCCCTGCGACCGCGATGACGCGACGGCGGCCAGCTCGTCATAAGGAAATTCGCGCTCGACCAGGACGTTGAGCATTTCGCGCCCGACATTGCCCGTGGCACCGACAACTACAATTTTGTAACCCATGAAACTTTTCCTGTGGCTGATATTAAAACAGCCGGTTTTCCTTTTGGGGAGAACCGGCTGTTTGAAACTTTTTATGAAGCGAAAACTATTTTTTTGCTTCGGTGCCTTTCGTAGGCTGGTTCAAACGGCGTTCCGCAATACGTGCGCGCTTACCGGTGAGACCGCGAAGATAATAAAGCTTCGCACGACGCACGATACCGCGGCGAACCACGGTAATGCTGTCAATGTTCGGGGAGTAAAGCGGGAACACACGCTCGACACCTTCGCCGAACGACATTTTGCGTACGGTGAAGTTGGAGCCCATGCCGCGATTGGTCCGTGCGATGCACACACCTTCGTAATTCTGGGTACGAACGCGCTCGCCTTCAACGACGCGAACACCGACACGTACTGTATCACCAGCACGGAATTCGGGGATTTCTTTCGAAGCGATAAACGCGTCTACTGCTTCTTTTTCTAGTGTTTGAATCAGGTTCATGACCTATTCCTTATCTTTATCTTTTTCCTGCGCACCAGAGGGCGACTGATCCGGAGCGTCCCTGTGACGCTCCCATAAATCCGGCCGCCTTAGCCGTGTATCTTCCTCTGCCCTTTGTTTCCGCCAAGCAGCTATTTTCGCATGATCCCCCGATCGCAAGACTTCAGGGATTATGCGCCCTTCCCATATTTGAGGTCGGGTATATTGCGGATATTCCAGAATAACGTTCTCGAAACTCTCGTCATCTCCGCTAGAAGACGCGCCCATTACCCCGGGAAGCAGCCGAATGCAAGCATCTAAAAGCACCAGCGCGCCCATTTCTCCGCCGGACAGGATATAGTCGCCGATCGACACTTCCTCGATGTCGCGGGCATCGAACAGGCGCTCGTCAAAGCCCTCGAAA
>TARA_R110000787_G_scaffold25757_6_pt1 | contig 106252 bp, 105 predicted proteins | sample TARA_R110000787 | Tara Oceans TARA_R110000787 (sample SAMEA4397920) | marine metagenome | biome: Polar Biome; feature: [DCM] deep chlorophyll maximum layer (ENVO:01000326); material: water (ENVO:00002006), including particulate matter (ENVO:01000060) such as... | depth 35 m | reverse complement strand
CGAGCCGATCACGCAGCCTAAAAATGCGCTGGTTATTATGCGTCCGTTCTATGCGCTGGCTGAGCGTATGGACCGTGGCGGACCGTGGCCGATCTATATATCGGCTATCAGTCTGGTTATCATGCTGGTTATTGCCAACACGATGGACCTGCGTGTCAAACGCGATGAAATCCCGACAGCTGACATGATTGCGATTGTCGGCGCTGTCATCACCTGCCTGATTTTCATGTGGGGGATGTCAATTGCTCTCTGGCGGGTTTTTGCGACGCGTATTCTGCAGGCCACGACGATTGGAACGATGAAGGTCTCATCGATGGTGTTCGTCATTCTCATCGGTGCGGCGGTTTTCTCGCTGGTTTTCCGGGGGCTTGGTGGCGATGACGCCGTGCATGAATTCCTGAGCAACCTTCCCGGTGGTCAGGCAACGGCTATCGTGATGGTCATGCTGGTGATGTTCTTCCTCGGGTTTTTCCTCGACTTCATCGAAATCACATTTGTCGTGGTTCCGCTGGTCGCCCCCATCCTGCTGGCGATGGAGGGGGTTGATCCGGTCTGGCTCGGTATCATGATGGCGATCAACCTTCAGACCAGTTTCCTGACACCGCCATTCGGATTTGCGCTGTTCTATCTGCGTGGTGTCGCACCACCGTCGGTGACCACCATGCAGATCTATAAGGGGGTCGCCCCTTTCGTGCTGATCCAGATTCTGGCACTGGTTGTCCTCTGGTACTTCCCGGCTATCGCCACCTGGCTGCCGACGGTGATCTTCTGATCCCTTTCCGAAGGGTGATTTTCGTCGTCACACCGGGCGGCGGGGAACTATCAGGATGTTGCTGGCAGGGTCGATCAGCCCTGTTTGGTGATACGGTGAAACAGGGAAGTGATTGTCTGGTTCTTGGCTGGTCCCCTCACCCGCCAGGTCTGATGCCATTCTTTTGCCGAGATAACCCGGGTGGTGACTTCATACTGATCCGGTGCGCAAAGATGCAGAGCACTGTCGCAACCGTCTGACAGGTTGAGACCATAGAAAGGCCGCCCATCAGAGAAATGGACGGCGGCGCCGTTTCCTGCTGGCTGAAAGATCAGGCTTTGCGTTGCCTCACCGGCATAATCACCGATCTGCAGCAGGCCCCGTTCACGATAGATCAGCCCCTGACCGTCCGGGGCGAAATGCGCTTCGCCGTTCAACTGACCTGTCTGGTCACGATTATGGTCGGTGATATGGCGGGTCAGTTTCCAGTGCCCGGCCAGGTACGAAAAAAGGTCGCTTACCGGATGGGCAAGCGACCTTTTGATATCGGTATTGTTGTCGATGAGGTCAGCCTTTCGGCGCGTCTCCGACAACCCGCCATGCCAGCGGCAGAACAGCGGCGGCAAGGGCCATCTTGAAGCCTTCGCCGGCGAGGAAGGGATAGAGACCCCATTCGAGAACTGGCTTGTCCCAGCCAAACAGGTTGCCGAGATGAATGATGCCCGGGACATACAGAACAACCAGTCCGGCAAAAATGGTGAAGGCAGCAAGACCGATATTCCGGTCAAAGCCACGTTCTGCAAGCCAGCCAACCAGCCCGGCTGACAGCAGGAAGCCCAGCAGATAGCCGCCGGTCGGGCCAGCCATATAGACCAGGCCGATACCCTTTTCCGGGGTGCCGGTGAAAACCGGGAGACCCAGCGCGCCCTGCGCCAGATAGAGGCCCACAGTGGCCATGCCAAGGCGCCAGCCGCAGGTCATGCCGATGACGATGACAGCGAAGGTCTGCATGGTCATTTCGACCGGCCAGAACGGCACTTTCACTTTTGCTGTAGCGGTCAGCAGCAGGCTGCCGACAATCGTGATCAGGACCGCCTTGGCAATTCCGCCCTTGGGCCAGAACTGCGAGGCAAGTGTCGGATGGGTTGACGTGGTCAGTGACATTGGAACTCTCCGGTCGGATATATCTGTCGGCAATCTGTTAATTCAGAATTCTACCTGTAACAGGTGGATTAGTCGAAGCGATTGGAAACTGCAAACCCTCTGGGTGCAAGTCGCCCCGCCTGCCCGCGTTTCCCAATCCAGGTTATCAGGTCGGTTTCTGTGCGTGTGCGTTCTCCGCTGCGCCAGGACAGGCCATCTTCTGCCTTGAATACCTTGATGTCTGACAGCGCGCCATCCTTGTAGCGTTGCAGCATCACACCCTGTCCACGGGCCATTTCCGGCAGTTCATCCAGCGGGAAGACCAGCAGTTTTCTGTTGTTACCGATGACAGCAACCGAATCACCATCAATGAAACGGCAGGCATAGGCTTCATCATCGCCTTTTACATTCAGGATCTGCTTGCCGGTCCGGGTCTGTGCGATGACATCGTTTTCAGAGATGGCAAAGCCACGACCGGCGGTTGATGCCACCAGTAGCTTGCGGTCCGGCTGATGTACAAACAGGGTGACCAGATCATGGTCGTTCGGAAGGTCGATACTGATCCGGATCGGTTCGCCATGGCCGCGGCCCCGGGGCAGCTTGTCGGCACCAAGGGTGTAGAAACGGCCATTTGTCGAGAAGGCGATGATTTTATCAGTGGTCTGGGCGTGGAAGGCAAAGCGGGCGTTATCCCCGTCCTTGTACTTCAGGTCTGACATATCGGCCAGATGGCCCTTGAAGGCCCGTATCCAGCCTTTTTCCGAGCAGACGACGGTAATGGGCTCACGCTCGATAAAGGCCTCCAGAGGCACGACAACGGCTGTGGGCGCATCGCCGATTACGGTCCGGCGTTTGCCGAGAGCGGTATCCTTGCCAAAAGCCTTCTGAATTTCACTGATTTCCCAGGTGATCGTTTTCCACTGGAGCTGATCATCGGAGAGCAGTTCTTCGATTTTCAGCTTTTCAGCCATCAGTTCATCATGTTCACGCCGGATTTCCATTTCCTCCAGCTTCCGCAAATGGCGCAGTCGCATATTGAGGATGGATTCAGCCTGCAGATCAGTCAGGTCAAAGGTCCGGATCAGTTCAGCCTTTGGCTGGTCTTCTTCCCGGATGATCCGGATGACCTCGTCAAGGTTCAGATAGGCGATCAGCAGGCCGCCGAGAACTTCCAGACGATGTTCAATCTTGCCAAGCCGGAAGCGTGAACGACGAAGCAGGACAACATGCCGGTGGTCGAGGAAGGCCTGCAGAACCTCGCGCAGATTCATCACCTTCGGCGTGTGGTCAGCATCCAGCACGTTCATGTTCAGGCTGAAACGGCTTTCCAGATCGGTCTGCCGGAACAGCTGTTCCATTAACTGTTCCGGATCGATTGTCCGGTTCCGGGGTTCGATGACCAGCCGCACCAGATCCGTCGATTCATCCCGGACATCAGCCAGCATTGGCAGTTTCCGGTTCTGCAGCAGATCGGCGATCTTTTCGATCAGCCGGGACTTCTGCACCTGATAGGGAATTTCTGTGACGACGATGTGGTAAAGCCCGTGATTCAGCTTTTCCACTTCCCATTTTGCCCTGACGCGGAAGCTGCCCCGTCCGGTTGAATAGGATTCCTGAACTGATTCCGGGCTTTCGACCAGTTCACCCCCGGTCGGGAAATCCGGACCGGGCATGTACTCGACCAGCTTGGCGATGGTCGCATTGGGGAACTTGATCAGATGTTTCAGCGCGTCGCAGATTTCATGCGCGTTATGGGGCGGTATGGAAGTCGCCATGCCGACCGCGATACCGGCCGAACCATTGGCCAGCAGGTTCGGGAAGGCCGATGGCAGAACGACCGGTTCTTCTTCTTCACCGTCATAGGTTGAACGGAAATCGATGGCATCTTCATTGATGCCCTGCAACAGCGCCTGAGCGACCTGTGTCAGGCGGGATTCCGTGTACCGCATCGCGGCGGCATTATCGCCATCGATATTGCCGAAATTACCCTGTCCGTCGATCAGCGGATAACGCTGGGCGAAATCCTGCGCCAGCCGCACCAGTGCCTCATAAACCGCGCTGTCGCCGTGGGGATGATATTTACCGATGACATCACCAACCACACGGGCGCATTTCTTGTAGCCGGATGCGGGATCCAGCTTCAGCTGCTGCATGGCAAACAGCAGCCGCCGGTGAACGGGCTTCAGCCCGTCCCGGACATCGGGCAGCGACCGTGACATGATGGTCGATAATGCGTAGGCAAGATAACGCTCACCCAGAGCGTCCTTCAATTCTACCGGCCTGATAGTGTCGTCGCGAACCGGCTCGCTCATCCGTAATCCCCTGTTGCGTCAGTCGACGCTGTTCGTCGTTTCTGGAATACCAGATATAGTAGTCAGCTTGCGGTATCGGTCAACAAATCGCGTGCGTGCGCCGGGTTCTCCCCGGTTCAGCGGGTGAAAGACGCAGGCATTCAGGAAATATCCCGTCAGGTCGAGGGCCTGTTCCAGCTGCTGATCGTCGGCGATCGCCTGTCCTGTCAGAAAGGGCGGCAGGGACAGCAGCTTCTCGCGATATGGCTCTCCCGCTGACAAAGAGACCGCCCTGCCCGTCCGTGGAGAGACATAGGCAAGCTGGTCATTCTCTCCTGTCGCGGCGCAGCTGTCGAGCGCCAGGCCGAATCCCAGTTCTTTCAGCAGCCCCAGTTCCCAGTGGACATAAATTGTCGGCCAGACTGTGTCATCAGCGATAGACTCCAGTAAAACCCGCATCCCCTCGAAGACGGCTGGGTGCGATTCGCGTTCTGGCAGAGCTATATGGGCAACCGTGCAGGCGGCGCTGAGGCAGGACAGCCGGTCTGCTGCTTCCATGGCTTCGGCAGCATATCCCCGGATCAGTTCCCCTGACAGGGCACCGAGATTGTCGGCCTGTCGTGCCCGCCATGTCACATCCACCAGATTGCCGGGCTGCCAGACGGCCCGGCCGGTCTTGCCGTGGGCGCCCCGGACAAAACCGGCATGCCGGCCACGTTCACGGGTGAGCAGCTGAACAACGGCACCATTTTCGCCATGGGCCTGAGCGGACAGAACAACCGCTTCATCCCGCCAGTCCATGGCTAGGCCCTCAGTCTTCGCTGACAGGTGTCAGGAATTGAATTCAATTCCGATATTCCGGAACCGCTCCGGATCCTCCAGCCAGCGCTCCCGGACCTTCACGAACAGGAACAGATGGACGCGGTGCCCGAGTATCTCCTCCAGCTCTGCGCGGGCCTCTGCCCCGATTGCCTTCAGGGTGGCGCCGCTTTTGCCGATCACAATGCCCTTGTGCCCGTCACGGGTGACAAAGATCGTCTGGTCGATCTTGACCGAGCCGTCTTTGCGTTCTTCCCAGGTGTCGGTTTCAACGGTCAGGCTGTAAGGCAATTCCTGATGCAGCCGCAAAAAGGCTTTCTCGCGGGTAATTTCAGCCGCCAGCAGCCGGTTCGGCATATCAGTCAGCTGATCTTCCGGGAACAGCCAGGGGCTGTCCGGCATATGCCGGGTAAACTGGCTGATAAGATCGCGGACGCCATCGCCGTTGAGGGCGGAGACCATCAGGGTTTCCTGAAAGATTCCCGAGGCATTCAGCTTTGCCGTCAGATCCAGCAGCCGTGACCGTTCCAGCAGATCGATCTTGTTCAGGACAAGAAGCTTCGGAGCCTTGATATCGGCCAGTTTTTCGATAATCCCGAGGACATCCTCTGTCGCGCCACGTTTGGCATCAACGATCAGGGCAACAACATCGGCATCGGCAGCCCCCTGCCAGGCGGCCTGAATCATTGCCCGGTCAAGCCGCCGGCGGGGATCGAAGATACCGGGGGTGTCGACCAGCACGATCTGGGCATTGTCTTCGATCATGACACCGAGAACGCGGCTGCGGGTCGTCTGTACCTTGTGGGTGACGATTGAAATCTTCGTGCCGACCGCCTGATTGACCAGCGTCGACTTGCCGGCATTTGTCGCTCCGACGATGGCAACGAAGCCGCATTTTGTCGCAGTCGCTTGCTCGTTCATGAGTTTTCCAGCCGTTTGAGGAGTTCACTTGCGGCCTGCATCTGGGCTGCACGTTTTGAGGGGCCGCTGCCTTCTGTCGGTTCGCCACCGGCGACCGAGACCGTCATTCGGAAGAATGGGGCATGTGACGGGCCGGAGCGTTCAACGACCGTGTATTCGGGCAGCCCAAGCCCCCGGCCCTGCGCCCATTCCTGCAGCGCGGTTTTCGGGTCTTTCGGCGGCTTCAGATCTTCGGTCAGCAGGCGCTCCCAATGTTCATGAATGAAGCTTCTGGCCGGCTCCAGCCCCCCATCGAGATAGAGAGCGGCAATGATCGCTTCCAGCGTGTTGGCCAGCAATGCCGGCTGCTGGCGGAGCTGATCACCGTTTTCGTCATCACCGAGATGAACGGCTTCGTCGACGCCAAGGCTGCGGGCGATATCAGCCAGTGCCCAGCGATTGACCAGCCCGGTAAAGCGGCGGTTGAGGGTTCCTTCCGCATCTTCGCCATATTTTTCGTAGAGCCAGTGAGAAACAACCAGTCCCAGAACCCTGTCGCCCAGAAACTCCATCCGTTCATAATTGCGGCTCTGTTCCCCCGCTGTTGAAGGATGGCTCAGGGCAGAGTTCAGCAGGGACTTGTCGGTGAAATCATGTCTGATCTTGGTGAGTAACCGGGTGCGATCCGCCATATCCCTACTCGATCCCGTTCAGAAGACGACCGTAGCGAATGCCGGTCGGCCATGTCCATGGTTTCAGCAGTGATGTGGTTTCATCGACGGAATAGAACAGAATGACAGCGCGCCCGACCAGATTGACCTGGGGGACAAAGCCGACATCCGACATGTTCCTGCTGTCGGATGACCGGTCCCGGTTGTCGCCCATCATGAAGTAATGGCCGGGAGGAACATCATATACACCGGTATTGTCGAGAAAGCCGGTATCGGATTGTTCGAGAATACGATGCTCGACTCCGTTTGGCAGGGTCTCGATATATTGCTGGAAGACAATTACGCCGCCATTTTCAGTGTGATGGGCGTAATCTTCAATCTTGCGCCGCTTCACCGGAACGTCATTGATATGCAGGATGCCACCCTTGACCTGAATTTTGTCTCCGGGCAGGCCGATCAGGCGTTTGATGTAGGTTTTGTCGGCGGTTGGGTGTTTGAAGACGATGACATCTCCCCGCTCGGGTTCTTCAAACAGAATGCGTCCGGGGAACAAGGGCAGGTCCAGCGGCAGGGAATAGCGGCTATAGCCATAGGACAGTTTGGAGACGAACAGGTAATCACCGATCAGCAGCGTCGGCAGCATTGAGCCGGAAGGAATATTGAAGGGCTCATAGGCAACGGTTCTGACCCCGACTGCAATCAATACAGCGTAAACGACTGTTTTGAGCATATCGAGGATGCCGCCGGATTTTTCACTCATGATCAGATGTCGTCTTTTCTGTAGGAGGACGCCGGGCGCCGGGCTTTCAGGATTGAGGCGGATGAAGCCCACGGACCCTGCTTATGTCAAGCTTTGCGGGCTTTGTTCTAAGGTTTCGGATTGGCGGAAATGATGACGATAGCCTGTGCCATCGGGCCGTCGTCGGTGATCGTCAGGTCAATCTGTGCTTCCATTCCCTCGGGTGTGATTTCCTGAAGGCGTTTCAGGGCGCCACCTGTCAGTGCCATAGTCGGTTTGCCGGAGGGCAGATTGACCACCCCCATATCCCGCCAGAAGACACCTTTGCGGAAGCCGGTGCCGAGAGCCTTCGAACAGGCTTCCTTGGCGGCAAACCGCTTGGCATATGTGTCGACAGAGAGCCGGCGTTTTTCGGCCTTTGCAATCTCCACCGGTGTGTAGATGCGGTCACGGAAGCGGTCTCCGAACCGCTCCAGTGTTTCACCGATACGCCGGATATCGATGATATCATTGCCAATACCGAGGATCATGTCAGGCGCTGCGTGATCCGGTGGCGTCAGCACGGGCATTATCCATCAGCGCCCGCATCCGTTTGATCGAACTGTCGAGGCCGCTGAAAATGGCCTCTCCGATCAGGAAATGGCCGATATTCAGCTCATACAGTTCCGGAATGGCGGCAATCGGTGCGACCGTATCGAAATCAAGGCCGTGACCGGCATGGCATTCCAGCCCGAGGGCTGTGGCATATTCTGCGGCATCGCGGATGCGCTCCAGATGCCGCGCCTGTTCGCTGCCACGGGCCTCGCAGTAAGCGCCGGTATGAAGTTCGACGACCGGTGCCCCGAGGCTGCGGGCGGCGTCAAGCTGGCGGCGGTCCGGTTCGATAAACAGGGATACCCGTATGCCTTCTGCTCCCAGTTTCGCAACATAGGGAGCGAGGTAGTCATGTCCGCCGGCGGCATCCAGGCCGCCTTCCGTGGTTCGTTCTTCCCGTTTTTCCGGCACGATGCAGGCTGCATGCGGGCGATGACGAATGGCGATCCCGAGCATTTCGTCAGTGGCTGCCATTTCGAAATTCAGCGGCAGATCAATATCACGCATCAGCCGCGACATATCATCGTCGGAAATATGGCGACGGTCTTCACGCAGATGGGCGGTAATGCCATCGGCTCCGGCAGCTGCAGCCTGAATGGCCGCGCGCACGGGGTCCGGGTGGATGCCACCACGGGCATTACGGATCGTTGCTACATGATCGATATTGACGCCCAGCCTGAGTTTGTTGCTCATTACCTACTCCTGCACCTGAAGAACCTGTTGTGCGGCGACACGGGCTTCTCTCCGTCTCGTCCGCCGCTGCTGGTATTTAATCAGCAAGGTCTTGATCGGCCAATAGAAAGCTAACCAGACAAAGATCATTGTCGGTATTGCACCAAGGAACATGGGCCGGATCAGCGGCCAGGCTTCTTCGCTCAAAAAGGTGACATCCATGGCCACCAGCGCGGGCACCAGCCCACCAAGGACGGCCCAGAAATCAACATTTGCAGCGGCATCCAGCGATGCATTGCCAAAACTCTCAATCCAGCGCCCGACCTTGTAGATCCACAGCCATATGGCCGGAAACGTCCAGGGATTGCCCAGAATGGTGCCGATGGCCGATGCAACGACATTGGCGCGGATCAGATAGGCCAGTACGCCGCCAAGCAGGAAATGCAGGCCTACCAGCGGCGTGAAGGAAACAGCAGCACCTGTCGCAAACCCGGCGGCAATGCTGTAGGGCGTGCCGGGCAACCGTGCGACGCGATAGGCAACATATTTGCCGCTGCGGCGCAGGCCAATTCTTGGCCAGACGACATTTGCGACACGGCGAAACAGTGATGGTTTTTGGCGGGCGCGAAACAGCATGGCGCAGATATAGTGACTATGAGCGGTGAAGTCAGACGATTTAATCGTGAATATCGTTATAACCGTGTATCAGGTCTTCATGCGATTGACGGAAGTGATTGTCGGCGTGGCACGCAGGTTACCGATAATCGCGCTGAGATGTTTCACATCATGGACTTCGACATCAACCTCCATCTCAAAGAAGTCTGATGACCTGTTGGTTATCCTCAGGTTTATGATGTTGCCTTCATTGCGGGCGATTGCGGTGGAGAGGTCTCCAAGGCTGCCCGGTTCATTCGACAGGGTGACTTTCATCCGGCCGACGAACATCTGGGCAGCATCCTTGTCGACAACCCAGGCGACATCCAGCCAGCGTTCCGGACTGTCGGTGAAGTTTTCCAGCGTGTCGCAGTCGATGGTGTGGATACTGACCCCTTTGCCCGAGGTGACGATGCCAACGATCCGGTCGCCTGGCAGCGGATGGCAGCAGCTTGAATAATGCACCGCCATTCCGCCGATCAGCCCCTTGATCGGTATGGCGTTCACATCCTGATCGTTCGGGTTCCGCCGCGGCGTGGCAACGGCCTTGCGCTTGATGCCGGGGAAGACTGCTGTGAGAACGTCTCCCGCAGGGCGCACCCCCTCACCTACGGACGCAATCAGTTCGTCGACATCGGTGACGCCAAAATGATTACGAACCGGCATCAGCTTTTTCGGTTCGAACTCATGGCCTTCCTGCGCAAAGGCGCGTTCCAGAATGGCGCGGCCCAGGGTGACATATTCGGAATGCTGTTTGGCACGGACAAACCGTCTGATGCGCGCCCGTGCCTTGCCGGTCACGACAAAACGTTCCCACACCGGTGATGGTGTCTGCGCCTTCGAGGTCATGATCTTGACCTGATCCCCGTTGTGCAGTTCGGTTTTCAGCTGTGCCATCCGGCCATTGATCTTGGCACCAACGCAGGTGTCCCCGACTTCCGAATGGACGGCATAGGCGAAATCGATGGGGGTCGATCCGCGCGGCAGTGTGATCAGGTCGCCTTTCGGCGTGAAACAGAAGACCTGATCCTGAAACATCTCCAGCTTGGTATGTTCGAGGAAATCCTCAGGGCTTTCAGCATGTTCCAGAATGTCCAGGAGCTCGCGCAGCCAGCGATACTGACGGCCTTCGGTATTCGGTACGGATTGCTTGTAGATCCAGTGTGCTGCAACGCCCAATTCGGCCACATGATGCATGTCACGGGTTCTGATCTGGATTTCGACCCGTTGCTGGGATGGGCCGATAATGCCGGTATGCAGGGACCGGTAGCCGTTCGGTTTTGGTGTGGAGATATAGTCTTTCACCCGGCCCGGAACGACGCGGTATTTCTGGTGCAGCGCGCCAAGCGCCCGATAGCAGTCGTTGGTGTCTTCGGTGACAACACGAAACGCCATGATGTCGGCCAGTTGTTCAAAGCCGACATTCTTGTGCTGCATCTTGCGCCAGATGGAATAAGGCGTTTTCTCGCGGCCACCAACTGAGGCGGCGATTCCACTGTTATCCATCAGGGTCTGGATTTCGCTGACAATGGTGTCAACCAGCGTCCCGGCTTCATTACGCAGAAATTCGAGGCGTTTATTGATCGAGTTATAGCCTTCCGGATTGATCTCCCTGAAGGCGATCTCTTCCAGCTCGTCCTTGACCTCCTTCATCCCGACCCGCTCAGCCAGCGGGGCGTAGATTTCCATGGTTTCAAGGGCGATACGGCTTCGTTTCTCGGGCTTCTTGATGTGATGCAGGGTGCGCATGTTGTGCAGCCGGTCGGCCAGCTTGACCAGCAGCACCCGGATATCTTCCGACATCGCCAGCAGCAGCTTGCGGAAATTCTCTGCCTGTTTGGTGCTGTCGGACTGAAGCTCCAGCAAAGACAGTTTCGTCACGCCATCGACAAGTTTGGCGATTCCCGGGCCAAACTGGTTTTCGATTTCCTCGAATGTAGCGCGGGTATCCTCAATCGTATCGTGCAGCAGCGCCGTAACGATTGAGGCGGTATCCAGCTTGTATCCGGTCAGAATGCCGGCAACTTCAAGCGGATGCGAGAAATACGGGTCCCCGGACGCGCGGGTTTGCGTGCCATGTGCCTTCATCGCGAAGACATAGGCCCGGTTCAGCAGATCTTCATCTGCATTCGGGTCATAGGCGCGAACTTTCTCGACGAGCTCAAACTGCCGAATCATAACTGTCTTCCAACACTGTCAGAAGCAGTATTGTTTCTTGATATGGGGCGTCCGACAAGCGTTGGCTTGGTTGCCGGCTCAGTCCTCGTCTACGGGGAATTCGACAGCAGGTTCACTGCTTTCCTCGACGAACAGCTCACTGGCCTGGGCCTTGGCTGCCATGATCGCGGCACGCAGGGGATCGCCATCATCGAAGGTGGAACCACCAAGCTCGAGATCCGGATTCATGCCCGCTTCCGGACCTGTCGGCTCCGGATCATCATCTTCGGGCTCATCAATCTCGACATGCTTCTGCAGGCCCTTGACGATGGCATCGCGCAGTTCGTCAAGATCAACCGTTTCGTCCGCGATTTCCCGCAGCGATACGACTGGATTCTTGTCGTTGTCCCGGTCAATGGTAAGCGGCATGCCGCCGGAAATATCGCGCGCACGCTGGGATGCGACCATCACGAGGTCGAAACGGTTCGGGATCTTGACAATGCAATCTTCAACAGTGACGCGCGCCATTGCGTATTCGCTCCAGAATTCAGGTGGGCGAGAGATATAACCCGGGATGCTGAAAACGCAAGGGGTCTGGTTATATTCGTATGGCTTTCTGCGAAGAATCCAGTGCAGCGATCAAATCACTGATCGCCTTTCCGCTGCGAGGATGAGACCAGTCCGGGGCAATTTCCTGCAGGGGCAACAGCACAAATGCCCGGTCCTGTAGTCGTGGATGGGGAAGATTTGGCCCGTTATCACCGGTTTGCGACAGTTGTCCCGCATAGTCGATAAGGTCGAGGTCCAGTGTCCGGGCGGCGTTCGGCGTGCTCCGGACCCTTTCGAAATCAGCCTCCAGACGATGCAGCCTCTGCATCAGTGTGCCGGGTTTATCCTCGCTGACGGTCTCAATCACTGCATTTGCAAACCACGGCTGGTCAGATACCGGGACTGGTTCTGTCAGCCAGATGCCGGACCGCCTGATAATGGGCAGGCTGGCAGCCACCAGGGCACTGATGGCAGCTTCGAGCGTTTCCGCGGGTGTATTGAATCCGGGCGCAGGCAGGTTTGAACCGAGCGCGATGTATATATGTTCTGTCATTCAACTCCAGGGCGCTTGCGGCAAACGACAGGCAGGTCTAGGAACCTTCTGCTTACTTCATGCGTTTACCGATCATCATAAACCAAAGCATATAATTCAGACAAAAGGACATTAATTCATGGGCCGTATATTTTACCCGGAAGAACGAATTGCCATGTTTGTGGACGGTGCGAATCTTTATTCCGCCGCCAAAACACTTGGTTTTGATATCGATTACAAAAAGCTACTCGATCTGATTGGCAGCAAGGGACGGCTGGTGCGGGCGCTTTATTACACCGCGCTGTTCGAAGATCAGGAATATTCGCCGATCCGCCCGCTGGTCGACTGGCTGGATTACAACGGCTACACGATGGTCACGAAACCGGCGAAAGAATTCACTGACGCCACGGGGCGCCGGAAAATCAAAGGCAACATGGATATCGAACTGGCAATCGATGTCATGGAACTCTCCCCTCACCTCGATCATGTCATGATCTTTTCGGGGGACGGTGATTTCCGCAGTCTGGTTGAGGCCGTGCAGCGTCGCGGTGTCCGGGTGACCGTTGTCAGTACGATCCGTACCCAGCCGCCGATGATTGCCGACGAACTGCGCCGTCAGGCAGATGTCTTTCTCGAACTTTCAGACCTGCGTGAGCATATTGCACGCGGCGGACGCCCTGAACATGCAGGCCCGCTGGGCGAGGATGACGACTTTGATGATGAAGATGACTCGTGAGCACGGGCTTTAACGAACCTTCACGGGATTGTCCGCTCTGCCCCCGGCTTGTTGATTTCAGAATGCAGAACCGGGCGGCCTTTCCGGACTGGCATAATGGCCCGGTGCCAGCCTTCGGCCCGCTTGGTGCGCCGCTGCTGATTGTTGGTCTCGCGCCGGGGTTGCGCGGTGCGAATCGTACCGCCCGCCCCTTTACCGGCGACTGGGCGGGTGATCTGCTGTATCCGACTCTGGTCAAGTTTGGCTTTGCCAGAGGGACATTTGCCGCAGATCCGAATGACGGACTCGAACTGACGGATTGCCGGATCACCAATGCGGTTCGCTGTGTACCGCCACAGAACAAACCGATTGGTGCGGAACAGCAGGCCTGCCGTCCGTTTCTGAGCGATGAAATTGCCGCAATGACTGGCCTGAGGGCGATTGTGTCGCTGGGATCTGTCTCACATGCGAATGTGCTGTCGACCCTCGGTCTCAAACGCTCGGCATTCAAGTTTGTGCATGGCGCCAGCTACAAGCTGGAGAGCGGGCTTACCCTTTTCGACAGCTATCATTGCTCACGCTACAACACGAACACGGGCCGGCTGACGACAGAAATGTTCGAAACCGTTTTCCAAGCAGTCCGGCAGTTCATCGACAACTGACGTCAGGCTGCGGGGAGCAGCTCTTCCAGCCGGTTGATGATCGCTTCGGATACAGGGGCGGTGCCGGCCGGATACCAGTCAACGGCGTTGCCCTGCGGATCAATCAGGATCTTGTGGAAATTCCAGGCCGGTGTTGCATCAACGCCAAGTTGTTCCACAGCCCATTTATAAAACGGATGTGCGTCCGGCCCCTTGACCGGAACTTTGGCAGTCATCGGAAAGTCGACGGCGTAATGCGTATGACAGAATGCGTGAATTTCCTCATTGGTTCCGGGTTCCTGACCGCCAAAATCGTTTGAGGGCACACCGATGACAACGAGTCCGCGTTTGGCATAGGCGTCATAGAGTTCCTGCATCCCGGCATATTGCGGGGTATAGCCGCATTTTGATGCTGTATTGACGACCAGCAGGGCCTTGCCGCGGAACTGGTCGAGCGGCAAAGAGCCGCCGGTAATTTTCTCAAAGCTGTAATCATATGCGGACAAATCATTCACCGTTATTTCTGTGTTGCGAGGATTTCTTCAATGCGTCGGGCGATCCGGGATGAGCCGGGTTCAGTGGCCGTCGAGAACCAGTCGACCAGTTCTCCGTTACCATTGACCAGATATTTGTGGAAGTTCCAGCGGGGCGCGGCCAGAGCGCCATATTCATCCCGTGCCCAGCGATAGAAAGGATGGGCCGCCTCCCCTCGTACAGCCGTTTTATCGGCCATGGGAAAGTCGACAGCGAAGCTGGTTTCACAGAATTCCTTTATTTCAGCCGCAGTGCCTGGCTCCTGTCCGCCAAAGTCGTTCGAGGGAACACCCAGTACGACAAAGCCTTTCGACTGGTACTTCTCATAGAGCGCCTGAAGCCCCTCATACTGTGGCGTGAAACCACATTGCGACGCAGTGTTCACCACCATCACCAGCTTGCCCTGAAAACGGGAGAGCGGAAGCGTGCCGCCTTCAATCGCGGTAAAGCTGAAGTCATGGGCATTCCCGGCAGATGAGGCTGACCCGGAAAATGACAGCATAGCTGTCAGCAGAAGGCCGGACATCGCCAGAAAGGGCTGTATGATGAACCTATTCATATCGTTGTTCCTTCCACGGATCGCCTTCCGGATGATAGCCCTGCGCTTCCCAGTATCCATGCTGATATCTGGTGATGAATGTCAGGCTGTGAAGCCATTTGAGGCTTTTCCAGAAATATAACCGTGGAATCACAAGCCGGACCGGCCCGCCATGCTCGCGATTCAGCGGCTCGTCATTCCAGTGGGTCGCGATAAGTGACTGGTCGTCGGTGAACGCCCTGATCGGGATGACGGTGGAGTATCCATCATAGCCGCGGGCCATGACATGACTGACATCCGCATTCGGCTGAACCTCCTGAAGGAACCATTTGGGCCGAATACCCCGCCACAGATTATTGTATTTTGTCCAGCCGGTTACGCAGTGAATATCAGATTTCAGATAAACTGCCGGGAAGCGGTCGAGGTCAGACCACTTTATCGTGATTGGCTGCCCGGTTGCGCCGCCAATTCTGAGTTCCCAGTCGGATGGGCTGACCGCGGGTTGTGTGCCAAGATCCAGAACCGGAAAGTCTCGGGTCACATGTTGTCCTGCCGGTCTCCTTGCGTCCGGACTGCCAGATGAACGGAAGCTTTTACGTTCTGCTGCGAGGCGCCGCTTGGTTTCGATGTGATTGGCCATCTGTCTTTCTGCTGTCCGGCTTACCTACCGCATGTAAGGTCGGTCCGGACGAGTACCAAGCAGAAGGCGGAACAAAATCCGTCAGCCGTTATCGCGAAGCACCCGGGCCTTGTTGCGTTCCCAGTCCCGTTCCTTGATGGTCTGGCGCTTGTCATGAGCCTGCTTGCCTTTGGCAAGGCCCAGACTGACCTTTGCCAGCCCGCGGGAATTGAAGTGGATGTTCAGGGGCACAAGTGTATGGCCCTTGCGGTTGATCGCCCCGACAAGCCGGGAGATTTCCTTGCGGTGGAGCAACAGCTTGCGCGGCCGGCGGAGTTCGTGAGCAAAGGCCGGCCCGGCATGTTCGTAATGCGGGATATGAGCGTTGACGAGCCAGAAGTCCCCGTCTTTTTCGCTTGCGTAGGATTCCTGAATGCTGGCACGCCCGGACCGAAGTGATTTTACTTCGGTACCGGTCAGCATAATCCCTGCCTCGATTGTCTCCAGAATGAAGAAATCGTGACGGGCCTTGCGATTTTGTGCCGCTATGCGATCAGGAAGACTCATTTATTTCCGCTTTCAACCCGACAATCAGTTCAGCAGTCCGGCAAAGACCATTGCATCATGAACCTGCTTCTTTCCGGCGTCGGTCAGTTCAAGAATCGGCTGACGCACTTCGCTGCCGGCAAGCCCCAGAAGTTCAGCAGCATATTTCGCCGGTGCCGGGCTTGGTTCGCAGAACATAGCCTTGTGCAGTGGCGTCAGGCGGCGCTGGATTTCCAGTGCGGTGTCGATATCACGGTCACGCCAGGCGCGATGCATTTTCGCCAGCAGGCCGGGGGCGACATTGGCACTGACCGAAATGCAGCCATGCCCGCCTGCAGCAAGATATGGTAATGCAGAGGCATCTTCGCCACTGAGCTGGCAGAAGTCCGTTCCACAGGCCTGTGTGGTGAGCTGGGGACGGCTGAGATCAGCCGTTGCATCCTTCAGGCCGACAATCCGAGGCAGTTTCGCCAGACGCGCCATGGTCTCGACGGTCATGTCGACGATGCTGCGACCGGGAATGTTGTAAATGACGATCGGAATGTTGGTGGCATCATGGATTGACTTGAAATGCTGGTACAGGCCTTCCTGACTTGGCTTGTTGTAGTAAGGCGTGACGACCAGCGCGCCGTCGGCCCCTGCCTGTTCGGCATGCTGGGTCAGCATGATTGCTTCACTGGTCGAATTTGAGCCAGCTCCGGCAATGACGGGGATTTTGCCTGCAGCGACTTCGATGCACAGTTCCACGACTCGCATATGCTCTTCGTGGCTCAGCGTCGGGGATTCCCCGGTCGTTCCGACAGGTACAACGCCTTCCGTGCCTTCATCAATCTGCCACTGCACGAATTTCTGGAATGCTTTTTCATCCACGGTGCCGTTAGTGAACGGTGTGATCAGGGCAACGCAAGATCCTATAAACATGGCCAGTTTCCTTCAGCATGGCAGATGATGTATTCGGGCGCCGAACATAGCGATCAAGGGAATGTCGGGCAAGGCTCGCTCTAAGTTGATCGCAGGGCCTCTTGTTGCGGGATTCACGACCCAATAGGATATGCTCATGACATACAGGGCCGTTTTTCTTACCTCGCTGATTTTCCTTTCTCTGGCTTCAGGCCGTCCGGGTGCGGCTGCTGCCTCCTTTGATGAAACCGTTGCGGCATTGCTGAGTGCCGAGAAAGCCATTGAAAAACGTGATCCCGATGCGGCAAGAGCAGCCGTTGCCAATGCTGCGGACGATGTTGCCCGGCAACTGGTTGACTGGATTGCCTATCGCAATTCTCTGGGCAGCTTTGAGGAAATCACCGGGTTCATGAACCGGAATCCTGACTGGCCATCTCGTGGCCGGTTGCGGCTCAATGCCGAACGAAAGCTGGTCTCAACGATGCCGGCAGCGGTGATTCTGGACTTTTTTGCACTGGGTGAACCACTCACGGATGATGGTGCCGTTCTGTATCTCTCGGCCCTCATGACTGGTGGGGATAAAACCCGGGCCGCGGATTATGCGCGAAGAACCTGGGTCGAAATGACGTTCGATGCGCGCTCTGAAACGGCTTTCAGAAAGCTTGCTGGTCCAACCCTGACATCAGCTGACCACCTTGCCCGACTGGACAGGTTGCTGTGGGATGGCCATCAGAACTCAGCCCGGCGCATGTTTCCTCTTGTGTCCGATGAGTACCGGAAACTGGCGGATGCGCGAATCCGGCTTCGGCAGCGTCTCGCTGGTGTTGATGCTGCTATCGACCGGGTGCCGGCAGCGTTGTCTGATGACCCCGGTCTGATCTTCGAGAGGGTCCGCTGGCGGCGGCGTGCCGGCAATCTGGAAGGGTCGACAGAGCTTCTGCTGTCAAAGAAATCGCCGGATGTCGGTGGTCCCGGCCGCTGGTGGGATGAACGAAGCTATATCGCCCGTTACCTGCTGCGCCAGGGACATATCACGGATGCTTACAAACTGGCCTCCGGAAGCGGCGATATCTCCGGCGCCGACCGGGCTGAATCCCTCTGGCTGTCCGGCTGGATTGCGCTGCGGTTTCTGGATGACCCGGCTCTGGCCCGCAAACATTTTGAAGAATTATATGCCAATGTCAGCTATCCGATCAGTGTTGCCCGTGGGGCTTACTGGAGCGGTCGTGCCGCTGAGGCGATGAAGGACGAGCTTGCGGCAGGTAACTGGTACAAACTCGCTGCAGCCCTGCCGATGACCTATTACGGGCAACTGGCTGCTGCCAGACTGGGGGCGTCTGTCGGCCCCCTCACCCCGCCGGGAGCTGTGACGATCGAGCCGGCTGAGCGGGCCGCCTTTGCCAGTCACGAACTGGTTCGTGCGATACGTTATGCTGCCCGGTTGAAAGACCGCTGGCCGCTCCGCAGTCTCGTCGACAGGCTGTTCGAAATGAATGAGAATATGACCCACCGGACACTGACGGCCTCACTGACGACGGGGCTCGGGCATCCCGACCTTGGGGTGCGGCTGGCCAAGAAGGCCATGCTGGATGGTCAGATACTGCCCGTTGCCGGCTATCCCCAGATTGCCTTCGGTAAGGATGATGCGGCTGTAGAACCTGCCCTGACATACGCTATCATCCGCCAGGAAAGTGTGTTTGATGCGGATGCCATCAGCCCGGCCGGGGCCCGGGGGCTGATGCAACTGATGCCAGCGACCGCCAAACAGGTTTCCGGTTCTCTGAAGCTGAAATACCAGCGCAGCAAACTGACAGATGATGTTGCCTACAACATACGTCTGGGGCGGTCTTATCTCGGCGGTCTGATTGAAAACTTCGACGGCTCCTACATCATGGCTATTGCCGGATACAATGCCGGTCCGCATCGCGTCTCTCGCTGGATCAGGGAGTTCGGAGACCCGCGTGATCCCTCGACAGACCCCATTGACTGGGTTGAATCGATTCCTTTCACGGAAACCCGCAATTATGTTCAGCGGGTTATGGAAAACTTGCAGGTGTACCGCCATCTGCTGGATGGTGCCGATCTTACAGCATCCCTGCCTGACGATTTGCAGCGTGCCTGCACAGCCTGCCAGTAACCATTTTGTCTGACCCGTAATTGAAACAGGATTGAAGATGCCCCAGCCAACACCGATGCAGGATATGGAAGCCTGTGTATTTGATGCTTACGGAACTCTGTTTGATGTGACGGCTGCCGCTGCCCGGTGTCGTGACGATCTCGGCGGCAAGGCGGATCAGGTTGCCCAGATATGGCGGACAAAGCAGCTGGAATATACCTGGTTGCGGAGTCTGATGGGGCGGTATGTGGATTTCTGGCAGTTGACCGGAGATGGTCTGGATTTTGCGCTGGAGACCGTAGGAATTGACAACCCGGCTTTGAGAGAGCGGCTGATGCAGCTGTATCTGAAACTGGATGCCTATCCGGAAGTGCCGGATGTCTTGCGGCGCCTGAAGGACGCGGGATTGAAGACCGCAGTCCTGTCAAACGGCTCGCCGGACATGCTGAATGCTGCCGTGAGCAATGCGGGCCTGTCGGACCTGCTGGACGGTGTTCTGTCCGTCGATAGCCTTCGCATTTACAAGCCGCACCCCAGTGCCTATCAGTTGGCTATGGATGATCTCGGGATCAGTGCCCCGTCAAAGGTAGCGTTTATGTCATCGAATGCCTGGGACGCAGCCGGTTCGGCAACCTTTGGTTTTCGTGTGAACTGGATCAACCGGTTTGCTCAGAAGCGGGAACGTTTGCCGGATGGGCCGGAAAATGAACTCACCGATCTAACGGCCCTGCCGTCCATTCTTGGTGCGTGAAATTGAGTACTGTCGCGTCGTCCCGCCCCGTGGTTGTCAATAATGCACGACAACGGCCACCGGAATTACCGGATATGGCACCAACACCATCTGATATCCGGAAAGCCCGGAAACGGCTTGCCGGTGTTGCAGTCCTCACGCCACTGCTGGAATCGTCGTTTCTCAATGATCTCGTAGGTGGTCGTCTGCTGGTGAAGGCAGAACCGCTACAGCGCACCGGCTCATTCAAATTTCGCGGTGCCTATAACCGGATAGCACAGATCGCTGAGGATGAGCGTGGCCGCGGGGTCGTTGCCTTTTCATCAGGTAATCATGCGCAAGGCGTGGCTCATGCCGCGCAGCTTTCCGGGATTCCGGCCTGTATTGTCATGCCTGCCGATGCCCCGGAAATGAAGCTGGCAAATACCCGTGCCTATGGTGCGGAGGTTATTACCTATGACCGCTACAGTGAAGACCGGGAAGCCGTCGCAGCTGATGTGCTGAAGCGCACCGGAGGGACATTGGTGAGGCCCTTTGATGATGCGGGAGTGATCGCTGGTCAGGGAACTATCGGATATGAGATCGCAGAACAATGCAGGGAACAGCGGGCCGAACCGGATCAGGTTATCATCTGTTGTGGTGGCGGCGGTCTGACAGCCGGATGTGCAACGGCGCTACAGGACGTGATCCCGGGGCTTGCGATTTACAGTGCAGAGCCCGACGGGTTTGATGATACGGCGCGGTCTCTGGTTGCGGGTTATCGCCTTGGAAATGATCCGGCGGCACGATCCGTTTGTGATGCCTTGCTGTCTGAACGGCCGGGGGAACTGACGTTTGCGGTCAATTCTCGTCGCCTGAGTGGCGGTTTGGTGGTCAGTGATGATGAAGTTTTCATGGCCATGCGCCACGCTTTTGACCGGCTGAAACTGGTCATAGAGCCGGGAGGCGCTGTTGCTCTGGCTGCAGCCCTTGCAGGACGGCTGGAGACGCAGGGACGAACCACTGTGGTTGTCGCGTCCGGGGGCAATGTCGATGCGGATATGTTCCGGCGGGCTCTCGACGCAGCCGGTTAACCGGGGTGGTCAGGCCGTGACCGCTTCCGGCTTTTTATCGGTGTCCGAGACAATCAGGTTGATCTTGCCGTCATCCGGTTTGGAACCGTTTGTCTTGGTTTTTGATGCGTTTGCAGCATCTGGCAGGGTTGTCATGCGCTTGCAGTGACCTTCCAGCAAGGCACCTGGCTCAATGGCGAGAGATTCATGAACAACATCTCCGCGAACCCGCGCCGATTTTGCCAGGAAGACTGACTTGGCCCGGATCTGACCATTCACCGTGCCATGCACACGAATGGTCTCCGCATCAATTTCACCATTCACGGTACCATTCTGACCGATGGTCAGTGCATGGGCCGTGACGTCGCCGGTTACCGATCCGTCCAGCTGGATTTCGCCCTCGCTGATCAGGTTTCCCTGAACCGTAAGATCAATCGAGATAATCGACGGCACTGAGGAGCGTGAGGCCGGTACAACCTGCGAGCTACTCTTCTCTTTACTGTTCTTTGAAAACATATCGTCCTGCTTCGATGAATCTCATGGGGTCTTGCGGTACGCCATCCAGAAGAATTTCATAGTGCACATGCGTGCCGGTACTGCGTCCTGTACTGCCCATTTGTCCAATTGCCTGACCAAATGCCACAGTTTCGCCGGTTTCCACCAAGGGCTTATGCATATGTGCATAGCGGGTTGTGATCCCGAAACCGTGGTCAATCTCGACCACTTTTCCGAAGGAGGATTTCCAGCCCGCGTAGCTTACCTTGCCCGCGGCTGTACTGTAAATCGGCGTCTTGAAATAAGCGGCATAATCAATGCCGCTATGCATCGCCCAGCGGCCGGTGACCGGATCTTTTCGTTTACCGTAGGTACTGCTCAGCCGACCGTTTTTGACAGGCAGCGCCATTGGAAGCTGGCTCAGCACAACATTCAGGGCATCCCATCGGTTCATCTGGTATTCGAAGGCCTGAACAGATGCCTGCAAGACCTGCTTCTCGTCTGCCTTTTCAAGGTCGATTTCAACCAGCGGTCCACCCTGTCCGAGGGGGACTTCGGTCCGGCTGATCATGCTCTCGACATTGATACCGGTCATGGCCAGCAGGTTTTCCAGCTTGTCGATCTTCTCGGAACTGCGTTCGCTGAATTCGGTCATCATCGAAAGCTGAGAGGTATGTATTTCTCCGAGACGGGTCTGCAGGTTCTTCACCTGCCCCTGCATGCGGTCAAGTTCCAGCCGTGCAACATTACGCTCGCTGGTCACGCGGCGAAGCTCGCTCTCGACGGAATTCAGGTTATCTTCGAGGCTGAATTTCTGGTTGGAAATCCCGTTCAGCCGTTGCTCAAGGGCAGAAAGCTGAGAATTAAGCTGCTCTCGCTGGTTAAGAACCTGACTGCGTTCCCGCTCGGTGCGGCCCAGTTCCACTTTCACGCTACCCAGTTTTTCCTTCAGCGAGATATTTTGTTTCTCAAGCTGTTCAGCCTGTGTCCGGGTGGAAGCCAGCTGCTGCTGTGCACGCTTGTCATTCTGATCGAGTTCCCGCGAGATACGGGCGATTTCACGCTGGGAATTGGCGATTTCATCCAGCAAGGCCCGGTATGCCTGATTGCCACGGGCAATCTCATCTTCCTTGGCGAGGACTATCCGGTCATGCCGGTAATACTGAAAGCTGGAAAAGCCGGCCCAGGATACAAGACCGATCAAAAACAGGACCACGGTTTTCTGGAACCAGGGCCGAACCTTCAGGTAACGGACCCGGGTCTCCGTGCGCAGGATGATTTCCCTCTCGGGGAAAAGCCGCATCATCATCGTGCGTTCTTCTGAACCGCCGTCAAAGGTTTCAGGATCGAAACCGCTCATCTTCTCAAGACCCTCCCCAAGCAACCCGCGTTGCGCCGCCGGCTACGTAGTTCCTAATCACGGCCAAATAGTGGCGCGAAATAAATTAGTTGCAGGTCTGAACAGATACCTGCCCGTGTTTTGCAGGGGCATCCCCCGACGCCTGATCTGCAACCCCGAATATTGTGGGCATGACCGTAGTTGGTCGGCATTATCAATTCAAGTGTCGATAAGTACTTTTTAACCAAGAAAGGCGGTTGTCAGTGTCCGTTGAGAATACAGTGGGTCGTGCGCTCGCGACATGGTTTGGATCCGGCCTGTTACCAAAAGCGCCGGGGACATGGGGATCGCTGGCCGCCCTGCCCTTTGCCTGGATCATTGTTTCGGGTGGCGGAATGTGGGCGCTGGCTGCGGCAACAGTGATTGTTTATCTGGTCGGTGTCTGGGCAACGCGAGTGTTTCTGCGGACAACAGAGGATCCTGACCCCGGACCGGTGGTTATTGATGAGGTTGCCGGTATGTGGATGACTCTGATCATGGTTCCTCCTGATCTGGTGATTTACGCTTTTGGGTTTGTTGCTTTCAGGATTGTTGACATCTTCAAGCCCTGGCCGGCGGGCTGGGCGGACAGGACTGTCAAAGGGGCGCAGGGAGTGATGCTGGATGATGTCCTCGCGGCGATTTATTCTGCTGCGGCAACCTGGGTTTTTGCTGAATATGTGGTGTAGGCATGCTGAATTCTGAGATTATTTCCCAAGCCGAGTCGATCCTGACCCTCGCCAGAAATCAGAAGTTCCGGCTTGTAACAGCGGAAAGCTGTACAGGCGGACTGATTGCCGGAGCCCTCACCGCTGTTGCCGGATCATCCGATGTGGTTGACCGTGGATTTGTCACTTATTCGAATGAAGCCAAGGCCGAAATGCTCGGCGTGCCGACGGAGATGCTGGCTGAACATGGAGCCGTCAGTGAACCGGTTGCCCGGGCGATGGCTTATGGGGCACTGGTGAATTCTCTGGCTGATGTCTCTGTCGCCGTTACGGGTATTGCCGGTCCTGGCGGAGGATCTGACGAGAAACCCGTGGGGCTGGTGCATCTGGCTGTCGCGAAACGGCTGAATAGTGTTGTCCGGACCCGTCGGGAAGTGTTTCCGGGCGACAGAACTGATGTACGTCATGCCACGGTCATGACGGCGTTCGCCATGCTGCGTGATATCATCTGATATCCGTTTCCGATCAGTTTGCGAGACCAAACCAGGGACGTAACCGGATACCGACAAGGCAGCCAGCCAGCGCGGAGATTATCCAGACCCAGCCATGCAGGCTCATCGAGGCGACCCCGGAAAAGAACGCCCCGATATTGCAACCAAACCCGACCCGTGCGCCATAACCCAGCATCAGGCCGCCAATGACAGCAGCGGCCAGCGACCGGGGCGGAATGCGTAATGTTGGTCTGAATTGCCCGGCCAGAGCTGCTGCCATCATCGCGCCAATCAGAATACCGATATCCATGATTGATGCGTGATCTGTCATGATGCCCTGCTCCAGCAGGCGCCGGGTGTACTCACCTGACCAGAAGACCGAAGTCGATGGATCCCAGCCCAGCAAAGCGGCGCTTTTTGCGCCCCAGATGGCGAAACCCCAGGTTACGGTCCATGGGTGACCGGCGAGCGCCAGAGTCAGCCAGTTCAGACCGGCCAGAAGCAATGCCCCGGCGATTAACGGCCAGGGGCCGGAAAGCAGGATATGTGACAGATGTTTCCCGCCTTCTGGCCGGGATACGGCGTCTTCCGGTCGTTGCCGCAGCCACCAGTATAACAGGCCGATGAAACAGAGTTGTCCGGTTGCCGCCGGTATCCAGCCAAATTCCTCGATCAGCGAGACCGAACGCCAGGCAGGCAGAGCTTGCCAGAATGTCATATCGAGTGTGGCCCAGAGGGAACCGGCACAGAAAAACACCAGCGTGATCAGCATCCGGAGACTGCCACCACCGGTGGTGAAAAGTGTACCCGAGCCACACCCTCCGCCGAGTTGCATCCCGACGCCAAACAGGAAGGCACCGATCAGCAGTCGCAGGCCAACCGGGGCATAGATACCGTTCGCCGCATGCCCGAAAATTTCCCCGGCGCCAAGTGTGGGGGCAAACAGCAGGGTAACTGCGGCAAGCATGAGCAGTTGTGCCCGTACGCCACGGCGATCCCCATGCACGAACCAGCGCCGATAGGCCGCCGTGAATCCGAATGCAGCATGATAAAGCACGATGCCGAGGACCGTGCCGACAACCATCAATGCGGGAGACAGATAACCGCCGGACCCGGCCTGTGGTGCCAGTAGGGCCAGCAGAGCAACAGCCGTACCGGCAATCAAATATTGTGGTTTCGGAGTGGCCCGGAGTTCTGTGCGGGGCATGATCTGACGTTGTTATTTCACGGCGTCGGCAGCAATGACTGAGAAAATGCCGTCCAGTTCCAGCGCGAGCGCCGTGAGACCTGCGTTGCTGTATGGCGCAAAGATATCCGATGGCTTGCGCCAGGACAGAGTTGCCGTCTTGTCAGGGTTTTCGGTCACGTAAAAGCGGATGGGTGCCTCTATACCGGCGTCCGTATCTGCTTCCAGCATGCGAATCGCGAAATCGTTGCGGTAAACACCGATGACCATGTTGCCGGGGATGATGATCCCCCTGCCCTTTGCGCCACAGCTTGCACAGGCAGAGGTGACCACAAGCATCTTGTGAGATTTGACTGATGCCTTGAGGTCTTCAACCAGTTGCTGAAACGGTTTCGCAGAGATGATCGTTTGATGTTCAGGCCCCGCAGCAATGGCAGGAACAGCCAGAGTCAGTGCAATGAAAACCGAAATGATACGCAACATGGAAACCTCCTTAATGGCTGGGTCAGTCTAGACTTTCAGCCGGAAGGAAACAGCCGCCTCACATCGAATTGATACGGGGTGATTCAGGATTCGGTGAGAGTATTCGCGCCATCGGGGCCATAGAGCGCATCTGCCCGCTTTTCAAATGCCCGTACCATCATTTGTACGGCTTCGCTGAACACCATGCCCATGATTTTTGACAGCATCTTCGAGCGGAATTCGAAATCGACATAAAAGTCGATCATGCAGCCATCCTCATGCTCGAGGAATATCCAGTGGTTGTTGAGATAACGGAACGGTCCGTCCAGATAGGTCACATCAATCCGCATATCATCGGGCGTCAGTGTGACTTTCGAGGTGAAGCGCTCGCGAATCATCTTGAAGCCGATGATCAGATCCCAGAGATGGACATTCCCACTCTGGCTTTTCCGGCGGGCTGCGATGCACCAGGGCAAAAACTCGGGATAGCGACCAACATCAGCAACCAGATCGAACAACTGTTCCGGCTTGTGATGCAGAATGCGCTTTTCAGCGTGGCTCGGCATACCCGGTCAGGCGCTGGCTGCGGCCAGCTTCGCCTCTCGGGCCGCCCGCATTTCTGCGAAGTCGCTGTCCGCATGATAGGAAGACCGGGTCAGCGGACTGGCAGAAACCATGAGGAATCCCTTGCCGCGGGCAATCTGTGCATAATCCTGAAATTCATCAGGCGTCACAAACCGGTCAATGGGTGCATGTTTCCGGGTTGGCTGCAGATACTGGCCAATGGTCAGGAAATCGACACCGGCAGAGCGCAGATCATCCATCACCTGGGTGACTTCGTCCTGGGTTTCTCCGAGGCCGACCATCAGGCCGGATTTCGTGAAGATCGACGGGTCCTGACGCTTTACTTCGTCAAGAACACGCAAACTGTGGAAATAGCGCGCGCCGGGCCGGATCGAATGGTAAAGCCGAGGCACGGTTTCCAGATTATGATTGTAGACATCCGGACGTGCCGTGACGACCTTGGGTAAAGCGCCATGCTTGTTCAGGAAATCCGGTGTCAGGACTTCGATTGTGGTTTCCGGCGTGGCTTCCCGGATTTTCGTGATGCATTCCGCGAAATGGGCCGCCCCGCCATCTTCCAGATCATCCCGGTCAACGGAGGTGATCACCACATGCTTGAGACCGAGGTCCTTCGTCGCCATCGCAAGATTGTACGGTTCCATCGGGTCGAGCGCGCCGGGTTTCCCGGTTTTCACGTTGCAGAAAGCGCAGGCGCGGGTGCAGGTGTCGCCCATAATCATGACGGTCACATGCTTCGCCGCCCAGCACTCACCGATATTCGGACAGGCGGCCTCTTCGCAGACGGTATGCAGGCCGGCATCGCGGACGACCTTCTTGCTTTCCTGATAGGCACGCGATGTCGGTGCCTTTACACGAATCCATGACGGTTTCCGCTGGATCGGACTATCCGGTTTGTGCGCCTTTTCCGGGTGGCGAAGATTGGGATCAGCCATAGATGCTAGATGGACCCAAAGCCGTGATTCGTCAAGCTTTCCTCGGGCAAATAGCGGCTCTTAGAGGTTCCTGCTGGACAGGTGCGGACCCGATACGCAAAACATGTGTTTCAATAGCCCTCCCACAGCCCGAATGATGCGACATGACCGAGAAGACGAGCGAAACCGCCGCAGAAGCCCGTGATTTTATCCGCGACCAGATCCGCAGTGACCTTGCTTCCGGTAAAGTTCAGGCCATTCAGACCCGGTTTCCACCGGAACCGAACGGATATCTGCATATCGGTCATGCAAAATCGATCTGTCTGAATTTTGGTGTTGCCGAAGAATTTGGCGGCCAGTGCAATCTGCGGTTTGATGACACCAACCCGGCGAAAGAAGAACAGGAATATATCGATGCGATTCAGCGCGATGTCCGCTGGCTGGGTTTTGACTGGAACGACAATCTGTTCTTTGCCTCGGATTATTTCGAGCAGCTTTATGCCTGGGCTGAACATCTGATCGAAAACGGCCATGCCTATATTGACCATCAGACCGCTGATCAGATTCGTGAAACCCGTGGAACGCTGACTGAACCGGGGACAGCCAGCCCCTATCGTGAGCGCAGCAGCGAAGAAAATCTGGACCTGTTCCGCCGTATGCGGGCCGGTGAGTTTGCTGAGGGCACCTGCGTGCTTCGGGCAAAGATCGACATGGCTTCGGGGAATATAAATCTGCGCGACCCGGTGCTCTATCGTATCCTGAAGAAAGCACATCCGAGGACTGGTGATACATGGTGCATCTATCCGAATTATGACTTTGCGCATGGTCAGTCCGACGCCATCGAGCATGTGACCCACTCTCTCTGCACACTCGAATTTTCTGACCACCGGCCGCTTTATGACTGGTTCATTGCTCACCTTCCGGTGCCGGCGACACCGAAGCAGTATGAGTTCTCACGCCTCAACCTGACCCATACCGTGCTGTCGAAGCGACGGCTGAATGAACTGGTGACCGGCGGTCATGTGGCGGGCTGGGATGATCCCCGGATGCCGACGATTGCAGGCTTGCGCCGCCGCGGTTTTCCGACCGCGGCTATCCGTGACTTCATCAGCCGGATTGCGATCACCAAGACCGGTGACAGCACGGTCGAGATGGCGATGCTGGAATTCTGCGTACGTAATCTGCTGAACAAGTCGGCAGAACGCCGGATGGCCGTGCTGAATCCCATCAAGGTGGTGATCGAGAACTATCCGGAAGGTGAAACCGAATATCTGGATGCGGTGAACAACCCGGAAGATGAAGCCGCCGGCGTTCGTCAGGTTCCCTTCTCGCGCGAGCTTTATATCGAGCGCGAAGATTTCATGATTGATCCGCCGAAGAAATTCTTCCGCCTTGGCCCGGGCCGCGAAGTACGGCTGCGCTGGGCATATTTCCTTACCTGCGAGGATTACGTGACGGATGATGAGGGTAATGTCATTGAGTTGCGTTGCACCTATGATCCGGAAACCCGTGGCGGCGATGCGCCCGACGGCCGCAAGGTAAAAGCAACCCTGCACTGGGTTTCAGCACCGCAGGCGGTGCCTGCAGAAGTGCGCATCTATGACTATCTGTTCAGTCGCCCTGATCCGGGAGCTGAAGGTGACTGGCTGGATGATATCAACCCGGAGTCACTGACGGTCATTGAAAGCGCCATGCTGGAGCCTTCCCTGCTCGATTTTACCGGCGAAGACCCGGTTCAGTTTGAACGTCAGGGTTATTTTGTCCGCGATCCAGAGAATACAGCGGATGGCAGACCGGTTTTCAGCCGGACAATCGGACTCCGTGATGCCTGGGCAAAAGCCAAAGCCAAGGGATAGAACCAGAGGCTGAAATCAGGGCCAGCAGTTCCTGTCGATGACGTGAGCTGAGAGTTTTCTGCAGCCGGGTTGCGTGCACGTTCATTGCACGGTCTCATGGCGGAACCTAAATCGCAGGAGACCTCATATGGAACGCATCAACATCTCTCTCGCAGATGCCCGGGCGCTGGCTGTCCGGGCATTGCTGGCAAATGGCTGTGACCAGGCCAATGCCGAGGCTGTTGCCGATATCATGATGGTTGCAGAAGGTGATATCTGCGAATCTCACGGGCTGTTCCGTTTGCCGGGCTACGTCACCTCGCTGCGTAATGGAAAGGTTGATGGCAAGGCAGTGCCCGAGGCTTCCGTGATCGCGCCTTCTGTTCTGCGTGTTGACGGTAAAGGCGGATTTGCGCCACTGGCGATCAAGACGGGCATGCCCCGGCTCATTGAACTGGCCCGCACACAGGGCATGGCGGCTCTGGCGCTTCGTAACATCTATCATTTTGCGGCGCTCTGGCCGGAGATCGAGATGCTGACTGACGCCGGTATAGTCGGTATGGCCTTCACTGCCGCCAGCCCAATGGTGGCACCGGCAGGCGGGACAAAGCCGTTTTTCGGCACCAACCCGATGGCGTTCGGATTTCCCCGCGACGGGGCCCCTCCTCTGGTCTTCGATCAGGCTTCTGCTGCTATGGCCCGTGGTGATGTGATGATCCATGCCCGCGACGGAAAGGAACTGCCGCTGGGTTGTGGCATTGATGCGGACGGCAATCCGACAACAGACCCGAACAAGGTTCTGGAAGGCGCACAATTACCGTTTGGCGGCTACAAGGGCTCGGGAATTGCGATGATGGTCGAACTGCTGACCGGCGGCCTTATGGGCGATCTGTTCAGCTATGAGGCCGGACAACAGGACAATGCAGATGGTGGCCCCCCGCCGGGTGGTGAACTGATCCTGGCCTTCGACCCCGCCCGTTTTGGCGATGCCGATGGCTGGCGCAGCCATGCGGAAGGCTTTTTCCGGGAACTGGCCTCACAGGACGGGGTGCGCCTGCCCGGTCAACGCCGGCACAAGAACCGGCAGAAAACACCGGTCGAGGGTATTCAGATAAACCGCAGCCTGTATGAAAAGATAACCGAACTGGCGGGATAGTAACGGAAATCAGGCTGTTGTCCCGGATTTCAGCTTCAAGCAATTCCGGGACAACAACTGGCCTGAAATGCAGGACGTATCCTGCGGATCTCAGTTATTACATGTGAATGACGCGACCGTAGGCGTCGAGGACGCTTTCATGCATCATTTCGCTCAGTGTCGGATGCGGGAAGACGGTGTGCATCAGCTCTTCCTCGGTGGTCTCAAGGCCCATTGCGACGACATAACCCTGGATCAGTTCGGTGACTTCCGCCCCGACCATATGGGCGCCGAGTAGCTGACCTGTCTTCTTGTCGAAGACCGTCTTGATCAGGCCGTCCGGCTCACCCAGAGCGATGGCTTTGCCGTTTCCAATGAACGGAAAACGTCCGACGCGAACGTCATAGCCGGCTTCCTTGGCTTTTGCTTCGGTAAGACCAACACTGGCTACCTGCGGGTGGCAGTAGGTACAGCCGGGGATCTGTTCCTTCTTCATCGGATGCGGATGCAGTCCGGCAATTTTTTCGACGCAGATCACGCCTTCATGTTCTGCCTTGTGCGCCAGCATCGGCGGTCCGGCAACATCGCCGATGGCATAGATGCCCTGCTCTGCTGTCCGGCCATACTCATCAATGACGATGCAGCCGCGGTCGGTTTTGACCTTTGTGCTATCCAGGCCGATATCTTCAATATTTCCGACCACACCAACCGCAGAAATCATGCGTTCTGCCTTGATTTCAATGGTCTTGCCCTTGGCATCCTCAACCGTCGCGGTGACATCATTGCTGCCCTTCTTGACGGCTGTCACCTTGGCCTTGGTCATGATCTTGAGACCCTGCTTTTCCAGTTGCTTGCGGGCAATCTTGGAAATCTCGGCATCTTCGACCGGCATGATCTGGTCCATGACCTCAACCACAGTCACATCTGCACCCATGGTGCGATAGAAACTCGCGAATTCGATACCGATGGCGCCGGAGCCGACGACAACCAGGCTTTTCGGCATGGTTTCAGGAACCATGGCCTCGAAATAGGTCCAGATCAGTTTGCCATCAGGCTCCATACCCGGCAGCCCGCGCGGACGTGCACCGGTTGCGATGATGATATGTTTGGCACTGTAATCACCGATGCTCTTGCCATCTTTCGACACACCGACCTTACCGCCACCAAGCAGACGGGCGGTTCCATCGATGACTGTCACCTTGTTCTTTTTGAGCAAGTGACCGACACCGCCGTTAAGCTGCTTCGAGACGCCACGGGAACGCTGTACCACCTTGGCAATATCAAACCCGACCTTGCCGGCCGTGAGACCGTAATCTTCGGCGTGGTTCATGTAGTGATAAATTTCAGCCGAGCGCAGCAGCGCCTTGGTCGGGATACAACCCCAGTTCAGGCAGATGCCGCCGAGATGTTTCTTCTCGACCACGGCGGTTTTCATCCCGAGCTGAGCAGCCCGAATTGCAGCGACATAGCCGCCAGGGCCGCCACCGATGATGAGGATATCAAAATTGTTATCGGCCATGACCGGCCTCCTCTAAATCCTGTCCAGATGTTCGACGGTGCGTTCGTTATGAACGTTCCCGGTATTCAGCACGCTGTCCGGCTCCACCAGCATCACTTCGCAGACACCACCGATCGCAACCGGCCGGTGCTCGACGCCATGCGGGACGACGATGAATTCTCCGGGACCGACCTCGACGGTTCTGTCCCGGAATTCCATGTTCATCTGGCCGGATAGGACCAGAAACATTTCATCTTCATCCTCGTGATGATGCCAGACGAATTCGCCTTCAAGTTTCACCAGCTTGATGGCGCAGTTGTTGACCTGACCGACCACCTTTGGTGACCAGCAGTCATCGAACTGCGCCAGTTTGTCGCTGATGTTTACGCAATTCATGCGCGCAAACTCACAGCATCATTGAAAGTGGCTCTTCCAGCAGCTTCTTGAACGCTGTGAGGAAGCTGGAACCGACAGCACCGTCAACGGCCCGGTGGTCAACCGACAGGGTGCAGGACATTACGGTCGCTGCCTGTACGGCACCATCCTTGATGACCGCACGCTGCTGCCCCGCACCGACGGCCAGAATACAGGCCTGCGGCGGGTTGATGACTGCCTGGAAATTGGTGATGCCGAACATGCCGAGGTTGGAGATCGAGAAAGTGCCCCCCTGATATTCCTCAGGCTGCAACTTCCCTTCTTTCGCCTTGCTGGCCAGTTCCTTCATTTCATTGGAAATGACGGACAGACCCTTGTTCCCCGCATCGCGGACCACCGGGGTGATCAGGCCACCATCGATGGCGACAGCTACGGAGACATCAGCCTGCTTGTACAGTTTGATGCCATCCGCCGTGTAGGATGCGTTTGCTGCCGGGACCTGACGCAGGGCAATGCCGACGGCCTTGATCACCAGATCGTTGACCGACAGCTTGTAGGCTCCGTCTGCACGGTCATTGAGCTTCTTGCGCAGTGCCAGCAGTTCATCCAGCTCAACATCCACCGTGAGGTAGAAATGCGGGATGTTCTGTTTCGATTCGGCAAGGCGCTTGGCAATGGTCTTGCGCATATTGTTGAGTTTTTCGAGCTCGAATTCCGGCTCGAACGGATTGTCTGTGGACATCGGTGCAGGCGGTGTCGCTGCCTTCTCTGACGGCTTGTCGGCAGATTTCGCAGCGTCTTTTGCCGGACTGCCTGTACCGCTTTTGATGGCGTCTTCAACATCGGCCTTCACGATACGGCCATGCGGGCCGGAGCCCTTCACGGCTTTCAGATCAACACCTTCCTGGCTGGCGATGCGGCGGGCCAGCGGGCTGGCAAAAATACGCTCGCCACTTTCCGACTTCGGTGCTGCCGGTGCTTTTGAATCTTCCGACAAGGTGACTCCACCGGATTTGCTTTCGGCAGGTTTGCTGTCAGCAGCCGGTTTTTCAGGTTCGGCGCTGGCTTCCGCCTTTTCTTCCTTCGGCTGGGATCCGGATCCTGACGGGGCGCTGGAACCGGCGTTCTTCACGGCGGCATCCAGTGCGCTTTCGTCCTCGCCTTCTTCCAGCAGGATGGCGATGGCCGCATTGACAGCGACGCCTTCCGTGCCGGCTTCGACGAGAATTTTCCCCATCACACCTTCATCGACAGCCTCGACTTCCATCGTGGCCTTGTCGGTTTCGATTTCAGCGATCACGTCACCCGAGGCAACGCTATCGCCTTCTTTCTTATGCCAGGCTGCAAGTGTCCCTTCCGTCATCGTCGGGGACAGGGCCGGCATCAGAATTTCAACGGTCATGGTTTTTCCTCCCTACCGGCTCAGTCGCGATAGCAGACGGACTTGGCGGCTTCGACCACCTTGTCTGCCTGCGGAATGGTGAGGGCTTCAAGATTGGCGGCATAGGGCATCGGCACATCTGCACCACAGACACGAACCACCGGCGCATCAAGCCAGTCAAATGCCTGTTCCATGCAGATTGCAGCGATTTCCGAACCCATGCCAGCCACGGGCCAGCCTTCTTCGACTGAAACGATACGGTTGGTCTTTTTGACCGACTTGACGATGGTTTCAGTATCCAGCGGGCGCAGGCTGCGCAGATTGATGACTTCTGCCGAGATGCCTTCTTCTTCCAGCTTCTTGGCAGCTTCAAGTGCGCGGCCAACCATCAGTGAATAGGCGATGATGGTAACGTCGGAGCCTTCCCGTTCGATCTTGGCCTTGCCGATTGGCAATGCCCAGTCCGGGTCGGTCGGAACGCCGTCGAAGCTCTGGCCGTAGAGAATTTCATTCTCCAGCACGATCACCGGGTTCGGATCGCGGATGGCTGCTTTCAGCAGCCCTTTCGCATCAACCGAGTTCCAGGGCGAGACAACCTTCAGGCCCGGTACATGGGCGTACCAGCTGGCATAGCACTGTGAATGCTGTGCGCCGACACGTGAGGCCGCGCCGTTCGCACCACGGAAGACGATCGGACAACCCATCTGACCACCGGCCATATAAAGCGTCTTGGCGGCGGAGTTGATGATATGGTCCATCGCCTGCATGGCGAAGTTGAAGGTCATGAATTCGACGATCGGGCGCAGCCCCCCGAAAGCGGCACCAACACCAACGCCGGTAAATCCGTGCTCGGTGATCGGGGTATCAATCACCCGCTTCGAGCTGAATTCGTCGAGCAGGCCCTGACTGACCTTGTAGGCACCCTGATATTCAGCGACTTCCTCGCCCATCAGGAAGACGCGTTCGTCCTTGCGCATTTCCTCTGCCATCGCATCGCGCAGTGCTTCACGGACCGTGCAGCTTGTCGTTTCGCCGGAATATTCCGGTTCTGCGGGGGCGGAAGGAATCGGGCTGGCGGAAGCCGCAGTCGGTTCCGGGCGGGATTCAGGCGCGCTGTCCGGCTCTGCCTTCGTCTTGTCGGCGTCAGATCCGGCATCCGGCTTCGGCGCGGATGAGGACATGTTCTCCATATCCGATTCGCTTTCGCCTTCTTCGAGCAGGATGGCGATGGGTGTGTTTACCGCAACACCTTCGCTGCCTTCGTCGATCAGGATCTTGCCGATTTTGCCTTCATCAACGGCTTCGACTTCCATCGTCGCCTTGTCGGTTTCAATTTCAGCAATGACGTCACCACTGGCGACGCTGTCACCTTCCTTGACGGCCCATTTGGATAGTGTGCCCTCGGTCATGGTTGGCGAGAGGGCCGGCATCAGAATTTCGATTGGCATGGATCAGGCCTCCACCAGAATGTCGGTCCAGAGTTCGGAAATATCGGGTTCAGGAGACTGCTGTGCGAAATCTGCTGCATCGGAGACGATGGCTTTCACCTCCTTGTCGATTTCTTTCAGCGATTCTTCCGTGACATCCTTCATGTCGAGCAACATGGCCCGCACATTATCAATCGGGTCGCGTTCGGACCGCATCTTCTGAACTTCTTCCTTTGAGCGGTATTTCGCCGGATCGGACATGGAATGCCCGCGGTAGCGATAGGTGCTCATTTCAAGGATATAAGGCCCCTTGCCTGCCCGGATATGCTCGATGGCTTTTGCGGCAGCCGCATTGACGGTCACCACATTCATGCCGTCGACTTCCTCACCGGGAATGCCATAGGCGCTGCCGCGGTTGAACAGATCCGTATGGGCCGACGCGCGGGCGACCGAAGTGCCCATGCCATATTTGTTGTTCTCAATGATATAGAGGACCGGCAGCTTCCAGAGAGCGGCCATGTTGAAAGCTTCGTAGACCTGCCCCTGATTGATGGCGCCATCACCAAGATAGGTGGCGCAGAGGTTGTCCTCGTCTTTGTATTTGTGAGCAAAGCCAAGTCCCGTACCGATCGGCACCTGAGCGGCCACAATGCCATGGCCGCCGAAGAAGCCCTTGTCGCGGGAGAACATATGCATCGACCCGCCCTTACCGCGGGAATACCCTCCGGAACGGCCGGTGAGTTCTGCCATCACGCCACGACTTTCCATGCCGGTTGCCAGCATGTGCGCATGATCGCGGTAACTGGTGATGACGGTATCACCCTCTTTCATGGCTGCCTGGATACCGACCACGACAGCTTCCTGACCAATATAGAGATGGCAGAAACCGGCGATCAGACCCATGCCGTACATCTGCCCGGCTTTTTCTTCAAAGCGGCGGATCAGCAGCATTTCGCGATAATAATGAAGCAGGGTATCCTTGTCCGGCCCCGCGGATTTACCGCGCGCGGATGATTTGCGTTTGGTCGATGTCGCCATCATTCCCTCCAGAAATTGCGCTGTGATCTGCGCGGTCAGTCAGCCAGATACCAACGGGTCCAGCCTAATCTTTCTCTGGAGGATAATGATAATTCTTCAGTTATGCAATAGACGGAAAAATCGTAAAAATCATTAAGTTATTGATTTTGCTTATAAATATGGAAAATAACTTGATAACAGTTAATTTATGCTTCCAGGGACTGGAATGATGCGGTCGTCCGGATGGACCAGGTTGAGCATTTTGCGTGCCCTTTCGTCCATCATATCCGGATCGAGATTTTCCGGCTGCAGCAGATGCACCCGGCGGGCCCATGTTTCACGGAGGGTTGTCGCCTCAGCCAGTTCAGCCTGAGCGACAGTGATCTCCTGATTCAGTCGCCACCATGCCACAAGGCCAAGATCCCCCTGCAGTGCATGATAGACGAAATAACCAAGGAAGGCGATGGCACAGGCTGGCATGACCGCACGACGGCTGCGCATTCTGATTTGTTCGACAATAGTCATTGCCAGATAACGGTCCCCTGCCCCAAAAAACAAAACGGCGGAGGTCAGATAACACCTCCGCCGCTTTAAAAAGCGTAAATGTCGCCGGGATTATCGTGCCAGGGCGGTACGTCCGGGATACCGGGCTGCTGCACCCAGCATTTCCTCGATCCGGATCAGCTGGTTGTATTTCGCCGTTCTGTCAGAACGCGACAGTGAGCCGGTCTTGATCTGGCCGCAGTTCGTGGCAACCGCAAGATCAGCAATGATTGAGTCTTCGGTCTCTCCCGACCGATGAGACATAACGGCCCGGTAACCAGCCTTGTGGGCCGTCTCAACGGCTTCCAGTGTCTCGGTCAGGGTGCCGATCTGGTTCACCTTCACCAGAATGGCGTTGGCCCGTTTATTGGCGATGCCATCAATGAGGCGCGCGGTGTTGGTCACGAACAGGTCGTCACCGACAAGCTGTACCTTGTCACCGATTTCGGCTGTCAGATGTTCCCACCCCGCCATATCGTCTTCGCCCATACCGTCTTCAATCGACAGGATGGGATAGCGGGCACAGAGGTCGGCCAGATAGGCGACGTGACCGGCAGCATCGAGCTTCTTGCCCTCACCCGCCAGATCATAGATGCCATCTTTGAAATATTCGGTGGAGGCGCAATCCAGCGCCAGCAACACATCATCGCCCGGCTTGCGACCGGTTGCTTCAATCGCCTTCATGATGAAGGAGAGAGCTTCGTCGGCGCTGCTCAGGGAGGGAGCAAAGCCGCCTTCATCACCGACATTGGTGTTATGGCCCGCAGCCGACAGTGCCTTCTTGAGGGCCTGAAAAATTTCTGCACCAACGCGGATGGCTTCCGAGCCGCTTTCCGCGCCAACTGGCATGACCATGAATTCCTGAATGTCGATCGGGTTGTCCGCATGGGCACCGCCATTGACGATATTCATCATCGGCACAGGCAGGTCGCGGGCGAAGACGCCGCCGACATAGCGAAACAGCGGCTGATCGAGTTCAATCGAGGTCGCTTTGGCCAGCGCGAGACTTACACCAAGCGTTGCATTGGCGCCGAGGCGGCTTTTGTTCGGGGTGCCATCCAGCGCGATCATGATCTGATCAAGGGCTGTCTGATTTTCTGAATCCATACCGGAAAGCGCGTCAAATATCTCGCCGTTCACGGCTTCGACAGCTTTAAGAACACCCTTGCCGCCATACCGGGAGGCATCGCCATCCCGCAGTTCTACGGCTTCATGGGCGCCCGTGGAGGCACCGGACGGCACCGCTGCGCGACCAACAGCACCAGTTTCAAGGCAGACATCGACTTCAACGGTCGGGTTGCCCCGGGAATCGAGAATTTCGCGGGCATGAATATCGACAATGGCAGACATGATACCTCCGGACTCCGGCGTCAGTGAAAGGACGCAGCGGTTCTAGACGAGGCCGCCTAACGGCGCAAGCCAAGCCGCATTATCCGTGCGATCTGACAAGGCCAGATGCCAGCATTGTGCAGGAGACTTATATACTGCGTGCAAGTCTGACCTTTGCCAGCAGGCCACCTGATGCAGCGGGCTGCAAGTGGATGGATCCTCCGTGACGTTCCGCAACTTCCCGGACAATGGCCAGCCCGAGACCACAGCCTTCACTTGCTCGTTCATCGACTCGTACAAAGCGGTCCGTCACACGATTGATATAGGATGTCGGAATACCCGGTCCATTATCTTCAACCTCAATGACGGCTGTCGTCTCATCGTCATCATCCCAGGCTACCCGCACGGTAACGATGGCATTGGGGGATCGATAACGCAGTGCATTATCGATCAGGTTCGAGAGCATTTCTTCAAGTAATGTCGAATTGCCCTCTATCACGACGGTGGCATCTCCGGCATCCATCCCCAGATCGACCTTGTGATCGATAGAGCGTCTGACCCAGCTTTCCGTGACCCGTTTGGCGAGTTCCGTCAGGTCGGTAGTCTGAAACTCTGTTTCTACCATCGCTTGGGGCCCGGCTTTGGCCAGACTGAGCAACTGGTTTGCCAGTCTCGACGCTTTCTGGGTCTCTGTCAGAAGATTGCCGAGAACAACGCGTTCCTCGTCCGAAGCAGATTTCTGAAGGGCGATTTCAGTCTGGGCCTGGAGAGCAGACAGCGGTGTACGTAGCTGGTGAGATGCATCGGCAATGAACTGTTGCGAGCCATCAATGCTTTTTCTGAGACGTTTCAGAAGCTGATTGAGTGCAATGACAAGGTCCTCGACTTCATCGGGCATCTGGTGCGTGATTGGCCTGAGATCATGGAATGATCGCCTGGTAATGGCCCCGCGCAGCGTCTCCAGTGGTGCCAGCCCACGGCCAATCGCCACCCAGGCAAAGACAACTGCCAGTGCGACGACGATAAGAATCCGGGTGGCGGACCGGGTTACTGCATCCAGAATGAATGCCTTTCTGTTCCCCGTCGTTTTGGCCACATGGATTTCCATCCAGCCATTGATGCTGCGTTCTGCCACAAGAAACCGCAGAGCCACCATGCGCATGTTCTGACCCTGATAGACGGCATTGTAAAATAGCGGTATGCCGCCTTCCGCCTGTTGATCTCCGGGGGGAAGCGGCAGGTCAGAAAAACCTGTCAGGAACGCGTTGTCCGGCCCGGTAATCAGGTAATACGTCTTTTCATTGGTAGAGGTCGCGAGCAGAGCCATAATTTCGGATGGCACAAGATCGCCATCCGTGCCGACAACATGCTCTGAAATACCGAGTGCAGTTGCGACCAGCAATTCATCGTGAACCTTTTCGGTCGATGCACGGGCGCTCAGATAGGCCTCTGTCACCAGTGCGACAGCCATGATGCCAAGTGGCACGATCAACCAGAGCAGCAGCCTTCTGCGCAGCGAAAGAGGTCTCACTCCTCCTCGCAGTCCATCAGATACCCAAGGCCGCGAACGGTACGTATATGAACCTTTGGATGTGCAATTTTTTTCCGCAGACGATGAACATACAACTCAATGGCAGAAATACTGATATTGTCATTGAAAGAAAAAATCTGCTCAGCGATCACTTCCTTACGGGCCACGGCGCCATAGTTTCTCAGAAGCGCTTCAAGAACACCACGTTCACGCGGGGTCAGTTCGACTTCTTTTCCGTCAAGAAACACCATGCGGTTTGTGGTGTTGAAGGTCACAGGGCCGTAGCTCGAAATAGCGGTTTTTCGCGATTCGCGTCGCCGTAACAGAGCTCTGACGCGGGCCTGGAACTCCCTTAATTCGAACGGTTTGGTGAGATAATCGTCGGCACCCAGGTCCAGGCCGGTGACCCGGTCTGAAACATCCCCTCTTGCCGTCAGGATCAGGATGACTGTTTCGTTTCCCTGCAAGCGAACCGATTTCAGGATATCAAATCCGTTCATGCCGGGCAGATTGATATCGAGCACGGCGAGATCGTAATGCTCTCGTTTCAGTATATCCGCAGCCAGTCCGCCATCGTCGATAATGTCGACGGCATGCTCCATCGCCATCAGCGCTTCACGCAGGCTTCCCGCCAGACTGGGGTTGTCTTCAATAACAGCCACTCGCATGCGCTATGATAGACCATCCAAAAGAAAAAAAGAGTCCTGAAAGTTAATTGACAGGAAACTGAATTAGAAAAGCCTCAAGCTGGCTAATTAAAGAAAAAACAGGCTGGCATAATGTCTGGGGGGTGACGGCAGGTGGACGGGAAAACTGTGTCTACTGCATCTGTTTGCTGTGATTCCCCCAATGACTCAGTGTTATGGAGGGATATCCGATGAAACGCAGATTCTTTACAAAAGCAGGCGTCGTGGCTCTTGGGGCCGTCGCCATGGCAACACAGATGAACTGGAGCAGTACCGCCGGGGCAGCTGATTTTTCAGGACAGCGAATTGAATGGATCATTCCATTCCAGGAAGGTGGTGGTTCTGACCTCTGGTCGCGATTCTTCGCCCCCCTGCTGTCTGAACAACTGCCCGGGAAACCGACAGTTATTGTCAGAAATGTTCCGGGCGGTGGCTCGACCAAAGGCGCAAATCAGTTTGCGGCCCGGGCAAAACCCGATGGCCTGACCATCCTCGGTACGTCGGGTTCAACGCAGTTCCCGTATCTGCTTGGGGACAAGCGGGTCAATTATGAATACAAGGACTGGCATGTCGTCATGGCGACGGCACTCGGGGGCGTTGCTTTTGTCAGTGGAGATTTGGGTGTCACATCCGCGAAGGACATTGGAAAGCTCAAAGGCAAAGATCTGAAGTTCGGCGCCAACGGTCCGACCGGGCTGGGGCTTGTTGCCTTGCTGGCATTTGAAAAACTCGGTCTTGATGTGAAGCCGGTGTTTGGCATGAAAGGCCGTGGTGCGGCGCGTCTGGCTTTTGAACGTGGCGAAACCAACATTGATTTCCAGACCAGTCAGGCCTACCGGTCGAAGGTCGTTGATCTGGTGAAATCCGGCAAAGCTGTACCACTGATGTCCTGGGGAGCTTTTGACAGCAACGGGAAGATTGTTCGTGACCCGTCAACTCCGGACCTCCCGAGCTTCCCTGAAGTCTATGAGATGGTCCATGGTCAGCCGCCGTCAGGCGCATGGTGGAATGCCTGGAAAGCATTCTTCACGGCAGGCTTTGCGGCACAGAAGATGGTTTTCCTGCCAAAGGACACGCCACAGGACATCATTGACACATGGCGCGAGGCAGCGGCGAAAACCATCGCAGCACCGGGATTTGCCGCCAGTGCCGAAAAGGTTTTCGGCCCGAATCCGCATGTTGTTGGTGCAGAAGCTATTGCGCTGAAAGCCACCGGAACCGAAGTCGATCCGGAGGCAGCAGAATGGCTCACAGAATGGCTGACAAGCCGGTTTAACGTCAAACTGTAGTCGTCACCCTGTCTGGTGATCACGGGCGCAGGACGGGAAAACCGTTCTGCGCCCGATTGTTAATTTTAAATTCTGAGGTTTCTGATGATCCGAATTGCGATTCTGGACGATTATGCCGGTCTGTCGCTTGATTGTGCTGACTGGTCAACCCTCGGCACGGAGTGCGAGGTCACGGTTTTTAACGAGCATCTCGGTTTCGACGACGATGTGGTGGTCGCTGCTTTAAATCCTTTTGATGTACTGGTTTGCATGCGCGAGCGCACACCGCTGACAAAGGCCCGGATTGATCGCCTTGAAAACCTCAAGCTGATCGTCACAACCGGTATGAGGAACCTCGCCTTTGACATGGTGGCAGCTCGTGACCGGGGTATACCGGTATGTGGAACACGTAATCCGGACTATCACGCCTGTGAACATGCTTGGGCACTGACCATGGCTCTGGTGAAACAGATTCCATCGGAAGACCGGGCGATGAAGGCCGGTAAATGGCAGACCACGCTGGGGCGCGGCTTCAGTGGAAAAGTCTTCGGGCTGCTTGGTCTTGGCAAAGTCGGAGCGCGGGCGGCGAAAGTTGCTCTGGCTCTTGATATGAAGGTCATTGCCTGGTCCGCTAACCTGACTGACGAACGGGCTGCGGAAGTCGGTGCGCAGCGGGTCGAAAAGGAAGATCTGTTTCGGCAGGCTGATGTTCTGCAGATTCACACTTTGCTGAGTGACCGGACCCGAGGCCTTGTAGGGGCACAGGAACTCGCGCTCATGAAGCCGACATCCTATCTGATCAATACCTCGCGAGGGCCGATTGTCGAGACTGATGCACTGGTAAACGCCTTGCAGAACAAGGCTCTGACCGGTGCGGCGGTCGATGTCTATGATCACGAACCCCTGCCGCGAGACCATGTGTTGCGCAGTCTGGACAATCTTGTGCTGACAGGACATACCGCGCCGGTCATCCGGGAGTTTTATGAGACAGGCTACCAGCAGTCTCTTGAATGCGTCGTTGCATGGCTGAAAGGCACTCCCCTGCGGGTGCTGAATGAGGCCAGATGATGCTTCCGCTCGTATGTGGAGATAGATAATGCTCGATGCGCTGGTTTCAGCTTTCGCGAATATCACCAGCGGCGTTCATCTGCTGTATCTTTTTGGTGGTGTTTTTCTCGGCCTCGCTATCGGCGTATTTCCCGGACTAGGCGGCATTGTCGGCATGTCACTGCTTATGCCCTTTCTTTACGGCATGGATCAGGTTTCAGCGATTGCAATGCTGATCGGGATGGTAGCGGTCATTCCCACCTCTGACACATTTACGTCTGTGCTTATGGGGATCCCCGGTTCCAGCGCATCGCAGGCGACGGTCCTCGACGGATTTCCGCTCGCCAAACAAGGACATGCAGCCAAGGCGCTGGGTGCTGCCTTTTCTGCCTCTTTGTTCGGTGGTTTGTTCGGTGCTCTGGTTCTTACCGCCTTTGTGCTGATCGCCCGTCCGCTTATTCTGGCATTTGGTTCGGCAGAATTATTCATGCTTGGAATCCTTGGGCTCAGCATGGTTGGCGTACTTGCAGGTTCCAGTATCTGGAAGGGGCTTGCCGCCTGCGGGCTTGGGTTGCTGATCGGGTCGATTGGTGGTGCTCCGGCGACAGGTGAAGAGCGGATGTCGTTCAACATCTCCTATCTGATTGACGGTATTCCGCTGGTGGTTGTCGGCCTTGGCATATTCGCGGTGCCGGAAATTGTCGATCTGCTGCGCCAGCGTCGTTCTGTCGCGGGTACTTCTTCTCTCGGTTCAGGTTGGCTCGACGGTTTCAGGGATATGATCAGGTATCGCTGGCTGTGCCTTCGTTGCGCCAGCATCGGCACGATTGTTGGTGCCCTGCCCGGACTTGGCGGCAGTGTCGTCGACTGGATCGCCTATGGCCATGTGGTACAGACCAGCAAAGATAAATCAAAATTCGGTCAGGGTGACATAAGAGGCGTACTGGCTCCTGAATCGGCCAATAACGCAAAAGAAGGTGGCGGGCTGGTTCCGACGCTTCTGTTTGGTATCCCCGGATCAGGTAGCATGGCTGTCTTTCTTGGCGGAATGGTATTGCTTGGTCTTGAGCCTGGCCCAAGCATGGTTGGAAGCCAGCTGGATATCACCTACACCATCGTCTGGTCGCTGGCTCTGGCCAATGTCATTGGTGCGGGCAGTTGTCTCTTCCTCAGCCCCTATATCGCGCGACTGACGACCATTCGCTATGTGCTCATGGCGCCATTCATGGTCATGGTAATTACTTTCGCGGCATTTCAGGCAACAAGGGATCTCGGCGATTTGCTGTCGCTGGCTGGGGTAGGAATTCTTGGCATCTACATGAAGCGCTTCGGATGGCCACGCCCGGCATTGCTTATCGGGTTTGTCCTTGCAGACAACGTGGAAACCTATCTGTATCAGGCTCTCCAGTTCTATGAATGGTCGTTTCTGACCCGGCCGATTGTGCTGATTGTCGGTGCAATCACGCTGATTTCAATATGGATGGGCGCGCGTAAAAAGCCCGCAGACCAGTCCGGAACAACCCAGCCCTTACGTTCTCGTGCTACGGATCTAAAGCCACAGGTCTGTTTCGCACTGACGCTGGCCGGTTTCTTTGCATTCGCACTGTTCGATGCGTTTTTGCAATCGTTCCTCGGAGGCGTGTTTACCGGCGGTGTTGCTCTGGTAATGCTGCCAATGAGCCTGTGGATTATATTCAGACTGCTTCGTGGTGAGGCCATGGACCCGATGAATTACGATCATGAAGTCGAAGATGGTTTTGCCGGGGATCCTGACCGAGCAAATCTCTATTATTATATGTACTGGCTGGGCGGGTTTATTCTGTCCTGCATGACCATTGGGTATTTGATGTCTCTGGTCGGATTTTTTATGGCGTTCCTTTATTTCGAGGCTCGTCTTTCCTGGCCCAGAATTCTGCTCCTGACCGGACTTTCCACTGGTTTCATGGTTAGTCTGGCCAAGATCATGGTGCTCGATTTCCCACCCGGACTGCTACAGAGTCTGGTTGAACTTCCCTGGCCGTTTCGCTGAGCGAGGTTTCCCGGAGAATCTGCTCCGGGAGGAAATAGCAGTGAACTGCTACTGAAGTGACTTCGATAGTTTGTCGAAGGCAATCAGTGTTTCAAGAACGCCCTTCAACTCATTGATGGGTATCATGTTTGGTCCATCGCTCGGCGCGCTGTCCGGATCCTGATGGGTCTCGATAAAGACGGCGGCGACACCAACTGCAACGGCGGCACGGGCGAGGACAGGTGCGAATTCTCGCTGGCCGCCGGAGCTTGTCCCCTGCCCGCCTGGCTGTTGTACCGAATGGGTGGCGTCAAAGACGACCGGGCAACCGGTCTGTGCCATGATCGGAAGTGACCGCATATCGCTGACCAGCGTGTTGTAGCCGAAGCTGGCACCGCGTTCGCACAGGGTTACCCGGTCATTCCCGGTACTGCGGATTTTATCAGCGACATTTGCCATGTCCCAGGGAGCCAGAAACTGACCCTTCTTCACATTGATGGCCCGGCCGGTTTCACCGGCGGCAATCAGCAGATCGGTCTGGCGGCACAGAAAAGCCGGGATTTGCAGCACATCCACCGCTTCAGCGACAGGTGCGCAATGCAGCGCGTCATGAACATCGGTCAGAACCGGACATCCCACGGTTTCCCGGACTTCTGCAAAAACCGGCAGTGAAGCTTCAAGCCCGACACCGCGTGCGGCGGAAACGCTGGTACGGTTCGCCTTGTCGTAGGAGGTTTTGTAGATCAGGCCAATGCCGAGCGCATCGGTGATTTCCTTGATCGCGGAACTCATTTCCAGCGCATGCTGGCGGCTTTCCATCTGACAGGGCCCGGCAATCAGCACCAGTGGCAGGTTATTGCCTATTCTGACCGAACCGACCTCGACCGTCCTCTGCTCAACCATCTGGTTGCTCCTAGACCAGCCGTGAATGCTTCCGTGCGGCCTCGATGAACGAGGTGAACAGCGGATGCGGATCAAACGGCTTGGATTTCAGTTCTGGGTGATACTGGACGCCGATAAACCAGGGATGTTCCGGAATTTCGACGATTTCAGGCAGCACGCCGTCCGGTGACATACCGGAGAAGATCATGCCGTTCGCTTCCAGCCGTTCCCGATAGTCGGGATTTACTTCATAACGATGCCGGTGACGTTCCGAAATGTTCGCCTTGCCGTAGATTTCCCGGACACGGGTTCCTTCCCCGAGCACTGCATCATAGGCGCCAAGGCGCATGGTGCCGCCGAGATCGTCTTCCTCGCTGCGGGTCTCCCGCCGGTTGCCCCGGACCCATTCGGTCATCAGGCCGACGACAGCTTCGTCACAGGGGCCAAATTCAGTCGACCCCGCGTCTTCTATGCCGGCAAGGTTCCGTGCAGCTTCAATGACAGCCATCTGCATGCCGAAGCAGATACCGAAATAAGGAACGCCGCGTTCCCGCGCAAACCGGGCTGCGGCGATCTTGCCTTCGGATCCACGCTCGCCAAAGCCGCCGGGGACCAGAATACCGTCAACATTTTCAAGCCGTTGTACGGCACCGTCTGTCTCGAATATCTCGGATTCTATCCAGTCCAGATTGACCCGGACATTGTTGGCAATACCACCATGCGTCAGGGATTCTGCCAGTGACTTGTAGGCATCCAGCAGAACCGTGTATTTGCCGACAACCGCAATCGTCACATCGCCGCCTTCCGGGGCGCTTACTGTCTGGGAAATCCGTCGCCAGGTGCTGAGGTTTGGTGACGGTGCGCCGGTCAGTCCGAAATGCCGGCAGACCACATCATCCATTCCCTTGGCATGATAGCTGATGGGCACTTCATAGATGTTGGAAACATCCAGCGCAGGGATCACGGCATCCTGACTGACATTGCAGAACAGCGCGATCTTGCGGCGCTCAGATTCAGGGATGTCGCGCTCTGCCCGGCAAAGCAGCATATCCGGCTGAATCCCGACACTGAGCAGTTCCTTGACGGAATGCTGGGTCGGCTTGGTCTTCAGCTCACCGGCTGCTGCGATATAAGGCAGCAGGGTCAGATGGACGAACATTGTCCGTTCACGGCCCAGTTCGTTGCCGAGCTGACGAATGGCTTCCAGAAACGGCAGACTTTCAATGTCACCGACCGTGCCGCCGATTTCACAGAGAATGAAATCTTCATCCTCCACGTCATTCAGCACGAATTCCTTGATGGCATCAGTGACATGCGGAATCACCTGAACGGTTGCGCCGAGATAATCTCCGCGCCGTTCCTTCGCGATCACATTCTGGTAAATGCGTCCGGTGGTGACGTTATCGGCCTGTCGGGATGCAACGCCGGTAAACCGCTCGTAATGCCCGAGATCAAGGTCGGTTTCTGCCCCGTCATCGGTGACATAGACTTCCCCGTGCTGATAGGGCGACATCGTGCCCGGATCGACATTGAGATACGGATCCAGCTTGCGAAGACGAACCGTGTATCCACGGGACTGAAGCAACGCACCGAGAGCCGCTGACGCCAGCCCCTTCCCGAGAGAGGAAACCACGCCGCCTGTGATAAAAATATACCGCGCCATGGGCGGTTAACCTATAGCAATGTGTGCCGCAACCCAAAGGGTTGCGTTGGAAAAAACGGAAATAGCTTAGTTATCAGTCGCTTGTCGGCGCCGCAGGAACAGCCGGTTCGGCTGGCTGCTCGACAGCAGGCGTGGGAATCGACTGAAGTGCCCCTGCGTTGCGGTCTGACTCACCAAACACAGCCAGAGCCAGGCTGGTTGCCATGAAGCAGGCAGCCAGAATAGCCGTGGAACGTGTCAGCAGGTTACCGGCACCACGGGAGGTCATCAGACCGCCACCGCCACCACCGCCGCCACCGCCCATGCCAAGCGCACCACCTTCACTGCGCTGCATCAGAACGACAGCGATCAGAAAGATGGCGAGAAGCAAATGAACGGCGAGAAGGACAGCAACCATGAGTCATTCAGTCAGTAGTTCGCAGAATTTGTTGCCGGTACATAGTCACTGATCTCAATTTTGGCCAGCGCAAACTTGGGCAATTGCCCAGAAGTCATCCGCTTTCAGGCTGGCCCCGCCAACCAGTGCGCCATCGATATGTTCTGATGACAGGAACTCTGCCGCATTGGATGGTTTTACGGAACCACCATAGAGAATACGGGCGGTTTCCGCGTCACCGACCTTCTGCTCCAGCATTTTGCGCAGGGCGCCATGAATGTCATTGGCCTCGGTTGCCGTCGGTGTGCGTCCGGTACCAATTGCCCAGACCGGCTCGTAAGCCAGGACAAAAAGCTTTGCTCCCAGACCGTCGGGTACGGACCGTGATACCTGATCACCGAGCACTTCAAGGGTGCGTCCGGCATCTTTTTCGGCTTCGGTCTCACCAACGCAGATGACCGGAACAAGGCCGGCATCGACGGCTTTCAGAGCCTTTTCTGCGACCTCGTCACTTGTTTCGCCATGATCGGCCCGACGCTCGGAGTGACCAAGGAGAACGTGGCTGCAACCAAGGTCGGCAAGCATTTCCGGTGCAATATCGCCGGTATGCGCGCCATTCGAGCGGGCATGGCAGTCCTGCCCGCCAACCAGCAGGCCGGTACCCGAAACAGCCGTCGAGACGGCATCGATCAGAGTTGCGGGCGGACAGACCAGCATATCAAAACCGGCATCCGGTGCGGCAGCTTTCAGGCGTTCGCCAAGTTCTGTCGCCAGTGAGAGTCCAGCCTGTTTGAGGCCGTTCATTTTCCAGTTACCGGCGATAAGGGGGCGGCGCGCCATGATTCGTTCTCCTGATCTGATTTATCTGAAACCTGTATGTTCGACCGGCTACCATGCTGCCCTTGCATAATCCAGCCGCCGAACACATTATCCGGGCCAGTTCGGCGCTTTTACAGCCTTTTCAATGATGGCGCCGTTCAATGATTTATTGTTTCCGGATGAAAAAATGCTTCAAGCCATACGCAGTCAGACCGGCTCCTGGGTCGTCAAAGCTTTCCTGATTCTCATCGCACTGTCTTTTGCCGTATGGGGAGTGGGCGATTTCGTTTCAGCCCGCATTCAGGCCGATGACCGCCCCATCGAAGTGGGTGACGCTTCGATCAGCGCCGTCGATATGTCCCGGGAGATCCGGCAGGAAACGGCGCGCATGGCCCCCCTGTTCAATGGGCAACTGACGCCGGAACTGATGCGTCAGTTCGGTCTTGTGGACCAGGTCGTCAACCGGCTGGTTGCCCAGACGGCAGTTGATGCACTGGCGCTTGAGCTCGGCATTGCCGCTGGTGATGGTGTGATTGGTCAGCAGCTTGCCGCCGAACCGGCGTTTCATGATGCCAGTGGCAAGTTTGATCCGAGTGTGTTCGCGGCTGTTCTGCGGAATGGTGGTATGAGCGAAAGCGGGTATCTGGATATTCTGCGTCAGGATATCCGTCGTCGTCAGCTGGTCACGGCTGCAACGATTGGTGTTCAGCCCCCGGCGGCCCTTGTCGACAAGCTGTTTGCCTATCGTAATGAACAGCGTGTTGCAGAAACCATCACCCTGACCGCAGACAAACTGCCGGCAACGGCCGAGCCGACGGAAGCAGAACTGCAGAAATACTATGAAACGAATGCGGAGCGTTATCGCGCACCGGAATACCGCAAGATCGTTGCCGTTAATCTGGCCCCTGCCCTGCTGGCTCGCGATGCCAGTATCGGCGAGGACAGCTTGCGGGCGGCCTATGACGAACAACTGGATGACTATACGGTTCCGGGTCGTCGCAAGCTGACGCAGTTGCTGTTTGATACCGAAGAAAATGCAGCCGCAGCTTATGCGCAGCTCTCTGAAGGTCGCGATTTTGATACGGTCGCCAAAGATGCTGCCGGTTCTTCCGGTGCCATTGATCTGGGTTGGGTAAACCGTGGTGACCTGCTCAGCGACGAGGTCGCCGAATCTGCGTTTTCAGCCTCTCAGGGTGGCTACAGCGAGCCGGTAAAGAGTGATTTTGGCTGGCACGTCTTCCGCGTTGACGAACGTGAAGATCAGTCTGTCCGCCCGTTTGAAGAAGTCCGTGACGAAATCGAACAACAGCTGGCACTCGACAAGGCAACTGAAGACGGCTTCGATCTGGCCAACAAGCTGGAAGATGCTGTCGGTGCAGGTGCGTCACTTGAAGCTGCCGGTAGTCAGATCGGTGTCGAGCCGATCATTATCGATGCCGTCGACCAGAACGGTGGATCACCGGAAGGCAAGTCACTGGTAGAGCAGTTTCAGCTTTCCCGTCCCTTCCTGACTACTGCATTTGAAACGGACTCCGGTAAAACCAGCATTCTGACAGAATCTCCTGATTCCGGGTTCTTTATGCTTCGTGTGGATGCGGTCACTGAAAGCCGGATCAAAGACCTGTCCGAAGTACAGGATCAGGTGGTTGCTGACTGGAAAAGCGAAAAAGTCGAAGAAGGTCTTGAGACACTTGCCGCCGATATCGCCGAACGTCTGAAGAATGGTGAGGCGATGAGTGAAGTCTCCAAGGCTTATGATTTGCCTGTCACCCAGTCTCAGGCTTTCGTTCGCGAAACCGGTGACCCGACGGCCAATATCGGCCCGGCCCTTTCAGCACAGCTTTTTGGTCTTGAGGTAAATGGCGTGGCAACGGCTCCCGGTGAAGGTGGCCTGACTGTAGCCCGTCTGGTTGAAGTTCGCCCTGCGGTTCAGGATGAAACCCGCCATACGGCACTGACACAGCAGGTTTCAGCCCAGTTGCAGAGTGATGTCATCGAACAGCTGACAGCTGATCTGCGTGCCCGGTTCGGGGTTACCGTCAATCGTGAAATGATTGATCAGCTTTACTGACCGGATGGTGTGATCGCGACGTCAGTTCGCTGGCGTCGCGGCCATTCTGCGTCTGACAATTTCACTGACAGGCGCCAGTTGAAAACCGCGTTTTTCGATATCCGATAACCACTGATTCAGTGCTTCCAGCGTCGCTTCATGCGGATGACCGATGGCGATTGCCGTGCCGTCCTGCCGCGCCACACGTTCCAGACGGCCAAGCTGGACCAGGATCGGCTCAAACGCATTGTCATTGTCGAGAAAGACATCCCGGCGGGCCGTTGGAACTCCCTGTTCCCGGGCGACATCCCAGGCGACCGACGTTGAACTGGTGACCGAATCCAGAAACAGCAGCCCCCTCTCCTTCGCGATCGAAGCGACCTGTGTCATCAGGGCACGGTCTGAGGTGAACTTGCTGCCCATATGGTTGTTAAAACCGACAAACCCTTCGAAGCGGCCCAGCGCCCAGTCCAGCCGCTCGCGGATTTCTGCCGCGGACAGATTCGTTGTCAGCGCATTAGGTCCGGGGTCTTCCTTTGCCATTGGTTCCATCGGAACATGCACCATGACTTCATGTCCGGCCTTTCGTGCTGCCGCTGATTTCGCCGGCAGGTCTTCGGCATAGCTGAGGAAGGCAATGGTAACCGGTGCCCTCAGACTGATGACATCCCTGGTCCGGTCGCCACTTAGCCCGACGTCATCAATAACAATGGCGATCAGCGGACGTTTGCCCTGTGCTTTGAAGGGGGCTGCATAACGATGCCAGGGCGGCGGGCTGCCGGGGGTGCGGGCAGATGTGACCGGCGCTTTAACAGCTGTTTTTTCGGCAGCAGGTGACGCGGGCGTGACGACAGGCTCCGGAATCGGGGTCGGATTTCGTCGGGGCGGTGCTGCGTTTCTGGACGGATGAGCGGGTGTCGTGTCCGGCACCGGATCAGCTGACGCGGTCTCCGGAACCGGGGGAAGATCACTGCCGGCCCGGATCGGGCGGCTGTCGACGGGGGCAAAGAACAGCCAGCCCAGCCCGGTCAGAGTCAGCCCGAGCAGTATCAGTGTCGCAATTGTCCAGTTCCGTGACGACATTCCGGCGATTGTTCCCTGCCTGCGATCCGAATAGATTGTTCCTGCAGCGGTCCCGTTCCAGACGGGGTGCGCCGACTCAGTCAGCAGCATAAGCCGACCGGGGGCGCAGGAAACAGGCTTCTTTGCCTCCGCTTGCTTGACGCTGCCGAAGGTGGCGCGCATTCTCCGCACACTTTTGCGGGCAGTCCGAAGGCCCCGTCTGAGTCGGAGCCAAATACAAGGGAGAGCGTGACGCGATGAGCAGCGACATGCGCGATATGAAGGCACTTCTGGCGCTGGTCGCCAATGGTGAGTGTCTTGACGAGAAGCAGGCTGAAACAGCCTTTGATATTCTGATGTCCGGAGATGCGACACCGTCGCAGATCGGTGCATTTCTGATGGCACTGCGGGTTCGTGGTGAAACCGTCGAGGAAATTACCGGTGCTGCGCGCGTGATGCGCTCGAAGGTTCTGAAGGTCGATGCGCCGGAAGGTGCCATCGATATTGTGGGAACCGGAGGTGACGGACGCGGCACTTATAATATTTCGACGGCATCGGCGATTGTCGCAGCGGCTGCCGGTGTGCCTGTCGCCAAGCATGGCAATCGGGCTTTGTCGTCAAAATCCGGGGCGGCTGATGTGCTGCGGGAACTCGGTGTGAATGTGGATGCCGAGATGCCGCTGGTGAAGCGGGCGTTGTGGGAAGCCGGGATCTGCTTCCTGATGGCCCCCCGTCATCACAGCGCCATGCGTCATGTTGGCCCGACACGGGTGGAACTTGGCACCCGGACTATCTTTAACCTGCTGGGGCCGCTGTCCAATCCGTCGATGGTTTCCCGTCTTGCGGTTGGCGTCTTCGCGGCAAACTGGGTTGAACCTGTGGCTCATGTTCTGAACCGTCTGGGTGTGGAAAAAGCCTGGGTGTTCAATGGTGATGACGGAACCGATGAATTGTCAGTAACCGGTGGTTCCACTGTCGCGGAACTGAAGGATGGGAAGGTGACCTGTTTCCGGGCACATCCGTCTGATGCGGGGCTGGAGACACATACCATCGAGGCGCTGAAAGGTGGCGAGGCAGCCGTGAATGCCGAAGCCATGCGGGCGCTGTTCCGCAGTGAACCGGGTGCCTATCGCGATGCCGTTCTGATGAGCACGGCTGCTGCCCTCGTCGTTGCAGGCAAAGCCGATAACCTGACCGATGGCGCGAGCTATGCAGCTGAAGCGATCGACAGTGGTGCCGCCAGCGAGAAGCTGGATCTGCTGATTGCCATCACCAACGGAGACTGATGTCTTGGCTGATGTCCTGAAGCGTATCTGTGATGACAAGCTGGCGCATATTGCAGAATGCAAGACCGCCAGACCGTTATCGCAAATCGAAACTGCGGCCACTGCCGCGGCAGCACCCCGCGGTTTCTATGCCGCTCTGAAATCAGCTTCCCGGACAGGCTATGGTCTGATTGCTGAAATCAAGAAGGCATCACCGTCAAAAGGTCTGATTCGCCCCGATTTCGATCCCCCGTCCCTCGCCCGGAGTTACCAGGCCGGTGGGGCAACCTGTTTGTCGGTGCTGACGGATGCACCCTATTTTCAGGGCGATGACAGTTACCTCGTTGCTGCCCGCAATGCCGTTGATCTGCCGGTTCTGCGGAAAGATTTCATGCTCGATGCCTATCAGGTGGCAGAGGCCCGGGCGCTCGGTGCTGATTGTATCCTGCTGATCATGGCTGCGCTGTCAGATGCGCAGGCTGCTGAACTGGAGGAGGCTGCTGTTCAGTATGGCATGGATGTGCTGGTCGAGGTGCATAATCGCGAGGAACTGGACCGGGCACTGAAGCTGAAAAGCCCTATGCTCGGCGTCAATAACCGGAATCTGAAAACGCTGACGGTTGATCTGGCGACCACTGAGGCGCTGGCCGGTGCCGTGCCGGCCGACCGTATGCTGATCTGCGAAAGTGGCCTGTATAGTGCTGATGACCTGGCGCGAATGGCGGAAGTCGGGGCCCGTTGTTTCCTGATCGGGGAAAGCTTCATGCGTCAGGATGATGTCGCAGCGGCTGTGCAGGCGATTCTTGCTGATCCCGTACCTGCCCGGGTCAGCGCATGAGTGACGGTCTCACCCATTTCGATGGCGACGGCAATGCCGTGATGGTCGATGTCTCGGCCAAGGAAGTCACGGAACGGGTCGCTGTTGCCGGTGCAGATGTCATCATGATGCCGGAAACGCTGAAGACCATCATGGAACGCGGCATGAAAAAGGGTGACGTGCTGACTGTTGCCCAGCTTGCCGGGATCATGGGAGCCAAGCGGACGCCAGACCTGATCCCGCTCTGTCACCCGCTCGGTCTTACATCGGTAAAGGTTGATCTGATTTGCAACCCTGAACGCAATGCTGTGGAAATCTCCGCCCGCTGCCGGGTTTCCGGCCAGACGGGTGTCGAGATGGAGGCCCTGACGGCGGCTTCGGTTGCGGCTCTGACTGTCTATGACATGTGCAAGGCCGTGGATCGTGGCATGCAGATCACCAATATCCGCCTGCTGCACAAATCAGGCGGTAAATCGGGCGTCTGGAACGGATGATATCTGTCGCTGAAGCTCTGGAGAGAATTCTGGCAGGTGTGGCCCCGCTGGGCGTTGAGCAGGTCGGGCTTGATGTTGCGCATGGCAGGGTGCTGGCTGAACCGGCGATTTCCCGTCTTACACAGCCGCCGGTAGCTGTCTCGTCAATGGATGGCTATGCGGTGCGTGCAGCAGATGTGGCGACGGTTCCCGTTGTGCTTCGTCGTGTCGGAGAGGCGCCGGCAGGTGGCAGTTATCCGCATCCGGTAAAGCCCGGAGAATGTGTCCGGATTTTTACGGGTGGTCCGGTGCCGGAAGGTGCTGATGCCATTGTCATACAGGAAGATACCGATGTTGATGGTGAACAGATAACCATCAGGGAAAGCTCGCTTCCCGGGCGATATATCCGTCCCGCGGGTCTGGACTTCAGTGCCGGTGATGAACTGATTTCTGCCGGACGAATTCTGACGGCCCGGGATATTGGTCTTTGTGCGGCGATGAATCAGCCGTCGCTGACCGTGCGGGTGAAACCCCGTGTCGCGATTCTGTCCACCGGAGATGAACTGGTTAATCCCGGTGAGCAACCCGGACCAAACCAGATTGTCAGTTCAAATGGTGTGGCCCTTGCCGCGCTGGTGCGGTGCCTGGGCGGCGAGCCGGTGAATGTCGGAATTGCCGGTGATACCGAGGGTGCACTGGACAAGGCAGCTCAGGCTGCGAAGTCGGCGGATATGCTGGTGACGATTGGTGGCGCCTCGGTCGGGGATTATGATCTGGTACAGTCCGGCCTCGCGCGGCATGGCCTTGAGATCGGTTTCTACAAGATTGCGATGCGGCCGGGTAAGCCGCTGATGTTTGGTCATGTCGGCTCAACGCCAATGCTGGGGCTGCCGGGTAATCCCGTCTCGGCCCTGGTCTGTGCCACCATCTTCCTGCGTCCGGCGCTGATGAAGATGCTGGGGGCTGCAGAAGATATTGGCGAGAGCACCCTGCCCCTGGCGGCTGCTTTGCCGGAGAATGACCAGCGACAGGATTATCTCCGGGCCAGAGTTGAAAAGAACGCAGATGGCGAGTCGGTTGTCCGGGCCTTTGAAAAGCAGGACAGCTCCATGCTGTCCCGTCTGGCACAGGCCGATATGCTGATTGTCCGGGCGCCCCATGCGAAGGCCGCAGAAGCTGGCGATTCGGTCCAGGTGATCCATCTTCAGGCGAGCGCATTTCGCATCTGAATAACCGTCTGTCAGTCAAAAAGACTTGATCCGGAAAAAGAACCAAACTAGAACATGTGGCGCATGTTTGCTTTTTGTTCCATATCTTGTCGCCCGATCTGACAGATGTGAAAGCAGGGCAAATATATCATGGAAAAAAGGCCGACGCCCCGATGCTGACCCGCAAACAACACGACCTCCTCATGCTGATAGACACCCGTCTGAGTTCCAGCGGGGTCCCTCCTTCCTATGACGAGATGAAGGATGCGCTGGGTCTCAAGTCTAAATCGGGTATTCACCGGCTGATCACGGGTCTGGAAGAACGTGGATTTATTCGTCGTCTGCCACATCGTGCCCGGGCCATTGAAGTTCTGAAATTGCCGGGTGACGCCCATCGTCCGCAATCACGGGATAATTTCTCGCCGAATGTCATTGAAGGGAATTTCCGGGCCAGCAAATTGCGTGGCAAGGAACAGGATGGTCCGGCTGGTGCAACAATGACCCTGCCCGTTCACGGGCGGATCGCCGCTGGTACACCTATCGAGGCTTTGCAGAATCCCGGCCGCACAGTCGATGTGCCGATCACAATGCTGGGCGGTGGCGAGCATTATGCGCTCGAAGTTGAAGGCGATTCGATGATCGAAGCGGGTATTCTGGATGGCGATACGGTCATCCTTCGACGGTGCGACACAGCCGATAACGGCGATATTGTTGTGGCCCTTATTGATGATTATGAGGCGACGCTGAAACGTCTGCGCCGTCGTGGTGAATCAGTGGCGCTGGAGCCGGCAAATGCAGCCTACAAGACGCGGATTTTCGGCCCGGATCAGGTTGCCATTCAGGGCCGGCTGATCGGGTTGCTGCGGCTTTACTGATTATCCGGTAATCGACAGGCGGGATGTCGGCTCCAGGCCCGGCAGCCCTGATAATCATGAACGGTTGTCAGGATCAGGCTGTCTCCGGAAAGTGTGATGGCATGGGCCCCGTAACGCGAGAGGTCAAACCGGTCGATAATGATATCCGGCCCCGGGCAATTCCGGGGGACCGGTTCCCGGCTGATCAGGATACCTCTCTGGCGGCAGTCTTCTGACAAAGCAGGCCCCCTGATTGCATAGGCAATGTCATGCGATCCGGCCTGAAAACGGCATCCCAGAACATCACAACGCATGTTGGAGACGACCGGCTGGTGGCCAAGTCCGATATCGAGTTTATGCCGCATGAAGTTGCTGACATACCCCTCACCGATGGTTTCGACAGATTTATCGGCGGAGCGGAGGGCAATCCATTTGCCGGTCCGTTCGATGATCAGGTCCGGCTGTTTGCTGATGATCGTCAGGGCAATGGCCAAACCGACCGGTAATAATCCGGCAAAACGGATGGGCTGGCGCCAGATCAGCAGCCATAAACTGCCGAGTGAAATGGCGATCACTGATGTCAGCGGCAAAGACAGACCATTAAGTGCTGCGTTGGGGAGCCCGGCGACAAATTCAGCCCAGCCAAGGATTTGTTCAATACCCCAGTCGGCCAGGCTGGCGATGACACTGATGGTCCCGAACGGCAGCAGCAGGACAAACAGCAGCAGCGCCGGCATGACGATATAGGCGGCCACTGGTACGGCGAGAATATTGGCCAGCAGTCCGTAGAGAGCAAACTGGCCGAAATGGTGGGCAGCGAAAGGGGCCGTTGCTATTCCGGCAGCCAGCGTTGAAACCAGTGTTGTGCAAAGAGTCAGTATCAGCCAGCGCCCGGTACGCTGGAGAACGGATGGATCGCCTTCCGGATAAAACTGTAGCCGGATTTTGTCCCCCGCCTGTTCATATACGGCAACGATGACGGTGACGGCGGCAAACGACATCTGAAAACTGGGACCGGTCAGGGCGTAAGGGGTGGTCAGCAGGATGGCAATCGCCGAAATTGCAACGAGGCGGAGCGAGATTGCGCGGCGATCCGCGAGGACCGCCAGCAGGACAATGGCCGTCATGATGAAGGCGCGTTGCGTCGGAATCGTTCCCCCTGCCAGCAGCATATAGAGGAATGCCACCGGCAAGGCCGCGGATGCCGCCAGCTTCTTGATCGGATATCGCAGGGCAAGGATGGGCGACAGGGCCAGAATGGCGCGCAGAACAAAGAATGTCATTCCGGCCACCAGCCCGATATGCAGGCCGGAGATCGCCAGCAGATGTGCCAGTCCGGAGTCCCGCAGGGTACGGATATCCTCCTGCCGGATACCGCGTCGCTCCCCGACCGTCAGGGCGACGGCAATTTCAGCGGTGCGTTCGGGCATGGCGGAACGAAATGCCCCGGCGATACGAAGCCGGACCCGGTCGATGTCGATCAGGGAGGCCGGTCTGTCGTCGATAGCATCAAGCCGCCAGACGAAACCGGTTGCCGATATGCCATCAAACCAGGCCCGGCGTTGAGGGTCATAGCCACCGGGTATTTCTGACGGGTCAGGTGGCTTGATGCGGGCACTGAACATCACATGCCTGTACCGGATCGCGGAATCGATAAATTTGTTTGAGACAATCAGGTCCACATCTCCGGCGGTAACGGTTTGCTGCCTGTCGTCACGGATGTTGCTCAGCCGGATCCGGGTTGTTTTCTGCCCGGGTTGTATCCGGTCGATGATACCGGTTGCATTGATGAGCAGCTGATCCTTTTCAATCGGTGATACCCCGCTGATACGACTGGACAGACCGGCTGCCGCAAATCCGAGAGAAAGACATAATCCGGCAATCAGGATGATACCCCGTACCGAGTGCCGGGATGTGACGGCAATACCGGCAGAGAGTGTCATCAGGGGGACCAGTATTTCCGGTAAGGTCGGGTCGGTCGGCAGCAGGAAGAACGTACCGGTGCCCAAAGCCATGAAGACCGGCGTCCAGAGAAACCATTGATCCCGGTCATTCAGCATCTGCTCAATGACTGTTGCAACGCAACGCCGGATGGACCGGTAAACCGTCGAAATATTAGAAATGTCATAAGTGTGAGATGAATGCTGCACTTGCGAGACCTATATGCTAAAACGCATTCGCCTCCGGTCGAGAGGCCAACCAGAAACATAACCGAGACGTAATTCCAGGATGCCTGTCGTTACACGCTTTGCCCCGTCCCCCACCGGCTATCTCCATATCGGAGGTGCCCGTACGGCCCTGTTTAACTGGCTGTTCACCCAGCATCATGGTGGCCGCTATTTACTTCGTATTGAGGACACAGACCGGAAACGGTCCACTCAGGAAGCCGTTGATGCGATCTATGATGGTCTTGGCTGGCTGGGTCTGCAGTCAGACGAACCGGCTGTGCTTCAGTCTGACAGACTTGAGCGCCATGCTGAGGCTGCCCGTCTGCTTCTTGAACAGGGCAAGGCATATCATTGCTATTGTTCTCCTGAAGAACTGGCGGAAATGCGGGAAGCTGCGAAAGCAGAAGGCCGCAAGCGCATGTATGACGGACGCTGGCGCGACCGGGATGCATCTGAAGCACCCGATGGGGTTGCCCCTGTTGTCAGGCTGAAAGCTCCGCTGGAGGGTGAGACGGTCATCGCCGATCTGGTTCAGGGTGATGTGACGGTTTCGAACGAACAGATGGACGATCTGATCCTGCTGCGTGCAGATGGCACCCCGACCTACATGCTGTCGGTTGTGGTGGATGACCATGATATGGGGATCACCCATGTTATCCGTGGCGATGATCATCTGACCAATGCCTTCAGGCAGACACAGATTTACCGGGCTTTTGGCTGGGATGTACCGGAATTCGCACATATTCCGCTGATCCACGGTTCGGATGGCGCAAAGCTGTCAAAACGGCATGGCGCGCTCGGAGTCGATGCCTGGCGTGATATGGGTTTTCTGCCGGAAGCCATGAAGAATTACCTGCTACGCCTTGGCTGGGGTCACGGTGATGACGAGATCATCCCGACAGAGAAGGCGATTGAATGGTTTGATGTGGATGGTATCGGGAAATCGGCTGCCCGTTTTGATACGGACAAGCTGGCTTCGATCAATGCGCATTACATTCGCGAAATGGACGGTGCTTCCCTCGCCCCTCTGGTTGAGCCTTTCCTGTGCTCCCGGCTGGAATATTCCGGCCTGACGGATTCACAGCGCAGCCGCCTGATCGCCGGTATTCCGAGCCTTCGTGAACGCGCAAAAACACTTATCGAACTTGCCGAGCAAGCAGAGTATCTTGCACGCGAAATACCACTTCCTCTTACCGGCAAGGCGGCAAAACTGCTGACGCCGGAAGCCAGAAGTCTGTTGAAAGAACTTCTGGATCTATTGTCCGACGTCCAGCCCTGGGAAAGCGAAGCGCTCGAGACAGCAGTGAAAGGCTTCATGGAAGCCCGATCACTGAAGCTGGGAGCCGTTGCCCCTCCGCTGCGTGCAGCGCTGACAGGTTCGACGGTGTCTCCGGCCATTTATGACGTCATGGAGGCGCTTGGCGCTTCCGAAACACTCGCGCGGCTTCGCGCCGCTGCCGAAGTCAATACGGACTGAGCGCAGCACAGCAACGAAAGGAAATACTCATGTCTGATACAAACCACACAGGATTTACCCTGACCGATAAATCGACAGGGAACAGCTACGATTTTCCAGGCATGGATGGATCGGTCGGCCCGCGTGTCATCGACATCCGCAAACTGTACGGCGCGTCAGGGCTTTTCACCTATGACCCGGGTTTTACCTCGACCGCTTCCTGCGAGTCGAAGATCACCTACATCGATGGTGAGGAAGGCGTGCTGCGGCACCGCGGTTATCCGATTGAACAGCTGGCTGAAAATTCCGACTTCATGGATGTTTGCTACCTGCTGCTGAATGGCGAATTGCCGTCGAAATCCCAGAAGAGCAAATTTGATCGTGATATCACGCTGCATACGATGGTTCATGAGCAGCTGATGAACTTCTATCGCGGTTTCCGCCGTGATGCGCATCCGATGGCGATCATGTGTGGCGTCACCGGTGCATTGTCGGCCTTCTATCATGATTCGACCGACATCAATGATCCCTGGCAGCGCACGGTGGCCAGCTATCGCCTGATCGCCAAAATTCCGACGATGGCAGCGATGGCCTATAAATATTCGCTGGGCCAACCTTTCGTATATCCGCGTAACGACCTCACCTATGCGGAAAACTTCCTGCACATGATGTTCTCGGTTCCGGCTGAAGAATATGTGGTCAATCCGGTGATCGCCCGTGCCATGGATCGCATCCTGATCCTGCATGCGGATCATGAGCAGAATGCTTCAACCTCGACGGTCCGGCTTGCCGGTTCCTCCGGGGCAAACCCGTTTGCCTGTATCGCTGCGGGTATTGCTTCGCTCTGGGGCCCTGCACATGGCGGTGCCAACGAAGCCGTTCTCAAGATGCTGAATGAAATCGGTACGGTTGACCGTATCCCCGAGTACATCAAGAAGGCGAAAGACAAGGACGATCCGTTCCGCCTGATGGGCTTTGGGCACCGGGTCTACAAGAACTATGACCCCCGTGCGAAGGTCATGCAGAAGAGCTGTCATGAAGTTCTGGAAGCCCTCGACGTCAAGGACGAGCCGCTGCTGAAACTTGCCATGGAACTGGAGCGGATTGCTGTTGAAGATCCGTATTTCGCCGAGAAGAAACTGTTCCCGAATGTCGATTTCTATTCGGGCATCATCTTCAAGGCTCTCGGTATCCCGACGGATATGTTCACAGTGCTGTTCGCTGTCGCCCGCACGGTTGGCTGGGTCGCACAGTGGAACGAGATGATCGAAGATCCGCTGCAGCGGATTGGTCGTCCGCGTCAGCTTTATACCGGTGAAGTACTGCGGGACTTTGTCCCGGTCAGTGGCCGCCCGGAATAAGTCTTACGGTCAGGTTTGACCGGATACAGAAAACGGCGCTTCGATCATCGAAGCGCCGTTTTTGTTTGTCCGCCTGATGGCAGAGCTGAATTTATTTTCGCTCAATCAGCTCGATCTTGTAGCCATCCGGGTCTTCAATGAATGCAATGACACTGCCGCCATGTTTCATCGGGCCCGGTGCGCGCGGAATCTTCACACCTTCTTTGGCCAGTGCATCGCAGGTCGCATAGATATCGGGCACGCCGATCGCAAGATGGCCGAATCCCGTTCCCAGATCGTAATCTTCCGTCTGGCCCCAGTTATGGGTTAGCTCGATGACGGTGCTGTTCTCCTCCTCGCCATAGCCGATGAATGCGAGGGTGAATTCGCCGGACGGATAGTCCTTCCGTCGCATCAGGTTCATGCCGAGAAAGCGGGTGTAGAAATCGATCGATTTCTCAAGGTCTTTCACCCGAAGCATGGTGTGTAGCAATCGATAGCTGGAGGTGGCGGTATTGCTGCCGTCCATTATCTGCTCTCCTCTGGTCTTTAGGTTGGTGTTGCCCCAACATTCCCATGCCGGGCCAACAGGTCAAGCACGACCCCTGCCGCTCGTTCTGAGGGGGCGGCGCCTTCAAGATGCATCATTGCTGAGAAACGCCGGAAACCATCAATCTGCTTCTGGCGTTCAGGGCTGTCCGTCATGAGTGGACGCAACGCGCTGAGCAGGTTCTCTGCTGTGCAGTCATCCTGAATGAACTCGGGCACAAATTTATCGCCGACGATCAGGTTCGGCAGAACGGCTGTGTCCGTCAAGATCATCTGGCGGACGATCCAGGCGGTAAGCGGGGCAACCTTGTAGCCGATTACCATCGGGGTTCCGGTCATTGCCAGCTCAAGCGAAACAGTGCCTGAAGCGGCCAGAGCGGCCTTACAGGCGGCAAACACCTGATAGCGGTCCTGCGGGCGTTCGGACAGGTATATCGGGCAGTCCTGACTTTGAGCGAGCTTTGACACGGCATCCCGGACGGACGGGGCAACGGGAATGACAACCCTGTCGATCTGTCCCTCACGCCAGAGCTTTCCGGCGACATCAAGAAACTGCGTCCCAAGGCGGCTCACTTCCGCGTTGCGGCTGCCGGGCAGCAGACAAAGCAGACGTTCATCCGGATCAATGTCATGCGCCCTGCGCCAGGCAGCACCGTCGGCCCCCATCGGGTTATCTTCAACAGCGGAGTGGCCGACATAGGTTGCGGGAAGACCCACAGCTTCAAAATAGGGCGGCTCGAATGGCAGTAATGTCAGAATATGGTCGAGAAATTTTGCAATCTTCTTTGCCCGGCCGGGTTTCCAGGCCCAGACCGTCGGTGCGACATAGTGAACCAGCGGGAAGTCTGTATCACCAAGCTGTTTCAGGACCCGAAAGCAGAAATCCGGTGCATCTATGGTGATGACGATATCCGGTTTTACTTCCCGGATTTCTGCCGCGGTCTGACGGATGCGTTTCAGCAATCGTGGGATATGGGGCAGTATTTCGGCGATACCCATCAGGCTGAGTTCCGACATTGGAAACAGGCTGTCGAGACCGGCAGCAGCCATGGTCTCGCCCCCTACCCCGCAGAATTTCAGGTCAGCGTCCCCTGCATTTGCCTGCAGGGCCTTCATCAGCCGTCCCCCCAGAACATCGCCTGAGGTTTCACCGGCTATCAGATAAACCACCGGCATTGTCTAGTCTGCCTCTGGTGAAAACCCGAACAGGAAGAAACCGGCCTTGTCAGCCGTTTCGATGACGGCCTCGCGCTCCATGATCATGGTTCCCCCGGCTTCGACGGCGAGACCGGCAAAACCGTTCTCGATCATTGCCTGAACGGTTGATAGACCGACAGTCGGCAGGTCGACACGACGATCCTGTTGTTGTTTCGGGGCTTTTATCAGAACGGGTCCGGACCCTTCCCGTTTCAGGAGGCCGCAGCGCCGGATCAGGGCGTCTGTCCCTTCAACCGCCTCGACACCGAGCACTAGTCCGGCCTGAATGACAACCGCCTGACCAACATCAACGGGGGCCAGGGCCGCCAGAACGTCGATGCCGCGTCTGATGTCGGCCTCTGCTTCCGCATCGGGCAAGGGACCAGCCAGTTGCCCGTCACCGGCCAGAATATCTGACAGGAGGTCACCGGCGCCAATAACCTGAAAGCCTTCCTTTTCCAGGGCTTTGGCAATGGCGGTCAGCAGCCCGTCATCACCCAGCAGGCCGGCACCGGACCGGAACAGGAATTTGGCACCCCAGGCATCCGGACGAATTTCGCTCAGCGACGGGCGTCGTACAGGACCGGCCATCACCAGTTCAGTGACACCGGCAGCCCGAAAATGGGAAATGATGTCGCCGGCCGCACCCATTCTCAAGACGGCATCGGCAAAAGGCAGCACATCATCCGCATGATTGCTCAGTGCCACCGTGGTGATCTGATGTCCGGCAGCCTTGCAGGCTTCAATGATTCTGACCGGCAGCGTGCCGCCACCGGCAATCAGTCCAATCTTACGCATTCTCGTTCAAAGGCTGGCAAATCGCCCGGGACGACTGCTCGCCAATGAAATTGACAATGTCCATGACCGGTTCGTTCTCACCAAACAGTTCGGCCACATCAACCAGCCGTTCGCCGAGAGTTCCTTCCGGTGCAAACAGCAGCCGGTAGGCATTGCGAAGATCGTGAATGACATCGCGGGAGAAACCACGACGTTTCAGGCCGACAAGATTAAGCCCGGCAAGATGTGCACGGTTTCCAAGGACAGAACCATAGGGGATAACATCATTTTCGACGCCGCTGCATCCGCCGATCATTGCATGTTTGCCGATGCGGACGAACTGATGCACCGCTGACAACCCGCCGATGATGGCAAATTCACCGATACTGACATGTCCGGCCAGTGTGGCGTTATTGACCAGAATGGCGTTGTTGGAAACCTGGCAATCATGGGCGACGTGGGCTGCAACCATGATCAGGCAGTCATTGCCGACGCTGGTTTTCATGCCACCGCCTTCTGTGCCCGGATTGATTGTTACCTGCTCACGAATCACATTGCGGTCGCCAATAATGACTTCCGATGGCTCGCCCCGGTATTTGAGGTCCTGCGGGGCATGACCAATGGAGGCAAAAGGAAAGATATTGTTGTCTTTGCCGATGGTTGTCCGGCCGGCGACAGCAACATGGCTGTGCAGCACGGTTCCGGCACCAATGGTCACGTCAGGGCCAATAACACAAAATGGCCCGACCTTCGCATTGTCATCAATGACAGCGCCTTTTTCGATGACAGCCGTGGAATGAATGTTGCTCATATCAGCTGTCGACAATCATGGCTGCGACCTTTGCTTCGGCGACCAGCTTTCCCATCACTCTGGCTTCACAGTCAAACCGCCATACCGCTCCGCGGGCGCGGTCTTTACGAACATGAATATGCAACTGGTCACCGGGTTCCACCGGTTTGCGGAATTTCGCCCCGTCAATCGACATGAAATAAACCAGTTTGCCTTCGGCATCGGCACCAAGTGTATGTACCACCATGACAGCAGCAGTCTGTGCCATGGCTTCGATGATAAGTACGCCGGGAAAAATCGGCCGGGACGGAAAGTGTCCGGCAAAAATCTGCTCATTGATGGTGACGTTCTTGACCCCAACGGCACTCTCGCCGGGATCGATATCCTCAACCCGGTCGATCAGCAGGAAAGGATACCGGTGCGGGATCATTTCCATGATGCGGTTGATGTCAACGCTGGTGAGCAGGTTGCCCGTTTCCTGAATTGTTTCGTCTTTCACGACTTTCCCCTGCCGCTGTTTCGTTTGACCCATATGAGTTGCCGAATGGCTTCTTTCTTCGGCTGAGCTGGCGAGCCAAACCATTCCTCGCCAGCCGGTATATCATGCATGACCCCGGATTGCGCGGCCACTCTCGCGCCGTCGCCAATCTTCAGATGTCCGGCAATTCCAACCTGCCCGGCCAGGACCACGCCACGTCCGAGTTCAGTGCTGCCCGAAATGCCAACATGCGATACGATAACGCAGCCCTGCCCGATCACCACATTATGGGCGATCTGGACAAGGTTATCGATGATGGTGCCCGCGCCGATTACCGTATCCGGCCCGGCACCACGGTCGACGCAAGTGTTCGAGCCAATTTCAACGCCATCTTCAATCAGGACCCGCCCAAGCTGCGGGACACGGAGATGACCGGCAGGGCCCATCGCATAGCCGAAGCCGTCCTGCCCGATCCGGACACCGGGCAGCAGTCGTACCCTGTTTCCGATAATGGCATGAGAGATCGTGACGTTCGCCGCAATCTGGCATCCCGCACCGATTTCGACACCGCTTTCAATGACAGTGTTTGCACCGATTGAGCAGTGAGGGCCAATAACCGCCCCGGAACCAATCACCGCACCCGGATGTATGACGCATCCCTCACCCACCCGTGCGCTCGCATGGATAATTGCCGAGGCTGATACCTCCGGATCTCCGATGCTCTCCGGGTAAAAGGCTGCGGCAGCTTTCGCATAGGCCCGGTATGGATCACTGCAGGTCAGTAAGATACAGCCTGCCGGGGCGTCTCCTGTGCGATCCGGATGTATGATGCAGGCACCGGCTTTTGTGGACCGGAAGTCATCAACATATTTTGGATTGTCCAGAAAGGAGACTGTGCCGGGACCGGCAAGCTTCAAGGCCGCAACATCATCGAACAGCGCGTCCGGCGAGCCGCCGACGACCTCTCCCCCGATCAGTTCTGCAAGTTTTGATGCCGCGAACGGTCCTGCTTTTTCAAAAAACCGTGGGTCTGCCATCCCGGTGCTATTTGAAATTCAGTTTCAGGGTTGGCATCTTCTTGTCCAGTTCGGCCAGTACATTGTCCGTAATATCCATGGCTTCTGCAGCCATATAGACGTTTGAACGCCGCAGGATCAGTGTGATGTTGTTGGCTTTTGCGATTTCCTGAGCTGAGATGAAAATCTGCTGATCTGCGGCCTTGAGAGACTGCTGATTGGCGGCCGTAATCTGATCTGCACTGCGTTTCTGCAGGCGATTGAATTCTGCAACGTCTTTCTCGAAATCAGCACGGCGTTTCTGAAAGGCTTCCGGGGACAGGACGGTACGCTGGCGCTTCAGTTCAGTTTCAGCAGCCTGCAGTTCTTTCTGCCGGTTCTTGATAACAGTTTCGAGTTCCTTGCCCTTGGCATTGATCTGCTTGGCAGCATCCTGCATGCCCTTGGATTCACGAAGCAGGCGCTGATAGTCGATCAGGGCAATGGTAACGGCTTTCGGGCCATCGGCCTGTGCGAAAGCCGTTTTGACCGGCGTGAAGGCAAGAGCGGCGAGAACAACGGCGATGGCGAGTGACTTAAGTGACATTAGAACCTCGTTCCAAAACTGAGACGAATAAGCTCGTCCTTGTCGTATGATTCATCAAGAACAGGAACAGCAACGTCGACATTAATCGGACCCAGCGGAGATTCCCACCCGATCCCGGCACCCATGGCGAGACGGAAAGAAGCCTCGTCGTTGATCAGGCTGGCCGGAGAGTCGTCCGTACCGCCGTTGCTGCCGAAATCAGAGAAGACGCGCGCCGTGATACCGAGCTCAGAAGGCAGACCAAGCGGGAAGGTCAGCTGAACCGTACCGGCATACATCCACTTGGCGCCAAGAGCGTCATCCGTTGCAATATCCCGCGGTGAAATACCGGAATCTGCAAATCCGCGAAGGTCGGTTCCGCCGACAAAGAAGCGGTCGAGAACCTGAACATCATCACCGATACCGAAGATGTAACCGCCCTTCAGGCTGGTTTCCAGAATGACATCATCGTCGTTCAGGTTGAAGTAACGCTGTCCTTCAATGACGCTCCGGAGATAACGGACGGAACCGCCGAGACCGGCAAGATCATTGCTCAGACGGGTGACATAGCCATCCTTCGGCTTGATGCGGTTGTCGCGTTTGTCATAGGTCAGCCGGTGGCCGACAGAAGAAACATAACTGGTGCCGGCATCCCGTGCGATGAACTGCGAAACATCCGATGCCAGATCACTGATTTCCTTGGCTTCAAACGTGTAGTTGACGCTGTGAGTGAGATCATCTGCGAGAACGTAGCCGGCGCGCAGACGACCACCTGTATTCTTTTCGTCAAAGGAACTGGCGGTTTGCCGGTCACGGACAATCCGGAACAGATCAAAGCCGGCCGCAAGCTCACGATCCAGGAAGTAAGGCTCTGTAAAACCGAGGTCTACCTGGCTGCGTTCGGCAGCAATGGTGACGGATGCCTTCAGATCCTGACCGCGACCAAGCAGGTTACGCTCACGAATACCAATATCGACCAGCGGACCATCAAGGGTCGAGAAACCGGCACCCAGTGACAGTTCACCGGTGGACTGTTCCGCGACTTCAACGTCAATGACGGTCTGACCTTCGTTCGAGCCGGGCGTGTGCTGGACATCAACCTTCTCAAAGAAACCGAGATTCCGAATTCTCTGGCGGGAGCGGCGAAGCTTTGCCGAGGAGAAGGCATCTCCTTCCACAAGCTGGACCTCTCGCCGGATAACCTTGTCCTGAGTCCGGAAGTTACCGGTGATATTCACCCGTTCAACGAAGACCTTGGGGCCTTCCTGAATTTCATAGGTGATGTCGATCTTCAGTTCGTCCTTGTTGCGACGGATACGAGGCTGAATTTCAACGAAAGCATATCCCAGCGTTCCGACAGCGTCGGTAAGCTTTTCAATTGTCTTCTCGACAATATCCGCATTGTACCAGTCGTCGCTGGGGGCCAGAAGGTCCGGGTCGATCATCGACTTATCGAACTTCGGAAGATCGGCAACGATATCAATGGTGCCGAATTTATAGCGTGGTCCCTCATCCACCGTAATGGTGATGAAAAAGCTGCGGCGGTCTGGCGTCAGTTCGGCGATTGCAGACAATACCCGAAAATCGGCAAAACCTTCAGACATGTAGAACCGGCGCAGCAATTCCCGGTCAAAGGTCAGCCGGTCAGGATCATAGGTGTCAGATGTGGTGAGAAACCGGTACCAGGCTTCTTCCTTGGTGGCGACAAGTTCACGCAGGTCGGAATCGTCGAATGTCTTGTTGCCGACAAAGCGAATGCTGCTGACCGTGGTCAGCGGGCCTTCATCAATTTCGAATGCCACATCGACACGGTTCTGATCCAGCGTGATGACCTTGGGGTCGACGGTTGCTGCGAAACGACCGCTGCGGCGGTAGATTTCAAGCAGCCGTTCAACGTCACTCTGCACCTTGGTGCGGCTGTAGACGACACGGGGGCGAAGCTGAACCTCGGTTTCTAGCACATCATCCTTGACGCGCTTGTTACCTTCAAAGGCAATCCGGTTGATGATCGGGTTTTCAACGACAGTGACAACCAGCCGGTTGCCATCAAGCCGGAAGGAGACATCGGCAAACAGACCGGTCGCGAACAATGCCTTGAGTGAATCATCCACACGGCGGCTCTGTACGTCATCACCGGGCTGTACAGTCATGTAGGATTTGACGGTTTCCGGTTCGACGCGCTGCGCGCCTTCAATGACGACCTCGTCGATCAGACGGGATTGCGCGAAACCGGGCGCAGCCGAAAACGCAAGTGCCGCACATGATGCGAGACCCAGCAGCAATGCGCTGACCGTGTTAAGTTTCCCACCCATGACTACTTGTCCGCTCCAACTGATTCTATAATCGTCATAATTGTCAGAAGATTCTGCCGACGTCGTTCCAAGTCGCAAATCCGAATAACAGCAATATCAAAACAAGACCAAATCTAAAACCATATTCCTGTGCTCTTTCACCCAGCGGACGCCCTCTTATCGCTTCCGCAGCATAAAAAGCCAAGTGCCCACCATCCAGCATAGGTACAGGGAAAAGGTTAATAAGGCCGAGATTGATTGAAAGAAGAGCCGCAAAGAAGATGTAATCACCGACGCCCCGCTTCGCCATTTCACCGGAAACCATGGCAATTCCGATCGGCCCGCCGATATTGTCCGAGGATTCCTTGCCGACGATGATACGTCCGAGGAACAGCAAGGTCTGCTCTGTCAGGCGATAGGTGCTTTCGACGCCAAGCCAGGCGGATTCGAACAAACCACGGGTTTCATAAGTGACCGGTGGCCTGATGCCGATCTGACCGATTTCTGTGCCGCTCTCGGTAACGAAAGGTTTCGGTGTGACCGGCAGGCGTATCTGCAAACCATCCCGTTCCACGGTGACAGTCAGTTCAATCCCGGGATTGACCGAAACAATATCACGGAGATCCTGAAAGCTGCTGACGGATTGTCTGTCGATTGCCCGGATAAGATCGCCCTGTTGCAGACCGGCGGCATCTGCTGCGGAGCCCTCAATGACCTCCCCGACCTGAGAGTCTGTGTGATAGGTCGGTGTTCCGACAAAGGCGTACAAAACGGCGAGCAGGAATATCGCAAAGATGAAGTTGGCGATTGGTCCTGCAGCAACAATGGCAGACCGTTGACGCAGAGACTTATGATGGAAGGAAACTGCAACTTCCTCTGGTGTCATCGATGTCGAGTTATCTGCTCTGGAGCTTGTTGCATCAGAGTCACCGAACATTTTCACATATCCGCCAAGCGGTATGGCACTGATCTTCCAGCGTGTCCCTGCCCGGTCATGCCAGCCGATCAGTTCCGGTCCGAAGCCGATGGAAAAGGCCTGCACCCGCACGCCACAGCGGCGTGCGACATAGTAATGCCCCAGTTCGTGCACGAAGACGAGGATCGTCAGCAATACAAGGAAGGGCAGAATGGTGCCGGTCAGTACGTCCATCTTCTAACTCCGTTTCAGGCTGCAACGCATTCGGCAGCAAGTGTTTCTGCGACGCGGCGCGCAGTAGCATCGAGTTCCTTGATGGTCTCGATACTGTCGACTTTCGTTTCGCCGATACGCTGCATGCATTCCTCGACAATTGCCGAGATATCCAGAAACCCGATCTTTGATTTGAGGAAATGCGCCACGCCGACTTCATTGGCAGCATTCAGCACCGTCGGCACCCCGCCGCCGGCATTCAGTGCCTCGCGGGCCAGACGCAATGCCGGGAACCGGACGGTGTCCGGCTGTTCAAAGGTCAGACTTGTAACGACGGAAAAATCCAGCCGGGGAACCGGGGCGTTCATGCGTTCCGGCCAGGCCAGCGCATAGGCAATCGGAGTACGCATGTCGGGTGACCCGAGCTGTGCGAGAACCGAGCCGTCAACATAGCCGACCATGCTGTGGATGACAGATTGCGGATGAACCACAATTTCGATCTGGTCGCCGGTAACCGGGAAAAGATGAAAGGCTTCAATCAGTTCCAGCCCTTTGTTCATCATGGTTGCAGAATCAACGGATATCTTGGCGCCCATGCTCCAGTTTGGATGTGCGACCGCCTGCTTCGGCGTCATCTGTTTCATTTCCGCCAGCGATGCCGCACGGAAAGGCCCTCCGGAAGCGGTCAGGATGATCTTCTCGATGCCTTCCGGCTTCTCGAAATCAAACACTTGAAAAATGGCGTTATGTTCAGAATCGACGGGCAGCAGAGCGCCGCCTCCCCGCTTCATGGCGTCGAGAAGAATATCCCCGGAGCAAACCAGGCATTCCTTGTTTGCAAGAGCCACGTCAGCACCGCGTTCTGCGGCAATAAGGGTTGGTGTCAGCCCGGCTGCGCCGACAATGGCGGCCATCACCATGTCGGACTGAAGCGCCGCCGCTTCGGCAAGCCCTTCAACGCCTGCTGCTGCGCGGATGCCGGTTCCGGAAAGCGCAGCTTTCAGAGCGTCGTAGCTGCTGTCATCGGCGACAACAGCCAGTTCCGCTGAATGCGCCTTTGCCTGTGCAGCGAGCTGTTCGACATTCGAATTGGCTGTCAGCGCCCGGATCGTGAACTGTTCCGGCTGCCGTCCGACAAGGTCGAGTGTGCTGCAGCCGACAGACCCGGTCGAGCCGAGGATGGACAGGCTTTTGGGCTGCGCGTGAGTGGACTTTCTTTGATCGGTCATGGCGGTATTCAGTCAGACAGTCATGGAAAAAATAATGAGTTGCGCACACAGGGCAACCGGTGCGGCAAACAGTAATCCGTCAAGACGGTCAAACAGACCGCCATGTCCGGGAATGATTGATCCTGAATCCTTCACACCAAGCCGCCTTTTCAATCCGGATTCCGCCAGATCGCCGATTTGTGACACCACAGACAAGCCTAACGCCAGAAAGATGGCGACATTCAGGTCGAGGTCTTTCAGGAAGATGGAAAGTGGTGCAGACAGAATGATTGCGGCAAGTACGCCGCCAATGGCGCCGGACCAGGTCTTGTTCGGGCTGATGGCAGGGGCAAGTTTCGGTCCGCCAAGGGTGCGCCCCGCTGCATATGCGCCGATATCGGTCGACCAGATGACGACGAACAGCCACAGTATCCAGAATTCCCCCTCACCCGCGCTGCGAATGGCGATGAAGGCGGCAGACGGAATGCAGATATAGAAGACACCTGCCGCCCGCAGCAGCGGTCTGGCACGGCGGCGAATTTTCTGTTCAATCCAGACCAGCGCAGCCCCGGCGACGATCAGACTGACAAACAGCAGCAGATCAGGTGGGGCGCCAGTGCGGTCATAACTGAGTCCAACATAAGCGGTTGAGAAGGCGCAGACGGCAGCGAGACCAAACCCGATGCGCCGAACGCCGCGGTCTGCTCCGGCATCGGCATCAATCAGCTTGTCCCATTCAACGGCCAGAAGAACAGCAAGCAGGGTGACGAACAGGTTGAACCAGACGCCCCCAAGCCAGTCGAGCGCGATGACCGCCGGGATAAGAACAGCAGCGGACAGCGTCCGGGTCAGAAGTTCGCTGCGTTTGACAGTCACACCGGACCTGTCGTTCCGAAACGTCGCTCGCGTTTTGAGTATTCCATAACCGCAGCCTCTAGGTCTTCGCGTGAAAAGTCGGGCCACAGACGATCCGTGAATACCAGTTCTGAATAAGCGGTCTGCCAGGGCAGGAAGTTGCTGAGACGCTGTTCCCCGCTCGTCCGGATCACCAGGTCGGGGTCCGGAATATCATGGCTGTCCAGATGCCCGGCGATCATTTCCGGCGTAATGTCTTCGGGCTTTAGCTCCCCGGCCTGAACAGACTTGGCAATTTTGCGTGTGGCTTCGGTTATTTCCTGTCGTCCGCCATAGCTGAGGGCAAGAACAAGGGTCATCCTGACATTGCCGGCTGTGGTACGCTCGGCCTGATCAATGAGGTCGTTGATGTCGCGTGACAGGCGCTCGCGCTGCCCGATGACCCTGATGCGGATACCATTGGCATTGAGTTCGGATATTTCCGAACGCAGATAAAGCTTCAGCAGCCCCATGAGGTCACGAACCTCTTCGAGCGGACGTGACCAGTTCTCGCTCGAAAAGCTGTAGAGCGTCAGATAGGAAATTCCGGCATCGACAGCAGCCCGCAAGACTTTGCGAACAGCCTCAGCCCCCTGACGGTGGCCGGCAGTTCGTGGTAGCCCGCGCTGCTTGGCCCAGCGACCGTTGCCATCCATGATGATGGCAACATGCTGGGGCGGCTGGGCCGGGCCGGCTGTCTGTAGGGATGGCTCCAGCATTGCTCAGACCTGCATGATCTCCGCTTCTTTGGCATCGAGCGTCTCATCAATTTCCTTGATGTAGACATCCGTCAGGTCCTGGACTGTTTTTTCCCAGCCGCGCTGCTCGTCCTGCGAAATTTCACCGTCTTTTTCCAGTGCCTTCAGATTGTCCATGCCGCTGCGACGGACATTACGGACTGAAATCCGCGCTTCTTCGGCATATTTTCCGGCAATCTTGCTCAGTTCCTGACGCCGTTCTTCATTGAGGGCCGGGATCGGAATACGCACAAGGGTGCCATCACTGGCAGGGTTGAGACCGAGGCCCGCATCCCGGATCGCCTTCTCAACAGCTCCGACCATGGATTTGTCCCATACCTGAACCGACAACATCCGCGGTTCCGGCACGCTGATGGAGCCGACCTGATTGAGAGGCATCGGGGAGCCATAGGCCATGACCTGGACCGGTTCCAGCAGACTGGTCGAGGCACGACCGGTTCGCAGTCCGCCGAATTCCTGTTGCAAAACCTCAACAGCGCCCTTCATCCGGCGTTCGAGGTCTTTCTTGATACTACCAATATCAGCCAAGGTCGTTTTCCTCCGTAATGATCGTGAACTTGCCTTCACCCCTTAACACACGGGAGAAAGAGCCAGTTTCGTGAATTGAGAAGACAAGTATGGGGATACGGTTCTCTCGCGCCAGTGAAATTGCTGAGGCATCCATAACTTTAAGGTCCTGGGCCAGAACATCCCGATAGGTCAGAGAGTCGAAGCGTTTGGCAGCCGGGTTGGTTTTCGGGTCGGAGTCATAGACACCATCGACCTGTGTTCCTTTCAGCAGCGCATTGCAGTTCATTTCAGCAGCGCGCAGAGCAGCGGCAGAGTCTGTTGTGAAAAACGGATTGCCGGTACCGGCGCCGAAAATAACAACCCGTCCCTTTTCCATATGCCGGATCGCCCGGCGACGGATATAGGGCTCGCTGACCGTGGCCATCGGAATGGCAGACTGCACGCGGGTCTGGACATCGCGCTGTTCAAGCGCGTTCTGCATGGCGAGTGCGTTGATGACGGTTGCCAGCATGCCCATATAATCGGCCGAGGCGCGTTCCATTCCTGCCGCAGCACCGGAGACGCCACGGAAGATATTGCCGCCGCCAATGACGACACAAACTTCGGTGCCACTTTCGGTGACGGCCTTGATTTCATCGGCAATGCGGCCGACGGTCTGCGGGTCCAGACCATATTCCCGGGACCCCATGAGGCCTTCACCGGAGAGCTTCAGGAGAACACGTTTATAGGCTGGTTTTTCTGCTGTCATGATGCGCTGTTGCCCGCGATTTTCTGGTTAGATCATTTGCCCATAGAAAAGGCGGCGGATGATACACCAACCGCCGCCTTTGGTCACATGCCGCCTTGCCGTTCATAAAGAACCGCAAAAAATGGCGGAATTCAGGTGATTAGCCTTTAAGGGTTGCAGCCACTTCAGCTGCAAAGTCCTCTTCTTTTTTCTCAACGCCTTCGCCAAGAGCGAATCGGATGAAGCCGGCAACCTTGATTGCGCCGCCAGCATCCTTGGCAGCAGCTTCAACAGCGTTGCTTACCTTGGTTTCGCCGTCGATGACGAAGGTCTGGTCCAGAAGGCAGACTTCTTCGTAATATTTGCGAATGCGGCCTTCGACCATCTTGTCGATGATTTCAGCAGGCTTGCCGCTTTCACGGGCCTGTTCGGACAGTACTTCACGCTCACGCGTCAGAAGTGCCGGGTCGAGGTCGTCACGGCTGACCGATTCCGGCTTGGCAGCAGCAATATGCATTGCCAGCTGTTTGCCAAGTTCCTGCAGCTTGTCAGCGTCGCCGGTTGATTCAAGAGCAACCAGAACACCGATTTTGCCGAGGCCCGGTGCCACTGCACCATGGACGTAATTCGCAACAACGCCGTTCTCAACCGAGATTGAGGCCGTACGGCGGAAGGTCATGTTTTCGCCAATCACGGCAATCAGGTCGGTCAGCGTACCGGCAACCGACTTGCCCGAACCGGGATAGTCAGCAGCAGCAACATCATCAAGGCCTTCGCCGGCATTCAGGGCAACGTCAGCAACATTGGCAGCAAACTTCTGGAAGTCTGCATTACGGGCCACGAAGTCGGTTTCAGAGTTGATTTCGACAACAGCGCCCTTGTTACCTTCCGTCGCCACTGCGACCAGGCCTTCAGATGCAACGCGGCCGGCCTTTTTGGCAGCAGCAGCAAGACCCTTGGTGCGAAGCCAGTCAACGGCAGCTTCAAAATCACCATCGGTTTCGTTCAGGGCCTTCTTGCAGTCCATCATCCCTGCGCCGGTTGATTCGCGCAGTTGCTTTACAAGCTGTGCGGTCACAGCAGCCATAATAAGTCTCCGTTCTCTGTATCTTTGTCGGGATACATGGCGGCTGTTACGCCGCCATGACACTCAATCTCAGCTTGCCGGCTTCTCTTCAGCAGGAGCGGCTTCAGCTTCCGGTGCTGCAGGAGCAGCTTCAGCGGCGGCTGCTTCTTCCAGCACTTCCGGAATGATCTCAACCGGAGCTTCTTCCGACGCACCGACATCGACGCCAGAGGCAGCGAGTTCAGTGGTCAGACCGTCGAGGACGGAACCGGCAATAAGGTCGCAATACAGCGCGATGGCACGGAGTGCATCGTCGTTACCCGGGATCGGGAAATCGATACCTTCCGGGTTGCTGTTGCTGTCGACAACGGCCACGACCGGAATACCCAGCTTGCGGGCTTCCATGACGGCGATGTCTTCCTTGTTGGTATCGATGATGACCAGAATATCCGGCAGACCACCCATGTCCTTGATACCGCCAAGAGCGCGATCCAGCTTTTCCTTCTCGCGGGTCAGAACCAGCAGTTCTTTCTTGGTCAGGCCGGTGACTTCACTGCCTCCGTCTCCAAGCTGCTCTTCCAGTTCCTTCAGGCGGCGGATGGAATTCGAAATTGTCTTCCAGTTGGTCATCATACCGCCAAGCCAGCGATGATTGACGTAGTACTGGCCGCATTTGCCTGCGGTCTCGGCGACAAGGCCGGCAGCCTGGCGCTTCGTGCCGACGAACAGCACGCGGCCATTGCGGGACACGATGTCGCGAACTGCCTGCATCGCACGATAAAGCATCGGTACGGTCTGCTGCAGATCGATGATGTGAATGTTGTTGCGGTCCCCGAACAGGTAGGGGGCCATTTTCGGGTTCCAGCGGCGTGTGCTGTGACCAAAGTGAACACCAGCTTCCAAAAGCTGACGCATCGTGAACGCGGGAAGCGCCATCGTCTTAATCCTCTCTCCGGTTTGTCCTCCGCAGACTGTCGCCGACTTGTGATCGGACCGGACAGGGCGCGCCAACACGACGTTCCCTATGCCTGCGTGTGAATTTATGAGCGGCTAATACGGGCTGAACCGGCGGAGTGCAAGGGATAATGTGTAATCAGGAACCGATTAAATGACCTGAGCATCCACAACGCCGGGCAGCGACTTGACGGCACTCGCAGCTTCCATGTTCAGCTTGTAACGGTTCGACAGCCGGATCGAGACTTCACGGTCCATGGCTATTCTGGAAATTACCGTGACCTCGCCACTGCCCCTGCCAACCCGTTCCAGCAGGGATTTCACATCTTCCACCGGCCCCGGATCATCAAGATAGATGGTCAGGCCAACCGATACATTCTTGGCCGCCTCGTCAAGAATCTGGAAATGCTGGGCGGTCAGCCGCACGCCATCCCCTTCAAGCTGGGCATCAGCCGTGACCATCAGCGGGCGGCCACTGTCCAGATGTTCACGGGCACCGGCTAGAACTTCCGAAAAGGCGGTCAGTTCAAACACACCGGTTGCATCTGACATCTGGATGAAAGCAAAACGGTTCCCTTTGGCAGAGGTTCGCTCCTGACGCCCGGAAACGACACCGGCCAGATTGATGCGGGTGCCGGATGTGGAGGTGCGGATATAGGCCGGAACTTCAGCGATGGTTTTGACCTTGAGGCGCTGCAATGTCGGGCCATACATATCGAGCGGATGTGCGGACAGGTAAAAACCGATGGCCGAGAACTCTTCGTTCAGCCGTTCCATGGGCGACCAGTCACCGGTATCCGGCAGCATCAGGGGTTCTTCCGACACGTCACCGCCGCCAAACAGGCTGACCTGACCACTGTCCCGCTCGGAGGCGGCCCGGTTTGCATAGGCCATCACCATATCGAGGCCGGACAGCAGGCGTGCCCGGTTTGGTTCAAGCCCGTCAAAGGCCCCTGCCCGGACCAGATTTTCCATCATCCGTTTGTTGATAGACTTGCTGTCAATCCGTCCGGCGAAGTCGGCCAGCGACCGGAACGGGCCATTCGCCTTGCGCTCACGGACAATCCCTTCGACCGCGACATGCCCGACATTACGGATCGCCGCCAGAGCATAGCGAACCGCACCGTTATCAACGGAGAAGTCGGCTTCCGAATGGTTGATGTCGGGTGGTAACAGGCCCAGACCGGATTTCTGCAACTCCTGCCGGAAGGAGGAAAGTTTCTCAGTATTCCCCATATCAAGGGTCATGGAGGCGGCGAAAAATTCAACCGGGTGATTGGCCTTCAGATAGGCGGTCTGGTAAGCGATCAGCGCATAGCAGGCCGCATGGCTTTTGTTGAACCCATAGCCGGCAAACTTGTCGACATAATCGAAGATCTGGTTTGCGAGGTCTGCCGAAAGGCCGTTCTTTGCGGCTCCCTCAACAAAAATCTGGCGTTGCTGCGCCATTTCCTCGGCGATCTTCTTACCCATTGCCCGACGCAGCAAATCAGCACCACCGAGGGTATAGCCTGCCAGAGACTTGGCGATTTCCATCACCTGTTCCTGATAGATGACGACGCCGAAGGTCTCTTCCAGAATCGGTTTCAGCAGCTCATGCAGATATTCGGGCTGCTCGCGCCCGTGCTTGCATTCGATATACCGGGGGATGTTTTCCATCGGGCCAGGACGATAGAGGGCAACAAGCGCGATCAGGTCTTCCACGCTGTCGGGTTTCATCTTCCGCAGAACGTCCCGCATGCCCGAGCTTTCAAGCTGGAAGACGCCGGTCGAGTCGGCTTTGCCCAGCATCTCGAAACTAGCCCTGTCATCCAGTGCCAGAGTTTCAAGATCGATATCGGTACCGCTTTGTGCAGTCAGTTTGCGGGCAGTTTCCACAACGGTCAGGGTTTTCAGGCCAAGGAAGTCGAATTTCACCAGCCCGACGGATTCGACATGTTTCATGGAATACTGGGTTACCGGCATATCCGAACGCGGATCGCGATAAAGCGGGACCAGTTCATCGAGCGGCCGGTCGCCTATCACCACGCCGGCGGCATGGGTTGAAGCGTGACGGTAAAGCCCTTCCAGCTTCAGGGCGATATCGATCAGCCGCCCTACCCGTTCGTCGTCTTCACGGGCATGCCGCAGTCCGGCCTCTTCCTTGACGGCAACGGAAAGCGGAGTTGGCTTGGCCGGGTTGTTCGGCACCATCTTGCAGAGCTTGTCGACCTGACCATAAGGCATCTGCAACACGCGGCCGACATCACGCAGGACGGCGCGTGCCTGCAGCTTTCCGAAGGTGATGATCTGCGCAACACGGTCACGTCCGTACAGTTCCTGTACATGAGTGATGACCTTGTCACGGTGGTCCTGACAGAAATCGATATCGAAATCAGGCATGGATACACGTTCCGGATTAAGGAACCGCTCGAACAGCAGGCCGAATTCCAGAGGATCCAGATCGGTAATGGTCAGCGACCAGGCGACAACAGAGCCGGCACCGGAACCACGACCGGGACCAACGGGAATGCCGTGATCCTTTGCCCACTGGATGAATTCGGCAACGATGAGGAAGTAGCCGGGGAAATCCATCTGGATGATAACGTTCAGCTCGAAGTCGAGCCTGTCTTTGTACTCTTTTGTTTTTACTGATTTTTCTTCGTCCGACATCTCGGGCGTCAGGACCTGGCGCTCAAGCCTGCGGTCGAGGCCGTCATGGGCTCTTGCCCGCAGTTCCTCAGCCTCTGTACGGCCTGCGACGGTCGGAAAACTGGGCAGGATAGGCGCCCGCTTCTCGACCATGAAGGCGCAGCGGCGGGCGACCGTGACGGTATTCATGACGGCTTCCGGCAGGTCCTCAAACACCGCCGTCATTTCCTCTGCCGAGCGGAACCGGTGGTTTGCGGTCACCCTGCGGCGCTTCTGCTCATCAACATAGGTTGAATTGGCGATGCAGAGCAGCGCGTCATGCGCCTCATACATATCTTCCGGGCCGAAATAGCAGTCGTTTGTGGCGATCAGCGGGATATTCATATCGTAGGCCAGATCAACCAGCCCCTGCTCTATCCGGTTCTCGTCATCCAGCCCGTGGCGCATCAGTTCGACATACAGCCGGTCACTGTACACGTCGTGAAGCTGTTGCATCATTGCCCGTGCCGGGTCGATCCGGTTGTCGAGCAGATAGCGGCCAACCGGTCCCTGCGGCCCGCCGGTGAACAGCAAAAGCCCTTCATTATATTTCAGCAGTTCCGCCATGCTGACCTGCGGCGAGGACATGCCCTCTGATTCAAGATGGGCATGACTGACCAGTTTCAGCAGATTCTCCCAGCCATTCTCGTTCTGAACCAGCAGGACAACCTGATCCGGATCAAGCCGGTGATTAGCCCGTCCGCTGGCCCGGTCAGCCGGTGGCGTGATGTTGAGCTGACACCCCATTACAGGCTGGATGCCAGCCCCTGAACAGACCTGTGAGAATGCGAGGGAGCCGAACAGGTTGTTGGTGTCGGTCAGGCCTACCGCCGGCATATTATGCTGACGGCAAAGCTCAACGATTTCCGCATCCCCCTTCTTCGGCTGATCAATTCTGATCGCCCCTTCCGACAGGGAATAGGCGCTGTGAAGCCGAAGATGGATGAAGGATGCGTCTGTCATAAAACCGGGTCCCGATGATCTCCACCCACCCCGCGTCCCGGGGTGGGTTCCGATATCCGGACAGTCTCATACTGGCTTTTATCTGTCAGCACTGTGGCCTGTGGATAGGTCAGTTATCCACAGATAATCGCTGTCAGTTGCCGAGGCGGCCTTCCGAGAGGATCAGCGTGCGATCCATACGGCTTGCAAGTTCCGGGTTATGGGTGGCAATCAGGGCGCCGACATTCTCATGCCGGACGAGGCGCATAAGTTCGGCAAAAACCTTGTCGGCTGTCTCCGGGTCAAGGTTCCCAGTCGGCTCGTCAGCCAGCAGAACGGCGGGCTTGTTTGCCAGTGCGCGAGAGATCGCGACACGTTGCTGCTCCCCTCCGGAAAGCCGAGCCGGACGGTGTTCCATCCGATGCGACAGCCCCATCATTTCCAGCAGTTCTGTTGCCCGGACTTTCGCATTCTTGCGCGAAACACCGGCGATCATCTGCGGAATGATGACATTCTCCAGCGCCGTGAACTCGGGCAGCAGGTGGTGATACTGATAGACAAAACCAATCCGGGCACGGCGGATGGCGGTACGTGCGTTGTCGCCAAGACCGTTACAGTTCTCGCCGAACAGACTGACATCACCTGATGTCGGGTGCTCCAGCAGACCGGCTATCTGCAACAGGGTCGATTTGCCGGATCCGGAAGGGCCAACCAGGGCAGCAACCTCGCCGGATTGCACGGCAAGATTGACGCCCCGCAATACCTCGATCTGTTCGCCGCCCTGTTCAAAGGTACGGCGCACATCTGCCAGCCGGAGGGCTGCAACCTTACTCATAACGCAGTGCCTCAACCGGATCGAGGCGGGCTGCCCGCCAGGCCGGATAAACGGTCGCCAGGAAGGACAGCGCGAGAGCCATGCCAACCACCATGATCACCTCGTTGCTGTCTATTTTCGCCGGAAGCCGGGACAGGAAATAGATTTCCGCGTCGAAGACGGTTGCCCCGCTCAGTTTTTCGACCCATTGCTTGATGGTGTCGATGTTGAGGCAGAACAACATGCCCAGACCAAATCCGGCAATTGTGCCGGTTACACCGATTGAGGCGCCGGACAGCAGGAAGATCCGCATGATCATGCCCCGGGTTGCCCCCATGGTACGCAGAATGGCGATGTCCCTGCCCTTGTCTTTCACCAGCATGATGAGGCTGGAGATGATATTGAAGGCAGCGACCAGAATGATCAGCGTCAGGATCAGGAACATTACATTACGTTCGACCTGTAATGCATTGAAAAAACTAGAATTGTTTTGCTGCCAGGTACGTGTCTGGTACTTGCTGCCGGTCTTCACGCCGATATCGACCTGAATCGGGAAAACCTTGTCAGGGTTCTCGACGAAAACTTCGATATGAGTAACGGAACCGGGATACTGAAAGAATATCTGACCAGCTTCGAGCGGCATGAAAATGTAGGACGAGTCATATTCGTACATGCCGACGCTGAACAGACCGACCACCGTATAGGCCCGGACCCGGGGGACTGTACCGAAAGGTGATGCCTTGCCCTTCGGGGAGATCAGCTTGAGTTTGTCGCCCGGAAAGACCCCGAGTTTCTGTGCCATGCGATCCCCGATGAGGATTGCATCATCCCCCTTGAAAGCATCAAGACTGGATTGCGGAACAGAACCGGAGATGATCTTGCGTGCCTTCAGGTTCTCCGGGGATATCGACCGGACCAGGGCCCCTGTTGATCCCCGTGGACCGGCAGCAAGAATCTGGCCTTCGACTGTCGGGGTAACGGCTATGACGCCCTTCGTATCGCGGATCTGAGCCGCAACATTTTCATAATCTGTCAGCGGTTCGGAGACGCTGTAGATGTTGAGATGTCCGTTCAGACCGAGAATCCGGGACAACAGTTCTTCCCGAAAACCATTCATGACCGAAAGCACGATGATCAGTGTGGCAACGCCAAGCGCAATCCCGAGCAGGGAAAACCCGGCAATGACCGAAATAAACCCTTCCTGACGGCGGGCCCGGAGATAACGCATGGCGACCATACGCTCGAAGGCTGAAAACATCAGCTTAGCCTGCCAGCCGTGAAATCACGGTATCAATCGGTGTTTCCTCGACAACGCCGGTTGCCCGGTTTTTCAGTTCCACCATACCGTTTTTCACGCCACGGGGGCCGACGAGGATCTGCCAGGGCAAACCAATCAGGTCCATATCGGCGAACTTGGCCCCTGCCCGTTCATCACGGTCATCATAGAGCACTTCAACACCGGCATTACGGCATTGTGCATAAAGGCTGTCGCAGGCTGATGTGCAGGCCTCATCGCCAAACCGGAGATTCAGGATGCCCACCTTGAAGGGGGCAACGCTTTCCGGCCAGATGATTCCCTTGTCGTCATGGGAGGCCTCGATGATGCCGCCAACCAGACGGGAAACGCCGATCCCGTAGGAGCCGCATTCCGGAATGACCTCTTGTCCATCAGGGCCAATGACCCGGACACCCAGAGGCTCGGTATATTTGCGTCCGAAGTGGAAAATATGGCCAACTTCGATCCCGCGTTTGCTGAGCAGGTCACCTTCGGCCACGCCGCAGTTCGCTGCATCGTGCATATCGTCGGTCGCGGCATAGGGAGCTGTCCACTGATCGACAATGTTTTGCAGGTCTGCGGTTTCGTAATCGATGCCCGCAAGGCTATCGACGCTCATGTCCTCGAACTTGCGATCGTAATAGACAGCTGATTCGCCGGTATCGGCCAGAATGATGAATTCATGGCTCAGTTTACCGCCGATCGGCCCGGTATCGGCGGCCATCGGAATCGCCTTCAGGCCCATGCGGTCATAGGTTTTCAGATAGGAGACGAACATCTTGTTATAGGCATGCTTCGCGCTCTCGTAATCCAGATCGAAGCTGTAGCCGTCTTTCATCAGGAATTCGCGCCCGCGCATGACGCCAAAGCGGGGGCGGACTTCGTCCCGGAACTTCCACTGGATATGATAGACGATGCGCGGCAGATCACGATAAGAGCGGACATCACCACGGAAAATTTCCGTAATCTGTTCTTCATTGGTCGGGCCATACAGCATTTCACGGTCATGCCGGTCGGTGATACGCAGCATTTCGCGGCCATAGTCCTCGTATCGCCCGCTCTCTTTCCAGATGTCGGCCGGCTGAATGGTCGGCATCAGGACTTCCTGTGCGCCAGCGGCATCCTGCTCTTCGCGGACAATCCGTTCGATATTCTTCAGAACGCGGAAACCAAGCGGCAGCCAGGAATAAATTCCGGCGCTGGACTGGCGGACCATACCGGCACGCAGCATCAGGCGGTGCGATGCGATCTCTGCTTCTTTCGGCGTTTCCTTGAGTGTAGGCATGAAATAGCGCGACAGGCGCATGGGACTTGACCTCAATTGCGGATGAACTGGCGCGACAGTATGAAAAGCAGCCGCCGAACGCAATGACAGCGAGACCGCTATCAGCGGAATCCGGCTGCCTTGCAGCGTTCTGCGAGCTCAGAAGCTTCCTCATCACCAAGCGGCTGACCATTGACGGTGATCCGTCGCTTGTTGATATCATATTTCACCTTGCCGACAGATGCTGTGGTTTCATCGAGCCGGCCACCGGCAACCCCTGCCCCGACAGGTTTTATCGACAGGTCAAATTCAATCACATCAGGCGTCTTGAAGCGAAAGCGATTGTCGCCTTTGGTACTGGCGCCGACCACCTTGTTACCCCGGACATCAACACCGGGTTTGTATTTCACATCGTCAGCCGCAACATGACGGACGATCCGGCGGCATTCTGCTTTTGACACGCTTACCGGCATGACATCTTCAATCGCCTGTGCAGTCGGCAAGATGAAAATGCTCAGCAGAAGCGAGATCAGGACTGTTTTACGCATGTCACACCCGTTAGGTTTCTGTGCGGTGAACAGAGATTGTTTGCTTTCTTTATTTAGTACGCAAGCAAACCGATAGCTTCAGGCTGTTAGCGGGACTCGGGGAGAGGAACAAAAGCATGGAATTCCGGATCAATCAGACATCAGGTGATCGTCATGAATAGCACCCTGCGTGGCATTGCTGCCGGCTTCATCATGTTTGCGGCCTCTGCATATCTGCTGTTCGCCATTCCCGGATTGCTGGTACAGGCGGGCGTTAATCAGGCGGCGGCCTTTACGATGACCGTGACAACTATCGGAGTGGGTACACTGGTGATGGGACTGGTTGCCCGCCGTGCAATTGTGGTTGGTCCTTCCCTGACCCTGATCGGGTTTATTCTGGCGGTCCCGGTCGGGGTGTTCGGGCTCAGTTTCGGGCAGACACTGGCTTCTGCCGCTCTTGCCGGTGCTGTCCTGCTGTTGCTGTCTCTCTCGGGTCTGAGGGGCAAGGTAATGAGCGGTTTGCCGGACGAACTGAAAGCCGGTGTGACGGCGGGCGTCGGGCTTCTGCTGGTCGCAAACGGGCTGGAACGGATCGGCTTTCTGACAAGCGGGGGATCTCCCTGGTCCGTCGGTCCGCTGGATGAACCCCGGCTCTGGCTTTCGGCAGCCGCTGTATTGCTGATGCTGGGGCTGATGGTCCGGGGACTGCGTATGGCGGTTCTGCCGGTTGTCATTCTGACACTGATTGCGGGGCTGACGCTTGGCTTCACCAATCTGGTTCTGACGGGTCACACATTTCTTGCGGTCCCGCCTTCTCTGGAGCCGTTGCTGCTGATACTGGATTTCACGGTACTGACGACAGTGCCGGGGCTGATGGCATCCGGTGCCATTTTCCTGTTTCTCTCGTTTGAATCCGGCGCCGTGATAACGGCCCGCCGCCTGTCTGATGATGCTGGTGGGGGTAAAGCGCCTGTCGCGGACTCGCTGATCATGACGACAGCACCTCTGATTGGTGCTCCCGGTGCTGTTGCCCTGCCGCATAGCAGTGCAGGCTGGCTTCTGGGAGGTGATGAACGGATTGCAGCCGTTGTTGCTGCCATTCTGTTTGGCCTCTGCGCCTTCTCGCTGCCCGTGGTCGGACAGTTGCAGGATTATGCGACGGCGCCGGCAGTGATTGTTGCCGGTCTGGTACTCTGCACGGGGATCCGGGAAATTGATTTCAGCGACCCCGGAGCAGTTTCTGCGGCATTTGTTGCAGTTCTGTTGCCGCCACTGACGGGCTCGTTTGCCGCCGGCTTTGCGGTCAGCGCCGTGCTGTTGTTTGCTATCCGTTTGTTATCGCTGGATTTACCGAAACTGACACCCGGCCTGATTGTCACCGCTTTGGCTGGCGGAGCCTATCTCGCCTATTAATTCAGCACTGTCGCCTATTTCTTGACCAATGCCGGAACAAATATTACAAAGGAGCACCTTCAGATATCATAATACGTCGCACGCAGATGCGATGAGCTGAAGGCGGAAAAAAAGGGGCGCTGTTTTACAGAATAGCCCGAGTTTAGGGAGAGACCGGCGCGCACTGGAAAGTGGGGGCGCCAGAATAGCAAAGGCCTCGCATTGCAGCGAGGCCTTTGAAGTTTCCGGATTAAAGCCCGGTGGTCAGAGAGCGCCTGCTTTACGCGGGCCGGCAAACAACCAGATAATCAGTCCGAGGACCGGCAGAATCAGGATCAGAATGGTCCAGAAGACTTTTGCGCCCGTACTGGCGCTGCTGCCGATGACGTTGATGATTGCCCAGACATCAGCAATCAGGATGAGTAGTCCGATAATGCCGCCAACTTCTATACCCATGATCTGTTCCTTTCCGTTTGATCTGCAGTATTAACGCAGGATCAGCGGTCTGGTTCCGGATCAGACGTTATGGAAATCGATCAGACCGCTGTCGACGGCCCAGTAGATGGCAGCGAAGATGATTCCCGAGATGACGGAAGTCGCAATCAGCTTCCGGACGATCATGGGTTGTGCCGGTGCACCGGGGTCATTTCCGGGCTGTACATCCTCCTGCGTCTTCACACCAAAAGGCAGCGTGGTGAACAATGTCAGCCACCAGATGATGAAGTAGATGGCAAAACCGGAAAGAAAGCTCATCAGGCCTGCTCCAGCTCGACCAGGGTGCCGCAGAAGTCTTTCGGGTGGAGGAACAGGACCGGCTTGCCATGGGCGCCGGTTTTCGGCTCCCCGCTCCCCAGAACACGGGCACCCTGCTCCTTCAGCCGGTCACGGGCGGCCAGAATATCATCCACTTCGTAGCAGACATGATGCATGCCGCCGGACGGATTTTTTTCCAGAAAGGCAGCAATCGGGGATCCGTCTCCAAGCGGGTGGAGCAATTCGATCTTGGTGTTCGGGAGTTCGACAAAGACGGTGGTAACCCCGTGGTCAGGTTCATCTTTCGGTGCAGACACTGTAGCGCCCAAAGCACCCCGATAGATTGCCGATGCGGCCTCCAGATCGGGGACAACAATTGCGACATGGTTCAGCCGGCCGATCATCTTCTCAACTCCTGAAATCTCTCATCGATGTGGTGCGAAGCCCTGCTCACTGCAACCGGGCAATATGAATTTCGGATTGTGGCTTCTTGCCTGTAGCTTCCCGGATGACGCGCCGAATGGCCTGCCGGACAACGGTCTCGACGGAATCATCATTCCCCCTGTCGCGGGCCCGCATCTTGCGGACGGTCTTCTCAATTTCCTCGATCATCTCATCAATGATGTCATCATATTCCTCGTCATCCAGCAGACCGAGGATCGTAATCTCAGGTTCCGTCGCCAGCATATCTGCGGCATCGAAGACCAGCGAGGCAAAGACGGCTCCCTGAAACAGCAGACGTTTACGTTCCTTGAAGACCGGGCTGGTGATGGGCAGCAGACGCATGCCATCGACAGCCAGCCTGCCGTGGAAAACCTCATCGACCTGTGTTGCCTTGCCATCGGTCAGACGGATCATGCTGCCATTCGGGGCAACAATGCTCTGAGAAACCTGACATTCCAGTGCCAGTTTCGCGTGCTCTTCCATATGCCGGCGTTCGCCGTGAACAGGAATGGCAATCCGGGGGCGCGCGATCCGGTACATTTCTGCCAGTTCGTCGCGACCGGGATGGCCGGAGACGTGGATGAAGTGATCTTTTGCCGTAATGACATTGATCCCCCGCTCAGCCAGCAGGTTCTGGAGCCGCGCAATGGATTTTTCGTTTCCGGGAATCATGCGCGAAGAAAAGACAACGGAATCATCTTTGTCGAGGACGACATGGGGATGATTGTCCGTGGCAATCTTGGCCAGGGCCGCGCGCGGTTCTCCCTGACTGCCGGTGCAGATCAGCAGAGCCTTCTCGCGGGGCAGATAGCCAATTTCCGTATCTGAAACGAACTTGATATCCGGGTCCAGATGCCCGGTTGCCCGCGCGGCTTCTGCCATCTTGTGCATTGAACGGCCAACCAGGGCGACTTCACGACCGCAGTCCCGGGCAGCTTTCGCAATAGAACTCAGGCGGGCCACGTTGCTGGCAAAACAGGCGACGGCAACGCGGTTTTTCAGACCGGCGATCAGATCAACCAGACTGTCCTGCACGTCGCCTTCAGACCCGGCTTCTCCCGGATTGAATACGTTGGTGGAGTCACAGACCATGGCGAGAATACCTTCATCACCAAGTTCTCTCAGACGGTCCGTATCCGTGGTTTCGCCAATCACCGGGTTGGGATCAAATTTCCAGTCGCCGGTATGCAGCACACAGCCGGCGGGAGTGCGGATGGCCAGCGCATTCGGCTCTGGGATGCTGTGAGTCAGGGTAATCAGTTCGATATTGAACGGACCGACATCAAAACGCGCGCCAAGCTGGCGCACTTCGACGGGAACTTCCCCGTCCAGACCTGCTTCTTTCAGCTTTCCCATCAGAATATGCGCGGCAAAGGGTGTCGCATAGACCGGACAGCGCAGGAATGGCCAGAGCCAGGCAACTGCGCCCAGATGGTCTTCATGGGCATGCGTCAGCACGATGCCGGCCAGATCATTCTTGCGTTCAATGATGAAGGCAGGATCTGGCATGACAACATCAATCCCCGGCACATCGTCTTCGCCAAAGGAGACGCCGAGATCCACCATCAGCCATTTGCCGTTATATTCGTAGAGATTGAGATTCATGCCGATCTCACCGGCGCCTCCCAGAGGGAGGAAATGCAAAGCCGGACTAGTCATCGGTTTTCCTGTTCAAAAGATAGATAGCGCGTAACCCGCGCAGGGTCAGGTCAGCCGCCGCATGTTCAATAACATCTGTCGCTTCATAAAACACGGGCAAGGTGCCGCCGGTGCCAATGACTGTCATCGGTTTCCCGTAATCAAGCTTGATCCGCGAGACGATACCCTCGATCAGACCGACATAGCCCCAGTAGATACCGGAGAGCATGGCCGTGACCGTTGAATCGCCGATTGCGGATTTGGGGCGCTGAATGGCGACGTTCGGCAGTTTGGCTGCTGCCATATGCAATGCCTGCAGGGAAAGATGTGGGCCTGGTGCAATCGCGCAGCCGATCAGTGCCCCTTCATCATCAACCGCATCAAATGTTGTCGCCGTGCCAATATCGATGACAATTTTTGCCCCTTCAAACAGCACATTGGCCCCCACCGCATTGACCAGCCGGTCTGCGCCAATCTCCTCCTGCCGGGGGACCTTTACCTTGAGGCCCAGTTCAACGCCGGGGGCGCCGACAACAAGCGGCGTAATATTGAAATATTTCCGGCAAAGGGTTTCCAGATTGTATTGGGCGATGGGGACGACATTGGCGATGATCACATCCCGGATGACAGAACGCTCCAGATTGGACAGCGCCATCAACTGGGTCAGCCAGACGGCATATTCATCAGCCGTCCGGTTGGAATTCGTCGCGGTCCGCCATTCACCAGCCAGTGTTTCACCGTCATAGAGGGCGAAAACAACATTGGTGTTTCCTGAATCAATGACCAGCAGCATCAGTGTTCTCCGATCCAAAGAAGACATCGCCAGCGGTAATTCGCTGGCGGTCGCCGTCGGGCGTCATCAGCAGCAATGCGCCATCCCGGTCGAGATCGACAAATTGACCTGTTATCTGTTTGTTACCCACCCTGACGGTGATGTCATTACCTTTGCCGCGGGCATGGGTAAGCCAGTTCCGGCGAACCGGCTCAAACCCTTCATCAACCCAGAGACTGACCTGACGCAGGAAATATCGGCAGAATGACTGCAACATATCCTCCGGCGTGATACCGGCTGCGGCTGAGGTGGCAAAATCCGTTGTCGGATAGGGCGTGTCTTCCGGATGCGAAACCAGATTGACGCCAATGCCAAGGACAACGAAATCGGGATGCTCGGCGCCACTGCCTTCCGCCTCAAGCAGAAGACCGGCAACCTTGGCATCAAACAGCAACAGATCGTTCGGCCATTTCAGATCAAGCTGTGAATGGGGCGGCAATAAAGCGGCACTGGCTTCCAGAAGGGCAACCGCTGCAACAAAACTGAGTTGTGAAGCCTCTGTTACCGGACATTCCGGGCGCAGCAACAGTGAGAAATACAGGTTACCCGGTGGTGACGACCATTGCCGACCGCGACGGCCGCGACCAGAGGTCTGGCTGCGGGCCATGATGACAAGCCCCTCCTCTGCCCCGTCACGGGCATGACGTTTGACTTCGTCACTGGTGCTTTCCGTCTCATCCAGGATGATCAGACGGAATCCGGGCGGAAGGTCAACTTCGCGCGTCATCGCGCGGTCCGGTCAGCCGGCAAAAAGGGCGCTGGCTGCTGCCTGCGCGCTGGAAAGCAGCGGCTGGGGGAAGACAAAGAACAGCAGGGTGAACAGACCTGTGCCGATCAGCACAAATTTCATCACCGGTTCGGTTCTCTCAAACGGCTCAGCTGCTTCATCGAAATACATGATCTTAATGATGCGGAGATAATAGAAAGCACCGATCACGCTGCTGACGACGCCGATGACGGCGAGCGTATACAGCTCTGCTTCAACCGCAGCCATGAAGACGAAGAACTTGCCGAGGAATCCGGCTGCCGGCGGAATGCCCGCCATCGAGAACATGAAGAGGGCAAAAACAGCGGCCATCATCGGATTGTTTTTCGACAGACCGGCCAGCTCTGAAATTTTTGTGACCTCGCGTCCGTCCCGGCGCATCGACAGAATGCAGGCAAAGGCACCGACATTCATGAACAGATAGATCGCCATGTAGAACAGGGTGCCACGCACACCGACTTCATTACCGACGGCGAGACCGATCAGCGCATAGCCGATATGGCCGATGGAGGAATAGGCCATCAGACGTTTGATATCGTTCTGGGCGATGGCTGCAACAGCCCCGAGCGCCATCGACGCGATGGAGATGAAGATAATGATATCCTGCCATTGGGCGGCCAGTTCACCGAAGGGGCCTGTCATCACCCGCAGGAAAAGAGCAATGGCGGCAATCTTCGGTGCGACGGCAAACAGGGCCGTTACCGGTGTCGGTGCGCCCTCATATACATCCGGTGTCCACATATGGAACGGAACCGCCGATACCTTGAAGGCCAGACCGCAAATCACGAAGACGATGCCGACAATCATGCCGAGACCGGCTTCATTACCACCGGTAAACTTGTCGGCAATGACTGAGAATTCGGTTGTCCCGGTATAGCCATAGACCAGCGAGGCACCGTAAAGCAGCATGCCGGAGGCCAGTGCGCCGAGGACGAAATATTTCAGGCCGGCTTCGCTTGAACGGATGCTGTCGCGATTGAAAGCCGCGAGAACATAAAGCGACAGGCTTTGCAGTTCGAGACCAAGATAGAGCGACATCAGGTCATTGGCCGAGACCATCATCATCATGCCGAGAGCGGCGATGACGATCAGAACCGGAAATTCAAAGCGTTCGATCTTGTTGGCGCGCAGATAGCCCATCGACATGACAATGGCGAGGGCGGTTGCCAGCAGGATCAGAACCTTGGCGAACCGGCTGAAACCGTCGGACAGGAACAGCCCGTCGAAGGCTGCTCCGCTGCCACCGGTGATGACCAGAACGGCCGTAATGGCGATCACGATCACGGAGGCCACGGCAACCCGGTTAAGGGCGCTGGCAGCCGGTGAGAAGACACCCAGCATCAGCAGGCCCATGGCGGCTACCGCCAGAAAGGCTTCCGGATAAATGAGGGCGAGATCCTGAGAGAAAGTCATGGGTGCGCCTCTCTATTTGGTCGCTGCGACGGTGTTCGCCGCTGCGTCCAGTGCAGCAGAGTAATTGTTCAGCAGGTTGTCGACGCTGGCATGCATCGGATCAAGGAAGGTTGACGGATAGACACCCATCCAGATCGTCAGGATAACCAGCGGGGCAAAAATGGCTATTTCCCGCGGGGTGAGATCAAGGATCGATTTCAGGTCATCCTTGGTAAGTTTCCCGAAGACCACACGGCGGAACAGGTACAGCATGTAAGCTGCGCCAAGGATCACGCCGAGTGCGGCAAACAGGGCAACCATCGAGTTCACCTGGAAGACACCGAGCAGGATCAGGAATTCACCGACAAACCCGGCCGTTCCCGGCAGACCGACAGACGCCAGCGTGAACAGCAGGAAGACCAGCGCATAGGCCGGCATCCGGTGAACCAGACCGCCATAGCGGGAAATCTCACGGGTATGAATGCGGTCATAGATCACGCCGACACACAGGAACAGTGCGCCGGAAACAATACCATGAGCCAGCATCTGGATCAGGGCGCCTTCCATCCCCTGCGTCGTCGCAGAGAAAATACCGATGGTAACGAAACCCATATGTGCGACAGAGGAATAAGCGATCAGCTTCTTCATGTCTTCCTGCGCCAGGGCAACCAGCGAGGTGTAGATCACCGCAATGACTGACAGCACATACATCATCGGGGTGAAGAATTCAGACGCTTCCGGCAGGATCGGTATGGAGAAGCGGATGAAGCCATAGGCACCCATCTTCAGCAGAACCCCGGCCAGAATGACCGAACCCGCTGTCGGCGCCTCGACATGGGCATCCGGCAACCATGTGTGGACCGGCCACATCGGCACCTTGACGGCGAAGGAGGCAAAGAAGGCCAGCCAGAGATAATACTGCCATTCCACCGGAATATCCGCGCCCTGTACCAGAACCGCGATATCTGTGGTGCCGGTGTGGAAGTAGATGGCGATGATCGCCAGCAACATCAGGACCGACCCGAGCAGCGTATAGAGGAAGAACTTGAACGCGGCATAGACGCGGCGCTGACCACCCCAGACGCCGATGATCAGGAACATCGGGATCAGGACAGCTTCGAAGAACATGTAGAAGCCGACGAAATCGAGCGCACAGAACATCCCGACCATCATGGTCTCAAGGATGAGGAAGGCGATCATGTATTCCTTGGCGCGGACGGTAATGGCCTTCCAGCTCGCCAGAATACAGATCGGCGTCAGGAAGGTGGACAGCATCACGAACCACATGGAGATGCCATCGACACCCATATGATAGGAAATACCGACCGATGGCAGCCATTCGGTTTTTTCGACAAACTGGAAACCGGCCTGCTGATTGTCGAAGCCCCCCCAGATGAACAGCGACAGCATGAACGTGATCAGTGACGTCCAGAGCGCCATCCAGCGGGCATTACGATAGGATGCCTCCTGCTCGCCGCGGGCGAGGACCAGAATGAGGACCGCCCCGAAAATCGGCAGGAAGGTAACGAGGGAAAGAAGGTAATCGATCTGCATGTCGCGTTATCCCACCTTCACCAGCAGATACCAGCTGACCAGCAGCACGACGCCGATCAGCATCGCAAAGGCATAATGATAGACAAATCCGCTCTGTATCCGGGCGGCACCCTTTGAAGCCATCCGCGTCAGGAAGGCCATACCGTTCGGCCCGCCACCATCAATGATGATGCCATCTCCGCCCTTCCAGAGGACACGACCGAGATAGAAGCAGGGCTTCACGAGAATGTAGTCATAAAGTTCATCCCAGTACCATTTGTTCAGCAGGAACTGATAGATGCCCTGGAAACGACCAGCAATCCGGCCGGGGATATCGGGGAACTTGATATAGAGCAGCCAGGCCAGCGAGATACCGGTTGCACCGCAGAGGACCGGCAGCACCTTGACCCAGGTCGGGACGTGACGCGCTTCATAAACTGCGGGATGCACATCCTTGAGGACGAAGATCGCGCCGTTCCAGAAGGCATCCATCTGTTCCGGATCCATGAACCAGCCATGTGCAACCCAGCCGGCCAGAAGCGCGCCAAGCGCCAGCGGAATCAGCGGAAGCAGCATCACCGGCGGTGATTCATGAACATGCGCCATGGTATGGTCATCAGCCCGCGGCTCGCCATGGAAGGTCATGAACAGCAGACGCCAGGAATAGAACGCCGTCATCAGGGCTGCGGCAATACCGAGCCAGAAGGCAATCGTCCCCACCGTCGTGTGCGCGGCAAAGGCGGATTCCAGTATGGCATCCTTGGAATAGAACCCTGCAAAGAACGGTACACCGGCCAGTGCCAGATTGCCGATCCACATCAGGATGTAGGTGATTTTGATCTTGTGCCAGATGCCCCCCATCTTGCGCATGTCCTGTTCGTCAGACATCGCATGGATGACCGAGCCGGCACCAAGGAACAGCAGCGCCTTGAAGAAACCATGGGTCATCAGATGGAACACACCAGCTGAATAGGCGGACACACCGCAGGCAAAGAACATGTAGCCCAGCTGTGAGCAGGTCGAATAGGCAATTACCCGTTTGATGTCGTTCTGCACGCAGCCGATGGTTGCGGCGAAGAAGGCAGTTGCTGCCCCGACGAGGGTAATGACGGCCAGTGCGGTATCCGAATATTCAATGATCGGCGACAGGCGTGCGACCATGAACACACCGGCGGTAACCATGGTTGCGGCATGAATGAGGGCCGAAACAGGTGTCGGGCCTTCCATCGCGTCCGGCAGCCAGGTGTGCAGGCCGAGCTGTGCCGACTTGCCCATGGCACCGACGAACAGCAGCAATGACAGGACGGTCAGGGCATGGAACTCGCCACCGAACAGATACAGGGTTGCATCTGCCTTCCCGGCGGCTCCGGCGAAGATGTCTTCAAAGGAGATCGAGCCGAACAGCATGAAGACGCCGAAGATGCCGAGAGCAAAGCCGAAATCACCAACGCGGTTGACGACAAAGGCCTTGATAGCAGCAGCGTTTGCAGTGGGCTTCTTGTACCAGAAACCGATCAGCAGATAGGAAGCCAGGCCAACACCTTCCCAGCCGAAGAACATCTGAACCAGATTGTCGGCGGTCACCAGCATCAGCATGAAGAAGGTGAACAGGCTGAGATAGGCCATAAAGCGCGGCGCATCCGGATCGTGGCCCATGTAACCGATGGAATAGATGTGAACCATCGTGGAGACACCGGTCACCACGATCAGCATGACAGCCGTCAGGGTATCAACACGCAATGCCCAGTCGAACTGCAGGTCACCGGAAGAAACCCAGGTGAACAGCTGAACAACAGTCGCATTGCCTTCGATGGCGACATCGATGAAGACAAAGATCGACAGCAGCAGGGTCAGCAGCATCATGCCGCAGGTGACGACCTGACTGACACGATCTGCCCAGGGCAGACCATGGGGATGATCATTTTCCGGATCATAATGAGAAGCCTGCTTGGACGCCGTGGTGAGCGCAACAAGACCGGCAATAATCGCCCCGATCAGAGGCAGAAAGACGATAGCGGAAATCAACGTCCCTACCCCTTCATCATGTTGATGTCCTCAACCGCGATCGAACCACGGTTGCGGAAATAGACGACGAGAATGGCGAGGCCGATGGCGGCTTCCGCCGCTGCGACGGTCAGCACGAACATGGCAAAAATCTGTCCGGTGAGGTTCTGAAGCTCCGCGGAGAAGGCGACCATATTGATGTTCACCGCCAGCAGCATCAGTTCAACGGACATCAGGATAATGATGACGTTTTTCCGGTTCATGAAGATCCCGAAAATGCCGAGCGTAAACAGAATGGCTGCGACCGTCAGGTAGTGAGCGAGTTCAATTTCCATGGATCAGACTCCCCTGCCCGGTTCGACTTTTTCGATGCGCACCGCCTGTGCCCGCGTGCGGTCGAGCTGTGCGCTGATGCTCTGACGTTTGACGTCAGGCCGCTTGCGAAGCGTCAGCACGATTGCACCGACCATGGCAACCAGCAGCACCATGCCGGCAGCCTGGAACAGATAGACATATTTTGTATAAATCTGGCCACCGATTGCGGCGGTATTGGTCAGCTCTGTTGCAACAGGCATAAGTGCTGAGGCTGTGCCATCTGCCGCGACATATCCGCCGATGACGAAAATCAGCTCCGCCAGCAGAACAATGGCGATCAGGGCGCCAACCGGCAGATATTGCAGAAAGCCCTGCCTCAGTTCGACGAAGTTGATGTCCAGCATCATCACGACGAACAGGAACAGCACGGCAACAGCACCGACATAGACGACGACCAGAATCATCGCCAGGAACTCGGCCCCGAGCAGCACGAAAAGACCGGCCGAATTGAAGAAGGCCAGAATAAGGAAAAGCACGGAATGCACCGGGTTTCTGGCGGATATAACCATCACGCCGGATGCCACGGTGACTCCGGCGAACATGTAAAATGCGAGCGCCTTGATCAGCATGGTTATGCAGGTCCCCCTGAAACTCGGTTCGTCACAACTCGTCCCCAGTCACCGCCATAGGGCGGCGGTTGATTAGCGATAAGGCGCATCCGCAGCAAGCCGAGCCGACAGCTCTGCCTCCCAGCGGTCACCATTAGAAAGGAGCTTGTCTTTGTTATACATCAGCTCCTCACGACTTTCGGTCGCGAATTCGAAATTCGGTCCCTCGACGATGGCATCGACCGGACAGGCTTCCTGACAGAAACCGCAATAGATGCACTTCGTCATATCGATGTCATAGCGCGTGGTACGGCGTGAACCGTCATCACGCGGCTCGGCTTCAATCGTGATCGCCTGTGCCGGGCAGATTGCCTCACACAGTTTGCAGGCGATGCAGCGTTCTTCGCCATTCGGATAGCGGCGCAACGCATGCTCACCCCGGAACCGCGGGCTAAGCGGGCCCTTTTCATAGGGGTAATTCAGCGTCACGCTTGGCTTGAACATATAGCGCAGCGTAATTGCCATGCCGGAGACAATCTCCGTCAGCAGAAACGAGCGGGCTGTGCGATCAAGAAAGGCCATGTCCGGTTAGTCCTCGTTCGCGTTAATCAGGCCGGTCCGCCGGGAACCAGGTCAAATGCCACCAGGAAACCGGCGACAAGAATAACCCAGAACAGCGAGAACGGCAGAAAGACTTTCCAGCCAAGGCGCATCAGCTGGTCATATCGGTAGCGCGGGAAAGTGGCGCGCACCCAAAGGAAGCAGAACAGTACCAGCGCGATCTTGACGACAAACCAGACCGGGCCGGGAATCCAGGTGAACGGCGCGATATCAACCGGCGGCAGCCAGCCACCCAGAAACAGCACGACGGTCATCGCACTCATCAGGATCATGTTGGCATATTCGCCGAGGAAGAAGAGTGCGAAGGCCATGGCCGAATATTCGACGTTATAGCCCGAGACCAGTTCAGCTTCAGCTTCCGGCAGATCGAACGGCGCGCGGTTGGTTTCAGCCAGCACCGAGATGAAGAAGACGATGAACATCGGGAACAGCGGAATGAAATACCAATCCCAGAAGCCGTTGACGCCAACCTTCAGCCAGTTGTCAGTCTGCGCCATGATGACATCGGACAGGTTCAGCGATCCGACGCAGAGCAGCACCGTGATAATGACAAAGCCGATGGAGACTTCGTAGGACACCATCTGCGCGGCAGAGCGAAGCGCGCCAAGGAAAGCGTACATCGAATTTGAAGCCCAGCCGGCCATGACGATGCCATAGACGCCAAGCGAGGAAATCGCGAACAGGTACAGAATGCCGACATTGATATCGGAAACGACAAGTCCCTCCCCGAACGGGATAACCGCCCAGGCAATCAGCGACAGAACGAAGGTCAGCATCGGTGCCAGAATGAACACAGCTGGGTTCGAACTGGCCGGAATGATGGTTTCCTTCATCAGCAGCTTCAGACCGTCAGCCAGAGGCTGCAGCAGCCCAAATGGCCCGACCACATTCGGTCCCTTGCGAAGCTGCATACCCGCGATGACCTTGCGTTCGGCAAGTGTCAGATAGGCCACGGCACCCAACAGCGGCAGAATGATAGCCAGAATCTGCGCGACGATAAAAAGGGTCGGCCAGACATAGGTTGTGAGAAACGGCTCCATCAGCCTTCCGTCCCTGTTGCTGTGGCAGACTTGTTCACAAACAGTGAAGTGCATTCCGCCATTGTTTTGGAACAGCGGCTGACCGGGTCGGTCATGTAGTAATTCACGACAGGTGAAGTGAAGGCATCGGCCCCGGTTTCACCGGTCGTTCCAAACGCGCCCCATTCAGCAGGCTGGATAACGTCTGGAACGGCGAACACCGGATTGATATCGGCCATCCGGGCCCGAACGGCATCAATGTTGTCGTATGGAAGTTGTTTGCCAAGAACATCCGACAAGGCCCTGAAAATCTTCCAGTCTTCACGCGCTTCACCCGGTGGCGAAACAGCGCGGCGACCAATCTGGACCCGTCCTTCGACATTGACCCAGGTGCCGTCTTTCTCTGTGTAGGCCGCACCCGGCAGAATGACATCAGCAGCCTGCGCACCGGCATCACCGTGATGGCCCTGATAGATGACAAATGCCTTGTCGAGCTTCGACATGTCGAGCTCATCAGCAGCCAGAAGATAAACGACTTCGATATCGCCAGCCGCGGCTCCGTCAAGAATGGCGTTTGTGGCAAGCCCGCCCTCGCCCGGAACCAGTCCGAGATCCAGCCCGCCGACCCGCGAGGCCGCCAGTTGCATGACGTTAAAGCCGTTCCATCCGTCGTCTTCACCACCGGCAGCGACAATCATGCCGGTCTTCTCGGCAATGGCACGGGCCGTTGCCAGAATGGCATCGCCGTCGGGTCGGGCAAGAATGCCGGCACCGAGGATCAGCATCGGACGCTCTGCCTTCTCCAGCACAGCTGCGAATGAATGTTTGCCGTCGAGAATATCTTTCAGTGTATCGGCGCCGGCCCCGATTTCCTCAACCGGGAAGGTCAGGTCGTGCGGGGTGCCGATACGGGCGATCTGAAAACCGCCGGCAGCATGACGCTTGCGCAGCCGTGCATTGACCAGCGGTGCTTCCCAGCGCGGGTTCGTGCCGATCAGCAGGCAGGCATCAGCTTCCTCGATACCGAGGATCGTCGTATTCATGATATAGGCAGCGCGGGTCGACACATCAGCGGTTGAACCATCCTGACGGCAATCCACGGAGGCCACACCAAGTGCGCCCATCAGATCTTTCAGGGCGGTCATCGCTTCCGCATCAGCCTGATCACCGGCAATCGCGGCAATCTTGTCGGCCTTGGTGCCCTTCAGCTTTGCGGCGACAGCATCAAAGGCTTCCTGCCAGCTGACCGGCTGCAATTTGCCGCCCTTGCGAAGATAAGGCCGGTCCAGACGCTGCCGCTGCAGGCCATCACAGGCGTAGCGGGTTTTGTCGGCGATCCATTCTTCGTTGATCTCTTCATTGATCCGCGGAAGAACGCGCAGAACTTCATTGCCACGGGCATCAATCCGGATATTGGAGCCAACGGCGTCCATCACATCGATTGATTCGGTCTTGCGCAGCTCCCAGGGGCGCGCATTGAAGGCGTAGGGCTTTGATGTCAGCGCGCCAACCGGGCACAGATCAATGACATTACCCGACATTTCCGAATTCATCGCGCTTTCGAGATAGGTTGTAATTTCCATCCCTTCACCACGACCGAGAGCCCCGATACTCGGTACACCGGCAATTTCTTCGGCGAATCGGACGCAGCGCGTGCAGTGAATGCAACGGGTCATGATCGTCTTGATGATCGGACCCATATATTTGTCCTTCACCGCGCGCTTGTTCTCCTTGAAGCGGCTGTGATCCATGCCATAGCCCATGGCCTGATCCTGCAGGTCACATTCACCGCCCTGATCGCAAATCGGGCAATCAAGCGGATGGTTGATCAGCAGGAATTCCATGACGCCCTTGCGGGCTTTTTCGACCTTCGGGGTATTGGTGTGAATAACCATCCCCTCGCCCGCCGGCATGGCGCAGGAAGCAACTGGCTTCGGTGCTTTTTCCATTTCGACCAGACACATCCGGCAGTTACCGGCGATCGAAAGTTTTTCATGATAGCAGAAACGCGGGATTTCAGCGCCGGCAGCCTCACAGGCCTGCAGCACGGTTTCTCCCTGTGCAACTTCTACTTCGATTCCGTTTACGGTCAGCTTGGGCATCTCTATCCCCTATCGCTTCCAGGGCGATTTTCCAACTGCGAATTCGTGCCAAAGGCTGTGACGTCGATGGCCCCGAGACCATCTCCCTCGTTCGGCCATCGGGAGAAGGCGAACAACCACATGACGATGATATTTACAACCGGGATGACGATCAGAAACGCCCATACCGGTGAATAGCCAGCCCGCTTCGCAATGACCCAGCAGGGCCAGACCGGCAGCAGGAAGTAAAGTGCGAGAAAGAACCCGCTGATCAGAAGGCCGAAACCGGCAATGATGGCAAACATCGCTTCGAACATGTCAGCGCCGCCCGTCATTGATGGCTGGCCAGCGGCCATAGGCCAGAATGAACAGTACAATCAGCAGCCCCAGACCCGGTATCAGTGCGATCAGGGACAGGGCCGGCGTCATGCCGGCTTTCTCAAGCGCCTTCCAGCAGGGAATGATCTGCAGGGCGGCGACGATGATGAAACTGACCGGTTCCATGCCCTACTCCGCTGCCACCGCAGTGCCGTGATAGCTGGCAATACGCTGTTCAAGGAGCGGCCGGAAATGACGGATCAGTCCCTGAATTGGCCAGGCGGCCGCATCCCCAAGGGCGCAGATTGTATGACCTTCAACCTGATAGGTGACTTCAAGCAGATGGTCGATTTCTTCCGGCTCGGCTTCACCTGTGACCATGCGCTCCATGACACGCCACATCCAGCCCGTACCTTCACGGCAGGGCGTGCACTGGCCACAGCTCTCATGCTTGTAGAACTCTGCCAGGCGGGCAATGGCCTTGATCAGATCTACTGACTTGTCCATGACGATGACAGCCGCAGTACCAAGCCCGGTCTGGGCTTCACGCAGGGCATCAAAATCCATCAGAACATCGTCGCAGACTGATTTCGGAATCATAGGTGTTGATGATCCGCCGGGAATCACAGCCAGCAGATTGTCCCAGCCACCGGTGACGCCACCGGCATGTTTCTCGATAAGTTCCTTCAGCGGAATGCTCATCGCTTCTTCGACATTGCAGGGATTGTTCACGGCACCGGAAATGCAGAAGACCTTGGTGCCTGTGTTGTTCGGGCGGCCAATTCCGGCAAACCATGCCGGGCCACGGCGGAGAATGGTCGGGGCGACCGCAATGCTTTCCACATTATTCACCGTGGTCGGGCAGCCATACAGACCGGCACCAGCAGGGAAAGGAGGTTTCAGCCGTGGCTGACCCTTCTTGCCTTCAAGGCTTTCGATCAGTGCGGTTTCCTCACCACAGATATAGGCACCGGAGCCGCGATGGACGTAGCATTCGAAATCCCAGCCGGACCCGCAGGCATTCTTGCCGATCAGACCGGCAGCACGGGCTTCCTCAATTGCATGTTCGAGGCGATTGGCCTCTTCGATGAACTCGCCCCGGATATAGATATAGGCAGCATGGGCCTGCATGGCGAAGCAGGCAATCAGACAGCCTTCGATCAGCTTGTGCGGTTCATGGCGCATCATGTCCCGGTCCTTGCAGGTACCGGGTTCGCCCTCATCGGCATTGACCACGAGGTAATGCGGACGCGCGCCCACTTCCTTCGGCATGAAGGACCATTTGACGCCGGTCGGGAAACCGGCACCGCCGCGACCACGAAGACCGGATGCCTTCATCTCGTCGATGATCCAGTCCCGCCCCTTGGCAAGGATAGCCTTGGTATTATCCCAGTCACCGCGTGCCATGGCACCTTTCAGGCGCCAGTCGTGGATTCCGTAGAGATTCTGGAAAATTCTGTCCTTGTCAGCAAGCATCAGTCATCTCCATCGAACGCGCCATCGCTGCGCAGTTCCGGCTTGATTTGGTCGCCGGTCAGCGTTGTCAGGCCGCCTGCGGGGGCTGAGGTATACCGGTCAATCTGCGTACCGGCCTTCGGTTCCTTGCCATCACGCAGCGCCTTGATGATCTCGACCATCGTTTCTTCGCTGAGGTCTTCATAATAATGATCGCCAATCTGGCACATCGGGGCATTGACGCAGGCGCCCAGGCATTCAGCTTCCTTCAGCGTGAACTTGCCGTCATCGGTTGTCTCACCGATACCGATGCCGAGTTCTTTCTTGCAGACATCGACAATTTTCGACGAGCCGCGCAGCCAGCATGGCGTGGTGGTGCAGACCTCAATCATATGTGTCCCGACCGGGTCGAGATTGTACATCGTGTAGAAGGTCGCGACTTCCATGACGCGAATCACCGGCATCGACAGCATTTCCGCGACATATTCAATTGCCGGAACGGTCAGGTGATTGGCGTTCTGGCGTTGCGCCATGAACAGCAGCGGCATCACCGCACTGGCCTGAAAGCCTTCCGGATAGCGGCCAATGATCGTCTTTGCCTGCGCCAGATTGTCGGCTGTAAATTCAAATGAGTCGCTCACCGGTCAATCTCCCCGAACACGATATCTAGTGAACCGATGATGGCGACGACATCGGCCAGCATATGGCCCTTGGACAGGAAATCGATTCCCTGCAGATGTGGAAATCCGGGTGCCCGGATCTTGCAGCGGTATGGCTTGTTGCTGCCATCTGAAACCAGATAGACCCCGAACTCGCCTTTCGGCGCTTCAACGGCTGTATAGGTTTCGCCCGCCGGCACATGATAGCCTTCGGTATACAGTTTGAAGTGATGGATCAGTGCTTCCATCGACTGCTTCATCTTCGCCCGTGACGGCGGAGATATCTTGTTGTTCTCAACCTTCACAGGCTCGCCGGCATGTTTCTGAATGCGTTCGCAGGCCTGACGGATGATTGAAACACTCTGCTTCATTTCTTCCATGCGGCAGACATAGCGATCATAGCAATCACCGTGCACACCAACGGGAATATCAAAGTCATAGGTTTCGTAGCCGTCATAAGGCTGAGACTTGCGCAGATCCCAGGGCACGCCGGACCCGCGCAGCATGACACCGGTGAAGCCCCATGCTTGTGCATCTTCAGCGCTGACCACACCGATATCGACGGTCCGCTGCTTGTAGATACGGTTTTCGGTCAGCAGCCCTTCCATGGTGTCCATGGTTTCCGGGAAGTGATCGCAGAATTTGAGAATATCGTCGATCAGGCCCGGCGGCAGGTCGAAGGCAACCCCGCCGGGGCGGAAATAGGCAGCATGAAGACGGGCGCCGGAAGCACGTTCGTAGAATTCCATCAGCAGTTCGCGGTCTTCGAAGGCATAGAGCAGCGGGGTCATGGCCCCGACATCCAGCGCGAAGGTCGTGATGTTGAGCAAATGGTTCAGAATGCGACCGATCTCGGCATAAAGCACCCGGATGGCCTGACCTCGCGGCGGCGGCGTGATGCCGAGCAGTTTCTCGACAGCCAGCGCGAAAGCGTGCTCCTGATTCATCGGCGCGACGTAGTCGAGCCGGTCAAAGTAAGGTACGGCCTGCAGATAGGTCTTGTGCTCGATCAGCTTCTCGGTGCCGCGATGCAGCAGGCCGATATGCGGATCAGCGCGGTCGACCACCTCGCCATCCATTTCCAGTACCAGACGCAACACGCCGTGGGCCGCAGGGTGCTGCGGTCCGAAGTTGATCTGGAAATTCTCAATCTGCTGTTCAGGCATCAGTCGTCACCCGCTTGCTTCGTTTCGGCTTTTTCGTCGCCTGGCAGAATATGCTTGGCCCCTTCCCAGGGACTCATGAAATCAAAGCTGCGGAAGTCCTGGGTCAGCTTGACCGGCTCGTAGACCACGCGCTTCTGTTCATCGTCGTAACGCAATTCAACATATCCGGTCAGCGGGAAATCCTTGCGCAGCGGATGACCTTCAAATCCGTAGTCGGTCATGATGCGGCGAAGGTCCGGATTGCCGGAGAAATAGATACCGTACAGATCCCACGTTTCGCGCTCGAACCAGCCAGCGGCCGGAAAGACTTCGACAACGGAAAGCACCGGCGTGTCTTCGTCGGTTGAGACCTTGAGCCGCACCCGCAGGTTCTGGGTGATGCTGAGCAGGTGATATACGACCTCGAAGCGTTTCTCCCGATCCGGATAATCAGCGCCACACAGATCAACAAGAGTCGTGAACTTGCAGTTCGTATCATCCCGGAGAAAGCGCAGGACGCGGTTGATACCGGCGGGAAGAACCGTCAGCGTAAGTTCTCCGTTCTTCACGTCAAAGCCAGTGACATCGTTGGCTTGCGCGCCGGAGATAAACTCGCCGAGGTCGGTCAGGGTTTCGTCTGCCATTACTCGATCCTACCAGCCCGGATTATCGGGCGATTGTGCCAGTGCGTTTGATTTTGCGCTGCAACTGCATGATGCCGTACAGCAGCGCTTCGGCTGTCGGTGGGCAGCCCGGGACATAAATGTCGACCGGAACAATCCGGTCGCAGCCGCGAACCACCGAATAACTGTAATGATAATAGCCGCCACCATTGGCACAGCTGCCCATTGAAATGACCCAGCGGGGCTCAGCCATCTGGTCATAGACCTTGCGGAGCGCGGGAGCCATCTTGTTAGTCAGGGTGCCGGCAACGATCATGACATCTGACTGACGGGGCGACGGGCGGAAAACCACGCCGAACCGGTCCATGTCATAACGTGAACAGGCGGTATGCATCATCTCGACGGCACAGCAGGCCAGACCAAAGGTCATCGGCCAGAGTGATCCGGAGCGTGCCCAGTTTACCAGCTTGTCGACATTGGCCAGAACAAAGCCCTTGTTCTGAATTTCATCACCGATGGTGTTGAGAAGCGCGTCCTGCTCAGCACCGGGTGCGAGCGGCTGGGCGGCCGAACGGGCGGGGTTTTCGATCACTCCCATTCCAGAGCACCTTTTTTCCATTCATAGATAAAGCCGATGGTCAGGATGCCGAGGAAGACAACCATCGACCAGAAACCGAAGAGTCCGATGTCTCCGAGTGATACTGCCCAGGGAAACAGGAAGGCAACTTCCAGATCAAAAATGATGAACAGGATCGCAACGAGGTAGAACCGGACATCGAATTTGTTACGGGCATCGTCAAAAGCATCAAATCCGCACTCATAGGCGGACAGTTTTTCTGCGTCAGGTCGCTGCGGAGCAACGACATAGGAAGCAATCAGAATGATCGCCGCAAGACCGATGGCAATCCCGAGGAAAATCAGGATCGGTAAATATTCCATCAAAAGGTCGTCCATGAGCCTCTTCCCGTTCTAGGCGGCCCCTTCCCGGGCCGCAGCAACAGCGTTCGCCACGCTTTGGTGCAGTGCGCAACTGTATAACGCCCCCGCACCGATGATTAAAGGACGGTTTACACTGTGAATGAATGTTCCTTCAGATGCGAATTATTGTGTGATCTTGCCGATTTTGCCGCGAAATCCGCGAAATCTGGCATCTGCGGACCGTGAGAAACCCGACAAACCGGAATTTCGCCAGGAAAATAAAAGTCCCGGGCTGCTCAAATTGAGCAAACCCGGGACCATGCATATCGGAATTACAGCCTGCGGATAGCAGACTGTCAGAGGTCAGATACCAGCGTCGACGATATGCTTTTTATAGCCTTCCCGCTGCTTCAGCCGCTCATGCCAGGCCGAAATATTCGGGAATTCCGGCTGGTTTTTGGCCAGCTGGCGCCAGCGATTAATGAAGAAACCCGGTGGGATATCCCCCATCGTCAACTGGTCACCGGCAATGAAATCACGACCTTCCAGGCCTTTTTCTAGGACCGTCCAGTGTTTCACCAGTTCCGACTCGGCGGCAGCGATGCTTTCAGGCGTTCCGGCACGGCCCGGCGTCCCCATATGGCTGTGAAGCAGGTGCGTCATTGGCCCGGCGAGTGTGAAAATCTGCCAGTCCATCCATTTGTCGGCATCAGCGCGTACCGCAATATCGGTCGGCCAGAGTGAACCGGCACCGTATTTCGCGCCGAGATAGCGAATGATCGCATTCGATTCCCAGACGATGACATCGCCGTCAATCAGCGTCGGCACCAGACCCGTCGGGTTCATGCGGAGATAGTCAGGTGTGTCATTGCCGCCAAAGGGGCCGCCGACATCGCTGCGTTCGAACGCCTGTCCGAGTTCTGTTGCAGCCCAAAGAACCTTGCGCACATTCGATGAATTTGCGCGACCTAGAATTTTCAACATGTTTGGAGTTTCCCTGTTTTATATCAGCATATTAATGCGAATAAATCAGGCGTAGTCAAAGCCATCAGCCCCCTTTTGTCCGGAACCCGTCCGGGAAGATGACTGAGACATGACAGGTCTGGTCAATCTTCCTCTGACGAGGTCCGGATGACAGGGCGTGCGACAGCAACGGGCTTCACTGTCGGGTGGGTCAGATCAGCTCTTCCTTGCGATCATCGGTTTCGCCGTAGCGATGAAGCGCCGGGCGTTTCAGACCTTCGTACAGGCCTTCTATCTGCCCGGCGACAGCGGCATTCTGTTCCTCGAACAGGCTGTTTCCTTCACGGTCGCAATCAACGATGAAGGGGCCGAATTTTTCGACTTCCAGAATCCACATGGCCTGGGCAATGCCGAGGTCATCAAGCCAGACCGCATCGCGAATTTTGCGAATCCCGCGTCCCAGCAGGGCGCCGGTTCCGTATCCGACCGTGGTCAGATATGTCGCTCCGTTCGGCACGAAGATATTCTTGTAATCTTCGCTGCTCATGCCGCCCTTGCCGATGATGACCTTGCAGCCGGAGGTTTCAAACCACTGGGGCAGCCATTTCGAGAACCTGAAGCTGGCGGTTGCTGTCACAGCACCAATTGTAAAGCTGCCATCGTCATTCACCCGGGCGGCAGGCGAACAGTGGAAATTTACGTTGGTGAGCGCCGCGATATCGACCGGCGGCTTTTCCCCTGCCCCGAGAATCCGTTCATACACGCCTTCGCGTGCCGTATAGATAATACCGTCCAGATAGACGACATCGCCGAGTTCCAGCTTTGCGATGTCTTCCGCAGAGACCGGTGTGTTTATCCGGACTTCTTTAAGCCGTCCGCTTTTGGTGACCATTCGACCGTCTCCCGTCTCATGTAGGGGGTGAACCATTCCGGATCGGTGCGATATTCGACCCGGCCATCATTATAGATACGTGCCGTTGCCCGCCGTGATGACAGGCAGAAGGCGTGGACACTCATCGGCATACCGCCGGTATGGGTGAAGCCACATTCGATATGACAATCGACGACCATCGACTTGCCAACGAAGCCCATGGCTCCCATGCCGATATTATTGCCGATTTCCTGAAGTTCGAGCTCCAGCGCGGCAACCTTCGGATCCGGATTGCGGTCGCCCACGGTACGCAGGCAGGCAGCCTGCTTGCCCAGCACCATCGTTGTATCCTTGGAGCCACCAAGACCAACACCGATGATCGCCGGCTGACAGGCCAGACCGCGTTTGCCGAATGACACCAGCGTGTCGAGATAGAAACGCTTGATGCCGTCAATTCCGTCGCCCGGAAACAGCATCCGGTAATCGGTTCCGAACAGACCACCCTTATGAACGCTGGTCAGGTCGATCCAGTCGGCGTCCGGTTCAAAGCTGTATTCGATTTCCGGTGCGTTAAGGCCGACATTGTTGTTGTGATCGGTGCGCCAGAGCGGATGCACCCGGTTTGGCCGCAGCGGAATATCATGTGTCGCCGTCGCCGTTGCCGTGCGAATGGCAGCTTCCATCGCAATCGGACCACCTGCCAGTTTCGCGTCATTGCCGATCTTCACATACCAGCGCGGCACGCCGGTATCTGCACACATGGCCCGTCGGTCCTGTTTCGCGGCTTCGTAATTTTCCAGCATTGCCCGCAGAACGAATGCCGAAAGTTCGCCATCTTCGGCGTTGGCCATAGCCTTCACGCCGGTGAGGTAATCATCCGGAATTTCGATCCCGGCTTTTTCCATCAGCTTCTCGCCGGTGGACTGAATAAGCTTCTGATCAATCATG
>TARA_R110000787_G_scaffold181008_3_pt1 | contig 107703 bp, 104 predicted proteins | sample TARA_R110000787 | Tara Oceans TARA_R110000787 (sample SAMEA4397920) | marine metagenome | biome: Polar Biome; feature: [DCM] deep chlorophyll maximum layer (ENVO:01000326); material: water (ENVO:00002006), including particulate matter (ENVO:01000060) such as... | depth 35 m | reverse complement strand
GCCACTTTTTTCCGGCACTCTTCCGGCCGGCGCGCCACCGGGGTCCAGCCCCGGCGGCTGCGCCCCTTCGTCGGCAATGCCGAAACGTCCCGTCCGGCTCGACAGGATGACCGCACCCAGCATGGTGGCAAGCAGTGTGACGCCGGCGGTCTCGAAGATTAAAATTGAATCGTTCAGAAGCTCGATGCCCAGATCGTGGACCTCTAGCCGGTCAGGCGCCACCGGATTGTAGGGCAGATCACTTAGAAGAACCGCGACTGTCATCGCGAGAAATGCCACGACCCCTGAAGCAATCGAAAACCGATGCTGATGGACCATCTGCATCGGGTTAAGCCCGGCGGAGTTCATCATGAACATCACCATGAAGAGTCCCATGACCATCATTTCGACCGCCATCATGAAGACGATCGCTACGCCGATGTACGGCGCCGACAGTAGGAGCACGATACCACCCACCGAGATGAAGGAGAGCAGCAGCAGGAAGGTCGCGCGGATCATTGAATCAACGCAGAAGACGCGCCACCCGCTCAGCACTGCGCATGCCGAAAGCACGAAAAAAATGACATCGACCGCCGTCATGGGAGCGCCTCCAGTCCGGCCTGCAGAAGGCCGAGGAAGGCGACAGGCAGCAGGACTTTCCACAAAAAGCCCAACATCCGCGGGGTCGGCATCCGGGCGAACAGATGCGTCAGTGTGACGAGGATTGCGAGAACGACGAGCGTTTTGAGAGCCAGCCAGACCGGGCCGGGTAGAAACGGACCGAGATAGCCGCCGAGAAATGCCGTGGCGGCCATCGCCGAGAAGGAGACAAGCATGAACAGGCGCGCGAGTTGCCAACCCGCTCGTGCGGCGCCGCTGTCCTCGACCGAAGTGCCGCCCGCTAAGTCGGCGGAGTCCGCATAATCAAACGGCCCGCGCAACGTCAGCGACAGCCCCAGCAGCAGAAACAACGGCAGTCCGAGCGGTTGGCGCAGAACGTTCCACAGCTCTTGCTGCGATTCCACGATCGCCATGACGTCAAGCGATCCGGCGGGGATGGCCGCCGCGATCAGCACGAACATGGACAGAAGCATGATCGGTAAGCCGATCGCTACATAACGATAGGCGCCGATCAGCGGCAGCGGTGCATTCGGCGACCAGCCATGGAGGAAGACGACGACAACCGTCAGCGACTCCACCGCACCCCAAAGGACAATCCCTGTGCTGAGCTTGACCAGAACGAACCCCTCGTCAAACGGCACGACGCTCAGGCCCACGGTCGCCAGGGCAATGTACCATGCCGGGGCGAGCAGCCAGTTCAGGCGGTCGGGCGCCTCGGTCATGATCCGTTGCCGCGACAGGACCGCCGCCGCCGAGCGGAGTGGGTAGGTCAGGGCGCCAACGGTTGGGCGGCGAGCAATCCAGGCCGGCGCCAGTACATCCATGACGGCGGCGAGAAAGGTGCCGATCACCAAAAAGGCCAGCAGTGCCGCTAGGGTCAGGGCAAATGTCAAACTGCCTCCTCCGACTTCGCTTGCTCCATCGCCTCAACGCAGGCTTGCCGTAGCGCGTCGAGATCGAAGCTGTTGAGGACCAGCATCGCTTCCTGCCATTCGAGCCCGCGCAACAGGTCGCCGATCGCGGCGCCGGCGAAACTGGCGGCGGCGACCGGTTCGCCAGCTGCCGCTGCCCACCAAAGCTCGAGTCTGTCGCGTAAATCGACGTCGTCGGGCGTTCGGCCGAGGCCGGGCGGAATCGCCCACAGCGCGCCGGACCGCAGGAAAGCGCGGCGAAGCGCGGCGACATCGGCGCTCCGTCCCGCCGCCTCGCCGATTGCGGCGCGCACGAATCGTTCCGCGAGTGCCGGAAGTTCCAGAAGGCGCAGAATCCGGGCAAGGGCGACAAGTGGAGTGGCAGCCAGCGTGTCCTGCTTGTAGGGCGGTCGCTCCACTTCCGCCCTCTGAATCACATCCCCTTGAAGGGTCATGTCCAAAACGAGGCCGTGTGGCAATGACGGCAGGAACGGACCGAAGGGGGCGCTATAGATGTCGAGTGACAAGCCGTCACGAATATCCTCTCCGGTCATCGCCATCGGTCGGCCATAGGGCGTGCCGCCCATCATACCTTTGCCGCCCTGGCCGTTTGGGCCGACACCGCGCCAGGGATTCGGCGGTGCGTCGGGAAGGCAATCTGCCTCGCTTTGCCGCTTGCCGGAGAGAAGCGCGCGCCAGACGGACGACAGGACGGTCGCGATGCGCTCGCTGCTCGTCACGATTATCGGATCATCCCAATCCGACGCCGGATCCGCCGACCACCAAACGGTCGCGCGGGGATGCGGCAATTGGTCGTGAAGGCGGCGCAGATTCGCGAGGGCCTTGTCCCCGATGTCGCCCGTGACGAGGAGGATTGCCGCATGGCGGGGTGAACCGACCAACCGCACGCCGGGGTCGAGCGTCAGGTGCTCGGCACGCCCGAGGCTCATCGCGCCCACCGCCGCGAATACCGGTACCGGCGCCCCGAGCCCGAATTTGTCGAGAACGCTTATTCCCACCGGAAGATGCCTTCGCGCCAGCCGTAGACGATCCCGATCGAAAGGATTGCCAGAAACATTCCCATTTCGGCAAGCGCCTTCGGACCTTCCTCGACGTAAACGACGGCCCAGGGATACATGAACATCATCTCCATCTCGAATGCGACGAAGAGGAGTGTCATCGTGTAGTAGCGAACGTGAAAGCGTTGCCATGCATGGGTCTTGGGCTCGGCGCCACCCAGGAACGGTGTCATTTGCGGGTTGGAAACGGCGATCCCCCGGGAGCAGGCCCGCTCAACCCCCAGGACGAAAACAAGCGAGAGAAGGCTGACAATGCCTATAGGGATCAATGTGTCCATTTGGGGCCTTCAAAAATATCAAACAACTTATGAGACTATTTATCGAATTTGAAATTATCGCAAGTGCTCTGAGCCCCTTCTTTGGACCACCCAACTGGATAATTTTCCAATGATGATCTCGGGATCGAGAGAAGCAGATTTCCATGAAGGCATCGAAGTTTTTAGAGGCACAGATAGCATTTGTTTTGAAGTAAGCGGAAGAAGGGACGGCGACTGAAAAACCATGACACCGAGTAACAAGGTAAACACATAGACGATTCGAATCCGCCATGAGTCCCCCTATAGTATGCTACTGGTTAAAGTTGCCGCGGTTGTTGCGCCAATTCTTTAAGCAGACCCTTTGATAGTTTGACCAAGCCTGGGAATAAACCGCGGCACACTCGCTGCGTAAGCGCGATAGACGTTGCCTAACTCAGCCTCGACGGCGCGTTCTTCATTTAGCGCGAGCCGCCAATACATGAACACCAAGACTGGGAACATGGCGAGTGTCAAAATGGTCGGCCATTGGAATAAAAACCCGATCAGGATTAACACAAAGCCAACGTATTGCGGATGACGGATTCGAGCATAAGGACCATCGACGGCCAAGGTTCCTGACTTTTGCGCTGCGTACAGCACCCGCCAAGCCGCCGACAACAAAATGAATCCACCACCAATAAAAATAAAACTTAAGATGTGGAAAGGGCCAAAGTGCGGGTTCGCCTCCCAACCAAACATCATTTCCAAAAGATGACCAGAGTCATGGGCAAACCAATCTATTTCTGGATAGGTACTTTGTAGCCATCCAGAGAAAAAATAGATCGTGAGTGGGAATCCATACATCTCTGTGAACAATGCCACGAGAAAAGCACTGAAGGCACCAAATGACCGCCAGTCACGGGGTGTCGCCGGTTTAAAAAAACTGAAGGCAAATATGATGAAGATGGCCGAGTTTAAGAAAACGAGCGACCAGAGGCCATAATTGGTAGCAATGTCCGACGTCATTTCTCGGTGTCCTCGTGGTCTTTTCCGTTCCCGTGACCACCGTGGCCGCCATGCATAAAAAAGTGCATCCCCCCGCATAGACCAAGGATGAGAATTAGGGGTAAGTAACCGATAATGTGCGCCTGATGTTCGGCCCACAGAAAATATCCACCAACGACCAGAAAGAAAACAAGGCCCAGGCCATATCTAAATCGGAGTGAACGGAAGAACGGCGGGTGATTATCGTCTGACATTGAGGGCTCCTGTTTGTTGCAAGCAGAAAGATGACACGCGGTTTGATCAGATGAGGCGTTGTGCGGGGTTACCAACATGTGCACGCGCGATTAGATCTTACTTTTCACAGACCGGGCGATATGACTATTTGGTGTGCTTTGCCGCCAATCGCAATTACCCCTCGCACGGCAAGGCTCTCTTGGTCGATCACCCAAACGTTCGGTTCATCCGCGCTTGAGACGTAAAGTTTGCCCGTACTTCCAATCGCAGCCGCATGATAAGGGGCAGGGCCAAGCGGTGCTTCTCGCATTTCGGACGTACTAAGATTAATGGCCACGAGCTTATCGCGATCTAGCGCACTGACGAACAGCGTCTGGCCGTTTTTCGATAGGTCGATACCGTGAAGGGCCCCTCTGATGTCGAAGGTTCGCTCCGTTGATCCACCCTCGGTCATAATTTCGGATACCGTGCCGGCATTGACATTGGCGACATAAAGCCGCCTGCCATCGCGTGACAACACCATGTGTTCAGGGCTGGCCCCCGTCACAAAATTGCGGCGAACGATCCAGCGTTCCGTGTCCACCTCACTGACGGTGCCATTTCCCGCATTGCTGACATAAACCTTCCCACTATCAGGGCTGAACACGGCATAATTTGGTAAGGGTCCCGTCGAGACGCTCGTAACCGCCGCATAGGACGCGAGGTCGATCACGCTGATCGCACTCTCGTTCGGGTGTGTCACAACCGCAAACCGGCCATCGGGGCTGACCGATACGTGATGCACGGCACCGGGTACGTCTATGCGTCGAATGATCGCACCGTCCGCCGTTTGTATGACGGACACCGTGCTCACAACAGACCCTGCGGTGCTGGCACCGGGTGCCGGGGCTGTATGGTGCGCGGCGTGTTCGTCTTCGGAGACGCCCGCAGGCTTTGCGACCGCCGCACCTTTAACATCCCGCTCCGCATAACTTCCGGCGATGAGAAACCGCCCGTCGGGGCTCTTGGCGAGTCCATGAACGGCCTCGACGCCGCCTATCGTATCGACAATTTTGTCTGTCGCAGCGTCAACAACGACGATCTTGTCGTCGCTACCGAGCGGCACATAGACGAGTGGTGCGGCATGAGCCGTTTGCATACCGGTCAAAAGCACGACCAGAGCGGCCCAAGCAAAGGGCCTAAACATTGTTGCGGTTGCCATTGTTATTTTCTCCTTTTTGCGATCTGTGATCTGTTGCATCATGGTTGGCCCTTTTTTAAATTTTGGCCGCTCGCAACCGAAGGGCGTTGCTGATCACCGAGATGGACGACAGGCTCATCGCCGCTGCCGCGAAGATCGGTGAGATCAGAATACCAAAGAACGGATAGAGGACTCCCGCCGCCACCGGCACACCGGCGGCGTTGTAAGCCAGGGCAAAGAACAGGTTTTGCTTGATGTTGCGCATCGTTGCCCGGGCCAATCGTCGAGCGCGGACGATACCGTTAAGATCACCCTTCACAAGGGTAAAGCCCGCACTTTCGATCGCCACATCGGCACCGGTTCCCATGGCAATGCCCACATCCGCCTGGGCCAGCGCCGGGGCGTCGTTAACACCATCACCCGCCATCGCAACTTTACGGCCTTTGGCTTGCAGTTCCTTGATGATATTTGCCTTGTCCTCGGGCAAGACGTCGGCGCGGATTTCATCAATGCCGAGCTTTGCCGCGACCGCTTTCGCCGTACGCTCGTTATCGCCGGTCGCCATGATAATGTGAAAACCTTCCGCGTGCAGCGCTTTGAGGGCACCGGGCGTGGTTTCCTTAACCGGGTCAGCAACCGAGACAAGACCCGCGATCTCGGTGCCGATGATGATAAACATCACCGTTTCGCCCTCGTCACGTCGAGCATTGGCCGCTTCTACAAACTTCCCGCCATCAAGGCCCATATCGGCGACCAGTTTTGCATTACCAAGCGCGACTGGCTTACCATCGACGATGCCCTTTACGCCCTTGCCGGTAATGGCCTCAAAATCTTCGGCCTTGGCAAGCTCGACACCACGGTCTTCTGCCCCGTTGACGATGGCTTCGGCGAGTGGATGTTCAGAGCCCCGCTCAAGGCTTGCCGCCAAACGCAACACTTCGGACTCGTCATGCCCCGATTGGGGAAGAACAGCGACCAGTTTTGGTTTGCCAACGGTCAACGTACCAGTCTTGTCGACGATCAGCGTATCGACTTTGGCGAACCGCTCCAGCGCTTCGGCATTCTTAATTAAGACGCCAACCTGCGCACCCCGTCCCGTTGCAGTCATAATAGACATCGGTGTTGCCAGACCCAGGGCACACGGACAGGCAATGATCAACACTGCGACAGCCGCAACCAACCCATAAGAGAGCGCAGGCGCTGGCCCCCAAATCGCCCAAGCGATAAACGACAAGATCGCAATGAGGATCACGGCAGGTACGAAGCTGCCAGCTACTGCGTCGGCGAGTTTTTGAATTGGCGCGCGACTACGTTGTGCGTTGGCGACCATCTCGACGATCTGGCTGAGCATGGTGTCGCTGCCGACACGTTTGGCTTCAATCACAAGGCTACCGGTGCCGTTGATCGTGGCCCCGGTAACATCATCACCATCGACTTTCTCGACCGGTACTGGCTCACCGGAAAGCATCGACTCGTCAATTGATGAGCGGCCTTCGACGACTACGCCGTCAATAGGAACTTTGTCGCCCGGCCTTACACGCAATCGATCACCGACTTTCACATCCTCTAGCGGGATTTCTTCTTCGCGGCCATCATCACGAATGATGCGGGCCGTCTTGGGCGCGAGATCGAGAAGCGCCTTGATCGCCGAGCCCGTACGTTCGCGGGCACCAAGTTCCATCACTTGGCCGAGTAGGACCAGCACCACGATCACCGCGCCGGCTTCGAAGTAGACACCGACATGGCCTTGAGAGTCACGAAAGCCGTCCGGAAAAATATCGGGTATGAGCACCGCGACAACGCTGAACAGGTACGCCGCGCCGACGCCCATGCCGATCAGCGTGAACATGTTGAGGCTGCGGTTGATCACGGACTTGACGCCACGGACGAAGAACGGCCAACCAGCCCAGAGGATAACCGGTGTCCCCAAGATGAGTTCAATCCAAAGTGTCATCCGCTCACCAAAGACCTCGCGGACGAATCCCAGCCCGACGTATGGCCCCATCGTCAAGACCAGGAGCGGTACCGTGAGAACCGCGCCAATCCAAAACCGGCGCTTAAAATCGACCAGCTCGGGGTTCGGCCCCTCATCTCCTGCCGGCACGCCCATTGGTTCCAAGGCCATGCCGCATTTTGGACAATCACCAGGGGCGTCACGGATGATCTCGGGATGCATCGGACACGTGAACTGCGTTCCCTTGGGTGCAGACTTGACATCTTTCTTGTGCGCACCAGAAAGATAATGCTCTGGATCACCTACAAACTTGTCATGGCATTTCTCAGAACAGAAATGGTAGGTCTTGTCATCGTGAACATGGCTCGGCTTGCCTGCGTTCAAAGCGACCGTCATGCCGCAAACAGGATCCTTGGCCGTCGCTTCGTCCGCCGATGATGGTGCATGGCTTGAATGATGGCTGTGATCATGGTGATCATGTTCGTTCATAACGGTACTCCGAGTATTTCATTTGATTGATGTGGTACGATACACATTCCAGCTGCTGGAATGTCAATGGGTGATAATTTTTCAATTTTATTCTACTTAAGCGTCACATTTGGATTTCCAATAACACACGGAAACGTCGCCCCTCATGGCTCTAGTCGAAGCAAGCCTCACTATACAGACGGTTTGAACAGTTAAACGTTACAGTGCAGAAATTTGTACGCCATCTTGTCAAATCAGTGAAAAACCATTCCTTCGATGTGAAAGCCAGCGTCCACGTATAGGGTTTCACCGGTGATGGCGCTTGTATAGTCACTTGCCAGTATCAATGCTGCGCGGCCCACTTCGCAGGCTTCTACGGTACGCCGTAGCGGTGCTTTGCGAACGGTTTCGTTTAATAGCTCGTCGAAATGCTCGATTCCCGAAGCGGCGCGAGTAGCAACGGCACCGGCCGATATCGCATTGACCCGGATATTCTTGCGCCCTAGCTCGTGCGCTAAGTAACGGACAGAAGCTTCAAGCGCCGCTTTAACCGGCCCCATGACATTATAATGATCGACCACCTTTTCAGCACCATAGTAGCTTAACGTCATCAGGCTGCCGCCATTGTTCATCAATGGCTCAGCGAGTTTCGCCATACGAATGAAGGAATGGCAGGAAATCAGCATCGACTCAGAAAAACCTTCCTCGGAACAATCAGTTAATCGACCGTGTAGATCTTCCTTACGAGCCCAGGCGATGGCATGAAGGATGAAGTCCAGTCGACCCCATTCTTTCTCGATCGCCGAAAATACTGCTTCCAGTTGTCCTGGCACAGAAACATTGCAGGGCAAAAAGAGAGGAGACTCTACCTCTTGTGCGAGCGGTTCGACGAAAGGCTTGGCCTTTTCACTTAAATAAGTGATAGCCAAATCTGCGCCGGCGTTTCGGAAATGTTGGGCGGCCGCCCAGGCGAGGCTATGTTCATTTGCAATACCAACCACAAGGCCTTTCCGACCGTTTAAATCAATCAATTCCATGTATAGGGGGTGCTCCTTGGTTCTAGGCAACACTCATCGCTGTATTGCGGGTTTATGTTCTCAGTTTGTCGTTCGGATATGATTGCAGCATTTTCAATGTTTGTTCTCATGCAGCGCCAAGCATTAAATGTCATGCCGCGTTCGGACAGCAGTTGACATCGGGTTGGGCTGCGCAGTGAATGGCGGAGTCTGAATCGCGCGCGCCAATACGCTGGTATTTTGGCGGCGTCGATTGGTGCATCATCACAGCAAGCGCCAGCGCTGCGAGCCGGGATGCCGGCGGATCAGCGCGCGAGCTGAGCACGACCGGGACCGACAACCCCATCACGAGACCTGCTGCAACGGATTCAGCAAGATATATAAGATTTTTAGCTAGTATGTTGCCGGATACCAGATCGGGAACAAGTAATATATCAACGTCACCGGCGACCTCGGAAACGATGCCTTTTTCGCGTGCCGCATCTGCTGAAATTGCATTGTCGAAACCCATCGGTCCATCAACAATCGCGCCGGCGATTTGCCCGCGTTTGGCCATAACGGAAAGGGCCGCGGCGTCAAGTGTCGATACAATTGCCGGATTGACTGTTTCGACCGCAGATAACACCGCGACCTTGGGCGTCTTAACGCCAAGAAATTGTAAGAGCGCGATGGCGTTCTCGAGTATCTGCGCCTTGGCATTTAGGTCAGGTGAGATATTGATTGCCGCATCCGTGATCGCAAGGAGTTTTGGGTAGGTCGGAATATCAACCATAAACACATGACTAACCCGTTTACCCGGTACACGCAGCCCACGGTCCGTATCAAGCAGGGCGCGCATAAAAGCGTCGGTGTGTATGTGGCCCTTCATTATGGAATCTGCATCACCCTTGCGAATCAGTTCGACACCAATGCTAGCCGCCTCAGACTCGGTCTGCGCTGCAATCACCGGAAAATGTTCGATTGTCACTCCGGCGCTTTGGGCACATGCCCGTATTGCCGCCGGGTCTCCGATGAGGTGCGGCTTGATGAGGCCGAGCGAAACTGCATCCCTTATGGATGTCAGCACGGATTGTTGTTCCGCGATGACAACCGCGAGACGGATTGGTGCAAATGCTTGGGCGCGTTTAATCAGATCTTGAAGATTGGCGATTTGCTTAGGCATTGGTATGCACTTTCGTATCCGAATATCCAACAAGCAGATCCCGTGAATGCCGTGCGATGACGGTTTCTTCGTCTGTTTTGATGGCTTCGATGAGGACAGAGCTGTCATCTGCCGAGACGCATCCATTTTGATCGGCATTGCGTTCTGCGCTGAGGTCAAGACCAAGGTAATCAAGATTATCGCATATGCGACTACGGATTTCTGGCGAATTGGCGCCGATGCCGCCAGTGAAAACCAACCGATCAAGGCCGCCGAGCGATGCCGTTAAGCCTACAAGGTGTCGACGGGCGTGATGGCAGAAATAGTCTATTGCTTCAGCCACCGCAGGGACGTTTTGATGGGCTAAAAGATCCACCATATTTCGACTAAGGTCAGACAAGCCGAGTAGACCCGATTCTCTATAGAGAACGTGTTGAATTTGTTCTGGCGACATCTTTTTTTCAATCAAAAGATACAGCAATATTCCAGGGTCGAGATCGCCGGAGCGGGTCCCCATAGGTAGGCCGGCAAGGGTGCTAAAACCCATACTGGTCTCAATGCTGCGGCGGCCTTTTATTGCCGCCATTGAGGCCCCATTGCCAAGGTGCGCAATGATGATACGCGCGTTTGCTGCGGCGTCACCATCGCGCTGGCGCACATTTTCTATGATGTATTCATAGGACAAACCGTGGAATCCATAGCGCCGGATACCGTCGTTTTGAAACCGTCTGGGCAGACTTGTTAATTGGGCCACACGAGGCAAATTATGGTGAAACGCAGTATCAAAACAGGCTACTTGCGGCAGATCAGGTCGACGCGAGCGAACCGCTGCGATGCCTGCTAAATTATGCGGTAAGTGTAGTGGAGCCAAAGGAATAAACTGTGTAAGCTGGGTCTCAAGTTCGGGCGTAACCAACAGTGAGCAATCACAATTCGGCCCCCCATGTACTACTCGGTGGCCAATTCCAATGAGATTGTTTGGCGACACCCAATGCTCAACCCAGCTGAGCAACAGATGAAGCGCGGTCGCATGGTCAGGAATTGCCAGAGTCTGGTCATTAAGAATCACCTCTTGGACGTTTTGGACGACGAAACGCCCGATATCGAAACCGATCCGTTCAAGCGCACCTCGCCATATGCGTTCTGGTTCATTTGATGTGAGGTCGAACATCGCGAACTTGATGCTGGAAGAGCCACTATTGATGATCAATACTGCGTCATCAGCGGTCATTTCTTCCCTCCTGGCCATGGTGCATCGGTCGGGAAATTATGATCATAAAGTAATTTAAATACCTGCTCGTAGCCGGCATCGCGTCGTTCGCGGGCATCCTCCATCGCATCAGATATTTCAGCAAAAAGCATTTGCTCTTTCTGCCGGAATGGATGGTTTTTCGGCAGTGCTTGGCGGTGCTCGGCGACACTCTCGGCCATCTTGGCAATGCCGCGCATCCATGGATTGAACGTTTCAGAGAACAGATAACGGCTGGTCCGCATTGGATGCAGCCATTTAAGAGTTTCACTAACCCAAGGGTTAGTCGTGGCTTGAATAAAAGGACTCACAAAACTGCCGTAGAAAGATTCACTGGCTTCCGACACCGCGCGCACCCTTTCGAAGGCTTCGGTTTGTTGTGGAAACTTAAAATCTTCAACTTTGCGCTCTTCGAACTGAACTACGAACTGCGATTTATCGCAATCGGGATCACCGCTAGGGTTGTCAATTTTCATCTCATAGAGACCTGGTTCCAAACCCTTGATGTCTTCAAGGCTCTCAAGAATTGCCCGGTGTTCGAGGCGCGCGACCTTGGCTGAAACGAAGATGCCGAGATGGCCGACATGAGGATTGGTCAGATAGACGATGCGTTGGCCCGCTTGCTTGAGATCGTTGGTATCTTTGTAGACAGCAGGTATCCATCCCAAAGCTTGATGCGGCGGCGTAATATTATCGCCATAGGAGGCAAAAATGATAACTGGATTTCGGATATGCCTGAGGTTTGTGGCGCACCCTTGACTAATGCGTAGTTCACCGCGTTCCAGCTTGTTGCCGATGAATAAATTTTCGACGATTGAGACGATTTCTTCGCGGCTGAGGAAGTAAAAGCCGTTCCACCAGCGCTCAAATTCAAGGAAGCGCTCTTTCTCGGTATCTATATTGGCGAAAAGACCGGCGTATTTTTCCCAAATGGCCTTCTCTGGCTTGAGGTTTTCGAAATTTTGCGCGAGCCATGCACCGTCAAAATGACCGTTGCCGAGATCGGCGGTCAAATGTGCGAGCCAAGTACCCCCCAACAGGCCACCGCTCACGCGCATTGGGTTGGTGCCGGCTTCGCCAGCCCAATAGGATAGGGGAGACCCATTGAGAACCGTCGGGCCAGCCAACCCCTCGCAGTCTGCTGCCAGCAGCGTCACCGCCCAACCGGCTTGGCAATTACCATATAGAATGGGCGGCGTTCCAGAATGGCGCTGGGCGACCTCTTCGACAAAGCGCCGCAACGCATGCAGTACGTCTGCCAGTGTCTGACCGGGGCAGGGCTCGGGAAAGAAAACAACGAAATACACGGGGTACCCCTCGTGCAGGGCCATGCCGACTTCGGAGTCGTGTTTGAATCCACCGATCCCAGGTCCATGCCCGGCGCGCGGATCAATGACAATGACCGGCGGCTTGTTTGGATCGACACAGTCTTCCCAACAATCGTCGCCGACTTCAGTAATCCGCAACAAAGCGTAATTGACCGGGGTCTCGAAATGCCGGGCGTCGAGAATGGTTTCGTACTTGAAGTCGAGTAGCGGCGGCAAGCCGGCACGCTCATGCTCAAGCATATTGTTGCCGCGCTGCCGCAGCGTATCCAAGAAAAGGATCGTTCGCTGCCAGAGATCGATTTGGTAATCAGCAAAGTCTTGAGGGGTGGGCTCGGCTACCACATCGTCGCTCGTGTGTTCAATTAGCACGTCATCCTTATGCCCTACGACCTTCAGGGTCGGTGGTGCACGCTTCTTCTGAGTAGACGTTGGGAGGTTGCGATTTGCGGTTTTGGTCATGCCGAAGTCCCTCGACTGCTACGTGTGACAAAGAAATTATAAAGTGGCCCAAACACCAGAGCTACATACCAGCCATAGGCGAAGCTCTCTGCGAGTCCGAGAAAGAAACTCGGCCAGCTCAACCAGGTAAATCCCGGCAGCAGACGAAGCCAAGTTTCGTACATTGCTTGTCCTGGGAACAGGAGATCAAAGCCCACGCACAACACAAACGTAAGGGCTAAAAACAATCCTAGACTCATGCCCAGGGCAAAGATCGGGAGACACACAGAGGCGCGTGTTGGCAGAGGCGTTCCAGATCGCGATGACAAATTGGTGGTATCAGACATTGCTTTCTTCCTGTTGTGTGCGTGGACGCTCAGACTCAGGACCGACATATAAATCGGGAGCCGCTTCGAATATCTCGCGGCATTCCCGCGAGCAGAAATAATAAATGTTCCCATCGTGAACACTCGGTTTGGCATTATTAGTATGGATGACTTTCTGGCAGATGGGGTCGACATCCGTCTTGGGCGGCGTCCATCTTAGTTTTTCGCTTGATTGGCCGGCACCGGCAGCTGTGCCGTCGCTATGCCCCATGATATGAGAGCCAAATCCGAAGCGCATTATCACGAAGATAAAGGCCGCCCAAAATAAAAAATATAAGATTGAATCCATTGATCGTATCTACTTTTTGACCGTATGCTTTTTGGGGGCCGCATCATCGGTTTTTGCACAACATGACTTTTGATTATCGTCATCCGTCTGATCGTTGATGACTTCAGCAGCCTCATGGGCCATCTTGCTGCAACATGTTGACGTCACTTTTGCAATTTCAGCGACATGGTCGGAGAGGGATTCATAAAGATCCTGATAAACTACCGCCTGTTGTTCGAATATCTCTTTCGGATCAGCGGCCGCGTCATTTTTTTTGTATGCCGCGTTCATCTGATCAACACTCGATCTAAGAAATTCCGTCTGACGTTCAGTGATCGTTTGGGTGCTATCGAGCATAAGATTTGTCATGCGCCGAATGACATCAAGGCTGCGCATCTGCATGGCAACCATTGCTTCAAGGTTCTGTCCGCGAAAGTGAAGCACGGCGGGGCTGGTAGCCTCTGATATCGATTTATTGGCCATTTTGGACTCCTTTATCACATCGTCAAAAATGGAAACGTTTAACGGCGGAATGCCGACGCGTCACAATTTTGACCCGATATGTGTAAAGACGGTCCGGAAAGGCGTTCGTTACAGTTCGGTTTTAAATTTTTTCCGCCACGGCGTGCATATTTCCATCTTCGGTGCAGTCGCAATCGAGATACCCATGGACGGTACACGTTCGGCAAGTTGTCTCAAGCCGCTCTCGCAGGGCGAGTCGGGCCCGGTGCAAACGGACTCGCACATTGCTCTCAGAAATGTTGAGCGTGGCGGCAATGCTTCCGCGCTCTTCCCCGATTAAGTCCGCGCGCCACAAAATATCGGCATACTCGGACTTTAAGGTCGGCAAAAGTTTATAGAGACACATGCAAACGATCGCATCGAGTTCGTCAATGCCATCTGTCGAGCGAAGCATCGTATCCAGATAGTGGAAATCTGTCTCGGATTGGCGTTGCTTGCTGCGGCTGCGGTAATGATCGATCAAGGTTGTTTTAAGCACCTGATACATCCAGGAACGGAGTTTCTCATTGTCGCGAACGTCATTGAATCGCGTAAGCACCTTGACGTAAAAATCTTGCAGCACATCAGCAGCATCATGACTATTGCCAAGCCGACTTTTAAGAAAATTAAACATATCGTGCTGGACTTCCTGCATCACATTTTGCGTGACGGCGTCCACTTGGCCTTCGTCTCGATACTGGGTCATCTCAATTCCAAATTTTAGCCTTAAATGGGCGGTTTTTTTCAGACTCCACACGACGACTGTAACGATTGACCAAAATCAACGTCCTTATTGTTATGAACCTGTAAATTAAATGGGCAGGTCATTTCGATGTGGCTCTCATTGAGCAATCATCCGATTCATCTGAACCAGAAAATGAAGACACAAAGATTTACTAGCAAGTGTAAAGGTAAAAAAATGTGGAACAACGCGCTGTCGTTATTTTTACATCGTCTGGTTAAATACGGTAATTTAATTGTCGTGTTTCCGCATGGTCAATCGACACAGTTTGGCGATCATTCATCAGCCTCAATAACCGTTCGGCTTCACGAGCGTTCATTATCACGTAAAATCCTTCTAAATCCCGATCTCGCACTGGGCGAAGGTTATGTGGACGGGGCGCTCACAGTCGATAATGATGATCTCTATGGCCTTGTCGAGTTGCTTGTCGTCAATCTGGCACGCCAACCGGATGTTGCACATTATTCTTGGTTGGCTTGGGCGCGGCGGCTTTGCCGCGGCTTAGCGCAATTCAATCCGGTTGCACGCTCACGGCAAAATGTGGCGCATCATTATGATCTATCATCCGACCTATATGCACAATTTCTAGACTCCGCCTGGCAGTATTCATGTGGTTATTTTCGCAACCCCGATGACGAATTAGAGAATGCACAGGAAAACAAAAAAGCGCTTATCGCAAGAAAACTTCTATTGCAGCCAGGCCAGACCGTATTAGATATCGGCTGTGGATGGGGCGGGCTTGGCCTTCATATCGCCCGTGATCACGATGTCGATGTTACCGGCATCACGCTCTCGCAGGAACAACATAAGGCTGCGGAAAAGCGGACAGAAACTGCGGGGCTTACTAACCACGTCCAGTTCCAGCTTCAAGATTATCGACATATTTCAGGGACCTTTGATCGGATCGTCTCGGTCGGCATGTTTGAGCATGTGGGGGTGCCACATTACCAAGAGTTTTTTGCTACGCTCCGTGACCGACTCGCGGACGATGGCATTGCGTTGCTGCATACCATTGGCCGCGCCGATGGGCCGGCAGCAACAAACCCTTGGATCGCTAAATATATTTTCCCCGGCGGTTACAGCCCTGCGCTCTCAGAAGTCCTCGCGGCGATTGAGCCTTCCGGACTTTATGTTACCGATATTGAGGTTTGGCGCCTTCACTATGCAGAAACATTAAAGGCTTGGCGTCAGCGCTTTGAGGCCAATATGGATCGGGTGCGTGATATCTATGACGCGCGGTTCTGCCGCATGTGGCGGTTTTATCTTATCCTCAGTGAATTGGCTTTCCGGCATGGCGGACATGTGGTCTTCCAAATCCAACTTGCTAAACGCCAAGATGCCGTGCCCCTGACCCGTGACTACCTGACATCGACCGAAGTGACCAATGTGCAGCAAACACGCGTTGCATGATTGGCGCGGCGACCGGTCGAGTAAATATAGCACGCCAAGAAATACAGACTATATACATACGTAGGAGGAATTTGCATGAAAAAGCTCTCGAAAATAACGCAGTGGTTTGTTGTTACAATTGTTGTCGCAATTACGCTTCAAATGCCCACAATGGCGCATGCCGTCATGTCGGAAGCACAGATAGCTTCAAAATTAGAAGCAACGTTCGACGTCAAAGTCTTAAAAATATTGCGAAGCGCAAAACTGGATTCCGGCATTATCGCCGTAAAAGTGATGAATCCGTCAGGATCATCCAATAACGCACTTCAGGTATATACGCTCTTTGTCAATGAAGAGACGGGCAATCCAGTTCCCCTCTATGGGGAGTTCGTGTCCCGTCTGCCTCGGACATCACCATTGATTTGGCAACGAACTATCCCGGTCACCGCCGATGACGAGGATCAACTCAATCCGTAATAGAACCACAAATTACATAAGATCATATGTTTGCGACATTGCCCGACACGGTCGGGCGGCGTGACCTATGTCAATGCTACGGATTTTAGAACTGGTATAATCCTACTTCTTTGATTTTGCGGCTTGTATACGTAGAGGGATGAAATGATTGTTGCCCCTTTAGATTTTGAAAAGCTGCCGCCGCTGTATAATCCTACAGTTGTGTCGGGGATGGATTTGGCTGAGCCGCGATCTGCCCCAAAAACCTTATCCGCGCCGGAAGCAAGCAATCCGAGCAATCTAAAAACCGCACTCGATAGATCTGCACTTCAATCCCCCCACACCAACAAAGAGCAGTCCGTGTCTAATGCGCCGGTGGCGCTTCCCATGGTCGTATTGGACCTTGTGGCAGGGGGTGTCTCGTCCACAGAATATGCGTCTTTGATTACAGAAACACAGCCTCTTCGCGTTCCAACGAACGTCGTCATCGCAGCCTATGAAGATGCTGGCCAACCCGAGAAAACAGCTACATCGGCCATCATTGCTTAATATTGTTTATGGCAAAGAGTGCCTTAGCACAAAGAGTGCCGTTGACGTTCGGGCATACATGCTGCGTCTCTGGTCGAAGCCATAAGGCATGTTTATTTATACACATTCGTAATAACCTCTTGTCGGCCCCATGACGGGCCGACTCGATTCAGTGATGCCGGGCCAAAGCTGCCAAGAGCAAACCTATTGTCATGGTTGCTGTTATTGAAAACTGTATAATCAGTTTTCAAACAATAACTAATTGCAGCCGATATTTATTTTTAGCCAAAAATAGGACATTAAATAAGTGACGATTACAACGATTGGGCAAATTATTATTGTGATGTTTCTTTGGGCTGTTTGTTTTCCTTTAATAACACTCGGAATTGAGTTTGCACCCCATTTAACCTTCGCGACCCTACGGGCAGTCATAGCGGGGCTGGCGCTGACTGCGCTAGCGATTGCCTTGCGCCGACCATGGCCCCAGGGGCGTCGAATTTGGACGATAATTTCGATCGTTGGCGTGGGGGCCACTAGTTTTGGGTTTTTTGGCATGTTTCACGCCGCTGAGTTCGTCTCTCCCGGTATTGCCACGGTAATCGCCAACACTCAGCCACTTATGGCAGCGGTACTGGCTGGTGTTCTCCTAAATGAGCGGCTGACAGCGCGTGGAAAAATTGGCCTGCTCATAGGTTTTGTTGGGATTCTCGTAATCTCTTCGCCGCAACTCTTCTCCGACAGCAGGTCAGAAAACTATGCCTTTGGCATCACCTATATTCTTCTGGCCGCGCTCGGCATCACGGTCAGCAACGTATTGATCAAGAAAATCGCAGGCAGTATCGACGTTCTTATGGCGATGGGCTTGCAAATGTTAATCGGCAGCATCCCGCTTGCCGTTGCCGCTTGGGCTACTGAAGAGCCAACGTCGATCCGGTGGTCGTTCACGTTCATTGTGGCGCTTGTCGCTCTTAGTTTGTTCGGAACGGCGCTCGTCTATTGGCTTTGGTTTTCTGTGCTGGCAAAAGCACCACTCAATCGTGCCAATGCATACAGTTTTTTAGTCCCTATCTTTGGCTTGGCAATGGGAGTGATGTTCTATGAAGAGACTCTGGGATGGTCGCAATTGGTCGGCATTATATTGGCAATTGTTGGAGTCACATTGGTGACGCGCCGCGGCACGATTCAAGACGAGATCGATAGCTGACAAATTTGGTGTGTCACTTGGCGAGATCAAGACAGGTTTACTGTCTTTTTTGCGGCGCATTGCGAGAATTGATTTGGATCAATGCCGCCGTGTAGGGCTTCTATATGATTAGCTTAGTACCTAACTCCAGATCGGATGTGGTTTGATGATGCGGACATATAGCGATACGGGTAATAAGGCGTCGACCTCGGTAAGTTCGGATATATTGCTACGTTCAATAGACCTCACGATTGAAACGGCTTTAACCGAAAATTACGATGCTTTTCGTCAATATCTCATGCGACGTGTTGGCGACGCCAGCACGGTTGATGATGTGCTCCAAAATTTTTGTGTCCGGGTTGTTCGCAGCCGTACCGTACTCAGAAATAAAAAAGCCGTCATGGGGTGGCTTTACACCGTGCTGCGCTCGGTGCTGATCGACCATTACCGGGCCGTGGCTTCGCGAGGCCGGATGGAGGCGAGCTATTTGCAAGAGCGCGTTGCCCTTGATGAAGAATATGACCACATCGGACACGAAGAAAATAACTGCAAATGCATTGACAATCTGGTGCCTAAATTACGTCCAGACTATGCTCAAGTTCTCCGGCGGGTCGATTTGTCGGATGAGCCGCGAGAAGACGTTGCGATAGATCTTGGTATTTCATCGACGAATGTCAGGGTGAGGCTTCATCGTGCGCGCCATGCGTTGCGTAAAGCAATGATAGCTTGCTGCGGCACATGTTGTGAAACCAGCTTTGATGATTGTACGTGTGCCGAAGACTGCGGATAAACTGGGCTACGGATGCGCCATATTTTGAGGCGTGCTCATAACCTCATACAAAGAAGGCGTCTATGACGGAGATTACGGTTATCGGTTTGAACTTGAAAAAAGTGTGTATTTTAGGTCGCGGCGCGGCGTGGAGAGCGGTGGTCCGTCGGAAGTTTTGCCGAAGCTAGATGGTGCCATTTTTCTCCGAATTCACGCCTCGCCTGATTGGCATGGAGGCCTGAGGGGGCACACATTTAATGACGTTTCAAAGGGACGGATGAGTTCGCCATTGACGTCTATGTCATTCCAACGGGTGAAGAGCGCTTTACTGTGCGTCATACCTGGAATTTTTTGCAGAATCTCTCTTCCGGTGTAGCCTGTAACGATCAGTATGAAGTGTTAGCGAGCGAGGTTCTCGGCGCTATTGGATCTGGCTGCTTGGCCTGAGGAGCGAGTCGTGAAAATACTTCGAAACGTCATTATCATTCTCGTTCTGGTTGCCGGGGCCGCCGGCGGCGGTTATTACTGGTGGTTGCAGCAACAGAGCGACCTGCCCGAGGGCTTTTCTCGCGCCAATGGACGGATTGAGGCAGAACGGGTCGATATTGCGCTCAAATTCGGCGGCCGAATCGTTGAGGTTCTTGCCGATGAGGGGCAAATGGTCTCGGCCGGAGACGTGATCGCTCGGATCGATTCCACCGAGCTTGAAGCGCAGATTCGTGCCACTGAGGCCGGGACCCGTCAAGCCGTACAGGAACTGGCGGAGGCCAGGGCCTTGATGGCCCAGCGTGAGGGTGAATTGGCTTTTGCCAAGGCCGAACTTGGTCGCACCGAGACCCTTGCCGCGCGAGGATATGCAACGGGAGAGAAGCTGGATCAGCGACGCTCGGAACATATCACTGCTAATGCGGCCCTCAACACTGCCCATGCGCAGATTGCTGCTGCCGAGGCGGCGATCGAAGCCTCCCAAGCGAGTGTCGCGGCCCAGAGGGCCAATCTCGCCGACTACACTTTGATCGCACCAAGAAGCGGACGGGTACAGTACCGGCTGGCCGAGCCCGGTGAAGTTCTGGCCGCCGGCGGAAAGGTTGTCTCGCTGCTCGATCTGACGGACGTCTATATGGATATCTACCTGCCCACTGACGACGCGGGCCGTCTGCGCTTTGGCTCAGAGGCACGGCTGATTCTCGATGCGGCCCCACAATACGTGATTCCGGCGTCTGTCGACTTCGTCGCCTCGGAGGCGCAGTTCACCCCAAAATACGTCGAGACCAAAAGCGAGCGCGAAAAGCTGACGTTCCGAGTCAAGTTACAGATACCGGCAGAGGTTCTCAGCAGATACCAGGATGTCGTGAAAACCGGCGTTCCGGGGGTGGGTATTGTCCGCCTCTCACCCAAAGCAGAGTGGCCGGCGACGCTGGCGGTGAAGCTGCCTTGATAAGGCCGTCCGCAGATTCAGTCGCCACCCTATGCGGCATTACCCACCGCTATGGAGCGACCGCTGCACTAGATGACGTGTCTGTTGCGATTCCATCGGGAAGCATGGTCGGGTTGATCGGACCGGACGGGGTGGGTAAATCCACATTTTTAGGTCTGATTGCGGGGGTGCGCCGCCTTCAAACCGGCACGGTCGAAGCGCTTGGTGGCTCGATGGGCGACCGGCGGCATCGCGACGCAGTCTGTGCGCGCATCGCTTACATGCCGCAGGGATTGGGCCGGAACCTCTATCCGACGCTTTCGGTCATTGAGAATATCGATTTCTTTGGCCGCCTTTATGGTCAGTCGGCGAGTGAGCGCGCCACGCGCATCGCCGATCTGTTGAGGAGCACGGGGCTCGATCCATTCACGGACCGTCCCGCAGGTAAACTTTCTGGCGGGATGAAGCAGAAACTCTCGCTCTGCTGTGCGCTGATTCACGACCCCGATTTGCTCATCCTCGACGAACCGACAACCGGCGTTGATCCGCTGTCGCGGCAGCAGTTTTGGGAACTGATCAATCGTATCCGCGCGCGCCGCCCCGGCATGAGCGTGATAACTGCCACTGCCTATATGTCGGAGGCCGAGCGGTTCGAGCATCTGATCGCCATGAGTGCGGGCCGCATCCTTGCGGTCGGAACGCCGGACGAGCTGATGTCACAAGCCGGCTCGGATACCCTGGAAGCCGCGTTTATCGCACTGTTGCCTGAAGAAGAGAGGCAAGGCCACCAGGCCATTACACTGCCGCCGCGCATTACGCGGGAAGGTCCGCTGGCCATTGAAGCCGAGGGGCTCACCATGCGGTTTGGCGATTTCACCGCCGTCGATCACGTGACCTTCCGCATCGAGCCGGGTGAAATTTTCGGTTTTCTCGGGTCGAACGGATGCGGCAAGACCACGACCATGAAGATGCTGACCGGCCTACTGACCGCTAGCGAAGGCCATGCTCGGCTGTTCGGCAAACCCATCGGCGCCGACGGCATGGCGACGCGACGGCGCGTTGGATACATGTCGCAATCCTTTTCGCTTTATTCTGAATTATCGGTGCGGCGTAATTTGACGCTACATGCCGATTTATTCCATCTCCCTGGGGCGCGCCGCGCGACCCGTGTTAACGAACTGATTGAACGCTTCGATCTGCGTGACGTGGCGGATTCAACGCCCGAAGGCCTTCCGCTGGGCGTGCGTCAGCGCCTCCAATTAGCCGTGGCGGTGCTGCATGAGCCCGAGATGCTAATCCTTGATGAGCCGACCTCCGGCGTCGATCCGATCGCGCGTGACGCTTTCTGGGCGCTGCTGATTGAATTGTCTCGCCAGGACGGGGTGACAATCTTCATCTCTACCCACTTCATGAATGAAGCCGAGCGATGCGACCGCATTTCGTTGATGCATGCGGGCAAGGTTCTGGCCCAGGGTAAGCCCGATGAATTGCGCAAGCGGCGCGGTTCGGCGACGCTCGAAGAGGCCTTTATCGCCTATTTGGAGGAGGCTGGCGCAGAAGGCAGCACGCCTAAAGAGGCGCTCGATCTCCCTGCCACGACAGGTTCGCACGGAATTGAAACCGGATGGATATCGACCTCTCGCGTTTGGGCCTACGCGCGGCGCGAGGCGATGGAAATTTGGCGCGATCCAATCCGCTTGGCTTTTGCGCTGCTTGGCCCGATTATCTTAATGCTGGCGATGGGATACGGCATCACCTTTGATGTCGAAAAACTATCTTACGCGGTTCTGGATCAGGACCAGTCGCGCGAAAGCCGAATGTTCTTGGATGCAATGTCGAGCTCGCGCTATTTCGATAAGCAACCCCCAATCGCCCATTTTGCCGACTTGGATCGCCGTATGAAGACGGGCGAGGTTTCTCTCGTTGTCGTCATTCCTCCCGCGTATGGTCATGACCTTCTGGCGGGCCGGACCCCACAGATTGGCGCGTGGCTCGATGGCTCGAATACGACACGCGCAGAGACCGGCCGCAGCTACATGCAAGGGGTCCTGTATGCGCATTTAAGCGATCTATCGATGCGGGAGACTGGGACGATTCCCAGCTACTATCCAGCGACGATTGAACCCCGCTTCCGCTACAATCAGTCCTTTCGGTCGCAATACGCGATACCGCCTGGCGTGCTGATGATGATGCTGATCATGATTCCAGCAATGCTGACCGCGCTCGGCGTGGTGCGTGAAAAGGAGATGGGCTCGATCCTTAACTTTTACGCGGCCCCGGTCCACAAGATTGAGTTCTTACTGGGCAAACAATTACCCTATATTGGCGTTGCGATGGCCAGTTTTGTCAGCCTCGTTGTGCTGATGCTCATCGTGTTTGGTATTGGGATGCCGGGTAGTTTTTTGGCATTGGTGTTGGGGGCGCTGTTGTACACCACTGCCGCCACGGCGTTTGGCCTCGTCATCTCGACATTTGTCCGCTCACAGATCGCAGCGATCTTTGCGACGGCAATCATCGTTATGATACCGACGGTCAACTTTTCGGGAATGATGTACCCGGTTTCCACACTTGAAGGCGGAGCGGCGCTTCTCGGTCAAGCATTTCCAGCCCTCTATTTCCAGCAGATCAGCGCTGGCGTCTTCAATAAAGGCCTCGATTTTGCGGTCTTGTATCCCAATCATCTGATCCTCGCAGGATTTTGCATCCTGTTCTGGGTGATCGCCGCTGCGTTTTTGCGTAAACAGGAAGCCTGAGCCATGCGCTGGATCGCCAACATTTACCGGCTGGGCGTAAAAGAGATCTTCAGCCTGCTGCGCGACCCGGTGCTGATGGGATTGATCTTTTACACCTTCACTTTTGCCATCTACACCGTCGCCAACGGGGTACGGACCGAGTTGAACAATGCGTCCATCGCTGTTGTAGATGAAGATCGGTCGGGACTGTCGACACAGATCACGGGAGCGTTTCTACCGCCTTACTTCAAAACACCGGAGGTAATCGGTTTGCGCACGGTCGATCCGGGTATGGATGCGGGCCGATATACTTTTGTGCTGGATATCCCCCCCGGTTTTGAGGCGGATGTGCTGGCCGGGCGCAATCCTGAAATACAGCTTAATGTCGACGCGACCGCGATGACGATTGCCGGAAACGGGACGACCTATATCTCCAGCATCGTCAATGCCGAATTGTTGAAATTCGTCAGTAGATCCAGCGGCGCCGTGGGCCTGCCGGTCGATCTCCAGGTGCGGGCAAAATACAATCCAAATCTCTACTCCGCCTGGTTCATGGCCGTGATGCAGATCATCAACAACCTGACAATCCTCGCGATCATCCTAAGCGGTGCCGCCGTGATCCGCGAGCGCGAGCATGGAACCCTTGAGCATTTGCTGGTGATGCCGGTTACCTCCAGCGAGATCATGTTGGCCAAGATCTGGGCAAATGGGTTGGTGATTGTCCTGGCAGCCGTGCTCTCGCTACAATTTATCGTACAGGGGTTACTCGGCGTACCCATCCTCGGTTCGATCATGCTCTTTGCGCTCGGTTCGGTCGTGTATCTGTTTGCCGTGACGGCCATGGGGGTTACGCTCTCGACCTTGGCGACGACAATGCCACAGTTCGGGCTACTGTCGATTCCTGTCTTCGTTGTGATGAATCTGTTATCGGGTGGGATCACGCCACTGGAGTCGATGCCGCCAGCATTACAGAATGCGGTGCAAGTTCTGCCATCGACCCATTTCATCAAGTTCGCACAGGCGGTGTTGTATCGCGGGGCAGGGGTTGAGATTGTTTGGCCACAACTGCTGGCGACCGCTGGGATTGGACTTGCTTTCTTCGCTTTCGGGCTGGCTCGTTTTAGGGCGACGTTGGCTGCTGTGAAGTAGATTGCCGCGCCCCGGAAAAGCCGGTGGCTTGTAGCCCAAGTCGCTCTGGAGCTTCAGTTTGGCGTGCATCGCCGACCGTCCGGCTCTATGCCAAAAAGATACCTTCTTCACGCAGATGGTTGATGATCTGCTCAACGGACAAACGCTTCTTGCCATCTGATTATCCCCTTGTTTTTGGCACCCAGACCAACAGATTCTCTAACTATCCGTGTGGATACGGTTAAGAGGGGGGTAGGTCCGACGCGTTCGACCGAGTACTGAAGTTCTAAATTTATTATTATCTTAAATGCTGATTTCTATTCACTTGATGGCATCAGAAGTAATGACCGTGCCCGCTTTGCCCTGAAGTATTTTGAGTGCGTCTTTAAGCGCGCCGATGCCGCTCATTCGGCCTGGGTCGCTGGCGAAATCACATGCTGCGATAACTTTCGGTCCCATTGATCCGGCGGGAAACGCTGATGCGGTGAGGTCATGTGGTGATGCGTGATCGATCTTTCTTTGATTTGGTTGGTCCCAATTTTGGTAGACGCCGTCGACATCCGTCAGCAGCAGCAGGGCGTCAGCATTTAAGCCTTTGGCCAACAATGCACTTGCCAGATCCTTATCGATCACCGCTTCGACGCCAATCAAGCCCCCGTTTTTTTGACGAATAACCGGGATTCCGCCGCCGCCGGCACAAATCACCGTGACTCCGACGTCGACAAGAAGGCGAATGATGCCAGTATCTGGAATAGCCTGGGGAACCGGCGAGGCAACCACGCGCCGATATTGCTCTCCATCCTTTGCAAAAACCCACCCTTGCTTTGTCGACAGTGTATCAACGGCAGCTTTATCGTAGACGGGACCGACAGGTTTTGTGGGCGTACCAAAGGCTGGGTCATGGGCGTCTACCTCAATCTGGGTCAATAGTGTAACGACTCTAGCGCCCTTCGGCAGCGCATTTTCCAGTTCTTGTTCGATCAGGTAGCCAATCATGCCTTCGGTTTCGGCGCCTAAGACATCCAGCGGGTAGGCTTCATCAGGTTTGTAGGCGGCACCTTGTAGCGCGAGCAACCCGACTTGGGGGCCGTTGCCGTGGGCAATAACGACCCGGTGACCTGCCCGGATCACGTCGGCGATCGCTTCGGCGGCAATTTTTGTATTGGCGCGCTGATTTTCCGCCGTCAAAGGCTCGCCACGGCGCAACAACGCATTTCCGCCTAGGGCAATGACGACAAGCATGGCGTTTAACCGGCGATTAAGGCGACAAGTACCGCCTTAATCGTATGCATGCGGTTTTCCGACTGATCGAAGACGATAGACGCATCGGATTCAAAGACGTCTTCGGTGACTTCCATGCAGTCGATCCCGTACTTCTTTTGCATCTCCTGTCCGACTTTGGTTTCCGTATTATGGAATGCCGGAAGGCAATGCATGAACTTGACCTTTGGGTTACAGCTCATCGCCATGACCTTTTTGGTGACCCGGTAGGGCATCAAAAGCTCGATGCGCTTTTTCCATTTTTCTGCCGGTTCACCCATTGAGACCCAAACGTCTGTATAGATAAAATCACACTCGAGCACGGCCTGGGCGACGTCTTCCGTCACCAAAATATGTGCGCCGGTTTTGGCTGCGATCGATTTTGCATAGTCGATGATTTTTTTCTTCGGCCAACACGATTTCGGTGCGCAAAGGCGAACATCCATGCCCATCTTTGCGCCACCGATTAATAATGAGTCCCCCATGTTATTTTCAGCGTCGCCCATGAAGCAAAAGGTGACATGGCTCAATGACTTCTCCGAATGCTCTTGCATCGTCAGAAAGTCAGCCAAAATTTGCGTTGGATGGAACTCATCGGTTAGGCCGTTGAACACGGGCACACCTGAATATTTTGCGAGCTGCTCGACGGTTTCCTGCTTAAACCCGCGATACTCGATGCCGTCATAAATGCGCCCAAGGACGCGGGCGGTATCCTTGGTTGTTTCTTTGACCCCAATATGGCTGCCGGTCGGCTCCAAATATGTCACATGCGCCCCTTGATCATGTGCCGCAACCTCGAAGCCGGTGCGGGTTCGTGTCGAGCTTTTTTCGAATATCAATGCGATGTTCTTTCCGCGCAGCACGGGCTGTTCAGTGCCTGCATACTTCGCCGATTTCAAATCGGCGGCGAGTTTCAGCAGAAAGCGTATCTCGTCGGACGTAAAGTCCTTGAGCGAGAGAAAACTCCGACCTTTTAAATTGTTAGGCATGTTATCCTCTTAATCATCAATAGGGTCGCGTTGAGTGGGGCATGTCATGCAGTGCCCGCCGCCGCGTCCGCGCCCAAGTTCCGCACCACGGATGGTGATCACCTCGACGCCGGCTTTTCGTAGCTGTGTATTGGTATGAGTGTTGCGGTCGTAAGCAGCGACCACGCCGGGCTCAAGTGCGACAACGTTGTTGCCGTCGTCCCATTGCTCGCGTTCTTGTTCGTAACTATCGCCGCCGGTCGGCACGACGCGGAGATGTTTAATATTGAGACAATCCGCGACAACGTCGAACAACGTACCGTCTTCGAGGCAGAATTCGATCGAATCATCCTTGCTGCCCGGGCGCAGACTATAGCATGTGATCTCGTTGGCGACGGCAATGAAGCTGGTCGCCAAATCCCGATCACAAAGCGAAAACACTGTGTCGAGATGCATCGCGGCACGTGATTTCGGCATCTGACACGCAACAACGCGTTCTGCAGCGCCAGCTTTAAACAGGGTGCGTGCGACCTGTCCCACCGCTTGCGGGGTCGAACGCTCGCCCATGCCGATCAAAACGCAACCATGACCGATAGGCATTACGTCGCCGCCCTCAAGCGTTGCGGCTCCATGCGCTTCATCCGGTGACCCCCACCAAGTTCGGACACCTGCATCTTTGAAACGGGGATGAAACTTATAGATCGCCGTCATCAACAAAGTTTCTGGTTGGCGTGCAGGCCAATGCATTGGATTTACCGTCACGCCGCCATATATCCAGCAGCTCGTGTCACGGGTGAAAAGCATGTTCGGTAAAGGTGGGATGACAAACCCATTCGGCCCAAGATATTCACCGAACATGCCATGAGGTTTGAATGGCAAATCATGGGCGGCGATGCCGCCGATCAAGTAAGCGGCGAGTTTTTCGCCATTGATCTCCTCAAGCCAAGCGCGCAAGTCCTGCAACATGCCGACGCCGACAGAATTAGCGGAAATACGTCGATCCAGCAGCCACGCGCGGGCATCAGCCCTCGCCATGGTCTCGGCCAATAGATCATGAACGTCGAGAACTTCAACGCCGTGTTCGGCCATCTTACTACAGAAATCGTGATGATCGTTTTTGGCCTCATGAACCCAGAATACATCGTCGAACAATAAATCTTCACAGTTGCCGGGTGTCAGTCGCTCATGCGCCAGTCCCGGTCGGCAAACAATGACTTGTCGTAGCTTGCCGACCTCGGAATGAACGCCTAATTGTTGGTTCATGACATTTTCCTGCGCAATTGCCATCAGATCTGGGTCCCGACCACCAATGCGGCCATAACTATGACCGTTAAAATCAGCAGTAACGGCCAAACAAAACGCAGCCACTTGTCATATGAGACGCGGCCAAGTGCGAGGCCACCAACCACAACGGCGGACGTCGGCGTGATCAAGTTCACCATGCCGCTCGCAGACTGATAGGCGGTCACAACCAGATCGCGCCCGACGCCGCCAAAGTCGGCAAGCGGGGCCAGGATCGGCATGCTGAGGACAGCAAGTCCGGACGTTGAGGGAACAAAGAATGACATCAGCACTTCGATCCAATACATAACGCTGATGAATGCGATGGATGAATATCCGGACACAGCTTCGGCTGACCAATTCAGAATCGTATCGGTAATGAGGCCGGCGTCCATAACAACGACGATGCCGCGCGCAATACCGATAATCAGGGCAACGCCCAGCAGGTCACGGCTTCCGTTGACAAAGGCGTTGGTGAAACTTTTCTCGCCAACCCAGCCGATGAAGCCGATGACGATGGCCGCGCCCAGGAACAGCATCGACATTTCGGCCATCCACCAGCCTTGCGACGACACGCCCCAAATCATCACGCCAAAGGTCGCCATGAATGCGAGCAAGATGATTTTTTGTGATGTTGTAAAAGGTGCGTCATCGGACGCGGCATGTTTGAGGAAAAAACCTTCATTTGATGACTTTTGCTTCGCGACGATGGATTTACTGGGATCGTTGCGAACACGCTCAGCATACCACATGACATAACCGACGCAGACCAGCCATCCGATCACGAGGATACCAATCCGTAAATAGATGCCATCCGTAAACGGTATCCCGGCCGCATCCGCCGCGATGGTGGTGGCGAACGGATTAATCGTAGATCCCAGTACGCCGACCCCGGCGCCCAGCATGATGATCGCAACACCGGTTAGGGAATCATACCCTGCCACGATCATCACAGGGATGATGAGCATATAAAATGCCAAGGTTTCTTCAGCCATGCCGTACGTTGTGCCGCCAGCAGCGAACAACGCCATCAGGATCGGGATCATCCATTTCTCCCGTCCCTTCATCGCCGTCATTGCACGGGCAATGCCTGTGTTGATCGCGCCGGTGCTGTTGACGACGCCCAGAAATCCACCGATTACTAAAACAAACAATGAAACATCAATGGCATTCGCAGCCCCCGATGCCGGATCATAAAAACCGGCAATAGGTGCCATCAATACATCGAGCCAACCTTGCGGGTTGGCTTCGACAACATGGTATGTCCCAGGCACGGGCACGTCGCGGCCAAGGGCTTCATTGCTGACACGATCGTAAGTTCCAGCCGGGATCAGCCATGTCATCGCAGCGACAAAGGCGATCAATCCGAATAAAATCGTGTAGGCACTTGGAAATCTGGATTGGATTGTGTCCAGCACATCGTCGTCGTCGGAGGAGGTGTTGTTTTCTTTATCCATCGACATAGAATCAACCCTTTAAAAAAGCAGCCCACATTTTAGGATATGCGTCAGGATCGCTGGTCGACGTGATCGGCGCCATGATATAGATCAACTTTGAAGGAGAGCTGGCGCGTTACAGATGCACCACATTGATGCGCCGAGGTATCATCTCTATGTGCGCAGGGAGGCCTCGGCTCCGGTTACGATATCCAGTATCTCTGTGGTGATTTCATCTTGGCGCCGCACGCGCATTTCATTTCCCAATACCTCAAGCTTATTCTCAATGGATTGATGAGCCTGCTGCATGGTGACCAATCGTGCACCGTTTTCACTGACCAAGCTTTCCATGGTCGCCAATGTAAGAATTGCGAAAATGTACTCTTCGGTAATCCGTGAAATTATTATCTCTGGGTCAAGGTGCATGAGGGGGCGCGTCATTCGTTTTGATTTTTGGTGCTGTTGTAAATCGAGGGGAAACAATGCCCGGGTCGTTGGCTGTGACAGGCCGCCACCCTGGTGTTTCGCGTATATCATGCTGACGGCGTTGATCTCGCCTTGATAAATGCATCGGAATAATTCGCCGGTCAGCCGATGCGCCGTTTCAGATACAGATTGTATCCGCGTCGCCATCGGTGTTTCCCAGTCCGGCTGAATGTTACGTTCCCGCACAAAGATCGCGCCCCGTTGCCCAACCACAAAAACATGATCATCCGGGGTCACCGTATCGACGAGGTCGTCGATCAGCTTTTCAGTGAACGCACCTGTAAAGCCGTACTCTCCGGAAAATAGGATCAGCCCTCGTTTCGTGTGATCCGTTGCCCGCGCTTGCGGCAGCGGCCTATCGATTAGCGTGGTCGAGAGCATTTCTTCAACGGAGTCTGCATACGCGCGTATGCTCGCGAGCGCGCTTTCGCCTTGCATCATACGGTTTGCCGCGATGGCTTTCAGCGCACCGACGATCTCACTCAAATCAGCGATGTTTTCCCGTCGCGCCTCAATATCTGCAAGACGCGCGCTCATGGTGCGGTGTCCGACGGCTGTCCGGTGATTTGCCGGCTCAAAGTTGTCATGGCGCGGATCAGCGCATCGCGATTGGCATCGCTGAGGGCCCCCTTTGCCGCGATTTCTGCGAGGTCGTCAGCGGCGTGTTGATGAAGCCAATCGACCAGTTGTGATTTGAAGGTTTCAACGTCGGCGGGCGTGCACGTATCAAGAAGACCTTCGTTCAGCGCAAGAAGCAGAGCGACTTGGGCCGACATTGAAAGCGGCGCGTGACGCCCCTGCGCCAATGTGCCTCTGATGCGCCGTCCATGTTCGATGATGGCTTTGGTATGGGGATCGACGACGGCGCCGAATCTCGTGAAGACTTCCAACTCCAGAAACTGTGCATAGTCCAGCCGAAGGCCTGCAGCGACGGCGCGAAGACCCGGTTTTTGCGCCTTCCCGCCAACCCGCGAAACGCTGCGCCCGACGTCGACTGCAGGCTTGATGCCGCTGCTGAAAAGTTTGGAGTCGAGATAAATTTGACCGTCCGTAATCGATATAAGATTGGTTGGGATATAGGCGCTTAAGTTGCCGGCTTGGGTTTCGGCAATCGGGAGCGCAGTCAGTGAACCGCCGCCGTCTTCAGGCAATAACTGCGCTGCACGCTCCAACATTCGTGCGTGAATATGAAAGATATCACCCGGGTATGCTTCACGGCCCGGTGGTTGGCGTAAAAGAAGACTGATTTCGCGGTGCACCGCTGCGTGCTTTGTAAGGTCATCAAGCACGATTAAGACATGCTTCCCTTTATCGCGAAAATATTCGGCAATAGCGAACCCAGCGTAAGGCGCAATCCATTGCAAACCGGGCGGCGCACTTGACTGACTGGCGACGATGACGGTGCGGTCAGTCATCCCATGGGTATGCACCGTATCGATGACGCTTCTGATATCGGAAAGTTTCTGACCAATCGACACATAAACGCAGATCACTTCTGTATTGCGTTGATTGATAATGGTGTCGACAGCGAGTGCGGTTTTCCCTGAGGATCGATCACCAATGATCAGTTCGCGTTGTCCGCGGCCAATAGCGAACATCGCATCAACGATGGTAATGCCGGTTTCGAGCGGGTCTTTGATCAAATTCCGATGCATAACATCGGGCGCTGGCTGTTCAATGGCCGATCGTTCGCGTGTCTGTATGGGGGGCTTGCCGTCATGCGGCCGACCAAGCGGATCGATGACGCGCCCCAACAATGCATCGCCGACGGGTACACTGACGGTTCTGCCGGTGCTTCGGACCAAATCGCCGGGATTGAGCGCAGACGGGGGGTCCAACATCACACACCCAACCACGTCGGGATCTAATGTTTTTGCAAACCCCATAATGTCACCGGGAAATGCTAAAAGTTCATCGGGCCGTATGCTGGGCAACCCTGTTAATTCAATGATGCCGTCGGCGATCCGCGTGATCCGACCGACTTCACTGATCTGCGGCGCCGCCAATTGGGCCATCCAATCGGATGATATCCCAGGGCGCCATGCCTCAAGCGTGTCGCTGAGCGTCTTCATGATTCAAGCTCATTTTTTGAACGGCTTCGGACAAAGCATCACGCCAGTTGTGCCGGATAACAACGTGCGGAAAGTGCAATTCAAGGCCGGCGATCAACGCCCCGTCGTCGGCTGTATCTAAATCCACGGCGTGCCCAAGGGCCTTTGAAATTGCTTTTTTAAAGGTTGATGCGTCTTCGCTGCTGATAGGTGATGCGGTGACAAGGCGGGCTTTAATCGGGGTGCCGTCGTCCACACCGATTATTTGCGCGCGTTTGTTCGCCGCTAAAGCGCTTAGCTGCTTACACGCCTGATCGAGGAAAATCGCGTTGAGTTCAGTATTGTTATTCACACTTCTAAGCAGATACGCGGCGATATCGACAGCGGCGGTACCTGCTTTGTCCAACAAATGTCGTTCTGCCGCCTGGCGTTCATCATCTAATCGTTTTCGAGCTTCGACCAATTGAATATCAGCCTGTTTCTGGGCCTCTGCTAAAATCGTTTCCTTTTCGTGCGCGGCCGTCGTGCGTGCATCCAATATCGCTTGTTGTTTGATGGCTTCAATATTTTGAACTTCGGCTTCAACTTTCTGCCGCACCGCCTCTGCTTCGGCTTTTGCGGTTTCGGCATCGCTCAAAAGGTCGTCAATTTTGGCGCGCCGCGCTTTCATTGCAGCGACCACGGGGCGAAACAGAAAAATCCGCAACAACCACACCAAAATGATGAAGTTGAAAGCCTGAAGGCCAAGCGTCCACCAATCAATGGTCATCGCGACACACCCTGTTTATATGCCACATGCATCACACGAACGGGTTGGCGAACAACAGCAACAACGCAATCACAAGGCAATAGATCGCGGTCGTCTCAATCATCGCCAAGCCGATAAATAGTGTTCGTGACAACACACCCGCGGCCTCCGGTTGGCGGGCGATCGCATCGAGTGCCGCTGCGACGGAACGCCCTTCCGCCAGCGCGGGTCCAATGGCACCAAAGGCCACCGCGAAGGCCGCGCCAATGACGCTTAACATTGCAATATCCATAATCGAGTTCTCCTTTATGTGGGTTTACTGACGCCGCCACCGATGTAAACGGCAGCCAGCACTGCGAAAATGTAGGCTTGAATGACCGATGTAATCGCCTCAAGTGCCATCAACGGCACCGGAACAAACAGCCCGGCGAGTGAAATAGCGATGGCGACGATAAAAGCACCGCTCATAACGTTGCCGAACAGGCGTACACCGAGTGACAGCGTGCGCGTTACCTCGGAAATCAGGTTTAACGGCAGCATCACCCAGGTGGGACGAATAAAACGCTGTAAATAACCGGGCACACCCTGAGCTTTAATTCCATAATAATGCACAGAAAAGAAAACGATTAAGGCCAATGCACCCGCCGTTTCGATATTACCCGTCGGCGCTTCAATGCCTGGCAGCAAGCCGGATAAATTTGCCGTCAGCAGAAATATGAAAAGCGTGCCAATTAACGCCAAGTATGGGCGTCCATCGGAAACATTCATGGTTTCTTTTATTTGCTGCATCATACCGTCGATAATGAATTCGAGGGTCACGCAGATCGGCGAACCTTGATCGCGCACAAATCGTGTCAGGATCATTGCGCCCAATGTAAGCACGGCCATTACGCCCCACGTTGTCACCACTGGCTCCGTGATGGGGATGGGGCCAATGTGGAAATACGTCGGCCAGATCAGTGGTGAGTCGATCATCGTGAAAACACCCGAGCGGTACCGTAAACATCTGATGGATTTTTCTTCTCAGACCGGATCACAATGTGACGCGCGACCAGGAACCCACCCAGCGACACAATCAGCGGAAGGGCGCCAAGGGCTGCAAACCCTATAAATCCAGCGATAGAAATGATGCTACGCAGCATATGCAACACAATCGCCGGTAAAACGCGACCGTCCGCATATAGCTTCACGTTAATCCGCAGTGCGACGAAAAATGCACCCCCAAGCACTGCACCACCCAGCAGCGCACCAAACGCATAGAGAATATTGATTTCCATCTTCAAGGCTCCTGCATTTTCCGCCATGCCAGCCAGCCGCCGACGATGACACCAAAGAAAAGCAAACTCACAGTCCAAAAAATGCCGCTGCCGAGCCGTTGGTCGAGCAGTCTGCCGGCAAACGTACCGATTAAGATCGGGGTCACAATGAGCCAGCCAAGCGTCCCCATCATCGCGAGGTTTTTCCCCATTGAACGCTCGCCCTCTTGCTCCCAATGGGATTTCATACGCTGGCGGCGCTTGATCGGTGGAATCAGGTCGTCGGGTTTTTGATCGTTATCTGCCATGATCATTGCTCAAGACGTGCCAATCGGCGTCAGAGATGCCGGTTCATCGCGCAAATAACCGCAGATACGCCGGATCGCAGATATACGAAGACGTTCGATATCGGCTCGCTCGCTACGTTCCTCGGCTTCTCGACGACGAAAGTTCACGAGGACCGCATCCTCCAAGTGTTCGAGGCTATCTCCGAGGATCGCTTCGCGCGCCGTAACGGAAATTCTATGTCCATCTGGAAGGTTCAAAATACCGGCCCGAACGGCGCAATGTCCTTCGCTGTCGTCATGACATCGCCAACTCAACACAGACGTTCCGACCACGGTGATCAAGCATGCATGGTTTTCAAGAATGCCGAATGATCCGGTATCATCTTCGGCACGCAGATGCGCCACATCGTCGATGACAACGGGTTCAGTCAGCGGCGTTGAAATGCTCAATTTCATGCGACGGCCTCTGTTTGCTGTGGAGAGGCTGACGTCACGGTATTCACATCAGGAAGCGCCCCGATCATATAAAATGCACTTTCTTCCCACTCATCATAAGTGCCTTCTAGGATCGCGCTGACACCTTTCAGTGTTTCGGCGAGCGGCACCGAGACGCCCGCGTGTCCGGTCGACGCTTCGGTGACGAGAAACGGTTGCGTCAAGAAGCGTAACAATCGTCGCGCGCGATGCACTAAGCGTCGATCATCCGGTGATAATTCTTCCATCCCCAGCAGCGCGATGATGTCTTGAAGGTCTCGATAATGCGCAATGATATTCCGCGTTTCTTCAGCAAGTCTGCAATGCTCGGCACCGACAACATCAGGCTCCAGCAGTGACGAAGAGGACGCTAACGGATCGATTGCCGGATACATGCCCTCTGCAGCCATGCTGCGTGACAGCACAATGGCGCTATTAAGATGTGTAAAAATTTCTGCGACAGCGGGATCGGTAAAATCGTCCGCCGGGACGTAGACCGCTTGAATTGAAGTGATCGAAGCGTCTGCGGCCGATGTTATGCGGTCTTCGATGGCGGCAATTTCCGAAGCGAGTGTGGGCTGATAGCCGACCCTGGACGGCAATCTGCCAAGCAGGCCGGAAATTTCCATCCCTGCCTGAACATAGCGGTAAACATTATCGATTAGCAAAAGCACCTCGCGTGACATGGTGTCACGGAAATACTCTGCGATGGTAAGTGCTGTGTGGCCGGCCCGCCAACGTGCGCCGGGCGGCTCGTTCATTTGCCCAAAGACCAGTGCCGTGCGCCCGAGAACACCGGACTGGCGCATTTCGCGGATAAGCTCATCGCCCTCGCGGATGCGTTCGCCCAAACCTGCGAATACGGAAATGCCTTGGTAGGACTCGGCCATCGACCTGATCAGTTCCATGATGAGAACCGTTTTGCCAACACCGGCGCCGCCAAACATGCCGGCCTTTCCACCGCGGCCAAGGGGTGCCAACAGGTCGATGACCTTGATCCCGGTTTCAAATAATTTATTTTCACGGCTTCCGGTCATTAACTTCGCCACCACAGGGTGGATCGGTTTGCGCACGATATCATCAGAAAACGGCTGTTCGTTATCGATGGGGCGGCCGAGTGCATCCATAACCCGCCCCAGCACTTCTTCGCCGACCGGCACGGAAATCGGCGCGCGCGTTCTTTCGGCAACAGCACCGCGCCAAATGCCTTCGGTCCGCTCAATCGCCACGGCATGAACGGATAAGTCATCTGATGTCGAATGAACTTCGGCAACGACAGACCCAGACGGTGTTACAATCCGTAACGCCTCACCAATGACCGGCATATTATCCGCTGCGAATTGGATATTTAGGATCGATCCACGGACACCGAGAACACGACCGGTCGATGGCTGTATTTTTTGCGACATGGGGACCTCACGGAGGTTGCGAGCGACCAATATCGTTTACAAGTGCTCCCAAAGATTCTCTTCAAATTTGAACTCTTCGTCGTATTCACAAATTTCTTCGTTTGGAAAATCACGAACCGAAACAATGCCAAAGCCCTCTCCGGGGTCTTTTTTGACAACGATGTGCCGAATATCCCGCTCACGCATAAGGCGAACACATTCAATGCCATGTGCGTCGCAATGTAGGCACACAGGGTCAGGCGTCATAACATCGCCTACGACCGTCGTGCCAGGATCCCGACCGGCCTTTATAATCCGGTTCACCATGTTGCTACCGGTAAAAATACCTTTGATCTCGTTGTTCTCTAGGACGAGCGCAGAGCCGACGTGGTTTCCTTGCATAAGTGCGAGCGTATCTTTCACAGAATCCGTCGGCGCGACACAAACTAGGTCCTGACCGGCAATAATTTCATGAAGCTTTCTGTGCGGCATACTCGGCCTCCCTTGCTCGTAACGTGGTTTGCATCTCCACATATGACAGAAGCATTGTGACCTAATTTAACGTTCGGGGGATTGATTTGGATCAATGCTGCACCGCACAAATAGCGAGACACTTCCAGACACATTTTGTTTGCTCTGACGGGTAAGTCGGCAGCCGCCTGTGGGAAGGGGTCGACATGACAGCGAGTTAAAGGAATCGCACTTTAGAATTTCAATACCTAATTCTTAGGAGAATATCTCCAATTGATGTAGATCATTACGTTTTTGCTACAGATTGATGACAATTCCCAAGAGCCTCAGGCTGGTTTCTGTTGGTTCCAAGTCCGTCGAAAACACCGAGAGGAAGCATTGCGTATGAGCCTCGTGAATGTCCAAAAAGTAGAAAAAGCCCTATTGGTAAATCGAGGCGAACTATTCCGCCTCGGATCGGCCATCCTTTTCATTGTCGGCATCATGCTGTTCGCGGTCTCGCGTGACGTAGGCGGCACGCATGCGACGTTGCTGGTGGTTGCGGCGATGATCGGTGGATATATGGCGCTGAATATCGGCGCTAACGATGTCGCGAACAACGTGGGCCCCGCCGTCGGCTCTAAAGCCATAACCTTGGGCGGCGCGATTTTAATTGCCGCAATCTTCGAAGCCTGCGGTGCGCTTATCGCCGGCGGTGACGTGGTCGGGACCATCAAAAGCGGAATCATAAACCCAGCGCTCATTGCCGATACCGACACGTTCATCTGGTTGATGACCGGTGCGCTGTTGGCCGCCGCCTTGTGGTTGAACCTAGCCACCGCAGCCGGTGCGCCGGTCTCTACGACGCATTCGATCGTCGGCGGCGTTTTGGGGGCTGGCATCGCCGCAGGTGGTTGGGGGATCGCTGATTGGGATGTCGTCGGTAAGATAGCGGCGTCATGGGTGATTTCGCCGGTTCTAGGTGGACTAATCGCTGCCGGATTTCTGTATCTTATCAAACGTCGTATTACCTATCAGATAGACATTCTTGCGGCGGCACGGCGGACGGTGCCATTGCTGATCGGTATTATGGCTTGGTCGTTCACCACTTACTTGATTCTCAAGGGCCTCAAACACGTTTGGAAACTGGATTTTGTCACGGCGGCGCTGATTGGACTCGTCTTCGCGGTTGCGGCTTACGTCCTAATGCGCGCGCACATCGCCCGCCTCTCTTCATCGTTGTCCAATGACAAAGAGGGGGTCAACGAGATGTTCACAATCCCGCTGATCTTCGCTGCGGCGCTGCTAAGCTTTGCCCATGGCGCCAACGATGTTGCCAACGCCGTTGGCCCGCTGGCAGGGATCAACGATGCGGTGGTGTCCGGCGGTATCATTCAAAAAGCGCAAATTCCGATTTGGGTAATGCTGGTGGGCGCACTTGGGATCGCGCTCGGCCTTGCTCTTTATGGTCCCAAACTCATCCGCACTGTCGGCTCAGAGATCACAGAACTCGACAAGACCAGGGCCTTTTGCATCGCTCTTGCCGCCGCTATTACCGTAATCGTCGCCTCGCAACTCGGATTGCCGGTCAGTTCAACACATATTGCGGTCGGTGGGGTCTTTGGGGTCGGCTTCCTGCGCGAATATTTGAAGGTCAGCTATTCGCGCAAAGTCGAGGAAATCAAACTGCATCACCAAGATAATGAGCCGGAAGCCGTTACGGATTTTCTCGAACGGTTCGAAGCGGCACCCGTTCAAGAAAAAGGTGAAATGTTACGCGCACTAAAGAAGAAGGCCGGTTCGAGCCTTCTTCACAAGCGCGAACGCAAGGAACTCGGCAAAATTCGTAATCTAGAACTGGTGAAACGAACCTTGTTGCTGCGTATCGCCGGAGCATGGTTGGTGACCGTACCTGTCGCAGGTATCCTGGGCGCGATGATCTTCTTCATGATCCGCGGCGTGATGCTGCCATGATCGGGGTCCAGTGGGAATGATTGATTCGACATCCATGGCACCGATTCTATGCGCCGTTGATTTTTCAGCGGATTCCCGTGCAGCGCTGCTTTGGGCGAGTGCGCAGGCCAAGTTGACCGGCGCCCCCCTCATTATTTTACACGTCGTCCACGATCCAGCAGCGAGCCCAGGATTCTATCGGCAATTGCCCGAGGATCAGCTTCGTCCCATGGAAAAGATCGCCGAAGAAATGATGGACGAGTTCCTGACAGAGGTTCGCACGGAAAATCCCGAGCAAGATCGATTGGCATCTGCGCGCGTGCAACTGGTGTCGGGACTGCCGCCAGGACGGATTGTCGAAGCTGCAGAAACCCTCGGCGTGTCGCTGATCGTTGTCGGAAGCCGCGGGCGAACAGGATTGCCGCATGTTCTGCTAGGCTCTGTTGCCGAACGGGTCGTGCAGATCGCGCAAGGTCCCGTTGCCGTCATTAAGGCGCAACCGGCGAAAGTCGATTGATGGAGGGCTCGCTTAACCACTTCGACCTGTGGACCGGCCTGTTCGGTGGATTGGCGCTATTTCTTTTCGGTATGGATCTAATGACCAAGGCGCTAAAACGTGCCGCCGGCGATCACATGAAGGAACTGTTGGGCAAGATGACGCGGAACCGGTTTATCGGTGCCGGGATGGGTGCCGTTACGACCGGCATTGTGAATTCGTCCTCGGTCACCACGGTGATCCTCGTAGGCTTTATTTCCGCGGGACTTATGTCGACGGCGCAAAGCGTCAGCGTCATTATGGGCGCCAATATCGGCAGCACCATGACCGCCCAGATTCTTGCTTTTAAGGTGTCTCAATTTGCGCTGCCGATGATCACTCTGGGGTTTCTGCTGACATTTGCCAGCAACGTGCGCAATGCGCAGGAATACGGGCACATCATCTTGAGCATGGGCCTCGTATTCTTTGGTATGGGCGTGATGAGCGATGCAATGGCGCCGTTGCGCTCCTATGAGCCCTTTATCGCCTTCATCGCAACCTTATCACATCCGGCCGTAGCAGCATTGGTTGGCGCGGCGTTTACCGCCGTTATTCAGTCATCCGCCGCGACCACAGGGATCGTTATCGTTCTCGCCGCGCAGAACTTGATCGGGCTGGAAGCTGCCGTCGCGGTTGCCCTTGGCGCCAACATCGGAACGTGTGCCACCGCCGGTCTTGCCGTCATCAACAAACCGCGCCCGGCAGTACGCGCCGCACTGGTTCACGTCCTCTTCAATATCGCCGGCGTCATGATCTGGATCGGGCTGATTCCCGAACTGGCCGAGATCAGCCGAGCCATTTCACCCGGCGACGGTGTGGGCGGAGCCGTGGACGCACCGCGGCAAATCGCCAACGCGCATACAATCTTCAACGTTGCCAACACGCTCATCTTTATCGGCTTCACACCGCAAATCGCCCGGCTCGTTGAATGGATGATACCAGACCGTCCGCTTTCAGCCGAGGAAACGCTGGCGCCTAAGTTCTTGGACGAAAATGTCCTCTCGACACCGGCGATTGCGTTGGAGAACACGCGCTATGAAATCGTCCGCATGGGACAATATGTTTGCGACATGTTGCACCGTTCACGTGAGGCGGCGCTGGGCACAGATCGCAGGCGCCTGGATGCTCTGGAAGCGCGCGACAAACCGCTAGACAAGCTTCATCGGGCGATTATCACCCATCTCGGTCGCATATCGGTCACGTCACTTTCTGAGCGAAACGCGCAGACGCTGATGCAATTAGTAGAGATTGCCAATGATCTTGAACATATCGGCGACCGCATTGCGTCGGATATCGTCACCTCAACCAGGAAACGCCTGGATGAGCGCGTCAAAATCGGCGCGGAGTCAGGGGCGCAGATTGCCGCCATCTATGACGAGGTAGAAAAGGCGCTGTCCGGCGCCCTCGAAGCCGTCAACAATCACGATGCCACCTTGGCCGCGACGGTTCGCGCCATGAAACGTGACGTGTCAGAATTCACCCACAAGGTCGGGCGGCAAAACTTTGATCATCTGCGTACAAAAAACGGTGACGGCGTCTTGCAGTACGTGCGGGAAGCAGAACTGATGGAAATCCTCGACGGCATCTTCAAAACCGCTCGCCGCATCGCACGTAGCGAGCTTCAAAACGCCGAGACGGTCGAGAAGCTTGAGGCGTAAGGTTGACCGAGGCGCATTGTCAGAGAAGATTGCGTTTCGGCGGCAAATGGCGATTGGCTAAAGATTTTGATATGAAATCACATAGCCCGTTCCGGTATTTCAAAACATCTACTGAGGCTATTCAGATAGCCGCGATAACGTTCGGTTTTCGCTAGAAGCCGCCGCCCTAAGGTCATGGGACTTTGTTTGCAACAGACCTGCCGCGGACAGCAGCATTATTATTTACGGTTTTCCGGGACATGCTTTGACTTAGATCAAGACATGTCCTGGCAACTTCTTGATACCATCCAAGTGTGGGAGGTGGATCCACGTTGTCGCGTTAATCCGACGGAAGGGTAATTAGAGGGGGTTTAACGATATGCCTAGTTTAACAGAAATCGAGGGAATCGGTCCTTCGTTGGCCGCAGTTTGTGTAAAGAATAACTATCGCACCATCGCAAAAATTGCGGCCGCCAAGCCCGACGAATTGTCAGCGCTACCCGGTATCAGTGAAAAGAGGGCCGCTCAGATCATTGGTTCTGCAAAGTCTCTTTTGCCTTCACCGCGGATTCCGACAACTGCAGCAAAGAACCGACAACGAGCCGTGGGCCCTGTGAAAATCGGCACAAAAGCCGTAGCCGTTCAAGCACCAAAAAAATCATTAGATGAGGAGGAAAAAATGTCTAAGAAAGAGGTAAAGGCAAATATCAAGAAGTTAAAAAAGAAAATCAAAGATCTGAAAGCTAAAAAGAAAAAAGTTCTCGCTAAAGAGAGTAAAAATTCAAAAAAGAAGAAATCGAGTAAAAAGAAATAGCCCTCAAATTCTGCCCAACGCGCCCTGCAAAAAAAAGTGCATGTTTGCGGGTGTCTTAAGCCGGGCAGGGACCGGCCTTCAGGACATTTCTGGGAACCGCAGGTTCACGTGATCGTGGCATGAGCATGAGTTAGGTTTTCGGTCGATAAAATATACGTTGGTGAGTGGACGGGGACGAAAGAACTGTCCGTAGATGCGGTAATACCGAATGGAGAAAATGCTGATGGAAATGAACAATAAATCAATCGATGTCGCCACGCGCAAAAACTCGACGCCCAAGCGTCGCTCCAAAACAGCGAAAAAAGAGACAGACGAAAAAACCCCCAAAGTCTCCGTAAAGAAGCAGCGTACATCCGCGAAATCATCGACAAAGGATGTCAAGAGTCACGCACTTATCCGTCACCAGCTTCTCGAAAAGAAGGGGCGATCAGCGCCATTGCCTAAGAATTACCCGTACAAAAAACGAATGGCGCGGGCGAAGTATGAAATACGCAAGCAAGAGCTACAGATTGAACTCTTAAAAGTTCAGAACTGGGTAAAGGACACGGGGCAACGAATTCTGTGTATCTTCGAGGGGCGTGACGCGGCAGGTAAAGGCGGAACCATCAAAAGATTTACCGAGCATTTAAATCCGCGTGGCTCGCGCGTGGTTGCGTTGGAAAAACCGTCAGAAGAGGAACGCGGTCAATGGTATTTCCAGCGCTACGCCAAACAACTTCCGACTCGAGGCGAGATCGTTTTCTTTGACCGGTCTTGGTATAATCGAGCAGGCGTGGAACGGGTCATGGGGTTTTGTTCGCCAGCGGAATATATGGAGTTCATGCGACAGGTGCCTGAATTCGAACGAATGCTCGTACGAAGTGGAATTCATGTGTTCAAGTTCTGGTTCTCGGTAAGTCGCGAGGAACAGTTGCGACGATTTCTGGGGCGCCAGAACGACCCGCTCAAACATTGGAAGTTGAGTCCTATCGATCTTGAATCGTTGAATCTGTGGGATGATTATTCAGAAGCCAAGGAGGCCATGTTCTTCAACACGCACACAGCCGACTGCCCTTGGACAGTCGTACGCTCCGACGACAAAAAACGCGCGCGATTAAATTGCATGCGGTATTTTCTCTCGAGCCTGGATTATCCAGAAGTTGACCCCGAAGTTCTGCTTCAACCAGATCCGAGGATTGTGGGGCCGGCCGACACTTTCTATGAAACACTGGAAGATTACGATCCCAGCATGCAAATCCGAGATTAGGCCGACTTGCTGTCCCTTTGCGGGCCATAGCCTTTCGGGTGCGCGGCGCGCAAGGGCGTCCGGTTCATATTCGCTCGGACACTGGACCGCTTCATGAGGGCAGGGCATCCTTGCGATTAGCTAGGCGGCTTATGTTGCCCTGTCGATAAATTCCAACGCTTGGTGATTATAGAGTGTGCATAAAAGATCAAGATGATCGAGCAGCGCGGGCGTGTCATTTGTGGTGACGGCATTTTCTTTCATCAGGCTTAAGATGATGGCCAGGGCGTCATTATTGATGTCAAAAGTTTCACGATCAAAGCCAAGACTGTAGGCGCCCTTGGGCGATGGGGTGAGTGCGAATTTTACGTAGGTGGGTTTGATCAGACCGGGCTTTGCCTGCAGGGCTTGCGTGAAGGCTGCCAAGCTAAGCGTATCGTCGCGTTCGCTGTGCTGTGCAATGTCTTCATTGGTTGAGCCGGTGAAAAACGCGACCAGCCACTCGGAAAACGCGGGCGTGCTTAGCGGGTGGCCAAGATGATCGCGCAGCGCTGCAACGGCATCTATGGAAAGGATGAAGCCTGAACTGTCTGCGTTTAACCCCGCGCCGACGTAGCGGTGATCAAGCGCGTCGTGGTCGGCGAGATACTGACCATAGGCGCCATAAAGTTCGGACAATTTCGGGCCGAGGAAACCAACGGAAAAGGTCAACGCGTCGTCAAGCGTGGTGCCTTCGTGGGCGAAATGGGGGGGGATGTACAGAATGTCGCCTGAGGTAACCTCTACCGTATGGCCGTCAATCGGGTTTTTAAGGATTTTGAGGTCGAGTCCGTCGATGTACGTTTCATCGAAGATCGGTTCGCGACCAACGGTCCAGCGGCGCGCGCCTTGGCCTTGGACAAGAAAGACGTGATAGCTATCGATGTGACCGCCGATGGTGCCGCCCTTGGTGGAAAAACTGACCATGATGTCGTCCATCAACCAACGGGGCGCAAAATTGAACGCACGCAACAACGTGGCGGTGTCCGGGTGGAATTGTTCGACGTTTTGGACGAGCAGGCTCCAAGGTGGTTTTCCGGCGGTGCTAAAATCTTCTTCGGTAAAGGGCCCGTATTGGCAGGTCCAGTTTTCTTGCGCGACCATGCGCGCGCGCGCGGTCGCTTCCATGGACAATCCTGCAAGCTCATCTGGCGTGATCAGCCCGTCCATCACGGTTTGATCGATAGCGTCTCGCACAAGGAACGGCCTTTTGTTCCAGTAGTGCGCGTAAAATTCCACGATCGACGGCAGGGCGTTGAGAGTGGCAAGAGAAGAGGACATCACACGATCCGATGTTGAGTACGTTGCGCTCGTGTTATGACATGGGCGGCAGTTTAGGCCAAGCCTGGCAACGCCCCGAGCATTGTCGGAGCAAATTGACGTGAACGACGAAACCTAAAGCTAACAATTGCTAGGCTGCGCGTTGTTGCCGTTCAGACAGGTTGTTGCGCGATTGAGTTGGGAAGCTTGTCGATGATATTCTCGACCAGTGGTTCCATAAAAACGTAAGGGCTTGGGTTGTACATAGGTAAAAAATTTGTCGAGGTATGGGGGGCAAATTTAAAATCGAAAACCATCTTGATGGCGGCGAGCCTTGGTTGCGACATCGGCTGTGGGTAGAGGTTTCCGGTTTTTCACGATGGCGGGCTGTCTGCGCCATTGGGGAGACGGAATCGTGTTCCGGGGGGCACGGAATTTTTGGATATGCCCTCAAGAACGGTCTCAAATCAGACGGTACTAAAAAGGCAGTTTTAGCCGTCAACCGACGCTACCATTATTCCCAGGATGCCGCCATCGCCGTAAAATTATCGAGCAGGTCGGACAATGACCGCGTGCGTCCGGTATCAATCGTCGCCGTTGCCGTCGTACCTGCGCGAAACGTTGGCGCGTCGGGACTGTTAATGAGCTTGAGGCGAACCGGCAGGCGTTGCACGACTTTGACCCAGTTTCCGGATGCGTTTTGCGGCGGTAAAATTGCGAACTCGGCGCCAGTGGCGGGGGAGATGCTCTGTACCTCCGCGTTCCACGTGTAATCCGGATAAATATCGAGAACGACCGTCGCCTTCTGGCCGACGCGTACGTGCGTCAATTCAGTTTCCTTAAAGTTGGCATCGACCCAGGGCGGGGTGTCGGTGACGATCGCGAACAGCGGTTTGGCGGCGGTAATCTGCTCGCCAGGTAAAAGCGGCACGCTGACCACAGTGCCGTCCGCGGGTGCTTTGACGTTGGTATGTTCAAGATTGAGCTTGGCTTGCTCCAGCGCCGCCATCTTGGCACGCACCAGCGGGTGCTGATCAATCTCGCGGTCGCCATCCCCACCAAGCGATGCAATAACACGGCGAATTTTCTGGCGTACCATGGTGACACGATCATCGGCCGCATTGGCATCGTTTTCCAATTCGTCGCGACGGGTCCCCGCGGTAATACCCTGCCTTGCTAACTCGATTTGACGCTCGAAACGTTTGCGAAAATAGCTGGCGCGATCCTGCGCTTCCGCGAGTTCGGATCTGGCTTCTTTGAGCGTTGCACCAAGGGTTTCGATCTCTCGGTGAGACGCATCCAATTCAGCGCGTGCATGCTCGACGGCAATCTCGAACGGTCTTGGATCAATGGCGACCAGAATGTCACCTTGTTTCACCTTGAGATGGGCGTGGGCATTGACGGCTATGGCGCGCCCAGAGATCTCTGCGGCGAGTTTCGCGATATTGGTTTTAACGTAGGCATTTTCGGTGCTGACATAGCGTGCGCTGTGCAGCCAGTACGTGACCGCAATGGCAATGGCGATGAGCGGCACGGCGACGAGTAAGCCCATGCGCAGCAGCACCCGCCGCGGAGGACGGAGGGCTGTTTTTTCGTCCGCCACCTGGGAGTCTGGAATGGTCATGTCGTCAGGCATTATCTTTTTCGAGCTCCTGTGACTCAATGAGTTCGTTTTCCACGGCCATGTCCTGCAGCCGTTGCTTCACGGTCAGCAGCAAGTCGGTCAGGGTTTCACGCTCCTTCGCGCTGAGCCCGATAAGCTCTTCTTCGACCATCGCTTCGGCAATCGGCGTTATCTCGCTGTGAATCCGCCTGCCCAATTCCGTCAGATAGACCCGTTTGACGCGACGATCTGCATCATCTTGGCGTCGCTCAAGCCAACCGAAGTTTTCCAGTTTGTCGATGACGCGACCGGCGGTGGCTTTCTCGACCTCAAGTAATTCCGCCAGCTCCGATTGGTTGACGCCGGGTTGATCGCCGACGCGGCGCAGGGCCATCCACTGGGTGCGAGTAAATCCGATTTTGCGAACCCGGCGGTCAAACACGGTGCGTTGCAGACGTGCCGCTTCCATGATCAGGAACGCCAGATATCGCGCCTCGGTCACCGGGATCAGGTCGGCTTTTGTCACGATTGAAAGTCCTCGCCAATAATAGTAAGCATTGTTACTATTGCATCACTTACTGTCAACTAGGTTACCTTTCTGCATGGCGAACGACGTCACATTTGAATCCGTCGCACCACGCCCGGATATATCGCCGGCGCGCCGCTATGTGATCTTGGCGATGGTGGTTCTCAGCGTTACGCTTTACAGCACATCGATCTTGATCGTGGCCGCGGTGCTTCCGCAGTTGCAGGGTGCCATGTCGGCAACACCCGACGAGATCTCCTGGACCATGACGTTCAATATTTTAGCGACGGCCATGATGACACCGTTAACCGGTTGGCTGGCGGGACGGTTCGGGCGGCGCAATCTGCTTGCAGGTAGCGTCGCTGTGTTCGCCATCGCCACCTATTTTTGCGGCGCGGCAATGTCTCTGGAGTCGCTGATTTTCTGGCGCATCGTGCAAGGGGCTGCCGGCGCGCCGCTGCCGCCGATCGGCCAAGCGGTCACCTTGGACATCTTTCCTAAGCATCAGCACGGCATGGTCATTGGCATGTATGGGGTTGGTGTCGTCATGGGCGCGTTCGCCGGGCCGATGATCGGCGGTGTGATGGCTGAGCTCTATACATGGCGATATGCGTTTTATCTGATGTTCCCGATTGCCGTCATGTCATCCATCGGGGTTATGCTGGCGCTGCCCCGCACCAACCGCACCACGCATGTAAAGTTGGAATGGACCGGGTTTCTACTGCTGAGCGTCTCAATTGCCTGCATCCAGCTCGCGCTCTCGCGCGGCCAGCGGTTGGACTGGTTCCAATCGACGGAAATCTGCATCGAAGTTTTCGTCGGCGCGTTATCGTTTTATCTGTTCGTCGCGCACAGTCTGACGCACGACAAGCCGTTTCTTAATCTCAAGCTCTTGCTCAATAGGAACTATGCCATCGGTCTCATTTTGGTGACGATCTATGGGATGTTGAATTTTACGCCGATGGTGATTTTGCCGGGCTTGCTTCGCGAACATGTCGGTCTGCCGGATTCCCTGATTGGCTACGTGGTCGGATCGCGCGGCATCGGCGCCATGGCGGCGTTTTTTATCGCCGGCTTCGTCGGCCAAAAGTTTCCACGGCAATCCATCGCGGTTGGATTTTCACTGCAGGTCATCGCCGGGTTGTGGTTGATGACGGTGAACCTGAATACGACGCCGATGGAATTTGTGCTGAACGGCATCGTGCAGGGACTAGCGGTCGGGACGATCTGGGTGCCATTGACGGTGGTGACGTTCTCGACACTCGATCCAAAATACTTGGACGAAACCAGTTCGGTTTATCACTTGCTGAGAAACATCGGCTCCAGCTTCTTTATATCGTTGAGCGTGACCGAGCTGGTGCGCTCTGCCGCCACCAATTATGAATTTATGACGGAGCACATTTCGCGCTTTAATCCGCTTCTTGATCTGCCATGGGTGATGGGCGAGCGCAGTATCGATACGGTCGAGGGATTGTCGCGTCTATCCAACGAGATATTTCATCAGGCTTCGCTGCTCAGTTATCTAAACGCGTTCGGCTTGTACACCATGGCGTCGGCACTCGCCATTCCGTTGATCATGTTCGTGAGCAGCCCCAAAAAGAAAGCGGCCTGAAGCGTTGTCATAGCAAACGACGAGATTCGCTGCGCCTCTGTTATGAGGTCGCCAACTGTTGCCGTTCGAACTCAACGGGCGACAGCATCCCGTTTCTCATATGTTTGCGCTTCGGGTTCTTGAGCCAGATGTAAAAAACCGCTTGGATAGATGCGCAGGTAGCGACACATCGCCCGAACCGGAAACAATGAGCGGTGCTTCGCAATGAACGTGTATCTCACTTTGCATCCTTGGCGAAATACGCGGTGGCTTTTTTTAGGATATCGCGCTCCTCTGTCGCCCTCGACGGTTCACGCTTCAATCACTGGATATCGGCATCCTTGTCATCGTCCCAGAAGGCTGCGAGAGCTTCTTCTTCCATGCGTAAAGAGAATGTTGGCTGACCCCTCACCGCCGAGAAACCTCTGTAATTCTGTTCTGTGCTTCTCTTCGTCCTTGGTCGGAATCTTACGTTTATGGGGATAGACGCCATCACGAAAGACACGTTCGATCATCGTGGGGTCGTGGCGCATACTAGCCAGGATGTGGTTTGCCGCGGCATTGGTGCTTGTATCTCGATGCATCAACGCGTTTGTTAATGGCGAAAGGCTGCTCCAGGTTAGTTATTGGACGGCTCTGAAAAAGCTCCGAAAATGTGCATGACGACATGGCTTCATGTTACAAGTGTGTGGCGTTTACAGGGCGCGTAGATCAGCGGGAGAACTCCTCATGAGTGATGAACTCCGACAGGCGGCACGTGATCATCTGATCCGCTACGGTGGAGATTCATTTCCGAACCTTTTTACCGAGGCTAAGGGGTGTATCCTGCGCGATGACACGGGGCGGGAAATTCTAGATTTCACGTCAGGTCAGATGTGCGCGACCATCGGACACAATCATCCCAATATCGTGAAGGCCGTCGAACGCGCAGGCCAAACCGCATATCATATGTTCAGCGGCATGATCCCCGAAGCGGTCGCGGAATTGGCACTTCGGATCGCGCGCGATTGGATGCCTGCGGGGCTCAATAAATCGCTCTGGATCAACACCGGTTCCGAAAGCAACGAAGCTGCCCTTCGCATGGCCAAAATGTACACCGGCGGATTTGAAGTGATTGCCATCGGTGGGTCGTGGCACGGCGTCACCGGGGCCGCATCGTCGACATCATTTGCCAGCGATCGTCGAGGTTATGGCGTGCCGACGCCTGGTGTCTTCGCAATTCCGGAACCCAATGCATATCGCCCCCACATCGATGCGGGCAGTGAGGAAGCGTCTGCGATGGCGTGCTTGGAATTAGGCCTCAAGATGTTCGACATGACGTCTGCCGGACAGCCCGCGGCCATCATTGTGGAGCCGATCATCAGTGCCGGGGGCGTCTTGGTGCCGCCGAAATGCTATATTGAAGGGCTGCGCAAAGCCGCTGACGAGCGCGGCATGCTGTTGATTTTTGACGAGGCCCAGACCGCGTTTGGGCGGATCGGCACACGGACGGGTGCTGAATATTTTGGGGTAACACCCGATATCATGAGCGTCTCCAAAACCCTCGGAGGTGGATTGCCGTTGGCGGGTGTCATCACAACGGACAAGATCGAAGAAACCATCCACGCGCGGGGCTTCAACTACTACACAAGCCATGTGTCCGACCCGCTGCTGGCGATGGTCGGTCTGGCGGTGTTGGATACGTTAGAGGACGAAGATCTGTTGACCCGTTCAAAAACCATGGGCGCGTATTTGCGCGGTCGCATGGAAGACTTGCAGCAAAAATATGAAGCTATCGGCGATATTCGCGGCGCCGGGATGTTGCTGGGGATTGAGTTGGTGACCAACCGCGAAACCCGCGAGCCGCATCACGAACTGGGCGAGATCACCACCAAGAAATGTTATGAATACGGCCTGAGTATGAATATCAAGCGCCGCAAAGAGCGCGGCTCGGTCTGGCGGATCGCCCCACCGCTGACAATTTCCGAAGCCGAGATCGACCGTGGGATCGAGATTCTTGACCGGTCTTTACGAGAATCACTAGATGAACTCGCAAACTGATGACGTCAGGCGGATTTTTTTGATGAAGCGGGAGCCAACGCCGTGCGTAGGGGAAATTAGTTTCTGTCTTTCATGCGAGTTTGTGCCATGTTTGATAACGATATGACATAAAGGGTCCGCACCGAGAAATGACAGCATCCAGCCTTAGCCCCCCTCGCTTTCATCACGTTCACCTTCGATCAACTGATCCTTCGAGCGCCGCTGATTTTTACGCACGCCAATTTGCCACAGCGACGTCTGGCATTTGGGGCGGCTTTCCTGTCGTGTTCTCACCCAACGATGTTATGATCCTGTTTGAAAAGGACGACAGTATTTGTTCAGAGCCTCAAAGTGCGCTGTGGCACTTTGGTTGGCACGTCACTGATAGTAGGACAACCACGGCAGCTTTCTTGGCACGGGACGAGGTTCAATCGCTTCCGCTCTACACGGGAATCGCTGATGCTCATGTGCCGTTGAGCAGTGATACATGGTTTCAGACAGGTGAAAATTTAGGCGTGACGCTTGAACGATTGAACGAATTAAGATCCGCTGAGCATCCGGTTCCCGGGGGCGCAGGCTTTGCTTATTTCCAAGGGCCAGACGGCGCCGTTTTTGAGATTGCAGGCGACTATCCAGTCGAGCGGTTCAACCACATACACATGTGGCAGGAAGACCCATTGTGCGCTCAGATATGGTACCAAAAGAACTTCCTCGTTCCGCCACGTGAAAAATTTGGTGCAGTTCAGGTGCCTGTTGAAGAATGCAAAGTTCCGAGAACAGTTGACCGCACTTTTCCGGCACTGAATGTGGATGGGATGTACCGTTCGCCCCCCGGTGGGGTGACGGTCGGTGATATCGATCTCACATGGTATCCCAATCAGACTGACGCACCGCTGCAATCTTCCATCGGGCAGCTCATGGATCATATTGCTTTTTCGGTGACTGATTTAGATGCCTGGATGGAGAAATTGCGACGCGATGGCGTGACGTTCTTGACCGATGAGTATCCGCTGGCTGACACGAGGGCGGTGATGGTCGAAGGGCCGAGCCGCGAAGCATTGGAAATTGTGGAACGCCCTTGAGCCGTTCCGTCCAATCCTGTCAGGTTCCTTGATCGATCAGGACACTCGCTGACTCACCGAAACTCAGGTTACCCGACTTCTCCCACATCAGGCCCTCATTATGAGACCGCCGGTTTCAGAAACTGTTTTGCAGACGGAGTCAAAATAAGGGGACTAGAAAGGTCCCCTATCGACATTAAAGCTAATTCTTGGTTATTTTGATCCAACTCTCCAGAAAGGGACGCCCTCGGATGAATGACAAAAAGAATATGACAAATGCCACAGTCAGGGCTCTCACGCCTTCTATTGGTGGTGAGATAGAGGGGATTGATCTTTCGACCTCTCTCTCAGATGCCGAGGCATCTTTCATTCGCCAAGCGCTTCTGGATCACCACGTGTTATTCTTTCGCGATCAAAATTTAAACCATGAACAGCATAAGACCGTGGGGGAACTTTTTGGTAATCTTGTGCAAGTCCCATTCGTTGCGAGCGTTCCGGAACATCCAGAAGTCTTCGAGATCATTAAATTACCGGAAGAACGCGGCATTTATAATTTTGGCGGCAATTGGCATACGGATATGACCTATTTGCAGGAGCCTGCATTGGTCTCTGTACTCTATGGGGCAGAAACGCCGCCAAGCGGTGGGGATACGATGTTTGCCAGTTTGGAGGATGCTTATAACGCATTGTCACCCGGCATGCAGAAACTTCTTGAGGGATTAACAGGCATTCATACTGCAGAGCGCTCCTATGGCACATCCGGAAAGTTCGCTAGTAGTAGCATCGCCGATGACGGTATGGACGTCCGCCCCTCTAAAGAAGCCTCTAAGCAAATTGAGCATCCTGTCGTCCGAACCCATCCTGAGACCGGTCGCAAGGCGCTTTATGTCAATCCGAATTTTACGTTTCATTTTAAAGATATGACGGAAGAAGAGAGTAAACCGCTCCTGGGTTTTCTTTTTAAGCACATGACGCGCGACGAATTTGTTTGCCGTTTTCGTTGGACGCCGGGGTCGGTGGTAATTTGGGATAATCGTTGCACCATGCATCGCGCGCTAAATGATTACGATGGACATCGCCGAGTTATGCGCAGAGTTACAGTTGGCGGTGACCGACCTAGATTGATTTAGAATTTGCAAAAACGCTTAATAGCGGTGGTCGTGTCACTGGCATCTGCTGCAATGATTATGTTTGTCCATTACTGAGTTGCACGGTTACCACATCATCGCACATCGTCCCTCTATACACGCCTGGTTATTGTAGGGGCTTGATTGCTGCATCGCCCCGCAAAGAATATTTTATATCAATGAGTTAAGATGGTGCTGTCTGAGGCAAAGCGCCAAGAAGTAAACGGGCCACCTGGGCCGGTAAGGTGCTTATTGAAACGGTGTGATCGGCTTTACATATGCTCACGCTCGATATCGCGAGCCTATTGGTAGGCAATCGACCGGCACCTCGACTGTCAATTCACCGAGCAACAGGAATGAGAGGGTTTTGCCATGCAGATCCTGATTGAGGGCACTGTTCACGCCACCTTCGAGCGCGTCGTCGATGACCAAATTGATCGCCGGTAGGTTCTGCAAAATATATCTCTCCACCGCGCTTGCGCCTTTATGTCGAAATAAATCGAGGACGCGTTTCTCGGTGATCTGATCGATAAGAAAGGGGAACGTCTCCGGCAGATACGGTACCACGGAAATATTCGACCTGTTGCCTTTGTCGCCGGCACGTCCGTGGGCGACGGCGTGTAACGGGACGGTGACGGTTTCGCTCATGGCTTAACCTCCGAGGCGCCGCAATGAGTCTCGACGGTCTCTCGTGGAACGAGCACCGACGCCGTATTCACTTGCCCCATAATGTTGCACCGGTAACCGCCACCGCCAGCCGGGCCCGAGCAAAATAGGCTTAGCACCTCGTCGTTGACGTACTTGGCGTCTGCCTTGTTCATGCTGCGGATTGCCGTGCGCAGTCTGAATTCACCGTCGAGCGGGCGATTGTCGCCACGCCGCCGGTCAGATGCGTCATTGTCGAAGACCGCGCTCGTGCCGACGATATCGACGCGAATTTCATCTGTGATGCCGTTTTTGCGACACCGTTTGGTGACGATATCTGCGGCGAGTTCAGCCCGTGCCAGCGCGTTGGGGCCTGCGTAAATCATCTCCGCTTCGCCGAGCCATCCTCCGTCGGCGGACACCGTGACCTTGAGTGTCTCGGGCGGCACCTTGCCCTTTGCGCCTTCTAAGCGGATGCGGTTTTCACCATCCTCCGCAAGCGTCACGCTGGTAATATCGAGGGTGACATCAGGTGTCAGATAGTTCGCTGGGTCGTGCACTTCGTACAACATCTGCTCGATGACCGTCGCACGGCTGACGAGCCCGCCTGTGTTGGCGGCTTTGGAGATCACGACGCTGCCGTCTGCGGTGATTTCACCGATCGGAAAACCGAGATCATCCATGCCCGGCACATCTTTGAATCCAGGATCACAAAAATACCCGCCGGTGACTTGTCCGCCGCATTCTAAAAGGTGGCCGCAAAGCGTTCCCTGTGCGAGCAGGTCGAGTTCATCTTCGCCCCAGCCGAACTCATGGATCAATGGACCCAGCACCAATGCGGCATCGGTTGTGCGCCCGACCAGAACGACGTCGACATCCAGCGCGAGCGCTTCGGCGACAGGGCGGGCGCCGATATAGGCGTTGGCAGCGACAATTTCTTTGCCGGTGATTTCCAATCCTTCAATGGTTGGCAAAGCGCCGATTTCGTCGGCATCCATGAAGGTCAAAAGATCATCGCCGTGGACGCAGGCGACGCGTAAATTTTCTATTCCGAGCTCTGCCGCTAATTCATGGACCCGTTTGGCGCCGCCCAGCGGATTCGCATTGCCGAGGTTGCTGACGATCCGAACGCCGTTTTCTTTGCAGGCCTTTAACACGCCCCGCAGATATTCATCAAGGTAGGGCGAATACCCTTTATCCGGATTGCGCATTTTGATCCGTTGTGCGATGGCTAGCGTGCGTTCACCCATGACTTCAAAAATAAGATACCTGGGGCCATCACATATGCGCAGCGTTTCTACGACGGGGATCGCCGCATCAAGGCGGTCGCCGGCAAACCCGGCGCCGCTACCGATATAGACTGTCTTCGTCATTTGCTGCCTGCGATATCGCTGGCGATCTGATTGGCAGCGTTCAAAATAAATGTGTGCTCTGAGGCAACAAAAAACATGGTGACACCGAGCGCTTTTAGGTCCGGCACCCATGACGTGTTTGGGGCAAAGGTGACCAAGCATTTACCATGTTTTTTTGCGGCTTCACCGACGCGCCCGATGGCGTCGCGAACCTGAGGGGCTGCCGGATCAGTGAGCCCATAACAGACAGCGAGATCTGCCGGACCTACGAAAAGTGCGTCGATGCCATCGACGGCCGCAATTTCGTCAATCGTTTCGACGGCTTCGGGTTCTTCGATCTGGGCGAGGATGACGGTCTCGTCTTCACTTTGCTGCAATATGTCGGCCATTGTGCGCGTTGCATACCCAGCCCAGCGCGTCGAGCCGGCAAAGCCGCGCCCGCCATGGCCGAACCGGGCGGCTTTGGCGACTTCTTTGGCTTTCTCGACGGTGTTGACGTGTGGCACGACGAGGCCGGTCGCACCCGAATCAAGCATCGTCAGTATTTGTGACGGCGAGCCGTCAGGAATACGGACCAGGGCAGGGAAATTCAACGCCCGTGCCATGCCAAGGCAGGCATCGGCCGTGCCTCGGTCAAACGGCGAGTGTTCTGCATCCAGCGCGATGAAATCCATGCCTGACTTGGCGAATATCTCGATCAGTTGAAGCGCGGGTGTTTTTAAAAACGTGCCGGACAGATTTTCACCGCCAAGCATGCGGGATTTGAGCGTTGCGTCCGTCATGGAATTCCTCCGTCGTTGATTGTTTAATTTGTTGCTGTTGTCATCATGTCGTTCGGATTAAGTCTGAGACCTTCGCCAGCGGTTAAAATGCTTTTCCAGACGCCGACTGGAACGTCGAAGCCGTTCGCCTCACGATCCGCGCGGGCTTTACGCTCAGGATCGCCAGGGATCATCACAGGGTGATCTGGATCACGTGGGCGGGCTGCACGGACGTAATCAATGTAATCATTTACGGCGTGGCCGAATGCGTCTGTATCGTCCATCAATTCCGGTTTGAGAAATACGGAGAACATGCCGTTGTGCGTTGCTTTGCCTGGCCCTGTTGTGCCGGAGCCGGTTAGAGCACCGGCCAACAGTTCACACGCAAGGGCTAAGCCGGACCCTTTGTGCTCGCCGAAGGTCAGCAGTGCACCGGGGCCATTTCGAGGGTCTGCAACGTCGCCGGGTTTCAACTCGCCATAAAGTGCCGCCGGATTGGTGGTCGCCTTTCCGTCACCGTCGATCAGCGCACCGTCCGGGACCGCTTTACCGCCTCTGAGCGCGACCATCACTTTGCCTTCTGCAATTTTCGAGGTTGAGAAGTCCAAGATGAAATCATCGCCATGCGGATTGCCGATGCCAATCGTGACGGGCGCCGTCGAGACGCGCCGATCTGCCGAGCCGAAAGGTGCCGTCAGCATGCTTTGTGCGACGTTGACGAAATGGATGGAGATGAGCCCCGCCGCACATGCGCGTTCAGCCCAAAAGCCGATCCGTCCCAGGTGCCCCGCCTGCCTAAGTGCCAAAATGCATATGCCGGCCTGTTTTGCTTTGTTGATGCCGATATCGATGGCTTGCTGACCGACGACTTGTCCGAAGCCTTTGTTGCCATCGATAAGTGCGAAGTTATCGCTGTCGATGAGCACACTGGCTGATTGACCAAAGCTCAGATTGCCGGATTTTTCCCACATCAGGTAACGCGGGATCCGCACGATGCCATGACTGTCGTGGCCGGAAAGGTTAGAATTTACGAGATTGGCGCTGATCGCCTCGGCCTCTTGATGCGAAGCGCCGGCACGGCAAAATATATCGATGCCGAGTTGGACCATGCCACGCGCGGCTACTCGGGTTGGCTTATCTGTCACGATTTGTGTAGTCCTTTAAGGTTAAAAGTCATTTCGTCTTTGAGGTCACCTGCGAAGAGGTCGACGACATTTTGAGCGGCCACTTCCGCCATTGCAATTGCAGCGGACATCGCCGCCGCCCCATTGTGCGGACTCATCAGAACGTCTTTGCGTGCAATCAGTGGGTGGTCCGCACGGGGCGGCTCTTCAGACATGACGTCTATGGCGGTGGCGCGGATATGATTGCTTTCCAGTGCAGCCAGCAAAGCATCCTCGTCAACAATACCACCACGTGCGCAGTTGATGACAATCGCGCCCAGCTTTAAGGCGGCGAGTTCACGTTCGGATATCAGATGCCGTGTCGTGTCGTCGAGCGGCACATGCAATGTGAGAAAGTCGGTATCGGCAAGTTCGGGTCTGAAATCCTCGACACCTCGGCACCCCATGCTTTCGGCGAGCTTTTGATCAAGGGCAATATCCGCGACCACAACGTCCATGCCGAAGGCTTTGCAAAGCGGTGCGACCAGTCGACCAATACGACCAAAGCCAACGATTAATACTTTGGCGCCTCGGAGGTCTTTGGCGCGGTAATTGTTGCGATCCGCCCAGCGGCCAGCCTTCACGACATCATTCAATATCGCAAACTCACGTGCGGCTGCAATCATGAAACCGAGCGTATGCTCAGCGACCGAGCGTGCGTTGGCGCCAGCGGCAATGGCGACGGGGATGCCGCGGTTTGTCAGATGGGCGACATCAATGTTGTCACATCCAACACCGTGCCGAGATACGATTTGAAGAGATGTCGCATGCTGAAGAATATCTGCGTCGAGTTTCGCTGACCGTAAAACAATACCGTGAACGTCTTTGATGGCGGACTTTAGGGTCTCACGTTCAATGTCGGGGATGTGGACAATCTCGATATCCTTGTGAGCCTTGAGGACATCATAGCCTGCTTCGTGCATATGCTCGGTGACGAGAACGCGTTTCATGGTAGTCATACGGTGGTCCTCACATCGATGCCGCTTGATCGTCGCCGAAGTATTTTTTCTTGGCGAGCGACTGGCTTTCATAGATCGAGCCGGATTTCAGCGGGCCGGGATACGGCAGGCGGATCGGTGCGGCAACGATACGGGGCTCCACCGTTGGCTCGCCAGCGATGATGGTATTGACGTAGTTCTCCCACGATCCAATGCGATCCATACCGCGGATATCCCATGCGTCGGCGGCAGCAACTTGAAACAACAGCAGACGCCTGCTTTTTCCAGACGTATTTTTTCCCGAGCCGTGCACCATTCTGACATGGTGGAAACTACACGATCCGGCTGTGCCGGTAATCTGCTCGGCGCGCGAAAAATCGATGTCGCAGAGGTCAGGATTCATCGCCCCGATGAAACGACCATCCTGATGGTGATCAAACGTCGGACCTTTGTGTGATCCTGGCACACAAAGCAGCGGGCCGTTGGTTTCCGTCATGTTATCAAGCATGACACCGACGGCCAGCACGTCGTCGTTGGTGTGTGGATAGAAGGCCCAGTCCTGATGCCATTCAACGGGCGACCCGTAGTCTGCGGATTTCAGGTTGATCTTAGAGCCATGCATGCGCAGGTTTTCGCCGATCAAGGCTGTGAGTGCCGCGATCAAGCGTGGGCGCTTGGCCATCTTGTTGAACACCGGATGATGCAGGAAAGGCTCCTTGATGCGCCGCACGCGCGGCCTATCGGGTGTATGGCTAGGTTCCAGATCAATGACATCGGTATGATCACTGAGGCCGTGAGCACTTTCTATCAACCCATCCAGCGCGTCCGTCATTTCTTTGATGTCGGCTGGTGAGAAAATTTCTTCAACAACGACAAAGCCTTTTTCTTTATATTCGTTTATCTGCGCGTCACGAATGACAGGTTGTGACGGGGTGGTGTCCATCTCGATGGCCTTTCTTCAGATGCGGGTATTATTGAATCGGTGAACTGAAGTGTTCAGGAAAGTGCGCCCGGATATCTTCGGTCGCAGAAACGGTTCCTTTGATATGTTCGCGGACGGCAAACTCTGCCGCCTCAGGCGAGCCCGACGCGATTGCGTTGATGATGGCGGTGTGATCTTTGATGATCGCACAGGCTTTGTCTTTTATCGGTAAATGCAAATGGCGAAGGCGATCAAGGTGTGCGCGACGCGCATTAATAATGTCCCACAGTCCGCCGACGTTCGCCATTTCGTACATGCCGCGATGAAATTTACTGTCTGCTTCTGCGAAGGCGGCGAGATCATTTGCTTTTAGATGCGCAGACTGATGTTGAACAATGCTGCGTAAGTCGATCAATTGCGTTTCGGTTATTTTGCCGCAAAGCGAACGCGCTATTTCCATTTCGACGCTGCAACGCAGAAAGTGTGCTTCGCGTGCGCTTTGAACATCGATATAGGCAACTTCTGTTCGGGATTGAGGAAAGATATCGACCAGGCCTTCTTCTTCAAGCAGCATAAGAGCTTCGCGTACCGGGGTTTGACTCACGCCAAACGTTAAAGCGATTTCTTTTTTTGAGAGCTGCGTGCCGGGCGGTAACGTCAAATCAATGATCTGCTGCCTAAGTGCAGCGTAGATTTGTTGAGACGCCGAAACCCTCAAGCCTTTTTGATGGGCTATTTCCGATTTCTTTTTAGCGGAAACATCGTCTGGCATTTTGTGTCTCTTATAGCGGGATTGTCGTGCCGTCCGTCGGAATAAATCTTGACTCTTATACTGATATGTTAGTACATCAAATGTCAACTGATATATCAATTTGTCAGTTGCAGATAAAATAAAACAAACGATCAGATTGGGAGATCACTTAAATGTTCAAGAAATCACTCATTGCCCTGTCCCTTGGGGCGCTTGTGCTGGCGGGAGCACCGGATAGTGCCGATGCCAAAACCTTGAAAGTTCAAGCCAGTTCCAAGGCTGGCGATTGGGCGCACCGTTTTATGACCGACAAATGGGCGCCGAAACTCGACGCCATGACCGGTGGTGAAATTAAGATTGATGTTTTGCCGACGAAAGCCGTCGTGCCGCACCGCGAAACGATCGACGCGGTCGCTAACGGTATTCTCGATGGGGACTTGAACGCGGTCTCATATTTCTCTGGTCGCGATCCGGCATTTGCCATCATCGGTGACCTGATTGCCGGTTACGACACCGTTGACCAAGTTCGCACATTTTGTCAGTACGGCGGCGGTAAGGAAATCCTGCAAAAGCTCTACGACAAGTACACCAAAGGTCAGGTGCATGTTGTTGGTTGTGGCCCTTACGCCAAGGAAGCATTTGTCTCAACGGTCCCGATTAGAACCGTTGCTGACTTTGCAGGCGTGAAAGTGCGCTCGCCCGAGGGTCTTGCTGCTGAAGTTTTCAAGCGCGCAGGTGCCGCACCGGTGTCACTGCCATTCTCCGAAGTTTACACGGCGCTTGAAAAGAAAGTTATCGACGCCGCAGATGCATCTGCGCACGTCAACAACGATGCAAGTGGCATGTATAAGGTTGCCAAATTTCCGATCTACCCGGGTATTCACTCCATGGCCGTTTTGCAGTTTATCGTGAACAAAAAAGTTTGGGATAAGCTCGGCGTAAAAGGTCAAACGACGCTCGAAGTTTGGTATCAGGCCGCCTACGACGCGATGCGCCGTGAAGCTGATCTTGAAGACCAAGCGGTCGCTGCCAAACAACGCGCCGGCAACGACGTGACGGTGATCGATTGGTCGCCTGAAGAGCGTGCCAAATTCCGCGAAATTGCGGTTGGTGCATGGAACGACTTTGCCGCCAAGTCACCGTTGGCCCAGGAAGCCCTGGATGCGCATCTCAATTACATGAAATCCACCGGCTTGCTCAAATAGGTCGGTAAATTTGCCGCCGCATTCCAAAAGGGTGCGGCGGCATTTTCTTGCATTGTACGCTTTGTTTTCTGTGACCGTTCCGGGGAGGGAACCATGAAGGGAATGACAGAGAGGATGGTCGGTGCGCCCGCATTTGATGGGCTTGGCCAGTCTGTCGATCACGTCAGCCGGTTCGTTGGACTTGCTGTCGGAAACCTCTACCTGATGGCCGCGTTCTGTACCCTTTGGGAAGTCGTCGCGCGCTACATTTTTAATGCCCCGACGCAATGGGTTTTTGAAGTTGTCATGGTCCTTTGTGCATCCGCGTGGATGTTGTCGGCCGGTTTTGTGACGCTGCAAAAGCGCCATATCGGGATCACGGTTTTTTATCTGATGGCTTCAGAGCGGACCCGCTGGTGGCTCGATCTGTTCGCGATGGTGGTTGGCATCTTTGCGCTTTATATGCTGGTCGCCGATACAATGATTCGTGCGATTGAGAGCATCGACCTCATAGAGCGCGGCGGAACAGCCTGGAACTCACCGCTGCCGATGGTCCTCAAGACCATTCTTGTCGCAGGTCTTTTCATGTATCTCGTGCAGTTGCTGGTGAATTTGAGCCGGCACTTCCGCACACACATGCTGCAAGTCGGCGTCTATGCAGTCTTAGCACTTATCTGTCTGCGCTTGCTGTTGCAGGGTTTTGCACATTACGGCGGTTACGACAGCATGTCGGTTGGACTCGAAGATGCACTCGATGAAATGAGCGGCGCATTTTTCGATCAATTCCGTGTTGATCGCGAGGACGTCGGCATTGCCACGATCTCTTTTTTGATCGTTGCCGCACTGCTTGCGTTGATGATGACGGGCATGCCGCTCGGTATTGTCACGCTGATCATCTCGGTCATGTGCGCGATTGCGTTTTATGGGTTGCAGGGTATCTACCTGGTGTCCACGAACGCGATGGACCTGTTGGAAAAGTATCCGTTGGTCGCGGTGCCGTTTTTCGTTTTGATGGCCTCTATTCTTGAACGTTCTGGGATCGCGCAAGATCTATTCGATGCGATGTCCATCTTTGCCGGCGGCCTGCGTGGCGGCGTTGCCGTGCAAACCACGGTTGTCGCCGTGATCCTTGCCGCGATGTCAGGTGTCATGGGGGGCGAGATCGTTATGTTAGGGCTCGTCGCGTTGCCGCAAATGCTGCGGCTTGGATATGACCGCAAACTCACCATCGGTCTCATCTGTGCGGCCGGCGCGTTGGCGACGTTAATTCCGCCGTCCATTGTGATGATCGTTTATGGCCTCAGCGCCAATGTCGGGATCGGCGATTTGTTTTCGGCTGGTTTTATTCCGGGTCTGATGCTGGCGACGTTCTATGTCACGTATGTTCTGGCACGCTGTAACATTAACCCGTCACTCGCCCCGACGGCAGCTGAGATCGCTTTGAAAACCGGTGAGGTTGCAAAACTTGGTCGCCATCAGATTGTTGCGGTGGGGCTATGTATCTTGCTGATCTTTTGCGTCATGGGCTCTATCTACGGCGGTATTACGAGTGTCACTGAGGCCGCTGCTGTCGGCGTATTTGGCGCGATTTTGGTGGCAGCCGTGCGGTTCAAATTCAACTACCCATTGTTGCGCGATTGCCTTGCCAATACGATGGCGGTGGTCGGGACCATCATCTGGTTGATCTTAGGTGCGGTCGCGTTTGTTGGACTTTATAACCTGATCGGTGGTGCAGACTTTATGCGCGATCTGATCAAAAGCGCAGGCTTTGATGCACTTGGCACCATCTTTGTGATGATGGCGATCCTCGTCATCCTCGGCACGTTCATGGAATGGATCGCGATTATCTTTATCACGGTGCCGGTTTTTGCGCCGGTCGTTCGTGACCTCGCACCGGAACTTGGTCTGCAGCCTGAATGGGCTGCCGTCTGGTTCGGTATTTTGTTCGTGATGAATATCCAAATCTACTTCCTGTCACCGCCATTCGGCCCGGCCTGTTTTTGGCTTAAGTCTGTGGCGCCTAAGGACGTCACGTTGCAGGAAATTTTCGTCAGCGTGATTCCGTTTATCGGGTTGCAGATCATCGGCATGTTGCTGGTGATGTTCTTCCCGCAGATCGCACTTTGGATGCCACAGGCGCTAAACTAAGCGCGACAAGGCTATATAGGTTTTAGGAGCACTCTCATGTCTATGCCCGAAGAACTACACGATGATCTTGAGAAAGAAGGCGTTCATAACAGCGATTACTACGGCATCTTGCCGGGGATCGGCGGGGTGATTATTGGGCTCTTACTCATCGTTATTATGTTCGCGCTTGCCGACGGGTTTGCGTGACGCCGAAGGTAGCGAGACAATGACAGAAAAGAAAAAATACGAGGACTTTCGTAGTTATCGCTGGTACGGCGTTGACGATCTGCGGGCATTCGGTCATCGCTCGCGGACCATGCAGATGGGGTATGACGCTCAGGATTGGGACGGCAAACCGATCATCGGCATCATCAATACGTGGTCCGATATCAGCCATTGTCACATCCACTTTAAGGAGCGTATCGAGCACGTAAAACGTGGAATACTACAGGCCGGTGGATTTCCGATCGAGCTACCGGCAATTTCTCTGGCTGAGCCAATCGTTAAGCCGACGACGATGATGTACCGAAACTTTCTGGCCATGGAGACCGAGGAGCTTTTGCGTTCACATCCCATCGATGCCTGCGTCTTGATGGGGGGATGTGACAAGACAACGCCGGGTTTGCTTATGGGGGCAATCTCGATGGGCCTGCCGACGATTTTCTTCCCGGCGGGTCCGATGCTGAACGGAAATTGGAAAGGCAAGCGCCTCGGTAGTGGTTCGGATACCTGGAAGTATTACGATGACCTCCGTGAAGGCAAGATCACCAAGGACGACTGGCAGGAAGTTGAGGAGGGCATCGCGCGCTCCTACGGCCACTGCATGACGATGGGCACGGCATCGACCATGACATCCATCGCAGAAAGCATGGGATTCATTCTGCCGGGTGGCGCTTCTATCCCGGCACCGGATGCCAATCACATACGCCTCGCGACACACACCGGGCGGCGTATTGTCGAAATGGCATGGGAAGACCTAAAGCCCAGTGACATATTGACGCGCGCGTCGTTTGAAAACGCGATTGCCGCCGCCATGGCCATGGGCTGTTCGACCAACGCGATTGTTCATGTGGTCGCCATGGGTCGGCGCGCCGGGTTTGATATCAGTTTGGATGATTTTGACAAAATTGGTCGGACCGTGCCCGTAATCGCCAACATTCGACCGAACGGCGATACCTATCTGATGGAAGACTTCTATTACGCCGGCGGTATCAAAGCGATGCTTAAGCGGATCGAAAAGCATCTGGATGGTACTGCGCAGACCGTCAATGGCAAGACCATCGGTGAGAACATTGAAAATGCTGAAGTCTATAACGACGATGTGATTCGTACGCTTGATAATCCGATTTACCCATCCGGTGCGTTGGTCGTGCTCAAGGGTAATCTGGCGCCCGATGGATGCGTCATGAAGGTGTCGGCGATGGATAACCGATTTTTAAAACATACCGGGCCGGCGTTGGTGTTTGACGACTACCCGTCCATGAAAGTAGCGATCAACGACGAGAATATTGAAGCTAACGCAGATACGGTGTTGATACTCCGTAATGCGGGGCCGCAGGGCGGGCCGGGGATGCCGGAGTGGGGTATGCTGCCGGTGCCGATGAAGCTGGTGAAACAGGGTGTCCGTGACATGTTGCGGATGTCAGACGCACGGATGAGCGGCACCAGTTACGGTGCCTGTGTTTTGCACATCGCGCCTGAATCATATATCGGCGGCCCTTTGGCACTGGTCAAATCCGGGGATCTGGTCACCGTCGACGTGGAAAAACGTCTGATTCAAATGGAAGTGGACGATGACGAGTTGGCGCGACGGCGCGCCGCATGGAAACCTCTCCCGCCCCGCTATGAACGCGGCTACGGCAAGATGTTCTTAGAGCATATTGAGCAGGCACAGGACGGTTGCGATTTCGATTTTTTGAAGACGGATCATGGCGCTCCGGTCCCGGAGCCGGACATCTACTAAATGGAGACATTGATGACGACGAAAGCGCTTTCCGCCGAGACGCGGCACAAACTGATGCATGTAAGTACCGCAACGTTATCAACGGCGCTTTTTAAAATCGGAATCCGTAATCAGTTTTTGCAAGATGTGCATCCGTTGGGCTTTAAGGGCAAAAACATGGTCGGACAGGCCTACACGCTACGCTACATTCCGGCGCGCGAAGACTTGAATCCGATTTCCGTGTTCCAAAACCCAGATCATCCGCAGCGCGTCGGTGTCGAGGAATGTCCCGAAAGCTATGTGATGGTTATCGATAGTCGCAAAGACGCGCGTGCGGCATCGGCGGGATCAATTCTGGTGACACGCATGATGAAACGCGGTGTTGCCGGTGTCGTCACCGATGGCGGGTTTCGCGATTCACCAGAAATCGCCGCTCTTGATATTCCCTGCTATCACAACCGGCCGTCGGCACCGACCAATCTGACGATCCATCAGGCGATTGAACTCAACGGCCCCATCGCGTGTGGTGACGTTGCTGTGTACCCGGGGGATGTGATTGTGGGCGATGGCGAAGGGGTAATCGTTATCCCATTGCATATGGTCGATGACATCGCCGCGGAGGCAATTGAAATGACGGCTTTTGAAGACTTCGTGACCGAGCGGGTCAACGAAGGGGCGGGGATTATCGGTCTTTATCCGGCCACGAAAGATGAAAATAAAGTTGCCTACGCCGAATGGCGCGCTAAGCACGGCCGATAAAACCAAAGCAATAGGAGAAAAAGCGATGAGCGACATTACGGCTGATGATCTGAACGCACTGACCCAGTGGGACACGCCGACAATTTGTAACGCACTTGAAGAAATTGTCCCGGAGCGCCGGGGTCATGGTTTCACGACCGAGCCGTTGGTTGCACTCGACCCGGATTTGCCGCCGATTTGCGGATATGCGCGTACGGCAACCATTCGTGCGGCTGAACCGCCGAATGAAACGCCTGCGGAGATGGCGGCGAAACGGGCTGCATATTATAAATATGTTGCGCAAACGCCGATGCCCGCAATTGCCGTCCTTCAGGATATCGACCCGCGCCCTGGCGTCGGCGCTTTCTGGGGTGAGGTGCAGACAAATATTCACAAAGGCCTCGGCCTATTGGGGTGTGTGACCAATGGTTCATTTCGCGATGTCACGGACAGCGCGCGTGGGTTCAATCTGTTGGGGGGCGAAGTCGGTCCCAGTCATGCCTATGTTCACGTCGTCGACATAGACTGTCAGGTGACAGTCTACGGTTTGACCGTCTCGACCAACGATATTGTACATGCGGACCGGCATGGTGCGGTGATGGTGCCGAAGCACGCGGTGAAGAAAATTCCGGCGGTCGTTGATCTGATTTCGCGTCGTGAGGCGAAAATATTGGATGCCGCAAAAGCGCCTGGCTTTAACGTCGATAAATTGATCGAGGCCATGGGCCAAGCACGCGACATTCATTAAACGGGCAGTGTGATAAAAACGCGTGGGTGAGGCTGATGTTTTGGGCTCTAGCCGGGTTATTGGCCGTGATTTTTTGCATATACTTGTTGGTGCCGCTCTTAAGCGCGCGCGATACCTCTAAACATGTCCCCTAATGCCGATGCTGGTTGGACTAAGGTATGACGGCGGCACCGTCATCTGCTTCTCGAACCATCAGGGCGAGGTGACGGGCGACAATGACGATAATCACCAAAATCGGAACGGCAAGAATGGCGCCGGCTATGCCCCATACCCAAGTCCACAGTAACATCGACAGAAACACAGCGATCGGGTTCAATTTCAGCTTCCGCCCGAGAATTGTCGGTGTAATAAAATTTCCTTCGATGATCGTCAGAACGCCATAGGCGAGCGGCGGCGCCACGTTCTGCCACCAGGTATCGAAAGTCAATAACGAGACAATACCGATACATAAGAAGACAACCATCGGACCGACATACGGAATGAATGCAAGAACTGCGGCCAGAACGCCCCAAAGAACCGGGTTGGGCATACCCAGCAGATACATCGTCAGCGCCGTCACGGCGCCGAGAATGAAATAGATGCCGGCGCTGATTTGCAAAAAGCGCGTGATGGTCGCCTGCACGGACGCGAACATATCCGAAATCAGCTCGCTATGTTTTAACCACGGGAGTTTTGGTAATGGCAATTTCGTCTGTCCATGACTGTGCGTCAGGAAAAAGAAAGTAAGCGCCAAGACGATCAAAAGCTGGACAGACGTAAGCAACGTCGATTCGAATGGGCGGCTGAGGTACGTCGGCTCCTTGATGGTGACCTCGCTTTTTTTAGCCGCAGTATTTGCTTCATTCGTAATATTCTCAATGCTCTCCGTCGCTTTCTTTGCCTGCTTAATGGACTCCGTCACAGGCCAGAGTTTCGTTTCGATGTCACGTTGAATACTCGGCAGCCGCTGCATCCATTTTTCCGCCGGTGCCGAGAGATTAATGAGACCACCAATGATCGCGCCGACAAGGACGATCAGGACGATCAACGCGCCGACCGTCCGAGAAATGCCGATGCTTGCCATCCCACGGACCATCGGGCGGAGAATAATGCTCAGAAATTGGGCGAGAAAAACAGGCAATATCAGGTCAGCTGCGAAGTACATCGTGTAAAGCAGAGCAAGAACCGCAAGCCCAACCACGGCGACAGGCATTGTGGCGTGAATAATCCGCATTAACTCATCTTGCGTAAGGTTTTGCGGCTCGACTATTGGCGCGGCCACCAACTCAGGCTCGTCATCAACCATGCGGCCAACCATTGTTATCTCTTCGCGCGGAGCAGACCGACGATAAACCCCATCGCCGTCGCTGCAACAATTGCTTTTATGGGCGTGTCGATCGTGACTTTAAGCGCTGAGCGCATAATATCTGCCGAGGCCTGCTCGGCCTCGGTCGCATGGTCGGGTTCGGGAGTGCCCGGCGCCCGCTTTTCGCGGCCACCGCGCCTTGCGGCGACAATAATCACGATCATGCTGAACAGACACAACACGCCCGCAACGCTGAAAGCCGCGAGATAACTCGGCAACTGCATCGACAGCCATAAGTAGCCGCCAGCAATAGAAAATCCGATTGCCGTCGCCATGAGAAGAGCACCGCCGAGCATAAACGCCATCGTTGCCAAACGATAACGTATCGCATCACCCAAGCGGTGGGCCTTATTGATCCAGTGCAGCATCTTCAAAGCCTACTTCTTGTCAAAGTCAGTGCTTGCGAAACAGAAGCGCGATCAGAAGACCGACACTGAAGGCCGCAAGCAGGCTTTGAAAGGGTCTCTCGCGAACGGTCTGTTCGATGGCCTCCTGCGAAGCTTTGCCTTTATCGCTTATGTCGGCGGCCGCCGATTTCACGCCGTCACGTATGTCATTCGCAGCGCGACCTGCACTTGCTTTTAATGCCTCTGCGAGAGAATCGCTGAGGGTAGCAACGTCGGCGGTGAGTTTTTCGATGGTCTCCTTCAGGGCCTCATAGTCTTCATGGGCGTGCTCATTCGCAGTTTTCATGATTATCTTCCTTGATGCATTGCCGGGACGATTGCGCCGGTATTTTGGTGAATTTTTTCAGTCTAAGCTTTTGTATCTTGATAATTTTATGTGCGAGATTGTGCTCACTTTTTTGAGCAGCGCGATGTTTTTGCCCTCGTCGCTGGTCGCGAAATTATTCTGATTTAATCCGATGTCATACGTAACAGGACCGGGATAGCCGCCGGCACCGACAACAACGTGTGTGCCGTCGATATTCCTAATGACACCGATTTTATCACTTTTAATATTCGTTACCGGCACGCTGGCGGTGAATTGCTTTGGCAGCCAGTGACCTATTCCTACTTTCTCTTTTTCTGTGAGCAGGATTCTGCTCGGAGAGCCCGTCGCCAACAATTTTATGGGCGTTCCCCCCGATATGTCGGCCAAGGGTTCCGTCATCACCAACATGGCAGCGGGACTGATATAGCTGACCGGCATTTGATCAATCGCATTTACTGAGTCTGTGAACGTCAACAACATGATGGCGCCGGCAAAAATGCAGAAAATCATAAAACCAAACGGTTGACGCTTGGCCTGGCATAGGCTTGCGCGACGATTAGCAAGGGACGCAGGCATAACTTTAATGGCTCCATTATTCTTGGCGAAATAAGAAAAACCCGTTCAATTGCTGGAACCGAGCGCGGCGTAGGTCGTGACAATTCTCAATCGTTTTTGCCGCCGTCAGCAATTTGATGTGCGTATGAAGAACCAATCTTCATGAAGTGAGCGGAGAAATCCTAATTTCCACGCGGCGGTTCTTTTGTTTTCCAGCCTCGGAATTGTTCGATGAGATCGGCGCGGATTCTCCGTAACCTGCTGCCAGCAAGCGCTGACCATTGATTCCTTTTGCGCTGAGATACGAGGCGACGGATAATGCGCGGCGCTGGGATAGCGCTTGGTTGTAATCGGCAGCACCATCACTATCGGTATAACCCATAACGTCGATGGTGGTTTTTTCGTATTCGTTCAAAACCTGTCCCACGGCATTAAGCACCGAATACGCTTCTGCGCGTAATTCATGTCGGCCAGAGTCGAAGTTGATGGCTTGTTCCATATTGAGCCAAATATCATTGCCTTGTCGTGTCACCGAGACGCCGGCGGATTCTAGGCCTTGGCGCAATTTAGCTTCTTGGACATCCATATAGTAGCCGATGCCGCCCCCGGCGACGCCACCGACGCCGGCCCCGATCAGGGCATTGCGACGCCGCTCTTTTGCATTGTCGCCGGTCAGCAGGCCGACACCCACACCGGCGAGCACCCCGATGCCCGCGCCGATGGCTGCTTTCGCCGGTTGCTCTTCACGTGTGTAAGGATTGACGGTACAAGCTGTTAAAACGCCTGCGGCCAGGATGACTGCGAGCGAACACGTCATTTTCTTTATCATGAGTAACCTTCTTAGTTGAATGCCGTAAGCAATTATTGCTTTTCGGTCGGCCCGAATAGGCTTTGCGCCAAACCCGTGTATTGAATCGATATTTTGTGCACGTAAAATACAACTGTGTGGTCTAAATAAACTTTAGATTTTAGTTGGCCGTTGATTTTTATCATAGTCATTTGTGATTAACATTACTGTTCAATAGCGGACATGTGGCATCTCCCGGCTGAAACCTGACTTAACCGGCCGGTTAAGTCAGGCCGGATATTCGATGTAGCGACCGGTCGACCTCATCGCAGGCCGTGTGATTCCTCACAAACATGGTGGCCAGGACTACGGCCTTGATCGTTACCACAAAATTCACGACAACATAGGTAGCGTCGTCGATCTTCGGCGGTCGCAGGTGTATGGTCTGCTGACATCCGTTCGGCTGGAAACTTTTGAAGGAGCAAAAAATGACCCTCGGTCTGGAGCGCGAGATTGTCAACCGCGCGACCTACGAAAAAAGTGTCCGCCACCTGAAAGACCGGAATGTCCGGTTGCCTAAAATCTCTGAATTGGCGGATCCTGCACGCCATCTCAAATCCATGGCTGCCGAGCTCGCCGATGTCGACCCGGATCTGCCAGATCCGCGCAATCTGTTTCGTGTGCATTGGCATAACGGCGCGGATCGACGCAGCCTCGTCGATGTGCCCGAATACATCGTCTTGCCGAAAGCGCTAACAGGCACGGATGCGAAAATCGTCCTCGCGCTGGGCAACCGGTTTCCTATGGTCAATGTGCATAAAGTACTGCCGGCATATGGATGCCTGGTGCCGCGTCTAATGTCGGGGAAGTTCGACCCTGAGAACCATCGTGCCGTTTGGCCGTCGACGGGTAATTATTGTCGGGGCGGGGTCGCGATCTCGCGCATTCTCGGCTGTAGGTCTGTCGCCGTGTTGCCGGAAGGCATGAGTGCGGAGCGGTTCAACTGGCTAGATCGTTGGGTGCTGGACCCGTCTGATATTCACCGCACGCCGGGCACCGAAAGCAACGTTAAAGAAATCTATGACGCCTGCAATGCGTTGGCGAAGGATCCGGAAAACGTCATTCTTAACCAGTTTGCCGAGTTCGGAAATTACGTCATTCACCGCGCTGTTACGGGTCCGGCGATGCAGCGAATCTTTGATGACGTGAATACAGACGGCAAGCTGCGTGCTCGTGCTTATGTTGCGGCTTCGGGTTCGTCCGGCACGCTGGCCGCCGGCGATCATTTGAAGGCGGCGCTCGGTACAGACACCTGCGTGATTGAGGCTACGGAATGTCCGACGCTGCTTTATAACGGTTACGGTGAGCACAATATTCAGGGTATCGGCGACAAGCATGTGCCGTTGATCCACAACGTGATGGCGACCGACTTCGTGATCGGCGTCTCGGATGCGGCCTGCGATGGACTCAATATGGTCTATAACACGACCGTCGGTCGTGACTACTTAGCGACGCGCCAAGGCGTGGGGCAAGAAGACATCGCCGCGCTCGGTAATCTTGGGCTGTCGTCCATCGGTAACGTGCTCGGCGCGATCAAGTACGCAAAGTATATGGATTTAGGGCCGGAAGACGTGGTGCTGACAGTCGCCACCGACGGCGCCGATATGTACCAGACGGAACTCGATCATGCGGCGAAAAAGTACTTCGCCACCGGCTTTGATCAGGTGAACGCCGCTGAAACCTTCGCGCGTTACCTGTTGGGGACGACGACCGACAATATGTTGGAACTGAGCAGATACGACAAAAAACGCATATTCAATCTTGGCTACTACACTTGGGTTGAGCAGCAGGGCGTGTCGCTCGAAGACTTCGACGCGCGCAAAGATCAGGCTTTTTGGGATGGCTTGATGGACCTAGTGCCGGCCTGGGATCGCATGATTGACGACTTCAACGCCGCGTGAGGGGCTGGTCAAGCCGACGCACCCAAGGGTAATCTGACACGACCTTTATGATGATGCAGTCCGCCACGAGAGCGGGCGCATGTTGGGAGCGCCGATGCCGTCGATGCCTGTTTATCTGCCGTCCGTAGACGCGTTGCTGCGGACCCCGATCACGGCATTGTTGATTGATGTCCACGGGCGCGCTGCGGTGACGGACGCGATACGCCAGGAACTTGCGGTCCGTCGGTCCGCAATGCAGGGCCTCAGCGGTGCTGACGACGATGCCGCCATTTTGCAGGCCGTCAAAGGCCGATTGGACGCGGCGGCTGCGCCCAGTATGCAGCGTGTTCTCAATCTTACCGGGACTGTCATTCATACCAATCTTGGCCGCGCCCCAATGGCTGGGGTTGCCGCCGATGCGATGCGCGACGCGGCGCTGGCGCCCAGTAATCTCGAGTACGATCTTACGAGCGGCGGACGTGGTGATCGGGACTCCCACGTTGAGGATCTGATTTGTGGCCTGACGGGGGCTGAGGCGGCGACCGTGGTCAACAACAATGCAGCGGCGGTTTTGTTGGTGCTGTCGGCGCTTGCACGGCGCAAAGAAGTGCCGGTGTCTCGCGGCGAATTGATCGAGATCGGGGGCTCGTTCCGAATGCCAGAAATCATGGCGAGTGCCGGCTGCAAACTGGTCGAAGTCGGCACCACCAACCGTACCCACGCGTCGGACTTCGAAGCCGCCATCGGGCCAAAAACATCCCTGATCATGAAAGTGCACATGGCGAATTACCGCATCGACGGGTTTGTCGCCGATGTGGCCGAACGCGATCTTGCCGCCATCGCCCATGCCCACGACTTGCCGTTCGTGATTGATCTTGGCAGTGGCACGCTGACGGATTTTACGGCGCTGGATTTGCCCCACGAGCCGACACCGCAGGCGGCATTAGCAAACGGCGCAGACCTGGTGACGTTTTCAGGCGACAAGCTGCTTGGCGGACCTCAGGCCGGTATCATCTGCGGGCGCGCTGATCTGATCAAGAAACTCAAAAAGAATCCGATGAAGCGTGCGCTTCGCCTGGATAAGGTGACGCTGGCCGGTTTGGCGGCAACCCTGCAGCTTTACCGTGACCCGGATCGGCTTGCGGCAAGGGTTCCGGTGTTGCGGATGCTCACCCGCAGGGTTGATGATATACGCGCGCAAGCGAGTCGGCTGCTGCCCGTATTTACAAAATCTTTGGATGGTGTGGCTGCCGTGACCACACAGGACTGTTTCAGTCAGGTCGGCAGTGGGTCTCTGCCGGTTGATCGCCTGCCGAGTGTCGCACTCGCGATCACACCGGTCACCGGGCGGCGCGGGCAGGGAAAAGCTGCCGAGCGGCTGGCGGCTTCATTTCGCGCGTTGCCATTGCCGGTGATCGGGCGGTTGTCTGATGGCGCGCTGCTGTTAGATCTGCGCTGCCTAGATGAGGCTGACGAGCCAGCACTGCTTGGTCAACTTGACGGCATGGCAGGCGCCGACGCTCCGCATCCATGATTATCGCGACGGCGGGCCACGTCGATCACGGCAAGACGGCTTTGGTGCGTGCATTGACCGGCGTCGACACCGACCGCCTCGCCGACGAAAAGCGGCGCGGCATGACCATCGATCTCGGGTTTGCCTATCAGACATTGCCGGACGGCCAAAGCCTTGGCTTCGTCGATGTGCCGGGTCACCAACGATTTGTGCACACGATGCTGGCCGGCGCTGCGGGCGTCGATTTTGTTTTACTTGTGGTCGCCGCCGACGATGGCCCGATGCCGCAAACCGCTGAGCATCTGGCGATCTTAAATTTACTCGGCATCACCAGAGGCGCTTGCGTCATCACGAAATGCGACAAGGTGCCGGCGGAGAGGGTCGAGGATGTCCGAGATGCAGTCTCGGCGATGCTGGCGGAGACCGGCCTTGCCGGGGCGCCCGTGTTTTTCGTTGCCACCCATGAGGGCCGAGGTATTGCCGCAGTGCAGGCGCACCTGGCAACAGCAGCGGCAAGCCATCAGCGTGCGCATGCCGATGGGCCGCTCCGGTTTATCATAGATCGTGCGTTTTCGGTTGTCGGCAGTGGGCTCGTGGTGACGGGCACGGTGGTCGCCGGGCGGGTTGCTGTCGGGGATCGACTTGTTGTTGCGCCGGGTGGACACGCGGTGCGGGTGCGGGGCTTGCATGCGCAAAGCACATCCCTTGATGAGGGGATCGCCGGACAACGCCTCGGCATCAATATCGCGGCTGCCGATGTCGATGCGGATACTGTGTCCCGAGGCGATTGGTTGGTCGCTGCGGATCGCTGTCAGCCGACGCTTCGCCTGGATGCGGAGGTTTCCGTCTTGCCCAGCGAAGCGCACGCGTTCGGCCCCCGCGCCGCCGTGCATCTGCACTTAGGTGCGGCGGATATCCCGGCCCGGATACAGGTATTGGACGGCGACCAGATCGAGCCGGGGGCGCGTGGTCTGGTGCATGTGATTTTGCAACGCCCTGTATCGGCAATCTGCGGAGATCGACTGATCCTGCGCGACCGTTCCGCTACGCGCACCATTGGCGGCGGGCGTGTCATCAATCCGGCGCCGCCGACGGCAAGGGTCCGTGCACCGGAACGGCTTGAGCGGCTTCGGGTCATGGCGCTGGGTGATCCCGCGACGGTGTTGCTCAATGTCGGTGACGGCATCGTCGATGTCGCGGTATTCACGCGGGCGTGGAACCTGTATGACGCAAATATAGCAGCGCTCAGCGCGTCGGTTGATGCCGTGCGCGCTGGGCCGGAGGGGGCCGAGGTGCTCATCTCGGGCGGGCGTTGGCGCACTTATATCGATGATGTGTTGCACGCCGTTGCTGCGTGGCATGCCGCGCATCCGTCGGCGGTTGGCATGGGTATCAAGCAACTTCACCAACACGTTGCCAAGCGTCTCACGTCGGCGCAATTTCGCGATGTGTTGCGCGCCGCTGAGGCTAGCGGATCGGTAAAGGTGACGGGGGCGCACGTTGCCGGCACTGATTTCCAAATGGTTTTACCCGCCGAAGATGCCGCGCTTTGGGAACGTATTCGGCCATTATTGGCCGCCGGGGGTGTCGAACCATCCCGTGTCGTGGAACTTGCCGATCAATTAAAAGTGCCCCGCGCCGCCGTCACGCATGCACTGACAGCGGCGGCACGTCTCGGCCTCGCGCATCCGGTGGCGGCAAACCGATTTTATCTGCCGTCCGGGCTGCACAAGTTGGCTGAGGTGGCCCACAGCTTGGATGGCGGCAAGGGCTTTCAGGCCGCCGAATTCCGAGATGCTTCCGGACTGGGTCGGAATCTCGCGATTGAGGTGTTGGAGTATTTCGACGCCTGCGGCGTAACGCGCCGAGCTGGCGATACACGCACGATGATCGCCGATGCGACCGCTATCTTTGCAGATGAGGCTGAACACATCGGGCACGATATGGACACCCCGCCGGAGGCTGGCTAAGGTCTGCGCGGAAGAGTTACGTCCGTGGTCGGGCGCCCGGTCTTCAAAACCGGTGAAGGGCGTTGAACGTTCCTTTGGGTTCGACTCCCACCTCTTCCGCCAATCAGAAATCTTTTTGACAAACCCATTAGCCGACATTCATAGTACCGGAATGAATATTGAACCAATCAAGGTGTTTTGGCGCCCTGGCTGAACGAGTTGTCTGCGAACAAAAGAGTTCCTGTCGGTCCGTGAGATTGACTTTGTTTCCATAGACATCCAACAGCAGCCCGAAGCTTGGTCTGAGCTTAAGAAGCTTGGCGCCGAGTCGATCCCTGTTGTCTCGCAGGGTGACAAGTGGACATACGCGCAAATCCTCACAGACGTCTCTGACTTCCTGGATATCGAGCCACCGACCAGTGGCATATTGTCGGGGCCGGAGCTTGTCGAAAAGCTGGACATGATTTTGGCCGGCGCGCAGCGGTTTATCCGCCAGTTGCCGACCGCTGAGCTCGACAAAAACGTTCGCAACCGTGATCGCACGCTGGGTCATTTGGCGAATCATATCTTCCGTATTCCCGAAGGCTTTTTGTCGGCGGCGCAGGGGGGCGAGTTGTCTTATGACTTCCTCGCAAAGGGCCAAGACCCGTGGATGAAGACCGGCGATGATATCGCCAAGTTCGGCGATGATATCCGCCAGCGGGTCAAAGATTGGTGGCTGAAGAACCCCGATGTCGAATGCACCGAAACCATCGTCAAAACTTATTACGGTGACCGGCAGATGTACGAGGTTTTGGAGCGTACTTGCTGGCATTCGGGACAACACGTGCGGCAGATCATGATGCTGCTTGAAGAAGACTTCAATATTCAACCCGATCAGCCGTTGACGGCAGAAGATTTCGCCGGGCTACCGATGCCGGAAAAAACCTGGGACGACGAGCCGGCTTAGCTTGTTGTCGGTCTGGCTGCTGCCTGTTGATCTTAAAAAAAACAATCTTCCACACCGAACATCGTTTGCATTTCACGCTGTCGACCGGGGCGAAAACGTTTTTGAAGGCAGCATTTGATCATTTCTGACGGTATGCGTTTGTCGTCATCCCCACTGCCCTTATATATTAGGAACGTAATTTTTGGCGCGGCATATGCCGACTGCCTAAAGGGAGATCCACGTAAATGACAACCGAAACATCAAAGCCGTATCGTTTGCGTTTGCCGGGCCCGACCGAAGTGCCGGAACGTGTGCGCATGGCCACGGCACGACCGATTTATAATCATCGTGGATCTGAATTTGCGGCGTTGCTTTCAGACGTGTCCGACCTGGTGCGTCCGGTGATGGGCACGAAAAATGATGTGATGACGTTTGCGAGTTCCGGCACTGGCGTTATGGAAGCCAGCCTCGCCAATGTCTTGGTGCCGGGCGATAAAGTACTGGTCCTCAACAACGGGCAGTGGGGTGAGCGCTTTATCGGTATTGCGAAGGCGCTGGGTCTTGCCGATGGCCTGGACGAGATCAAGGTGACCTGGGGCGAGGCGATTGCCGAAGATGCCCTGAAGGCAAAATTGGCGGCGACGGATTACGCTGCGGTGGTGGCCGTTCACAACGAAAGTTCAACCGGCACCGCCGCAGATTTGCACGAAATTGGTGCGGCTGTCGCTGAAACCGATGCGGTCTTAATCGTCGACACCGTCAGCGGCCTCGGCGGGATGGAGATGCGCCAGGATGATTGGGGTGTCGATGTGCTGGTAACCGCATCGCAAAAAGCGCTGATGTGTCCGCCGGGACTGGGCCTTGTGAGCGTCAGTGAAAAGGCATGGTCGCGGATCAATGATGGTCGTGCACGTGCATGCTTCTATTGGGAATTTGGCAAGGCGCGGGAATGGGCGCAAAAGGGGCAAACCGCTTTCACCCCTCCCGTTTCGTTGATTTATGGCCTGCATGAAGCGCTCAAAATGATGCATGAAGAAGGACTGGACCAAGTCCTGGCGCGCCATCAAAAGCTTTCCCATGCACTTCAGGTTGGCGTCGCCGCACTGGGCTTGCCGTTGTTCCCGACGTCGCCGATGACGTCGAACACCGTTGGCGTGTTTACGGTGCCGGACGGCATTGATGGTACTGCCATCATTAAGCACATGTACCAAGATTTCGGCAGCGTCATTGCAGGTGCTAGAAATATGTATCGCGGTAAGATGATTCGGATCGGGACCATGGGCACCGTCAGTGTAGACGATATCATGACCGACCTGACGCATCTGGGCGTGGTTCTTTCCGTCATCGGGGCCGACGTCGACCCGGATGCTGGTGTTGCCGCAGCCCTCGCCGTCTTATGATGGTCGCGCAAAGAATATGAAACATACAGGGATAACACCTTGACGAAAACGCGCGGCGGCCCAGCCACCATAGCCGAAAAGATTTTGTCTGCTCATTGCGGCAGGCCCTGTTATGCCGGCGAGAGCGTCGTTTGTCGCGTCGACGCGGCGATGGCAACAGATGGTTCGGCGCCGATGGCGATTGATTATTTTCGCGGCATGGGCGGTGAAAAATTAGCTGACCCGAAATCGCTGATCTTCGCGCTGGATCATTACGCGCCCCCGGACAATCCCGCCACTGTTGCGTTGCAGGATCGTATTCGTAAATTCAGTACCGAGCAGGGTAACGTTCTATACGACATCGGTGCCGGAATCGGACATCAGTTAATGATTGAACGCGGCCACGTGCGTCCCGGCGATCTTGTCGTCGGCGCGGATAGCCATGCCGTCGCGTACGGTGCGGCCAACGCGTTCGCCGTCGGTGTGGGGTCGTCGGATTTGGCGGCTGTTATGTTGACCGGTAAATTGTGGTTTCGTGTGCCGGAAAGTATCCGTATTGAGTTGATCGGGAAGCTGCCCGCATCGCTGGATGCCAAGGATATCGCTTTAGAGATCAATCGCACGCTTGACCCACAAGACGCGAGTTATCGCGTTCTTGAATTCACCGGTGAAGGCGCCGTGTCGCTGACGTTCGAAGAACGTATGCTGCTCTCAAACATGTCGACCGACGCCGGGGCAAAAGCCGGGGTGTTTGATGCTGACAGCGTGACGACAACGTATCTGAAAAACCAAGATGGCCTACGCCATGCGGTCACAGCCGACGAGGGCGCCGTGTATGCAAAGCACCTCTCCATTGACCTAAACACGCTGACGCCACGTCTTGCGCGCCCACCGGTCAACGGGCAGGCAGCCGAGATCGTAGAACTTGGTCAAGATGTCGATACGCCTGTTGATATGGTCTATCTCGGCACGTGTACGGGGGGGCGCCAGTCGGATCTGGAAAGTGCACTCCGCGTTCTCCGGGCAGGCGGGGGTAAACATCCTCGTGTGCAGTTGGTCGTCACACCGGCATCCGACCGGGTTTATGCAGGCCTTGCTGCAGACGGCATGCTTGAAGAATTTATCAGAATGGGCGCACTGATGATGACGCCCGGGTGTGGGTCTTGCTGCGGCACATGCGGGGCGATTCCGGGCGACGAAAAAGTCGTCATCTCGGCGGCGAATCGTAATTTCACCGGACGCATGGGCAACCCGAAGGCACGCGTGTTCTTAGCTTCGCCGGCCGCGTGCGCGGCTGCGGCGGTGACCGGCAAAATCACCGATCCTAGGACCATTATCTGATGGCGCGTACAGATGAAAAATCGGCTAATGGTACCAGCGCATTCACAGGTGCGGCGCGGCTGGTCGGCGATGATGTGAACACGGATTATATTATTTCATCGCGCCGCAAGCGGGTCACGATTGATGCCGATGCGCTCAGGGTCTTCTTGTTTGAAGACTATGACAAAGACCTAGGCGCAAGCATTCAGCCAGGCGAAATCTTGGTCGCGGGACGTAACTTTGGATGTGGCTCAGCGATGGAAGTCGCCGTCACGGTCGTGCGTGCGGCCGGTGTGCCCTGCGTGTTGGCGAAAAGTTTTGCCCGGGCCTATTACCGAAATGCCATCAACAACGGATTGATGCCGGTCATTTGTGATACCAGCACCATCGACGAGGGTGATAGGCTTGAAATAAAGATGTTGGATGACGGCGTGAAAGTCACCAACCTCACAAAAGACCGCCCCGTCGAAACGGCATCGTTTTCGCCGATCATAATGGATATTTTAAATGCGGGCGGGATTACACCATACTTGTGCACGCACGGCGATTTTCCAGAAACGATTTAATTTGAAACCCCAAGTGAACTAAAAAGGAGCCAAACCGTGGCCGTCCAAAAACATACCGTGAGCTTTGAAAAACTGTCCATAGAAACGCTGGATCAATGGCGTAAAATTCCGTCTGCGATTGCCGGCGATTGCATGAACCGCACAAATGTCATGTCCGGCGATATGAAGCCCGTCGGCGAAGGCATGACGCTTTGCGGACAAGCACGGACCGTCACCACCATGGTTGGTGACAATGGTGCGAGCCACGCGGCCATCGGCATGTTGGAAGCAGGCGAAATCTTGGTGATTGATGCGCGTGCGCACAAGGATACCGCCGTTTGGGGTGGGATTATGACTCGGGCTGCGATGCAGCAAAATATTGCCGGCTTGGTCGTCGATGGCGCCGTACGTGATGTCGATGAAATTCGCGAACTTGGCTTTTCAACGTTCGCGACGGCGATTTCGCCTGCCGGTCCAAGCAAAGGTTTTGGTGGCGTCATTGATGGGATCATTGCGTGTGCCATGTGCCCGGTTAAACCTGGTGACGTCGTCCTGGGCGACGCTGATGGTGTGACCATCGTACCGCTTGAGCGTCAGGCGAAAATACTCGCAGCGTGCATTGAAAAAATTGCCCAAGAAGAGGCCACCAACGCCGATACCAAGGGCGGAACGCTGCCCGGGTCCCGCTTCGGTATTACCATCGAAGAAATCTGATTGATCAAAAATAAAAATCTTCATTCGATACAGCAAACAAGCCGAGGAATCTCTGAATGATTACTTTACGCACATTGTTTCAGCGCGACGAAATGCTCGTGGCACCTGGCGTTTTTGACATGATTTCGGCGAAAGTCGCGGACTCGTTCGATTTCGATGTCCTTTATATGACCGGCTATGGCGTTGTCGCGTCTCATCTGGGGCTGCCTGACGCCGGAATCGCGACCTACACCGATATGGTCAGCCGCGTGCGTCAGATCGCAGGGGGCGTCAAAGCGCCGTTGGTCGCGGACGGCGACACCGGATACGGCGGGTTGTTGAACCTGGAACACACTGTCGCCGGGTACGAAGCGGCAGGCGCGGCGGCAATTCAAATCGAAGACCAGGAATTCCCAAAAAAGTGTGGCCATATGGCCGGCCGGCGGGTGATCCCGTTGGAAGACATGGTGCAGAAAATCCGTGTCGCCAAAGACACCCGGAACAGTGATGATTTCTTGATCGTGGCCCGCACCGACGCCCGCACCACCCATGGCTTGGATGAGGCGTTGCGTCGTGCCGATGCGTTCGCCGAAGCGGGCGCTGATGTGTTGTTTGTGGAATCGCCCGAGAGCGAAGAAGAAATGCGGACGATTTGTGAGCGTTTCGACCTGCCGCTATTGGCCAACATGGTCGAAGGTGGGCGGACGCCGGTGTTGACGAAAGACGAGCTGCAGAGCCTCGGCTATAAAATCGCGATCTTCCCTGGCAGCGGTTTCCTGGCCACTGCAGCCGCGCTGGATGCGACATACAAACAGCTGAAAAACCACGGCTCAACTGCCGGGTCGAATGTGCCGTTTTATCCGTTCGCGGATTTCAGCAGCTTGATGGGCTTCGATAAGGTCTACGCGTTCGATAAAAAGTATCGGCAAGACTAGGTCTATTTCGCAGGCTTGGATATGGGGAGACCGTCGCGGTTGCCCCATTCCTGCCAGGAGCCCACGTAGTTGCGGATGCGCGGGTAATTGAGCAATCGAAGCGCCAAATAGGCATGCGCGGATCGATATCCGGTGTTGCAGTATAGCGTGACGTCTTTGTCGGGGGTGATGCCCTTCGTCTCAAAGGCTTCACGCAACGCCGTCGCCGGTTTCATGCAGCCAGTGTCGTGGTCGTATAGGTCTTCCCAGTCGAGATGCTTGGCGGTTGGAATGGCGCCGCCGTGACGCGCCCTTTTGTCGACGCCGATAAATTCATCGTGGCTACGGTTATCGACGATGACGCAATCAGGGTCTTCCATGGCCGTTAAAACACTTTGGTACGTCGCAACCGTGTTTGCGGCAGGCGAAGCGTCGAATTTCTGAGGCTTCGGCGGGTCGCTCTCGGTTTCGATCGCGAGGCCGGCTTCCGTCCAAGCGTTTATGCCGCCGTCCAAGACGTGAACATCCTTATGGCCAAGGTATTCCGCAAACCAAAACCCGCGCGCCGCGCACATGTCGGTGAACGCGCCATAAAAGACGATGGTGTCGGTGTCGCGCACACCGCGCCACCCCAACATATTCGCCCACATGCGCGTAAATGCGTCCAGGGGCGCTGGGTCGGTATCGTCCGTGTTCACAAAATACAGATCAAAATGCCGCGCGCCGACGATCCGGCCTTTCGCATACATCTCTGCTGGTCGCGTATCGATGATGGTGAGGCCCGGTTGGCCCATTCGAGCCTGCAATGTTTCGGGCGACCAAAGTAAATCGGGGTTGGCGTAGCCTTGCATTTCTAAATCACACCTTCGTCTTTGAGTGCCTGCACTTCTTCTGCGGACATGCCGAGTTCTTCGGTGAAAATTTCGTCATTGTGCTGACCTTTTCTGGCACCGCCATGGCGAACTTTGCCAGGCGTTGCCGACATGAACGGAAACGCGTTGGTCATACGCATTTTGCCGAGGTCTTCATCTTCAATCTCGACGATATCGTCACGCGCTTGATACTGCGGGTCTTGGAAAATCTGATCAATAGTGTAGGCGGGGCCGATGGCGGCTTCCGCTTTTTCAAATTCATCCAGCACGGTGGCGAGGTCGTGTTTGGCGATCCACGTCGCGACGATGCCGTCGACTTCGTCGATATGTTCGACACGCCCTTGCGGTGTTTGAAAGCGCGGGTCTGCGGCAACATCTGCACCACCGCACAAGGTGAGAACGCGTTTGACGATGGTTGGCGCATTCGTGGACACCGCCACCCAATGCCCATCTTTGGTTTGATAGGTGTTGCGTGGCGCATTGTTTTTAGAACGATTGCCGATGCGTTCCTGAATGACACCCAGTTGGTCGAACTGCAGCGGTTGCGGGCCCATGACCTGGAACAGCGGTTCGTAAATCGATAGATCGATAAACTGACCAACGCCAGATTTTTGCGCGTCGCGATGATACAGCGCAAACATCGCGGCGAATGTGCCATACGCAGCCGCAATGCCGTCGGCGAGGCCGAAATTCGGCAGGGTCGGCGGGCCGCCGGCGGTGCCGGTGACGGCAGCAAATCCCGAAAATGCCTCAGCAATGGTACCAAACCCCGGGCGGTTCTTATAGGGGCCGGTTTGACCGTAGCCGGTGACGCGGATCATCACCAGACGCGGGTTGATCGCGTGCAGGTCTTCCCACCCCAGACCCCATTTTTCCATGGTCCCGGTGCGAAAGTTTTCGATCAATACGTCGGTGGTTTTGATCAGCTTTTTAAAGACTTCTTGGCCCTTTTCCGTGCCGAAATTCAATGTCACACAGCGCTTGTTTCGGTTCGCCATTTTGAACCAAAGCCCGACGCCGTCTTTTTGGTATCCGGTGTTGCGTAGCACGTCACCGCGCGGGTGTTCGACTTTGATCACATCGGCGCCGAAATCACCCATCAACATACCGATGGTTGGCCCGGCGATGACGGTGGACGCGTCGACGACGCGGAGCCCGTCCAGTGGAGATGCTTTGGCTTCGTCACTCATATCGGCGCCCTTAGGCCAAGCCGGGTTCAGGGACGGCAAAATCGTCCGGTCGCAAAAAGATCGTGGTACGGCGTGCAAAACGCGGCAACGCGGCATCAAATGCTTCGCGCCGGTGCCATAGACGCGCATTGTCCCACATCACCACATCGCCGTTGCGCCAGGTGTGAGTATAGATCAAATCGTCTTGCAGCATATGTTGGTTGACGGCGTCGATGAGTTCTTTGCTTTCGTCTTCGTTGAGGCCGTCGATGCCCAGCGTCTTGTTGGGATCAAGATAGATCGATTTTTGCCCGGTCGCCGGATTTTCTAAAATGATGTCGTGCGTCGCCGGCGGGGTCCGGTCTTCGATCTTTTTCATGGTTGCTGGGTCTTTGACGAAATCCCGTTGCGTCGAGGACTCCGCTTTCATGCCGTATTTCGCCGTCGCACGTCGGCCCTCCAATTGCTTTTTCAGGTTGTCCGGCATGGTGTCGTAGCCGAGCTTGGTATTGCAGTACGACGTCTGACCGGTCCCTTCAGGGACCTCGACAGCATAAAACACTGAGCCGCTCGCGGGGCGTTCGCGATAAATCTGATCATGATGCCAGTAAATTTCATAGGTGCCCAAGCCACCCATGGGTGTGCCGTCGGGGCGCCGTAACGCTGTGATGTAGATGATTTCGGGGTGCAGCGGTGACAGCATGTCGTCGCGGACGAGGACATCTAAATCGCCGAACCGCTTGCTGTATTCGACCTGCTCCCGCTCGCTCAGACTTTGGCGACGGAATAGCAAAAGCGGCTCGTCCTGCCAGCATTTGTAAATCGCTTCAAATGTGTTGTCGTCTAGGTTGGCAAGATCGACATCGAGGATCTCAAGCCCAAACGTTTCTTTCAGGGAGCGGGTTTGAAGCGTCATGGCCATGGTTTCCTTCGGATGGGGGCTTTTGGTTTGATTTTTATTTTGGATGATGTGGAGCGGTGTCAGTTTAGGCCTTTTGCCATGATCGCATCATAGCGAGCCAGCAATCGTTCTGCCCGCACTGCGACCGGCACATCAATCATTTTGCCGTCAACCTTGATGGCACCGATACCTTGTTGTTTGGCGTCTTCGTAGGCCGCAATAATTCGCCGGGCCGCCTCGACTTCCTCGGCACTTGGCGTAAATTCTTCGTTCAAGATCGCAACCCCTGACGGGTGAATGACGCTCGCCGCCTCGAAGCCGAATTTTCGTGACCGCCGAACGGTGGCCCGAAAATTGTCGATGTCGGTGTAGTCGGCAACCGTGCCGATGAAGCCCATGGCCATGATCTGTGCAGCCTTCGCGGCGATGACGAGGGTTTGCTTTGGCATCAGCAGGGTTTCTGTATCCGGCGTCATGCCGACGTCGAGGGCAAAGTCTTCGCCGCCCAAATTCATGCCGACATTGCGCGCACTGCCGCGTGCGACGTCGACGGCCTTAAAATAGGCGCTGGCGGTCTCAAGCATCGGGATCAATCTAACATCGCCACTGGGCCTGCCAGCCTCGCGCTCAACTTCGCTGACAAGCTCATCCACGAGTTTCAAGTGCCCGGGGCCGTCCACTTTCGTCACGAACAACGCTTTGGCACCTGCTTTCACAGCGGCTTCCACGTCTTTGACCATATGGCGGAGCGGACGATTGATGCGGACCGTTGCATCGGCGCCGGATTGGGTGACGGAGGCAATGGAGTCCGGCAGCATATCGCGTGCTCGTGCCCGTTCAGATTCCGGCACGCTGTCTTCCAGGTCCAGAATGATCGCATCGGCGGCACGGGTGTGTGCTTTAGCAATAAAGCGTTCGCTATTTGCAGGTACGTAAAGCAGTGAACGCCAAACAATCTCTTGTTTAGGGGTGCCGTTCGATCCTTCGGTCATGCTGGCATCCTTTTACGACGAAGGGGTTTGGAATTTTGTGCGTAACTCGTTCCAATAGTCCGAATGGAAACGCTTAAAGCGATCGCCGACGCTCATGCCGACGCTGCTGGGGGGCTGATTGGTGCGGTTCAGCTCGTCCAATACTTTGTCGCAGGCGTTAAAGATCGTCGCCGTCAGCATCGAGGGTAGAATCGCGATGCGATATCCCATTTCTTCGGCGTCGGCCAAATTGAGGTCCGGCGTTTTCCCGCCGACGACCACATTCAAAAGGCACGGCCCTTTGACCTGCTTGGGAATGGCAACCAGCTCTTCCATGTCTTTTGCCGCTTCGACGAATGCCACGTCAGCGCCTGCTTCAAGGGCCGCGTTGGCGCGTTCAAGCGCATCATCAAAGCCGGTGACGGCGTTCGCGTCGGTGCGTGCGATGATCACGAAATCCGGGTCTCGCCGTGCAGCGACGGCAGCGCGGATCTTTGCCAGATACTCGTCCAGCGGAATCAACTCTTTCCCATCCAGATGACCACATCGCTTAGGGCTGACTTGGTCTTCGATATGGATGGCCGAGACGCCGGCGCGTTCATATTCATTGACGGTGCGCGTCATATTGATCTCGTTGCCGTAGCCGGTGTCGGCGTCGGCGATCACGGGAATATCCACGGTCCGCGCGATCACTGACGCGTTGGCGACCATCTCGGTTTGCGTGATCAGGCCAAGATCGGGATACCCTAGTGACATTGATGTGCCGGCACCCGTCATGTAGACGACCGGGAAGCCCGCTTGTTCGACCAGTCGTGCGGTAATCCCGTCATAGACGCCAGGGGCGCGGATCAGTTCGTTTTTTGCGAGTAGTTGTCTGAGCACGGATGCATTGGTCAATTCGTCTCTCCAAGGTGAGGGGCTTTACGTGGCGGCTGTGCCTTCAGGTGCCGTCATGCCCAGATGTGTCGCTTGACGCTGTTCGAACGCAAGGCAGCGTTCGTCGTAGTGTTGGCCGCGGATGCCACCACGCACGGTGCCGGGGGCCGTGGACCGGAAATAGGCGCCCCAGCTTTCAGGAAGGCGAACAGAATCCGGTGGTGCCAACCACAAGCGGCTGAGCAGGCGCTTATCTTCAGGGGTGTCGTGATCAATGTAATCCGTCCTGGAATGCAGCATCACGTGGTTGTTCAGAATTTGCAGATCGCCGGGCTCAAGATACATCGTAAACATAATCTCGGGTCGGGATAGGATGTCGTCTAATAGGTCTGTGACTTCGACCTGCGCTGGGGTCAGGGGTGGCACGCCTGCAATCTGTTGCGCGGTGCGCACACGGTTTCTGTTCCATTTTGCGAACAGCCGTCCGTCTTCGAAGTCGAACAGGGGTTGCGGATAATAGGGGCCTTCGTCGTCTGCTTGTTCGTTTTGTCGGCTGAAGAAAAATGCGCTGTGGTGCGCAACCTCGGCTAAATCTGGGCGTTCGTCACTCAAGGCCTGCCATGCGGACACGCTCGAAGAAATCATGCTCTGGCCGCCGGATTTGGCTTTGTTATAGCAAGCCAGCGTGACCAGATCGCAGCCGTCGGTATGAAAATCGAGCTTCGCATTGGATGAATAGCCGCGCCCGGTTTTTGCACGGTAATCGGTGCCGACATCGCGGACCTGGGAAATATATTGTGATGCAATGCCTTGCGGGCGGGCGACGCCGGTGTGTAGGCCGATGGCCCAATTCAGCAGCTCAAATTCCTTTTCGCTGACGTCGCGCCGGGGCAGGCCACTTAACAAGGCAATGCCAAGTCCGTGGTGCGCCATGTTTATGGCGGCAGCGATGGTCGCGCGCGCGGGACCCAGGTCAAATTCATCAGCCGTATAGTCAAAAAATGGGCGATCTTGATTAAACGTAGACCGGATCATGTTGCGAAGATGGTCGCGCGCCGTGTCATCCAATGAAAAACGCCAGTTTGCATTTTGATGAAGGTCGGAAACTTTCCAGCCCGCCCGTGCGTCGAACTTGATCGCGTCCAATGGTGACGTCCTTTTCGTGATCATTGACTGCTTGTTGCAGCGTTAAGGTCACCAAATTTACGCTGCTATTGCACGATGTCAAATTAGCCCCAAACGGCGCAGCGGGTCCTGGGATATACCGGGACGACGACGTTCGGTTCATTATATTGTTTTTATGATTGGCTTCACTTTTGTGGGGGGGCGGTTGAACCTCTAACCACCAGATTGACTTCGAGCTCAGTGTATTCCGGCACCGTTTCATCGTTCAGGCGCGCTAAAAGATAATCTGCGGCGGCGCGCCCCATTTCTTCGGAAGGCACCTGCATTGTCGTAAGCGGCGGCTGGATATGCTTTGAAAGAGGTAGATCGTCAAATCCGGTGACGGATACGGTCTTAGGCACGTTGATGCCTGTCGCCTGACATTCGAGCATGGCACCATAGGCTAAAACATCGTTGCCGCAGACCACAGCCGTGGGGCGGTCTTTTGCGGCCATCAATCTTTTCATGATTTGTCGACTGGCGGACACACTGTATTCGCACTCATGAATCATGTCCCGCGCGATGTCGATGTTGTGGTCGCTAAGTGTTTCCAAGATGCCTGACAATCTGTCCCGCGCACGGTCGTTATCGCGAGTGATGCCGGAAATCACGCCAAATTTTCGGTGTCCGATATCAATCAGATATTTGATCTGCCGTGATGCTGCGTCGAAGTTATCGAAACCGACGCATGGGTGACCCGAGTCCGGATCGAATGACCACGTGTTGACGAACGGCAAATTGCTTGCAAGCAGCCGTTCATATAGGCGCGGATGGTGGTCTTGGCCGATCAGCATCATGCCGTCGACACCTCGTAAGATCAGGCGCTCGGCCTGCGTTCGCTCTTCGTCCGGGGAATAGTCGGAACTCGCAATAAAAAGGGTGTAGCCGGCATTTTGCAGATGTTCTTGAAAAGCCTGTATTCCTTTTGCGAAGATCGCGTTGTCCAGGGTCGGCACGATGACGCCGATGGTGCGGGAGCGTTGGGATGCGAGCGCCTGGGCAGCGCCGTGTGGGATATACCCAAGTTTTTCCACGGCCGTGCGAATACGATTGCGGCGCTCCTCGCGTACAAGGTCCGCGTTCGATAAATATCGTGAAACGGTCGCCGTTGAGACTTCAGCAAGTTCTGCTACATCGTGAAGCGTCGGTGCCGGCGCATGATTGTTTTGTAAGCGTTTTCTTTTTGGCACAATGATCTCAATATCGCTGAAGATTGCTTATTTATCGCACATAAATGACAGAATGCCCAACATAATGCCAATTTTTTTGTGATTTTCCAATTAAAATCATATTGACAATTGGTATTTCTTAGAGTCAGAATTGCTACATAAATGTAAGCGTTTACATTTTTAAAAAGAAAGATTCGGAGGGGCACATGTCGACATCCAATTCACAAGAACCCGCGAACAGCCCTAAGCCGGGGCGCAAGCTTATGATCGCGTCATTCGTCTTCTTTCTTGTTTATGCGGCAAACATCATTCTTGGCAAAGTCGCCATGTCGCAGGGGGCAACAACGCTTCCCGGTGTGGGCGACGTTGGCGAGTTTCTGATTCTGTTTGTCTCAGTGGTGCTGTTTATCGCGGCGTGCCTAGCGCGTGAGCGAGCAAGCAAAGCGGAATCAAACAAAGCGTAATATAAGATCAACGATAAAATTTGGGAGCGAAACATGACCAACAAAAAACACGATAGCGACGCTCCGGCCTCGGTTGAGCGGCGCCGGTTCTTAGAAATTTCCACGAAATACGGCTTCACCGCCGCTGTGGTCGCAGGTGCGGCAGGCATGCTGTACAGCCCGGAAGCTTCCGCGCAGATGGCCCAAGAGGAAAAAGAGCGTCAAAAAGCTGCTGATCACGTTATGACCATCGGTACGGCCTACATCTTGGGGGCCACCCGCAGCTATCCGATTATGCAATTGGATTTCAAAGAAAACATCCAAAACGCAACCCGCGGCAAAGTGTATGTGAAGCTTGCACCGGGCGGTCAACTCGGTGCCGGTGGTGCATTGGTGCAAAAAGTGCAGAACGGCACGATTCAGGCGGCGCAGCATTCGCTGTCTAACTTTGCGCCGTTCGCGCCTGTGGTCGATCTGATCAACTTGCCGTATTTCTGTGGTGCCAACCAAAAGTTCGTCAACTTGGTGAATTCCGACGCATGGAAGTCCGCTGTCCATCCGATGGTTGAAGCTAAAGGCTTCAAGCCACTTTGGTATGTGGTCATTGACCCGCGCGTCGTCGCTGTACGAAAAGGCGGTAAAGGCCCGATCAAAACGCCAGAAGATATGAGCGGCATCAAATTCCGGGTTCCAGGCTCGAAAATGCTGCAGCAGTATTACCGCATGATCGGCGCTAACCCGACGCCGGTTGCATGGGGTGAGACGCCGTCGGCGATTAAGCAGGGCGTCGCTGACGCATTGGACCCGGCGGTCGGTGCACTGCACGTGTTTGGCTTCAAAGACATTCTGTCTTGGGTGACGTTCTCGCGCGCCGTGCCGGACAGTCAGGTTTATTCCTGCAATTTGGAATGGTTCAACGGCCTGCCCAAAGATATCCAAGAAGGCATCGAGTTTGCGTCGGAAATTTCCGCACAGCAAAACCTTGCCAAGGTGCCTGCGTCCCGCAATTACGCGATGGCCGAAATGGGCAAGGCCGGCGTTCAATTCTACTCGCCGACCGCCGACGAGCTTGCGCAATGGGTCGCCGCTGGCGGCCATCAGCGTTCCGAATGGGACGACTATAAGAAGGAGCTGGCGGGGTCGATAGACGCCTTTGAAAAGCTCAACGAAGGGGCGAACACCATGGGTCGCCTTTATGTTCACGATGCATAAGTAGCCCGTAACAACACCGTCGGGGGCGCAAGCTTCCCGGCGGGTGTCCGGTTAAAAGAAGCGGTATGCGTATACGCCGCCGAACGGACCGTGTTTTGCTGAGGAGCGAACAATGAGCGAGTCCAAGTCATTTCTAAAAACGTTAGATGACAATGCCGAGCGATGGATGTTGCTTGGTTTCTACGGCATGATCGTTGCGACCATCGTCGTCGAAGTCGTCCGCCGCTTCGTACTTTCTTACTCGTCGATTTGGGGAGAAGAGATCGCGCGCTACGCGTTTATCTACTTAGCTTGGGTCGGTGCCTCGATTGCCGTTAAAGATCGTGCACACATCCGCATCGACGTCATCATGCATTACCTCTCGAACCGGATGAAGGCAGTGGTCTATCTGTTCGGTGACCTCTGCATGCTTGGGCTCGCGCTGCTTGCTGTTTATACGGCGGTTGAGTCCATGGAAGTTTCACTGAGATTCGGTTCTGTAACGCACGGTTTGCGAATCAGCCTAGCTTGGTTCCTGGCGGCGGTACCGCTTGGTTTTTCTCTGATGTCTTACCGTTTGTGCCAATCGATATGGCGTGACCTTGGCGATCTTCGCCGCGGTCGTCCCGTATACGAGGGCGCGCGGATGTTCGACTAAATGTTGGCCTTGGGGGGAGATTAATCATGCTTTGGCAGCAAATGCAGCAGCAGACCGTCGATTTAGGATGGGAATTCTACGGCCCGGTAATGATGATGGTCGCGCTGATCGCGCTCGCCGTGCCGGTTTGGGCAGCGCTTGGTATCGGTTCGGTGGTGATGTTGGTTGCGACCGACGTACTGCCGATTTCATTGTTGGGCGAGTCGTTGTTCGACGGCATCGACCATTTCGCTTTGATCGCGGTGCCGTTGTTCATCTTGACCGGTGACGTGCTGGTCAGAACGGGACTATCAAATAAGCTTTTGGATGTCGCCGATGCGACGACAGGCGGAGTCCGCGCAGGTCTCGGCACGTCGACGGTTTTGGGATGTGGCTTCTTTGCCTGTATCTCAGGCTCTGATGCGGCCGGCGCTGCGGCGGTGGGTCGTATGACGATCCATAAATTGGTCGAAAAGGGGTATCCCCGCCCATACGCCTGCGCGCTTGTGGCATCGGGTGCGTGTACCGGGATCCTGATCCCGCCCTCTATCGCGTACATCATTCTTGGTCTGATTTTGGGCATCTCGGCATCGACGTTGTTTTTGGCGGCGGCGATCCCCGGCGTTATGATCTTATTTTCGATAATGGCAACCAATATGGTCATGAACCACATCTATAACTTCGAAGGTGAAAAAACCGGCTTTGATTTTGGCCATTGGCGTCGCACCGTTTGGGATGGTCGCTTCGCCTTGTTGGTGCCGTTCATCATTCTAGGCGGTATTTATTCCGGCATCTTTACGCCGACCGAGGCTGCAGCCGTCGCCGTTGCGACGACGATCACCATCGGCCTTTTGCAGAAAACTCTGACCCTCGCTGACTTTCCAAAAATGCTTTTGGGCTCGGCAAAAGTCAACGGCGTCATCCTACCGATTATCGCCATGTCACTACCGCTTGCGCAGACCTTAGCCGCCCTTGGTGTGCCGCAGGGGTTTGCTTATTCGGTGACGTCGATGACCGACAATCCCTACATCATCATTTTGCTCATCATCGGTATTTTGATCGCAGCTGGGTGTGTGATGGAAACCACGCCGAACATCGTCATTTTGGCGCCGATCTTACTGCCGTTGGCACAAGAGGCCGGCATGAATGATATTCAATTCAGCATCATGATGGTCACGGCGCTAGGCGTCGGCTTCATCACCCCACCTTTAGGACTAAACCTGTTCGTCATATCCGGGATAACCGGGGAATCGGTGCTGAAGATCGCATCGCAGGTCGGGCCGTATGTGATCGGCATGCTAATCGTGGTCTTGATGATTGCCTATATCCCGGCCCTTTCGACCGTGTTCCTTCCCGATATTTATTGACCCTTGGAGACATAAAAATGCCTATCAACTATTTGAAGCATGCGGATAAGACAGCCTCTACTGGTGAGCAGGATGTGCGCAAGACCGTGCAAACCGTGCTCGATGAGATCGAAGTCGGCGGCGATGACAAAGCCCGCGAGTACGCCGCAAAGTTCGATAAATGGACCGGGGATATCGTTGTCTCTAAAGAAGACATGAAGGCCGCTGCCGATAAAGTGTCGACGCAGTTAAAAGACGATATTCGCTTCGCCCACGATCAAGTCCGCAAGTTTGCTGAGGCGCAGCGGGACTCGATCAAAGACATTGAGATTGAATTGCGTCCGGGCTTGATCGCGGGGCATCGCAATATCCCGATGAACGCGGCGGGCTGTTATGTGCCAGGTGGGCGGTATTCTCATGTGGCATCCGCCATCATGTCCGTGACCACGGCAAAGGTCGCCGGCGTCGGTCAAGTCGTCGCGTGCTCGCCGCCCCGCCCAGACATCGGCGTCAATCCGGCGATCTTGTACACGCTTGATCTGTGCGGCGCCGACACGGTGTTGGCGTTGGGTGGTATTCAAGGTGTGGCCGCGATGGCGTTTGGCCTGTTCGGTTGTAAGCCTGCGGATATCCTGGTCGGTCCCGGCAACCAATTCGTCGCCGAAGCCAAGCGTATTTTGTATGGTCGCGTCGGCATCGACATGTTTGCGGGCCCGTCCGAAGTGATGGTCATTGCCGATGCGACGGCAGACCCTGAGATCGTGGCGTGGGACTTGGTCGGACAAGCCGAACATGGCTACAACTCGCCGGCATGGTTGATTTCATTGGATAAAGACCTTGCGGAAAAAGTCATCGCGTTGGTGCCTGGCTACATTGCCGAGTTGCCGGAAACGAACCGGGTCAACGCAGAAGCGGCATGGCGCGATTATGGCGAAGTCATCATCGTCGACACAAAGGAAGAGGCGGTTCAGGTTTCCGACGAATACGCATCCGAGCATCTTGAGGTGCATTGCACGGATCTGGATTGGTGGCTCGACAGCTTATCCAACTACGGCTCGCTGTTCCTGGGCGAAGAAACCACCGTCGCGTTCGGCGACAAGACGTCGGGACCTAATCACATTCTGCCGACCAAAGGGGCGGCTCGATACACCGGCGGCTTGTCGGCGGGTAAGTTTATGAAGACCGTGACCTGGCAGCGTATGACCCGCGAAGCGAATCGCGACATTGCCCAAGTCACGGCGCGCATATCCCGCCTGGAAGGAATGGAGGCACATGCAAAGACTGCCGACATTCGTTTGGCGAAATGGTTCCCGGGTGAGAATTTTGATCTCTCGGGGACGGACTAAGTGCCGGCGGCGAGCCGTTTGATCATCAGAAAGATTAGGACAAGTTATGTATAAAAAGATCATCGCGACGATCGGGTTAAGCCATGGCCTTGCACCACGCACTCTCGCTGCGGCCGAGCAAATGCGTGATGAAGGCGGCAAGATCATCGCTGTACATGTGATCGAACCCGTTGCTGGCTTCGCCAGCTATTATTTGCCGCCGAATCACCAAGAAGAGGTGCGCAAAAGTGCCATTGCCGCGATGGCGGAGCGGATCGGTGATATGAAGAATGTGGAGCCGGTTATCCTCATCGGAAACGCCGGCCATACGTTGACCGAGTACGCTGAGGAAATCGGCGCAGACTTGATTATTGTCGGCTCGCACCGCCCTGAATTCAAAGACTATCTTTTGGGCGCCACGGCGGCACGTATTGTACGGCATGCGCCGTGCTCTGTTCACGTTTTGCGATGACGCCAAAGGCAGCATAGACTAGCGTCTATGACTGCACTTTGCGACCTAACAGCCATAGAAGCGCGCCAGCGTATGATCGCCCGCGACGTGTCGCCGGTTGAGCTGCTGAAAAGCTGTCTTGCACGGATCGAAGATGTGAACGGCGTGGTGAATGCCATCACGGCGATGGACGTGGCGCGTGCGACGCGCGAAGCGGCTGAGGCGGAACGCGCGTTTGCGAAGGGTGGCGATGTGCCGTCGTTGACAGGCCTGCCGGTCGGCATCAAGGACCTGAATGTTACCGCAGGTTTGCGCACGACGTACGGGTCGCTTTTGCACGCCGATGACGTGCCGATCAAAGACGAGGCGATGGTCGCACGACTGCGCCGCGCAGGCGCCATCATTTTGGCGAAAACCAATACGCCTGAATTCGGCTCAGGCTCCAACACCGACAACAAGGTTTTTGGACCGACGCGCAATCCCTACAACGTGGCGCGCACGCCGGGCGGCTCGTCCGGCGGCTCCGCTGCGGCATTGGCGACCGGGATGCTGCCTTTGGCGCACGGCAGCGATACCGGGGGCAGTCTGCGCAATCCGGCCACGTGGTGCGGCGTTGTCGGATTCCGCCCGACGCCGGGTTTGGTTGCGCGCGAAAACCGGACCCTGAACTACACCCATTTCAGTGTGCAGGGGCCGATGGGCCGGTGTGTCGCAGATGCGTCTTTGATGTTGGCGGGGCTGGCGGGCGACGATGCGCGGGACGTTTTGGCCGCGCCTTGTGACGCCCAAAGTTTCATCGAGCTGCCGTCGGTTGACCTGTCTGGGCTACGCGTCGCCTGGTCAACGGACTTTGACGGTACAGCACCGATTGACCATTCGATCCGAGATTCCTTTGGTGCGGTCATTCAAGAAATGGCGCCATGGTTCGGAGTTTGCGAACACCGTGACCCGGATTTCACCGCAGCACGCGACGTGTTTTGGACATTGCGATGTGTTTATTACCTCGCCAGTCACGAGGCCCGCGTCGCCGAGCATCGCGATGTTTTGTCGCCCAACATTATTTCGAACGTTGAAGCCGGCCACGCCATGTCGCTCGCTGATGTGGCCCATGCCGAGCGTGCTTGGTCCAAACTCTATGCGGATTTCGAGGCGTTCTTCGAAGATATCGATCTGCTCATCGTGCCTGGCAATGCGGTGTCGCCGTTCTTGATCGCCGATGGCATACCGAAATCTGTCGGCGGGAAGCCGATGCAGAACTATGTCGATGCGTCGCTGATACGCTCGGCGTTGACGTTAACTGGGCATCCTGTGATTGCGGTGCCGACCGGGCGTGACTCCGTCGGCATGCCGTTTGGCGTACAGATCGTCGGGCGCAGGCGCGGTGATCTTGATCTGCTGGCGGCGGCTGCGGCGCTGGAAGCCGAGATCAAGATTCGCCCCGCATTGTCGGTGTCGGCCCCGGACCTTTCGGCGCTTAAACGTTAGGTGTTGCGACCACGTTACGTCGATTGCTCACCATGCCGACGGCATAGGCGCTGAATCCCAAGATCAAAACAACGATGCAGATCACCAATAGCTTGGCGTATTTGTGCTCTACGCCGGTCCATGGTCCGATGATGTTGGTGTAGCCGCTGGATTCCAGAAAATACAAAGCGGCGCCGAGCATCGCAGCACAGAAAGATGCGGCATAGCTCCATACCGGCACGTCCGTTCGACCGAGCCAGATCGAAATCACGATGGTCGGCGTCAAATACAAGGACGCCGTGCCGCTGATGGCAACGGCGCCGAAAAGGTCTTTGCTGCCTAAAAATAAGAACCCAAGCCCGCCCAGCATAAACGCGATCATGGCGATGCGACCGTTGCGGACATTTTCAGCGGCGAGCCGCATATTCGAAATTGCCAACTTGGCCGCGGCGGATAAGGTGCTGTCCAGTGTCGAGATCGCGGACACGATCAGTGCCAAGTTAAACAGTGTCATCAGTGGTTCGCCAAATAGTCGGGTCAGGGTCGCGACCATGGCGTCGCCGTCTTCTTTGTTGAGACCGGCGACAATCCCCAACATCCCAAACGCCAGAATGCAGAGGATGCTGATCCATCCCGCATGGATGAAGCTCAGCCGCGTCGTGTGCCGATCGGCAAGAAATCCACGGTCCATCATCACCGGATCGTGAAGCGGGTAAGACCATATCTGGAGCGCTGCAACCAGCAGCAATATCCACCCGGGCGATGCGAGGTCCGGGCTGGAACCGAGGATCGCGGTCGCATCGAAGAACGGCCCGGTCACAGTTTGTACCGTCATCACCGCAAGCACGATGAGAAGTGCTGCCATCTGTAACACATCTGTGCGTAGCGAGGCGCGCAGCCCGCCCGTCAACGAATAACCAAGCCCAAATGTCGCCATGGCCAGAACGGCAATGATGTAATAGCTGCCTCCGGCATCACCGAATATCAGGCCGATCACGATTAAGTTTGCGAACACTTCTGACAATAGTCGGACGGCGACGACGAAGTTATAGCAACTGCTGCCGGTTCGCCCGAAGCGCCTGCTGAGAAACGCCTGCACACTCTCGAATCTGTGCCGAAACCGTAGATGATCGACAATCGCCGCACCCGTGAAGAACGAGAGATAATACGCTGCGTAGGCCAGCGTCCCGGCGACACCGTAATAATAGCCGAGTATGGCCGCATTCATCAGCGAGCGTGCGAAGATCCACGTCGTCACTTGCGACAAAATCAGCGTGACCAGTTTTGGTTGGGCACCGGTTTCGCTACGACCATGAAAAAAGCCCTCCACGGTGGCACGGCGGGGCGACATCAAAAGTGTGCCAATCGCGAGGGCACCGATGGCGACGGCAAGGGTCAAGGGCATGGTGGGAAGCTTTCGTATTTGACTGGTGCAAGTTGTGAGAAACTTGCCCATGTGCGGCTGAGAACGGAAATCACAACTGCGTGAGTCTTTGGCTGAGTAGAGGCTGTATTGGAAAATATTTTACGGGTATCGGAAATATTGATTTTAAAAATCATGAAATTAATAAAATAAATAAATCACACGCCGCAATTGTTATAAAATAAAAAAAGACTATATCCTATTTAGCAGCGAATTTTTGCTGTTTTTATGGAAAGGGATATTTTATGTCCTTTAAAGATTTCTCGACCTCAAGAAAAACGCCAACCAAAGCGCCGGCAGACGCCAAACTTGCCGCCGCAGCGAAGCCGGACGTAACATCCAGCGAAGCTGCGCCGAAGCCAAAAGTCTAAATATGTTGAAGGGGGCTAGCCCCCTTTGCCACCTCAACGGGCAGAGCCTTTATACTAGGCTGCCCGGTGAATTTGCATGTCGGCATGCATAATCAATGAAAATACGTAAAGGAATATTTTGAATGGCATCGCAAACCGGTAACGGTAATCAAGGTGGTCCTTGGGGAAGCGGGGGCGCACCTGGAGCGGATATAGAAGACGCCGTTCGCCAGGCACAGGCGCGCATTCGGCAACTGTTGCCAGGTGGTGGCGCCCGAGGCCTGATTATTGTGGTCGCGCTTTTGTTGGCGGTGCTCGGCGCTTGGACGTCTTATTATACGGTCCCGAGTGATTCTGTTGCCGTCGTGCAGCGGTTCGGCAAGTACCTCAACGAAGTTCCGCCGGGTCTGCATTTTAAATTGCCGCTCGGCATTGATGTGGCGACGGTGGTCCCGGTGAAGCGCCAGTTAAAGCAAGAATTTGGCTTTTCGACCCCAGGCGCTACGGATGGCTTCCAAAGCCCGCGTCTGCGCGATGCGCGCCGTGAAACCGAAATGGTAACTGGTGACTTGAACGCGGCCCTGGTCGAATGGGTCATTCAATACCGAATTTCCGATCCACAGAAATTCCTGTTTGAAGTGCGCGAGCCGAGTGAAACGCTGCGCTACGTATCGGAATCCGTGATGCGCGAAGTGGTCGGTGACCGTACCGTCGACGAGGTCATCACCATCGGGCGTCAGGAAATCGAATCTGAAGCACTGATTAAGATGCAGGCGCTCTCGACCAAATATGCCATGGGAATCAGCATCGATCAGGTGCAGTTGAAAAACATCAACCCGCCGAAGCCGGTGCAGGAATCCTTTAACGAGGTAAATCAAGCCCAGCAGGAAAAAGAAAAATTGATCAACGAAGCTAGACGCGATTACAACAAGGTGATTCCGCTGGCCGAAGGTGAGAAAGATCAACGCATTCGCGAAGCCGATGGCTATCGGTTGAAGCGGATCAATGAGGCCGAAGGTGATGCGTCCCGCTTTACCGCGTTGCTTGCCGAATACAGCAAGGCCCCTGAAGTCACCCGACGTCGGATTTATATCGAAACCCTACAAGACGTCATGCCGGGACTTACATCGAAAATTGTCATCGATGAGCAGGCGCGCAGCATTCTGCCCCTGTTGAATCTCGGCAGCGGCAAAGGAATTCAGCCATGAACAAATTTATCAAAGTCTTAGGTGTCCTGATCCTTGTTGCCGGCACCTATGTGGTGACCAGTTCGGTCTATACCGTGAACGAAGTGGAACAGGTGATCATTACCCAGTTCGGTAAGCCGGTCGGAGAGCCGGTAACGACGGCGGGGCTCAAGCTTAAGTTGCCGTTCGTGCAAGAGGTCAACGCCATCGATAAGCGGGTCCTAGAATGGGACGGCAACCCATCCGACATGCCGACCAAGGACAAGCTATATATTTCCGTCGACCTGTATGCCCGTTGGCGTATCACCGAGCCGATGCCGTACTTCTTGCGTTTGCGTGACGAGCGCAGCGCGCAGTCACGCCTTGATGATATACTCGGCAGTGAGACCCGCAACGCGGTCGCCAAGCATGAGTTGATCGAGCTTATCCGTACCACCAAAGACCGTGTGCCGCTTCGTGACACGTTGTTGACCGATGCTGAGCGTAAGCAGGATATCGGATCGTTGGTACCGATCAGCAAAGGTCGCGCTGTGGTTGAAGCGCAGATATTTGCGGCGGCGGCAGACAAGGTGAGGGTGTTCGGCATCGAACTGCTCGATATCCGGTTCAAGCGCATCAATTATAACGAAAGCGTGCGTCCAAAAATTTACGATCGGATGATCAGCGAGCGTCGTCAAATTGCCGAGCGTTTCTTATCCGAGGGTAACGGCGAAGCCGCACGTATCCGCGGTAACCGGGTGCGGGATCTGAACAAGATTCAGTCCGAAGCTTATCGCCAGGTCGAAGAAATTCGAGGCCTTGCGGACGCCAAAGCGACCGAAATCTATTCAAAGGCTTACAATCAAAGCCCGCAGTCTGTCGAGTTCTACGAATTCACGCGGACCATGCAGGCGTACAAGCTGATGATAGCCGATAACACCACGCTTGTTCTATCGACCGACAGTGACGTGTTCAAATTCCTGAAGGGAATGAATCCGGACGCTGCATCCGCCGCAAAAAAATGAGCGAGGAGGGGATCATGGAAAAAGCAGTGACCCCGACGGCAGTGCCTGAGGCGGACGTTGCAAAGCGCAGAAAATGCCTCAGGTGTTCAGCGACATTCTTGAGTGCTTGGTCTGGGCAGCGGGTGTGCGGGCATTGCAAAAGCACCAAATCGTGGCGTGATCATGAGCCGTTAAGGCGCAAGGCCACGACAGAGAAGTCCGCATCAGTTAAAATGCTCAGCCAATAAAGCGTAAGACCGGCGGCGGGCTTCTTGGCTATGTGTCCATGTGAGCACGACAAGCTCGTCGATGCCAAGCTGCGCGCCAAGGGCGCGTAGCTTGGCGCTGACCTCTTCGCCGTCCCCGATCAGGGCACCGGCCCGCAATCGGTCACGGTGCCGACGCTCGGCCTCTGAAACAGAGTCCCAATCAATGTTTTCTGGCGCGATGATCGGTCGAAGGTCGCCGAGCGAGCGGCGCACCTTATTGTAGGCCCGTGAGGAAAACAAAACCTCGGCTTCCTCCGTCGTGTCTGCCGCCAGTGCCCAAACACACACGGTCGCTTGCGGTTTCGGAAACCGCTCACTCGGTTGATAGTTATCCCGATATAACGTGAGCGCCTGCGCGACTCCTTGGCCGTCGGTGATGAAGTGCGCGAAACAATACGGGATACCGAAATGGGCGGCGACAGATGCGCCGTAGTCGGATGTCCCGAGCATCCATATCTCGGGCGCCGTATCTGTCACGGGATAGGCGACGATATTCTTGAAATGATGGCCGTCCGGCAGCGGTGCGCCCGACACCCAAGCCATCAAGTCGCGCACGTTTGATGGGAAATTGTTGGCGTCTTCATGGGCATTGGGATTGAGCGCCATTGATGTCAAGCCATCGCCTCCAGGCGCCCTGCCGAGCCCAAGATCGATGCGGCCGGGGGCGAGGGATTCCAAGACACGAAACTGTTCCGCCACCTTGAGTGGCGCATAATGCGGCAACATGACGCCGGCGCTGCCTAAGCGGATGCGGCTGGTGCGCTGCGAAATGGCCGCCATCAGAATCTCAGGCGCCGTGCCGTTGATCGCCGGATGATTGTGGTGTTCGGAAACCCAGAACCGATGATAACCGAGCTCTTCGGCGAACGCGGCGAGTTCGACCGTATCGCGTAAGGTTTGTGCGGCGGGCACACCGTCTGCGGCGGTCGATTGGTCGAGAACGGAAAGTTTCATGAGCGGTCTTTTCGATGCGAATGTGGGAATGCGGTACGGCTCTGATGTTCTAGTCTAAGCCTGTCAGATCAAATCTTCCAAGATTTCTAAAACATCTTCCGGATCGGCCCGCAGTCTGTAGTCAGCGTTCACGTAGGCATAGATAATGACGCCGTCCTGGTCGATCACATAGGTGGCGGGCAAGGGCAGGGTAAAACTGTCGTCTCCATTCAGCGTCGGCAGATCGTTGCCGAGGCGCTCCAGATACATCGCCTGAATGCGGGTGTCGACGGTGAACACCAGGCCGAATGCGGCGGCAACTTTATTGCCGACGTCGCTTAACACCGGAAACGCCAATTGATGCTTTTCGGCGAGTCCCAGTGAGTTGTCTGGCAACATCGGCGAGATCGCGAGCATCGACGCGCCCAACCGCTCCATGCGGTCGAGCTTGGCTTGATAGGCGCGGAGTTCCAAATTGCAATATGGGCACCATTCACCACGGTAAAAATTGATCACCACCGGGCCATCGACCATCACATCCGTCGAGCGCACCGTATTGCCGAGCTGATCGGGCAACTCAAACGCCGGCGATTGATCGCCGACCGCCAACGCCTGTGCTGCGATCCCAGTTGCGACCAGGTCGGCCGTTGTGGTGTCGATCATGTCGAGGACATCGCGGTCATGGGTCCGCTGTTTTTCCGCTTCGAACGCAGCAATATCTTTGGATAAGCGCATCAATGGCTCCAATGCAGGTACTTGGTTGCTGTCCGGAACAATTCAGCGAAGCGACACTAACACGGACGCAGGGCCGGAGCCACGGCAGTTGACGCTCGCTCGTTGATCGAAATTGCGTAAATAGAAAATGGTAGTGGTCGTAGTCAGGTGCGAACCCGTCTCTGCTGAATTCCCTAAGCAGTCGAACAGGGAAAGAAAATGAGATTAAGCAAAAGCTTTGGTGAATGGGCTTGTCAGAGGAAATGATCTAGTACGGCGAGCTTTCATGCAGTCAACATTCGCCATTCATCCAGCGCTTTGGAACGGAACTTTCGATAGTAGGTTTAGTCTATTAGGTGACGCTGTGCATTGAAATGATTTTGAACCTGACCTTGTATTGAGGCGAATTTTTGCAACGGTGCCTCAGACCGAAAACAGCACATTGCACGTTCTCGTCGCCGGAATAGCAGATGACTGTTTTCTGCTCGGTTGTTCATCCACCGACTTTATCGGCCACCGCAATCAAATTATAGTTTTCTCTGACAACGCCACTTTACGGGCCTTGCTACTCGCAAAAAATCCCACCTACGATCAGCATACCTCCAGCAGCAAAGCTAACGGGTTCAGAAAAACACATAAACTAATCCAGACCTTTTGGGAAAAATATAAAGCTTTGGGAGGAATGATGAACTTCGTATGGCATCACGTTAAGGTAGACAACTTGACAATAACAATAGAGAAATCGCACTTCGCATCATATCCCGCCATTGAGGATTTAGTGAATTATTGAAAGAAATAATATGCTGCACACCAAGCCGGGCGAGGGAGGTTCGTTCTCAAAACTTCTGTTCACATATACTGTAATCGGTGCGCTGATTGGGCTGATCGTTCTGCATCCACTGACCATTTCCGTATTGTGGCTTGAATTCTCGGCAAAATCGATAAATCAGACAAGCTATTTGGATTTTATGCAAAGTCGGCTGTGGCTTGGGTTTGTACCCCGTAGACTTATTATGGGGGCGGTTTATTTGATAACGGGTGGCCTTCTCGGGTTTGGGTTTGGTGTTCTTACACGATCCCGTATTCTCCGATTAAAGGAACTAAAGTTTTTTTCTGGTATGATTGGCCGCACCATTCCTGAGATCATCAATGCTGGGGAAGGTAGCCAGGTAGAGTTCAAGTCATCGGTCCGCTGGGACATGGAAAACAACAGCACGAATAAGACATTGGAAAAGGTCATTGCAAAGTCGATTGCGGGTTTTTTTAATAATCGCGGCGGTAATCTTTTGGTAGGCGTTTCAGATGATGGAATTATCTTGGGTCTTGAAAACGACTATCGAACGCTCCGACATAAAAACCGCGATGGCTTCGAACGACTGGTCGTCGATATTATCCGCAAAACCCTTGGTGGCGATCTATGTCCATTGGTACATTTTTCATTTGCAGAAATCGATAGCAAGGATGTTTGCATGCTGATTATTGAATCAGCCCCACGCCCGGTTTATTTTGATGATAAAGGGCAGTTACTGTTTTTTGTTCGTAGCGGAAACTCCACGCGACAGTTGGATGTGCGAGAGGCGATGGAGTTTGCCCAGAACCGATGGGACTGAAATGGTGTCAACTTTTATCTCAGAAACCTATGTTTGGCTGATTTGGTCGAGCGCCTTCCTTGTGCCGTGGCTTGCGGCCTTTGTCGGATTTCCACAATACCGCAGGATGATGCTTTGGGCGAGCTTGTTCACGGCACCTTTAGGGTTAACCGAGCCGCTTTTTGTGCCTGAGTACTGGAATCCGCCCAGTCTTTTTGACCTCGCGCAGACAACAGGATTTGACATCGAAAGCGTGATTTTCTGCTTCGGTATCGGGGGAATCGGTGCCGTCTTATACAGCCTGTTAACCGGATATGTGCCCGCCCGGATGGGTACGGACGATAAGAATCACCCTTTGCACCGGCATCACTACAAGGCTTTGGCAGCACCGTTTGTGGTATTTCCCGTTCTGTATTTCTTTCCATGGAACCCGATTTATCCAGGTATCATCGCGATGGCTGTCGGGGCAATCGCAAATATCCTTTGCCGACCGGACCTTAAGAGGAACACGTGGATTGGCGGCATTTTATTTCTCCTTTACTATGCAATTTTCCTTGCTGGACTTGAGTGGACGGTTCCGGGATACATCGACCGAGTGTGGAATCTGAGCTCTCTTTCAGGGTTTATGATATTTTTCATGCCAATCGAAGAACTCGCATTTGCTATTGCTTTCGGCATGTACTGGTCAGGGGTTTACGAACACATCACCTGGCGGCGCTAAAATTCGGCTCTGTCAGAGGAAACTGGCTTTTGACGGCTCCCCGCCCCTTCTCTAATTTTTAGAGATGAAAAATCCGTCCCGTTACTTCAAAATATCACCTGATACCATTCGCTTGGCCGTGATGATGTATATCCGTTATCCGCTCTCACTGCGGCACGTCGAAGATATATCTCACGAACGTGGTATCGACATCAGTTATGGAACGGTTCGGACATGGTGTAACCGGTGCGGACTAATCTTTCCGCAGAAATCAGAAACAAGAGAACCGTGTCCATGCAGAGCGCGCCGCAATGGCGCTGGCATTTGGATGAGATGTTTGTGAAGATCAATGGTGAGACGCATTATCTTTGGCGGGCCGTTGATGACGAAGGAAAAGCCCTTGAATCCTTCGTTACTAAAAGACGGGATCGCAAGGCTGCGTTGAAATTCCTGAAGAAAGCTATGAAACGATACGGCCAGCCTAGAGTGATGGTGACCGATAAATTGCGGTCATATCGAGCATCAATGAAAGTTATCGGCAACGAGGCTCGGCAAGAAACGAGGATGTGTTTAACTACATTGAGATGTTCTATAACCCGAAACGTAAACACGTTAGGAACGGGATGCTATCGCCCGTCGCATTCGAACAACAGCAAACTATTAAACCCGAGGGTGTCTAGAAAATCAGGGCATCTGAATTATTGATTTTTTAGATAATCAATAACGGCTTTCCGCTCTTCTTCCTTCTTCAGCTTGAGGGTCATTGATGAGGGGATGCCGGTTTTGGCCTTGGTGTAAGAGGTCGGATCTTCGAGGTAAGCCATTAATTCCAATTCCGTCCAAGTCCAGTCGGCATCCGTGAGGCCTTTGTACTTTGTGAATCCTTCGGCTGTGCCGGCCTGGCGCCCGACGACACCAGCGAGAGATGGACCTATCTTGTGCTTGCCAGCCTCAAGGTCATGACAGGCCTTACACTTTCGATAGATCTTTTCACCTTCGACTGCGATAGCTGTTGAAGGCAATGAGATTGCGATGGCGGCCAGTAAAGCAAACGCGATCGGGTAACGCCGTATAATCTTCATAATTCTCACCTCTCAACTCTTGATTTGTGCATCCACCCCCCCCCTGCCGTCTACGAGTTTATCGATAGAGGGTTCCCAGGTTTGACGCCACGGCGTTGCAACTGAAGCGATATCGGTGCCGTGACATGAACAGGAAAGTAAAACGGTCTTTTCGAGCGTCGTCCTTAACCAAAGTCAAGGAGGCGCTCGCCTGCGCATGCTCTTATTTAACAATTCCAGTTTTGCATTGGGTGGCAATACGAGGAGAGACGAGACAATGGCTGAAACGGAAAACAACGATACCAAAGACGATGAAGACGAGCGCATCCCAGTAATGCAGAGCATTCTGGATAACCCGTTTCTTCTTTTATTCATCGGCGTTGCTGTGCCGTCGGTCTTTTACACGATCTGGGGGATCATGGAAATCGCTGCGATCCCGATCGCGAACTAGGGGGATATACATATGGCCATAACACCGCCGGAAGAACGACTGTGGTGGAAAGAGCCTCTGGCGCGGATGGAAATCACCTGGATTTTAGTCGCCTTCGTTTGGGGCTTGGTGATGTTTTTCACCATGATTTTTTGGCACATCGAAGGGCAGCAGAACCTGTCCAATGAAGCGTATCGCATTAAACCCGATGTTTTTGCCGCCAAAGTTGAGGCCTTCGCCGACGAGTACACGGTCCGCGAAGAAGGCGATACCGGCATTCCAGTGGTGCGCCCGCCGGCTGGCGGTGATGCTTACATGTTGGGGCGACTATGGGAATGGTGGCCGGTGCTGGAGCTTAAAAAAGGCGAGAGCTATCGCCTGCATCTTAGTTCTTTGGATTGGATGCATGGGTTTTCTTTGCAGCCGACTAATATCAACATTCAGGTTCATCCGAATTACGAAATGGTGCTGACGATCACCCCCGATGAAGCGGGTGTGTACAGCGTCGTTTGTAACGAATTTTGCGGTATCGGCCATCATCAGATGGTCGGTCGCATCTACGTGACTGAATAGAGGGGGCCGACATGGCATCGACATTTGCACATCGGGTTTGTCCGGAAACGGGACTCAAGGTTTGCCGGGATGCAGAAAAACTGATCAAGGCAAACGCCGTGGTGGCAATCGTATTTCTCGCCATTGGTGGATTGTTCGGCTTGTTGGTGGCGCTGACGCGTTGGCCGGCATTACATATGCTGCCGGCGGATTTATTCTATCTGGCGCTGACGGCACACGGTGCCGACATCTTGATTTTCTGGGTGATCTTCTTTGAGGTCGCGATCCTTTATTTCGCCTCGGCAATTCTTTTGAATTGTCGCCTCGCGACGCCACGTTTCGCATGGCTTGCGTTTGTGCTCATGTTGGTCGGCGCATTGATGAGCAACGTCGCCGTATTGCAGGGTGAATCGAGCGTGATGTTCACGTCCTACGTGCCGATGAAGGCGGCGCCGCATTTCTATCTTGGGCTCATTTTATTCGCGGTTGGGGCGCTGGTTGCGGTGTTCGTGTTTTTTGGGACCCTGGTTATCGCGCAACAAGAAAAAACCTACAAAGGATCGATCCCGCTGGTCACTTTTGGCGCGGTCGCGGCGGCGATTATCGCGGTCTACACGATTGCATCCGGTGCCATCATTTTGATTCCAACATTCTTATGGTCACTTGGTTTGATTGCCGACATCGACACGCTCACCTATCGCCTTGTGTGGTGGGGGCTTGGGCACTCGTCGCAACAAATGAACGTCGCGGCGCACGTCGCCGTATGGTATGCGATTGCCGCCCTCACCATCGGTTCGAAACCACTCAGTGAGAAAGTCAGCCGCGGCGCATTCTTGCTTTATATCGCTTTTCTGCCGATCGCCTCGGCGCACCACTTACTAACCGATCCCGGCATCAGTTCCGAATTCAAGGTGTTCAACACGTCATATGCCATCTATCTCGCCGTGTTGGCGAGTATGATCCACGGCATGAGTGTGCCGGGTGCAATCGAGTCCGCACAGAGACGCAACGGCTTCACACGAGGTGTGTTCGGCTGGCTGCGCAATGCGCCTTGGGCCAACCCGGCGTTTTCAGGGATGTTCTTATCGCTGGTCATGTTCGGGTTCGTTGGCGGCATTTCCGGCGTCGTGCTTGGCACGGAACAGCTCAATCTATTGATGCACAACACGCTCTATGTGACCGGCCATTTCCATGGCACGGTTGCTGCGGGCACCACACTTGCCTTCATGGCGATCACCTACTTGATTGTGCCGCTGATCTTTCAGCGCGAGATGATCCTCAAGGGCTGGTGCAAGTGGCAGCCGTACTTGTTCGGCATTGGCGCGTTCGGCCTGTCGATGTTTATGATGGGGGCCGGGACACTTGGCGTGGCGCGTCGCCATTGGGATATGACATTCTCAGATGCGGTCCTCAGCTTCGATTATCCGCCAGCGGCGTTCCTCATGATGGGGCTCAACGGCATCTCTGCTATCCTCGCGACCATTGGCGGTATCATGTTCGTGGTCGTGGTCGTCGGTTCTGTGCTGTTTGGCAAGCGACGTGACGCCGCAGCTGTGAAAGCGTTCCCCGTGGTCTTTCAAGGCGGCGGTGTGGCTGTTGCCACGCACGGCAGCGAGGGCACGATGAAGTTGCCAGGGACGATCACTTTGGTCTCGGTCTTTTTTGTCAGTTTTGTGCTCTACTACTACGTCAATTGGAAGTTCCTGTCGGAGGTCTGGCCGCTTAGTTAAGGCCGGATGATAAGGAGGACGCCAGCATGCGGACGACCCTGAAAGAGTTGTACGGGCTGTTCAAAGTCCGGATCGGCTTCGCCATTGCACTGAGCGCGATGGCCGGGGTGGCGGTTACACCGGGGCTTAGTCTGCCGGTCTGGCAAATTGTTGTTCTCGGCCTAACAGCGCTCGGTGCTAGTGCGGCTGCCGGTGCCTTTAATCAACTGGTCGAGGTCGATCTCGACGCACGAATGGCGCGCACGCGGCGGCGGCCGTTCGTGACGGGTCGCTATAAAGCGGGCCTGGCATGGCATCTCGGAATACTGCTGCTGCTCGCCGGATCTGTGACGGTCGCCGGGTTGATGCTCAATCCGCTGGTCGGCTTTTATCTGTTCCTCGGGGCTGTTTTCTATGGTGTCATCTATACCGTGTGGCTGAAGCGTCGCACACCATGGAACATCGTGATCGGCGGCTTGTCCGGGACCTTCGCGGTGCTCGCCGGATCTGCCGCCGTGGCGCCGGTGCCAGGGCCGGTGCCGATGATCCTTGCGATGGTGTTATTTCTTTGGACGCCCCCGCATTTTTGGTCGCTCGCCGCAGCACTAGAAAAAGATTACGCGACCGCTGGTGTGCCAATGTTGCCGGTGGTCCTCGGTATGCGACGTGGTGCCCGCGTGATCTTCGCCCACACTTTGGTGTTGGTCATCATATCCCTGCTCCCGGGATTGTTCGGCTATGGGCCCGTATACATGATCCCGGCGGCTCTCGGCGGCGGTTATTTTCTCTATCGGAATTGGATTTTTGTGCGTGATCCGCGTCCGGTGACGGCGATGAGGACCTTTTTCGCTTCACTGGCGCAGCTTATTTTAGTGCTTGCTGGGGCCATGTTGGAGGGAGGATTCATTGCTGGCCTTTAGAGCGTCATTATTGTGGGCACTGGCCTTGAGTGTTCTCGCCCTCATGCTGCCAATCGCCGCCGCTGCGTCATTTGATCGTGCCAAGGCCCTTGAGGTCTCGCAAGCCTCTCTCGGGACGAAGCTCGGCAGCTATCGTTTCACCGATACTCGAAACCAAGTTGTCCTCCTGGATGCGTTTATGGACAAGCCGTTGGTGATTAGCCTCGTCTACACCAGTTGTGCCGATATTTGTCCTATTGTGTCCGAGACCCTTGCCGACGCGGTCACGGTTGCGCGCGATGCGTTGGGTGAAGACAGTTTTCGAATCGTCACCATTGGTTTTGATGCCCGCAGCGATTCACCAAATCGTATGCGGTCCTATGCCGCGTCGCATGGCATTCGTGTCGACGGCTGGCATTTTCTGAGTGCCGATGCGGCGACCGTCGATAGCTTAGCGCGAGACCTTGGGTTTTCGTTTCGGCCCTCGCCACAGGGCTTCGATCACTTGTCGCAAACGTCTGTCATCGATACCGATGGTCGGGTTTATCGACATATTTACGGCGCTGACTTTACGCCGCCATTGTTGGTCGAACCGCTTAAACAATTGACCTATGGTGGGCGCATCGAGATGACCAGCATCGACGGTCTGATCAATCGGGTGCGTTTGTTTTGTACCCTGTACGATCCGGCCAGCGGCAAATACCGCTTTGATTATTCGATATTCATCGCGACGGCGTTGGGGGCGCTGAGTCTCGGTGGTGTTGCCATTGTTTTGGTGCGGGCTTGGTTGGCACAGCGCAAAACAGCCCGGCACGTGTAGCCGGATAACCTGAAAGAAATATTGTGAAAGCAATCCAATCGGTATTGCGTTGGGGATTTATGTGGTTAGAAGGCTGGTTCGACCAAGCTTTCGGCGCGCGCTGGAACCCTATGTATTATCTGGGCGGCTTGGGCTTTTTCTACTTTTGGATCGTCGCCGTTTCCGGTCTTTACGTTTATGCATTCTTCGATACCGGCCTGACCGAAGCGTATACTTCGGTTGAGGAAATGACCCATAGCCAATGGTATCTGGGTGGCGTCATGCGCTCGTTGCACCGCTATGCCTCGGACGCACTCGTCATTATGATGGCATTGCATATGACCCGCGAGTTCGCTTTCGATCATTATCGAGGACCGCGCTTTTTCTCGTGGATTACCGGCGTGCCGATGGTCTGGCTGGTGATCGCGGCAGGGGTCACAGGGTATTGGTTGGTTTGGGA